>Ga0114979_10000248_pt1 | contig 36134 bp, 24 predicted proteins | sample S_140625_EF_Meta_FD_87315 | JGI IMG/M metagenome (GOLD analysis project Ga0114979, IMG submission 87315) | Freshwater microbial communities from Lake Simoncouche, Canada to study carbon cycling - S_140625_EF_MetaG | ecosystem: Environmental > Aquatic > Freshwater > Lake | place: Lake...
ACGCGTTCCCCATCAAGGTGGCCAACATGCTGGCCGCGCAGCCGAAGGACCTGCCGGGGCTGATGCTCAAGCAGCTGGGCGCGGCCGTGCGCAAGGACGAGCCGATCGCGCGTTCCAAGGGCATCTTCGGCATGATGAAGACCGAGGTGAAGAGCTCGGCGGACGGCACCGTCGAGAGCGTGAGCGATTCCACGGGCATGGTGATCGTGCGCGGTCCGAAGCAGCCGATTGCGGTGACCGCCTACGTGGCCGGCACGGTGGTCGAGGTGCTGCCCGGCGAGGGCGCGGTGATCGAGAACACCGTGGCGCTGGTGCAGGGCATCTTCGGCGTGGGCGGCGAGGCGCACGGGCCGATCGCCATGGCGTGCAAGGCCGCGAGCGAGGAGCTGGACGCGGACGACATCACCACGGACATGAAGGGCGCGGTGGTGGTGGGCGGCGCGCGCATGACTGCGGCGGCCATCAGGAAGGCGAAGGACGTGGGCGCGGCGGCCATCGTGTCGGGCGGCATCGACGACCAGGACCTGCGTGACTTCCTCGGGCACGACATCGGCGTGGCCGTGACCGGCAGCGAGCGCATGGGAATCACGCTCATCATCACCGAGGGCTTCGGCGAGATCGCCATGGCGGAGCGCACCTTTGCGCTGCTGAGCGGGCACGCCGGGCGGGTGGCGAGCGTCAACGGTGCCACGCAGATCCGCGCGGGCGTCATGCGTCCGGAGATCGTGGTGCCGCTGGCGGATGCCGCGGCCGCAGGGCAGGGCAGTGGGCCGGCCATGAGCGCGGGCGGCGCCACGGCGGGAATGCTGGAGATCGGCACTTCCGTGCGAGTGATCCGCGACCCGCACTTCGGCGTGATCGGCACGGTGACCGCGCTTCCGGAGCAGCCGGCGGTGCTCGGTTCCGGCAGCAAGGCCCGCGTCCTGGAGGTGGCCGCGGCCGGCGGTCAGCGGCTCACGGTGCCGCGCGCCAACGTCGAGCTGATCGACGGCTGAGAAGTGATTGCGGTACACCACGCATCGTGACGTTTGCCGTCACCATCCTCGCGCAAGACGCAGCGCCCGCCGCCGGCTCCATGCCCGGCTGGTTCATGCCCGGCAAGGGCCTCCTGGCCATCTCGCTCATCATCGTTGCCGCGGCCGTGATGCTCTCCATCCTGTGGGCGCGCTCGGGTCGACCGATCCGCATCCGCAAGATCGCGGGCCTCGACGCCGTGGACGAAGCCGTGGGCCGCGCCACCGAGATGGGCCGCCCGGTGCTCTTCATCCCGGGCATCCAGGACGTGGACAACATCCAGACGGTGGCCGGCATCACCATCCTGGGCAAGGTGGCGAAGACCGCCGCCGAGTACGACGCCGAGATCGAGGTTCCCACCACCCGCTCGCTGGTGATGACCACCGCGCGCGAGGCGGTGCACGCCTCGTACCTCTCTGCCGGACGCACCGATTCCTACAACCCCGACCGCATCTACTACGTGAGCGACGAACAGTTCGCGTTCGTCGCCTACACGGGCGGATTGATGCAGCGCAAGCGCCCGGCCGCGTGCTTCTACTTCGGCTGCTTCTTCGCGGAGAGCCTGATCCTGGCCGAGAACGGCAATTCGATCGGCGCCATCCAGGTGGCCGGTACCGCCGAGACCACCCAGCTTCCGTTCTTCGTGGCAAGCTGCGACTACACGCTGATCGGCGAGGAGTTCTTCGCCGCGAGCGCCTACCTCTCGGGTGAGCCCGACCAGCTCGGCACGCTGCTCGGGCAGGACCTGGTGAAGGGCCTCGCATGGGCTGCCGTGCTGGTGGCGGCGCTCCTGGCGACCGTGGCCGCCGTCACCGGCCATGAGGGGATCGCATCCTTCGTCAACGGCGCGCGCGCCGCGCTGGGGGGCGGCTGACCATGGGACGCAACGCCGCCGCAGTCCTTGCAAGCATCGTGGGCCTGGTGATGGTGCTGACCGCCTTCGCGAGGCCGCTCGAGTTCCTCGGCACCGCCGTGGTGGACTGGTTCAACGTGCTGGCGGCCATCGCCTTCGTCCTGGGTGGGGCCAACCTGCTCAAGATGAACCTGCTGAAGATCAGCGCCCGCGATGCCGGATGGGGGTATTCAGCCGTCACGGTGTGCGTGTTCCTGGTCACGATCGGCGTCGGATTGCTGAAGGTCGGCGCACACCCGGATCCCTTGCATCCCGATGTTGCCCTCTCCGGCGACAAGGAAGCGGTCGGCGGCGCCTTCTGGTGGCTCTACGAATACGCGATGAGCCCCATCACGAGCACGCTCTTCGCGCTGCTGGCGTTCTACGTCGCCAGCGCCGCGTTCCGCGCATTCCGCGCGAAGAACACGGCCGCGATCCTCCTCCTGGGCACGGCGTTCATCGTGCTCCTCGGCCGGGTCTACGTGGGCGTGCTCCTCACCAGCTGGATCCCCGCGGACAACGCGTGGGTGTCGTGGCTGCGCCTCGAGAACCTGAGCGGCATCATCATGGCCGTCTTCAACAACGCGGGAACGCGCGCCATGATGATCGGCATCGCCATCGGCATCGCCGCCACCAGCCTCAAGATCCTGGTCGGCCTCGACCGCAGCTATCTGGGGAGCGGCGACTGAGATGAGCGACCGCCCGAACGAGTCCTTCCTCGCGCGCCTCGACCGCATCGACCGTCGCTGGATCTTCCTGATGATGGCGATCGCCGTGGCGGCACCGATCATCTGGGTCGGCGTCACCGGCCGCACCTTCCCCGAGACGGCGACCCCCGCAGTGCAGGGCGCCTTCGACGCCATCGAGCGGCTCCCCGAGGGCTCCAAGGTGCTGGTCTCGTTCGACTTCGACCCTGCCAGCGCGGGAGAGCTGCAGCCGATGGCGACCGGTTTCATCCATCACTGCCAGCTCCGCAAGCACCGCATCTACGCGATGACCCTGTGGGCGCCCGGCAGCCCGCTCATCGGCGCCACGCTTGCCGACGTGATCGGCAACGATCCGTCGTACCGCTACGGCGAGAACTTCGTCGACCTCGGCTACCAGGCAGGCAACGAAGGCGTGATGAAGCAGGTGGGCGTGGACTTCCCGAAGGCCTTCCCCAACGACTCGAAGGGCACGCCGCTCGCGCGCATCCCGATGATGCAGGGCATCACGCGCCTCAGCGACTTCGACATCCTCATCTCCGTCAGCGCGGGATACCCGGGCGGCAAGGAGTGGGTGCAGTACGGCGTCTCGCCGACCCTCACCCAGGGCCATCGGCTGCCGTTCGTCGCCGGCTCCACCGGTGTGCAGACGCCGCAGATGATCCCGTACTACCCGGTGCAGATGTCCGGCATCCTCGGAGCCATCAAGGGCGCCGCGGAGTATGAGTCGCTCGTCAACGCCAAGGCGACCGCGCCCGGGGAGACGGTGCCCGCCAAGTACCAGGAAGCGCAGCGACGCATGGCGCCGCAGCTCTTCGGGCATTCGCTGATGGTGGGGCTGATCCTGGTGGGGAACGTGATCTTCTTCGCAGGCCGTCGCAAGGGGGCCGCGGAATGAGCCAGCTGGGCACACCCATGGTCGATCCCGCGGTCGAACGCCGCGCGAACCGCATGATGATGGTGATCCTCGCCGTCATCTGTGCGCTGCTGGCGCTGCGTGCGGTGGTCGGCTCGAGCGTCGGTTCGGGCGATGCCGCGGTCACCGAGCACGGCTTCGGCCTGGTCTACGTGCAGGAGTCGAGCAAGGGATTCGTCTCCGAGCAATCGACGGAAAAGGCCGCCGACGGAACCGAGGTCGAGGTGCGACGGTGGAAGCCCGCCGCTCCCGGGCAGACGCCCGAGATCTCGTGGACCGAGTGGAACGAAGTCACCGCCGGCGAGTGGGCTGCCGCACAGCGCGCCCGTGCCGATGCGCCGGCGTCTGCCCCGCTGGTGACGGTCAGCTGGCCGCGCACCGCGGGCGTCTGGTTCGCGGCGCTCATGACGCTCGCGGTCCTCAGCTTCCTGTGGCGCGACAACCCCGTCTACAAGCTGGCGGAATCGGTGGTGGTGGGCGTCAGCGCGGGCTACTGGATGATCGTTGCAACGTGGGACACGCTGGTGCCGAAGCTGGCCGGCGCACTGCTGCCGGCATGGACCAAGGCCCACCTGATGCCATCGCTCGAGTCCGCGGGCGTCGACTGGTGGGGACTCGTGCCGCTCGGACTGGGCATGCTGCTCCTCTGCCGCCTCTCTGCGCGCGTCTCGTGGCTCGGCATCTTCCCGCTCGCCTTCGTGGTGGGCACGTTCGCCGGGCTGCGCTTCGTGCAGAACGTCGAGTCCGACCTCCTTGCCCAGGTGGCCACCATGTTCGAGCCGCTGGTGGTGGTGAAGCACCAGGTGCTGGCCGGAGCCGACGCCGCCGTGGCCGCGCCCATCGACTGGGCCGGCAGCATCGGCGCCTCGCTCTCCGCGGTGCTGATCCTGGTGGGCGTCCTCAGCGTCCTCGCCTACTTCTTCTTCTCGCTCGAGCACAAGGGCGCGCTCGGACGCACCGCCAAGGTGGGCGTCTGGTACCTGATGATCACCTTCGGCGCGAGCTTCGGCTTCACCGTGATGGGCCGCATCGCGCTCCTGGCCGCCCGCTTCGAATTCCTGTTCGACGACTGGCTGTGGCTGATCGATCCGTCGGGGAAGCACTGAGGCTGGCGGCTGCCCGCACGCGGATGGCCGATATCCAGCCGGAAAGCGGCAACCTAAACGAGTCCTGAACACAACCTGATCCCGACCACGACGAAGCATGGCGGGGCGTGGCATAGCCTGAACGATTCCCCAACGCACGCATGCGCACGCAACGCCCCATCCTCGCCCTCCTCGCCGCCGCCGCACTGGTGTCCGCGGTCATCGGCGCCGAAGTCCTCGACCGGTTCTCGCGCAGCCTGCTGGTGGTCTCGTGGGCGACCATCCGGACCGGGCTCGTGAACATCACCCTGAGCGGTACGACCCTCAGCATCGAGTCGGAAGGCGACGGCAAGGCCACCGACTACGTGACCGCGTACCGTGTCCCCACCTCGTCCTGGAAGGCGAGCGTCCAGGTGCAGCAGATCGCGGCAACCGCCAGCCTGCCGGCCGGTTGCGAGCAGACCGCGTTCATGACCTTCGGCCAGCCGTTCCCCAGCGCGTCGACGCCGCTGGTCTTCAATGCCTACGTCACCGTCACGCCGAGCGGCACCACCGTCGGCTGGGAACAGCGCAATGCGTTCCTGAACACCGTGCTGGATTCCGAATCCGTGACGGTGTCCAGCCAGAAGGCATTCAAGGGCAGCATCAGCCTCTCCTACGACGCGCGCAGCGATCGCCTGTCGATCGCCGTCGGCAAGACCAAGTGGACCATCAACGGCTACCTCTCGGGGCTGGCAGCGGACGGATACGCCTTCGGGCAGCCGCAGCTGGGCGTCGGCGGATCGTCTGACTACGCGGCCGCCGCTCCCGCCGACACGCTGACCACCTTCACGCTGAACCGCTTCAAGTCGAGCGGTGGCCTGTTCACGGTGCTGAACCCGCAGTGGGAGAAGTTGTCACAGGGCCGCACCGACATGGACATCTGCAACAACACGTTGCAATACCTGACCAGCGACGATGGCACGACCACCTGCTGGATCGCGGATTACCGCGTGCCGCGCACCAACTGGAAGGCGGAGTTCGACCTGCAGCAGTCGGTCCCGGCGTCTGGCCTGTTGGCAGGCTCGGTGCAGCAGGCCTTCATGACCGTCGGCCAGCAGTTCGGCAACCCCGATTTCCCCGTGGTCTTCACGCTGTACGTGCGTGCCACGCCGGATGGCACCACCGTCGGCTGGGAGCAGACGGACACCAATTTCTTCCCGCCGGAGGTGATTGCGTCCGACAGCAGGGACCTGCCTGCCGGCCAGGCGTTCCGTGGTCACCTGAAGCTTGACTACGACGCCACGCTCGACCGCCTCACGATCATCGCGGGCTCCGTGGTGTGGGTCCTGGATGACTATCTCGCCACGCTGAGCGATGACGGATACAACTTCGGACAGCCGTACCTCGGCATCGGCGGCATCTCCACGTACGGCGGCTCGGCTCCCGCGGCCGACATCGTCCCGTTCACCATGGACAACTTCAAGTCCACCGGCCTGACGCTCCCCTACGGCGGATGACGACGGAAAACATGCGCACCCGCTTCAACCGAATCCTCGCCACGCACTGCGCCGCTGCCGCACTCGCCACCGTCGCGCTGGCGGCCAAGTTCACCGACAGCTTCCGGTCGGTCGAATTGAATCCCGCGTGGACCAAGCTGATCTTCCTGGCGGCCGGTCCGGGTGGCCAGCCGGTGAGCATCGACATCCTGCCGTCGCTGTGGCGGCTCGTGTTCATCGTGCAGGGCACCGGCACCGCCGCGTGCGCGCTCGAGGGCTACGAGCTCGTCGATGATTCGTGGAAGTGCAGCATCGAGGCCAGGGAGGCGATCGACCCCGCGCAGGTCATCGACGCCAACTCCACCAGCGGCTACCTGGGAATCCAGTGGGGCACGTTCACGAACGGCGTGAACCTGGCCACCCAGCTGAACGGCTACCAGCTTGCCTCCACCATCTTCAGCGACACCGCCACCGACGGGTGGGCGGTCTACGAGGGTGGCGTCGAGACCGATTCGGACTCGGTCGCCCGCTCCCAGACGTCCATCTTCCGCGGCAAGATGTCCGCCACCTACAACGCTCGCCAGGACCGCCTGACCGTGCAGGTGGGCAAGTTCCGCGCGACGTTCAATTCGTTCAACGAGCTCTCGCCCTTCGCAGGGCAGGGGAACCCGTTCGTCTACGTGGGTGGCGACTCGGTTGGGTTCGTGGTAGGGACGCCGTTCGTGTTCGACGACTTCGTGCTCACCGGCAAGGGCGTCACCGTCGCTCCGTGACGGTCGCGTCCGCGTTCAGCGGAACCGAAGCGTCCCGCCCAGCGCACCCTTCGGCGCGCGCGCGGTTTCCGGCAGGGCAAGCCATGCATCGCGCGCCGCGCGTGACGCGGCGCGTTCGCGTTCGGCCACCAGGCGCGCCAGCGCTGCGTCGGTGACGCGCCGCGTGGGGACATCGCGAGCGTCGCTCGGCAAGTCCATCGGTCCGAGCGATCGGAGGAGCTCCATCAGCTGCCGCGCGTTGTCGCCGTCGGCGGCGATCCACGCGCCGCGCACGGCGTCGACGGGTGCACGCGCCGGGTCGGCCGCATCGAGTGCCCGTGAGATGCGTTCGATGCCGCCCGTGGAGGGATCGGTGAGCTCGTAGTAGTCGGGAACCGAGGCGCGGGCGGCGGCGATCATCGCGGCCCGCCCGGCTGCGGGTCCGCCCTGCGACTCGATGGCCTGCAGCAGCTCGGCCTGCAGCGCGCGGAGCGGCCCGACACGGTCGCGCAGGCGCGCCATGGCCGATGCGCCGGCCTTCCCGGTCAGGAACTCCGCGAAGTCGTCGGAGTCCGTGGAATTGGCCTGCGTCACGGCCGTGCGGATCGTGTCGATGGCGGCATCCGTGGCGGTGGCCATGGCCGTGCGCCAATCCGCCGCATGCGCGGACACCAGCGCGAGCGCCTTGGTGCAGGTGGCCTCGTCGGGCGAGCACGCCATGGCGACGGACACCGGGTCGAACCGCGGGCATGCGGACGGTGCCACCAGCGCCGAGACGTCCCACGGCCCCATGCCCCAGTCGAGGTTCGCGCGCCTGCTCGCCAGGAAGACGCGCGTGGCGCCCGTGCGCGGGTCTTCCGCGGCGGCGCCATGGACGGCGGCGAGCGCATCGGCAAGGCGATCGTCGGATGCGCCGAGTCGCGCCAGCGTCTGCCGCGCGAGCGACGCGTACTGGTCGATGGCCTGCTGGATGCCGGGCTGTTCTTCCAGGAAGATCTCGTCGACCTTCTTCTCGGCCTGGTCGAGCGCCGGCGCGAGGTCCTGCCATGCCGCCGACTCCAGGATCTCTGCGTCGTGGAGCGCAGCCTGCACGGCGGCCTGCGTCGGTTCGGGCGTCAGCCAGATCCGCTGCAGGAGCGCGCGCTCGGCCTGCATGAACCGCCCGGCGTGCATGAGCTCGTAGGTGCCCGATGGCATCGATCCTTCCTGAAGCGGGTCGGCAGGTTCCTCGGCCGGCGTGCCGGTCTCGATCGGATCGGCGCGCAATACCGCGGCCGGCGCACGGGCAGCCATGCGTTGCGCGGAGGCGGGGGGCATGAACTGCTGCAGCCGTTCCTCCAGCGCCTGCCGGTCGGGCGCGGTGAGCTTGGTGAGGAGCTGCAGGGTTTCCGCGAAGTCGGGGAAGTCCTGTCGCGCTGCCGCGACCCGCGCCGCAGCATCGCTGACTTCCTTGCTCGGCTTCCTGCCGGGACCTGGCTGCTGCCTGTTGGCGGCATCGGGCGGGACCTCTGCGCCCGCTGCGCGTGCGGTGCGCCGGCTGCGCTCCTGCACTTCCTTCGCGCGCGCCTCCGCGTCCTCCACCGCGAGGTAGGCGTTGAGCCGTTCGGCCATGCCGGACGACTGCACCGCCGGGATCTCGAGCATTGCCTCGGCCACGAACACCATGCGACGCCGGCGCGCGTCGATGAAGTTGCTGCGCAGCCCGCCCGAGAGCAACTCGCCGGTGGCCGCGTCTGCAGCGGCGATCTCCGCGACGGCGGCGTCGTTCACCGCGTCCACGCGCGCAAGTTCCACGTCCATGGCCAGCTCCGAGGCCTTCGCGACCGCCTCGACGATGCGTCGCCTGTCCTCGCGGGAAAGCTTCGCAACGACGCCCGACGCGTCCGGCGGGCCGAAGAGATCCTCGGGCTTGAGCCCCTGCGACTCGAGCTCCTTGAGCCAGCGGCGCGGGATGTCGAACTTGGCGTTGGCCGCCGCGGAAAGTGCCGCAGCAAAGCGCTCGCGGTACTTCTCCATGATCGGCGCCACCGCATCGCGTTGCGCAGGCGCAAGCCGCAGTGCGGTGACCGCCGCGTCGATGTTCACGGGAAGGGCTCTGTTGCTGCTGCCGAATGCCGTGATGGCGCGCACGATGGCGCGGCGGCCGCGCGCTTCGCGGACCTGGCGCTCGCATGCGGGCACCGCGGCCTGTACCGCGTCGAAGAGGTGGTCATCGAGCGTCGCGAGCGAGCTCATCAGCGACTGCTGCTTCGCGGCAAAGGCGTCGAGCTCTGCCGCGGAAGGAAGCGTCGGCCGGCCGGCGGCATCGATGCATGCCACGGCCATCGGCGCGGCGATCTCCGCGCGGAGCTTCCAGTAGGCGTCGAAGTACTCATCGTGCGCGCGGTCGATGGCGGGCCATGGCACGTTACCGCCGCAATCGATGGTGGAGGCGTACAGCTCGGGCACGCCGATCGGCTCCGCCATGCGGCCGAACTCGGCGGCAGGGATGCGGCAGCCGGCCACGACGGCCAGCAGGAGGAGCGTGATCACGCCGCGGGCGGCGATGGCCACCGCGGGCCGTCCCGGAAGCACGTGGAGCAGGTTTCGCATGGTGTGGGGCGCGTGGTCCGCGGCGCACGAAGTCTATCGATGCCGCTGCGGACGCTCCTATCATCCAGCCATGGCTGCGCTCCCCGTCATCGGCATCACCATGGGCGATCCCCTCGGGATCGGTCCGGAGGTGCTCGTGAAGGCACTGGCCGATCCGGCGGTGCGGCGGCTTGCCAAGTTCGTGGTCTATGGCCGCAACGAGACGCTCCTGGCCGCCGCCGACCGCGCGCGCGTTGGGCTCGACTGGTTCCGCGTGGATGCCGCCAGCGAGCGTGCGCAGGACGGCTCCGTGCTGCAGCCGCTGGTGCTCGACTACACGTCCGAGGGCCTGCTCGACGTCACGCGGCCCGGGCCGACGCGCTTCGGCGGCCTCCTCTCCAAGGCATTCGTGGAGGACGCCATCACCGACGCGATGCGCGCCCGCAACGATCCACGCCGCGTGGATGCCATCGTCACCGGCCCCATCAGCAAGGAAAGCTGGTCGCTGGGCGGCTTCAAGTGGCCCGGGCACACCGAGCTCCTGGCGTTCCGCACCAAGGCCAAGCGGCACAGCATGATGTTCAGTTCGCCGCGCCTGCGCGTGGCGCTGGCCACGGCGCACCTGCCGCTCATGGACGTGCGCAACGTCCTCACCATCGGCAAGGTGTACGACCCGATCGACCTGGGGCACCAGTTCTGCAGGCAGCTGGGGATCGAGAAGCCGCGCATCGCGGTGTGCGGCCTCAACCCGCACGCGGGCGAGAACGGCATGTTCGGCGACGAGGAGACGCGCATCATCCGCCCGGCCATCGAGGCGGCGAAGCGCATCGGCATCGACGCGCACGGCCCGTTCCCGGGCGACACGGTCTTCATCGGCGCGGCGGCGGGCGACTGGGACCTGGTGGTGGCCATGTACCACGATCAGGGGCTCATCCCCGTGAAGCTCCTCGGCTGGGACAAGGCGGTGAACGTCACCGTGGGCCTGCCGATCGTGCGCACCAGCCCCGATCACGGCACCGCGTTCGACATCGCGGGGCAGGGACGCGCCAGCGAGGGCAGCATGAAGGCCGCCATCGAGCTGGCCGTGAAGCTGGCGCACACGCCGCGCAGCGCCTGGGACAGCCCGCACGCGCGCGGGCTGGCAACGACCGTCGACGCGACCAATGAAGAGGAAGACGCCACATGAGCATTGATCCTGGCACCGTCCGTGAGCCGCGCGTCCTGGTGCTTTCCACCAGCCTGCACCCGCAGAGCCGCAGCCGCATCCTGGCCGAGCACGCGCGCATATCGCTCGCGCAGCGCGGCACGCAGGTGGCCTGGTTCGACTGCCGCGAGGTGGAGTTCCCCTACATGGATGGCCACACCGCGCACGCCCACGAGGCCACGCAGGCGCTGCAGCGCGCGCTGGGCGCATGCGATGCGGTGCTGATCTGCTCCGGCGTCTACAACTTCGACGTGAGCGCCGTGGCCAAGGCGTGCCTGGAGCTGGGCGGCCGCTCGTGGAACGACAAGACCGTGGGCATCGCGTGCGCCACCGGCAGCATGGTGAGCTACATGAGCCACATGGGCCTGGCCGCGAGCCTGATGCTCGACTTCCGCTGCGTGATCGTGCCGCGCTTCGTCTACGCCACGGGCGACGCGTTCAAGGACGGCAAGCTGGCGGACGAGGCGGTGCAGACGCGGATGGCGGAACTGTGCGGGTCGCTGTCGGACCTGGCGCGTCGGCGGATGTGAGGGCGGGGGCTCAGGCTGCGCCCGGTTCCCAGCCGTCCGGCGCCATCTCGAAGCGCGCGAACTCGAACGCCGGCGCCACCACGCAGCCGACGAGCGTCCATGCGCCCGTCGATCGCGCTGCCTGCCACCAGCCGCGCGGCACCACGGCCTGCGGCGTCTGGCCGGCCGCGACGTTCGCGCCAAGCATGATCACCTGGCGGCCGCTGCCGTCGGGCTTCGCGATCTCCAGCTCGAGCGCGTCGCCGTCGTGGAACAGCCAGTGCTCGTCGGCATCCACGCGGTGCCAGCGGCTTCGCTCGCCGGCGGGCAGCAGGAAGAGGATCGACGTGCTTGCGCCGCGCGGTGCGTCCGGCGCACGGAAGGTCTCGCGAAAGAAACCGCCCTCGGGGTGGCGAGCCAACCCGAGGGCGGAGACGGTTTCCTGTGCCGAGCGCTGCGGCTGCATCAGCGGATGACGATCGTGCTCTGCTCGCCGATCAGTTCGTAGACCACTTCCACCTCGGCATCGCCGAGGCGCACGCAGCCCATCGACATCTGCTGGCCGATCGACTGCGGCTCGGTGGTGCCGTGGATGCCGTAGCCGGTGAACTTGGCGGTGTCGGGCGTGGTGCCCTGCAGGCCGATCCAGCGCTCGCCGATCGGGTTCTTCGGGTCGTTGGCCGCGAACTTCTCGCCGGTGCGCGGGTTGGTCCACTGCGGATCGATCAGCTTGGAGCCGCTGCGCACCTTGAAGGTGCCGACGGGCGTCGAGTCGTTGGTGCCCGTGCCGCAGGGGAAGCTCGCCACCATCACGCGGTCGCTGCCGGAGCCGGCGTAGATGTTGATGCGGAAGTCGGCCTTGACCACCTCGGCATCGAACGGTCCGTGCGCAAGCTTGAGGCGCATGTCCGGACGGAGCGCCTTCTCGCTGGCCATGCCGTTGATGCGCTGGACGAAGCGCCAGTCGGTGCCCAGCTTCTCGCGGCTGCTGATCTTGGCCAGGCTGTCGCCCTTCTTCACCACGTAGCTCTGGCTGACGGTGTCGCCGGCCACGATCTTCGGGGAGAAGAAGAGCTTCTCCGCCAGCTTGTTGATGCCGGCGTAGGCCTGGGCGCGCTCGGCGGCGCTGAGGGCGTTGGAGTCGAGGAGGCGCGTCAGCTCGGTGCGTGCCCGCACCGGATCGCTGTCGACCATGGCGACAGCCTGCTGGATGCGCTGCGTGGCGTTGCCGATGCCGGCGGCCGGCGTGGTGGGCGCGGTGCCCGGCGTGCCGGCGATGCCGGCAGTGGCGGCACCGGTCACGGCGTTGTTGGCCGTGGCCACCGGCGTGGTGGCGGCGGTGCCGAGCGGCGTGGTCGGGTTGGTGACCACGGTGCCCGCAGGAACGGTGGTTCCGGTGGTGGCAGCGTTGCCCGTGGCCGGGTCGTAGTTGACGGCGACGGGCGTTGCCGCGCCGTTCGCTGCGTCGGTGCTCAGCGGATCAGCCACCGATTCCGTGGACGCGGTCTGCTCCGCGCTCTCCGGCGCTTCGCTCTTGTGGGTCAGGAACCAGCCGGCCGCGGCGCCGCCGAGGCCGATGGCGGCCACGGCCACGAACAGCGAGCGCATGCTCTGCGCGCTGCGGGCTCCGGAGGAGGCGGGCGGGTTGATACGGGGCGACTGGCTGGGAAGGGTCATCCTTGACCTCGTGTGCAGGCGGTGCGACTTCGCGCGGCGTCCGATGCCGCGCATCCTGCGAACATCGGCATTGTGCCACAATTTCCCGCAGTGATTGCAAGGATCGTTGCGCGCGCCGTCAGCGGCCGGGCGTGTTGGCGGCAATCACCTCGTGCTCGGTCACCACGAAGTGCATCGGCACGTCGTGCGGCTCGGTGGGGAGCTCGGGCACCACGAGCGCGGCGGGGGTCAGGCCAATCCGCAGGACGTTCGGAGGCAGGGTGGCGAGGAACCGGTCGTAGACGCCTGCGCCTCGGCCCAGGCGATGGCCGCGGCGGTCGTAGGCGAGGCCGGGCACCACCACGGCCGTGAGCGATGCTGCTCGGATCGGAACGTGGTTTCGCGGGACCAGCATGTCCCAGGCGTCGGTTTCGCAACGGTCGCGATGCCAGCCGTCCGAGCCCAGGTCGGAAGACTCCACCGCCACGGGCTGAAGAACGGACGTCCGGGAGGTGGCGCGGCCGACCGCCAGGTGCCATTCGTGCGAAATCGCCCATCGATTGGCGAAGATCGGGTCAATTTCCCCGCGAATCGGCACGTAGACCATCAAATACCGCGGATCCGCATTGCCCGCATGATCGGCCAAGATGGCCACAAGGTTGGCACAGGAAGCCGTGCTGATCGCCGCAAGATCCTGCGGCGGAAGGCCCTTGCTGACCTGCCGGACCCACGCCCGGAAGGCCACTTTGGGCTCGGTGGCGCTCGGTGGCGATGGAGGTTGGAAGTTATTGTCAGGCAAGAGTTTCTGTTGAGTTTGCCATTGGGAACGCGGAGATCTCAAGAACTTCGGGATCGACCGGGGCGGGTTTTGTCGACAATATCCCATCTGACCACCGGAGCGCCGGGCGATCCGGCGACCCTCTCACCAAGGACCTCATCGACCATGTGCGGAATCGTTGCCTACATCGGGAAGAAGCCGGCAGCCACCCTCCTCCTCGAGGGCCTCAAGCGGCTTGAGTATCGCGGCTACGACTCCGCCGGCATCGCGGTGGCGAGTGCTTCCGGCAAGGTGCAGATCGCCAAGAGCGTCGGCCGGGTGCGCGTGCTCGAGGAACTCGTCGAGACGCAGCGCGGCTTCGACGGCAACATCGGCATCGCCCACACCCGCTGGGCGACGCACGGCGGCGTGACCGAGGTGAACGCCCACCCGCACTGCGACGACCCGGTCAAGGGCCACGGCATCGCGCTGGTGCACAACGGCATCATCGAGAACTACGCGTCGATCAAGACCTACCTCACCGACAAGGGCCACGTCTTCAAGGGCGAGACCGACACCGAGGTGCTCGTGCACCTGATCGGCGAGCTGTACCAGGGCGACCTGGAGCACGCCGTGCAGGCCGCGCTTCGCGAGGTGACCGGCGCCTACGCCATCTGCTGCGTCTGCGAGAAGGAGCCCGGCGTGCTGGTGGTGGCGCGCAAGGGAAGCCCGCTGATGGTGGGCGTCGGCAGCGACGAATACGTGGTGGCCAGCGACCAGAGCGCCATCGTGGCGCACACCAACCAGGCGTTCACGCTGGACGACTACACGGTGGCGAAGCTCACGCGCGACTCGTTCCGCACCAGCACCGTGGACGACGTCACGGTGGACGCCAAGATCCGCGCGCTCGAGATGGACCTCTCCGAGATCGAGCTCGGCGGCTTCGAGCACTTCATGCTCAAGGAGATCTTCGAGCAGCCGGCCGCGCTCACGCGCACGCTGCAGGGCCGCGTGGACCACCGCGCGGGGCAGATCGTCCTGGGCGGCATCGGCGACCACGCGCGCGTGCTGGCCTCCAGCCGCCGCATCACGCTGATGGGCCAGGGCACCGCGCTGCATGCGGGCATGATCGGCAGCTACCTGATGGAGGAGTGGGCCAAGATCCCGGCGGACTGGGACTTCGCCAGCGAGTTCCGCTACCGCAACCCGATCGTCACCGAGGGCAGCGTGGTGGTGGCCGTGAGCCAGAGCGGCGAGACGGCCGACACGCTTGCCGCGCTGCAGGAAGCGAAGTCGCGCGGCGCGCTGGCGCTCGGCGTGATCAACGTGGTGGGCAGCTCCATCTCGCGCGAGACCGACGCGGGCATCTACCTGCGCGTGGGCCCGGAGATCGGCGTGGCCAGCACCAAGGCATTCGTTGGCCAGGTGATGGTGTGCGCGATGCTCGCGCTCTACATCGGGCGCCGGCGCTTCCTGAGCCAGGAATTCGTCTCCGCCACGCTGCGTGACCTCGAGGCGATCCCGGGCCACATCGAGCGCATCCTGCAGCAGAGCGAGCACATCCGCCGCGCCACCGAGAAGTACGTGGAGCGCGAGAACTGGCTCTTCCTCGGCCGCGGCGTGAACTACCCCGTGGCGCTCGAGGGCGCGCTCAAGCTCAAGGAGATCAGCTACATCCACGCCGAGGGCATGCCCAGCGCGGAGATGAAGCACGGTCCCATCGCGCTCATCGATGCGGGCATGCCGTGCGTCTTCGTGGCCACGCGCAACAGCCAGTACGAGAAGGTGCTCTCGAACATCCAGGAGGTGCGCAGCCGCGGCGGCCACGTCATCGCGGTGGCCACCGAGGGCGACGAGCACATCAAGAGCATGGCCGAGGACGTCTTCTACGTCCCGGACGTCCCCGAGATGCTGCAGCCGCTCGTGACCGTGGTGCCGCTCCAGCTCCTTGCCTACCACGCGGCGGTGCTGCGCGGCAAGGACGTGGACAAGCCGCGCAACCTGGCCAAGAGCGTCACGGTGGAGTGACCGGGCGCGGCGGCGCGGACTATCGTCTGCGCCATGCGCGTCGTCAGCCTGCTGCCATCCGCCACGGAATTGCTCTTTGCGGCAGGCGCCGGCGACCTGCTGGTCGGCCGCAGCCATGAGTGCGACTGGCCCGCGGCCGCAATGCGCGTGCCGGTGCTGACTTCCGCGCGCATTGCGCACACGGCGGCCGAGGGCGCGGATGCGCACGTGGACCAGGCGGCCATCGACGCGGCGGTGCGCGCATCCATGGCGTCCGGCGAATCGCTCTACCGCATCGACGAGGAGCTGCTGCGATCGCTCGCGCCCGACGTGATCCTGACGCAGGATCTCTGCGAGGTGTGCAGCATCGACCTGCGGAGCGTGGAGCGCATCGCCCGCACGCTGCCGAAGCCGCCGCGCATCGTCAACCTCAACCCGACCACGGTCTGGCAGGTGCTCGACGACCTGCTGGCGGTGGGCGAGGCCGTGGGTCGTCCTGCCGAGGCGCAGGCCGCCGCCACCACGCTGCGCGACCGCGTGTGGACGGCAAGCGAGCAGGGCACGCCGTTCACGGACGGGCCGTCGGTGCTGTTCCTGGAGTGGTGCGATCCGCCGTTCGTGGGCGGGCACTGGACGCCGGAACTCATCACGCTTGCCGGAGGGCGGCATCCGCTGAACGCGGCGGGTGCGAAGAGCCACGTTGCATCGGCGGACGAGATCGTGGCCAGCGCACCCGAACGCGTGATCGTGGCGCCGTGCGGGCTGCCGCTTGCGGCGGTGCGTGCGGCGATGCCCGCGCTCGAGCGGTGCGCGTGGTGGAACGAGCTGCCGGCGGTGCGGGCGGCGCGGGCAATGCGCGGCGGTGCGGCCGGATCCGTGCCGGCAATCGCATCCCCGGTGATGCTGGTGGACGGCAACCAGATGTTCAACCGGCCCGGGCCGCGGCTCGTGGATGGGGTGGAGTGGCTGGCCGCGTGGCTGCAGGAGCGACCGGAGCTTCTCCCGCCCGGCTTCCCCGCGGAGCCGTGGCGGCCGACTGCATGAACGGCACCCGCTTGCGTCCCGGAACTGCGTGTCCGCCGAAATGACGGTCGCTGCGGTGCGTCTGTCCCACGCTGCGGGGTGCCGCGTTCGGCACGCGGTTTGCACCATGAGGTGGCCATGGCAACCATCGAGAAATTCACCCACGCGGCGCAGGAAGCGCTGCAGGCCGGTCAATCGGCCGCGAACTCCGCCGGACACGCGGAGTATTCCCCGCTGCACCTGTTGTCCGCGCTGACGGCGGACGCGCGAGGCCCCGCGGGCGGTGTGCTGGAACGCGCAGGCATCGAGCCACGCCGCGTGCGCGAGGTGACCGACGCCGAGCTTCGCCGCATGCCCACGGTGAGCGGCGCGCAGCCGCGCCCGGCGCAGCCCCTGATGCAGGTGCTCGGTGATGCCGAGCGCGCGGCGCAGTCGATGAAGGACGGGTACACGAGCGTCGAGCATCTGCTGCTTGCGCTCGCATCGAGCGCGACGCCCGCCAAGCAGGTGCTTGCCACGCTGGGCGCCGACGAACGCAAGGTACGGAAGGCAATCGAGGAGATCCGCGCCGCAAGCGGAGTGAAGAACGTGAACGACCCCAACGCAGAGAACACCATGGAAGCCCTGAAGAAGTACGGCATCGACCTCACGGAGAAGGCGGAGGGCGGCAAGCTCGACCCCGTCATCGGCCGCGATGAGGAGATCCGCCGCTGCATGCAGGTGCTCAGCCGCCGCACCAAGAACAACCCGGTGCTCATCGGCGAGCCCGGCGTCGGCAAGACCGCCGTGGTGGAGGGCCTGGCGCAGCGCATCGTGAACGGCGACTGCCCGGAGCAGATGAAGGACGTGCGCATCGTCGCGCTCGACGTCGGGCAGATGCTCGCCGGCGCCAAGTTCCAGGGCGAGTTCGAGGAGCGCCTCAAGGCCGTCATCCGCGAGGTGAGCGCGGCGGAGGGGCGCATCATCCTCTTCATCGACGAGATCCACACGGTGGTGAGCGCGGGTGCCAACACCGGCAGCCCGGGCGCGGGACAGCTGCTCAAGCCCGCGCTGAGCCGCGGCGAGCTGCGCACCATCGGCGCCACGACGCTCGACGAGTATCGCCAGCACATCGAGAAGGACCCCGCGTTCGAGCGGCGCTTCCAGCCCGTCTACGTTGGCGAGCCCAGCGTGCACGACACCATCGCCATCCTGCGCGGCCTCAAGCCGCGGTACGAGACGCACCACCACGTGCGCATCCAGGACGGTGCGCTGGTGGCCGCCGCGCAGATGAGCCATCGCTACATCAGCGACCGGTTCCTGCCGGACAAGGCCATCGACCTGGTGGACGAGGCGGCGAGCCGCCTGCGCATCGAGAACGACAGCATGCCGAGCGCGCTCGACAAGGTGCGGCGCCGGCTGATGCAGCTCGAGATCGAGCGCGAGGCGCTGAAGATGGAGAAGGACGCGGAGAGCAAGGACCGGCTGGGCCGCGCGGAGAAGGAGATCGCGGACCTCAAGGAGGAGGATCGCCGGCTCACCTCGCAGTGGCAGTCTGAGAAGAAGGACCTGGACCTCGTCAACAACGCCGCCAAGCGCATCGAGGAGAAGAAGTTCGAGGCGGAGCAGGCGCAGCGCGTCGGCAACTTCGAGAAGGCGGCACGCATCCTGCACGGCGAGATCAAGGCGCTCGAGGCCGAGCAGCAGGCGGCGCAGGACAACCTGCAGAAGCGCCTCGCCACGGGCGACACGCTGGTGAAGGAGGACGTGGATGCCGAGGCGATCGCCGCGGTGGTGAGCCGCTGGACGGGCATCCCGGTCAGCAAGCTCGTCGAGAGCGAGCGGCAGAAGCTGCTCCACATCGAGGATGACCTGAAGAAGCGCGTGGTGGGCCAGCCGGAGGCGGTCGAGGCCGTGGCCGAGGCGGTGCGCCGCAACCGCGCGGGGCTCGGCGAGCAGAACCGGCCGATCGGCAGCTTCCTGTTCCTGGGGCCCACGGGCGTCGGCAAGACCGAGCTCTGCAAGGCGCTCGCGGGGTACCTCTTCGACACCGAGGAGGCGATGGTGCGCATCGACATGAGCGAGTTCATGGAGCAGCACTCCGTGGCGCGGCTCATCGGCGCGCCCCCGGGATACGTGGGCTACGAGGAGGGCGGCCGCCTGACCGAGGCGGTGCGGCGCCGCCCGTACTGCGTGGTGCTCTTCGACGAGTTCGAGAAGGCACACCCGGACGTGAGCAATGTGCTGCTGCAGGTGCTCGACGACGGGCGCCTGACGGACGGGCAGGGGCGCACCGTGGACTTCACCAACGCCATCATCGTGATGACCTCGAACATCGGCAGCCACGCCATCATCGAGATGAGCGAGAAGGGCGAGCCGGACGAGATGATCCAGGCGCACGTCCGCAGCGAGCTCAAGAAGCACATGCGGCCCGAGCTCATCAACCGCATCGACGAGACCGTGGTGTTCCACCAGCTGTCGCGGAAGGACCTGGCCGGCATCGTGGAGATCCAGCTCGGCAACCTGCGCAAGCGGCTGGCGGACCGGAAGATCACGCTCGAGCTCTCGCAGAAGGCGATGGACGCGCTGGCGGACGAGGGCTACGACCCGCAGTTCGGCGCGCGCCCGCTCAAGCGCGTGGTGCAGCAGCGTCTGGAGAATCCGCTGGCGGTGAAGATCCTCGGCGGCGAGTGCCCGGCGGGCAGCACCGTGAGCGTGGATTATGCGGGCAAGAGCTTCACGTTTGGGGTGAAGTGAGGGGAGGGGCTAAATAGGTACCCGGTTACATTTGCACCAATTTCCTTGTGAAGTCGGCACCCGCGCCACCCGCACGAGGAAATTGGTGCAAATGTAACCGGGTACCTATTTCCGGCTCTCGGCAACCGCGCCACCGCTCCCCGGTATCTCGCGCGTGCCCACGTTTGCGTACGAAGCCCGTGATTCCGCCGGTGTCCGCGTCGCGGGCACGGTGGACGCCGCCAGCGAGATGGCGGCGCTCTCCGACCTTCAGGGTCGCGGGCTCCTGCCGACGGCCGTGACCGAGCAGCGCGCGGCGCGCGTCCGCGGCGTCGGCGCGCGTGCGCTCTCGAACTCCTACCGCCAGCTCGGCGACCTGCTCCGCGCGGGTGTTCCGCTCCTGCGCGCGTTGCGCCTCCTTGGCCGCGGCAAGTCGAACGTGCGCCTGGCCGCCACCTGGTCGGCGGTGGCCGACGCCGTGCAGGACGGCGATCGCCTGGCCGATGCCATGGCGCGCCACCCCGCGATCTTCCCCGACGTGCAGGTGGCCATGGTCCGCGCCGGCGAGCGCGGCGGCTTCCTCGAGGACGTCTTCGCGCGCCTCTCCACGTTCATCGAGAACCAGGCCGAGATGCGCAGCAAGGTGATCGGCAACCTGATCTACCCGGTGATCCTGCTGACCGTGGGCTTCGGCATTGTCATCGCCGCGCTGATCTTCTTCGTGCCCAAGTTCAAGAAGTTCCACGTGAAGGGCGAGCTGCCCGCGGCCACCCGATTCCTCATGGCAGTCAGCGATCTGCTGGTGGAGCGCTGGCCGCTCATGCTGCTGGCCATCGCCGCCGCCGGCGTCCTCGCGTGGTGGGCCTGGCACCGCCCCGCGCTGCAGCGGCGCGTGCGCGATGCCGAGCTGCGCGTGCCGCAGTACGGCGCGCTGGTCCGCGCCATCTGCGTGGCGCGCTTCACGCGCGTGCTGGGAACGCTCCTTGCCAACGGCATTCCCATGATCCAGGCGATGACCATCGCCCGCGATGCTGCCGGCCACCCGCGCCTGGTGGAGAGCGTCGAGCGCGCCACCGAAGCCGTGCGCAGCGGCGAACCGCTCGCGCAGCCCCTGGCCGACAGCGGATTCTTCGAGCCGGACGTGGTGGAGATGATCTCGGTGGGCGAGAGCGCCAACAACCTGCCCACGGTGCTCGGCGGCGTGGCCGACACGCTCGAGCGCCGCGTCGACCGCACGCTCGGCGTCGTGGTGAAGCTCATGGAGCCGGCACTTCTCCTCTTCCTGGCGGCGGTGGTGCTCTCCATCTTCCTGGCGCTGGTGCTGCCGATGCTCCAGCTCGGCGGTCAGGCCTGACGGCGAGCACGGTGCGCGGGGTACGCTTTCGCACGTGAGCCCCGCATTCGACATCCCTCCGGTGAATCCGCAGACGCAAGCATCGACGCCTCGCACGGGCCCCGGATTCTGGCCCGGCTTCGGCGCTGGATGCGCCGTGTCGTTCGTGGGCCTGCTCCTCGTGTTCGTGTTCTCCGGAATCGTGGCGATGGCATTCGGCGTGAACAAGGCGATGAGCTTCACCGGCGCGGCGAAGGCCAAGCGCGACGCGATGGTGGCGATGGCAGAGGAGGCCGGCGACGAGGCCGCGAAGGGCGCCGCCGACGCGAAGGGTGCCGCCGAGGCCGCCGACGCGATGAGCGTCGAGGAGCTCGAGATCCAGTCCGCGCTCGACAACGAGGACTTCGACCGCGCCGAGCAGCTGGCACGCGCGCTCGTGGAGCGCCACAAGGACGATCCGTCTGCGCGGGCGCTCCTGCAGACCGTGCGCATCGAGCGCGCCGTTGCCGCGGAAGACGTCTCCTCCGCCGACGCGCTGCTGAAGGAAGCGCGCAAGCAGGGGCTCGACATCGAGCCGACGGCCGAGCTCGGCGTTGCGGAACTCTGGCTCTCCGAGGGCGAGCCGCAGCGCAGCCTGGACATCGCCGATCGCGTCCTCAAGGCGCTCGATGCCGACGCCGCGGCGACTGCCGCGCCGAAGGCCAACGACCCGGCCTCCACCGATGCCGACCCGGACGCCGAGGAAGACGCCGAAGCAGAGGCCGAATACGACCGCTACGTCCGCGGCGTGGCGCTCCTCATCCGCGGACTTGCCCGTGCCGAACTCGGCGACCCCGCGGCCGGCGCCGTGGACCTTGCCGCGGCGGTGGAACTGGCTCCGGACGAGGAAACCGCCGCCGACTGGCGCGAATACCTCGACGACGTCCGGGAGAAGTCGCGCTGACGGGCCCTGCGCGGGGTTTTCCCGCATCGCGCGCAGCAGGCGCAGCGAATTCCGGCCCCCGGTCTGCGTGCCGCAAACCCGTGCCGCAACCCGCCCCGGGCGTCCCGGTAGGTCCCCGGTGCAGGAGACCCCATCGATGCGTTCCACCACCCTTCGTCGCCGTACGCGCCGCGCGTTCACCATCCTCGAGCTGCTGATCGTGATCGGCATCCTCCTCGCCCTCGGCGGGATCGTCCTCTACAACCTGAGCGGCCAGTCCGACAAGGCGTACGAGGGCACGCAGACGGTGCAGATGCAGGCGATGAAGAAGGCGATCATGATGTTCAAGAACGACGTCAAGCGCCTGCCCACCGCCGAGGAAGGCGTGGTCGTGCTCTGGGACAAGAGCGCGCTCGACGAGGACTCCGCCAGCCGCTGGGCCGGCCCGTACCTGGAGAGCGCCGTGCCGAAGGACATGTGGGGCCATGAGTGGGTCTACGTGTTCCCCGCCGAGGACGTGGCGGTCGGCTTCGACATCGTCTCCGTCGGCCCGGACGGCCAGGAGAACACCGAGGACGACATCTCCCTGGCCAAGGGCAAGGGCAACCAGGACGGCGACTTCGGCGACTTCAATTCCGGTTCCTCCAGCAGCTCGACCGGAGGCACCGCGTCGCCGCGGTGACGGTCGTGCGCGCGCGCCGCGCATTCACGTTGATCGAACTGCTGCTCGTCGTGGGCGTGCTGGTGGCGCTGTCGGCGATCGCGTTGCCGTACGGATCGCAGGTGCTCGACCAGCAGGCGTTCGAACGCACGGTGGATGACACCGTGTCGCAGGCCATGTCCGCGCGCGCCTGGGCGCAGCGCGAAGGCGCCGTGGTGGAGCTGGTGGTGGCCGAGGACGGCGCGCGGCTGGAAGTGCGCGCGGTGGACCTCCTGCGCCAGGCCGAGGACGGTGCCGAAGGGGCCGATTCCGTCGACGGCATGGAAGGCGCACTGCGCGGCACGAAGAAGGCGCAGCGGCTCAAGGCACAGATGGAACGACGCGTGGCCGACGTGGCCGCCCGCACCGGCGTGGAAGCGCAGGTGGGCGGCGGCATGGACGAAGGCGGATTCGATGCGCGCATTCCCGAGGCGTGGGCATCGCGCGCCATGGAAGGATCGGCCCGCGCCGGCGTCGAGCCCCCGGCGACGGAAGACGTGCGTTCCGAGTTCGCCGCTTCCGCGGGCGACGAGCGCATCGCGCTGTTCCTGCCCGACGGCAGTGCCGCCGCGGTGCGCGAACTGTGGATCACCGACGGCGCACGCGCCGCGCGCATTGCCATTGATCCACTGCTCGGCGAGGTACGCCGCGTGGACGGCGCGCCGCCCGTGAGGAAGGAACCGCGCGGATGATCCGTCGCGGCTCCATCCTGCTCGAGGTGCTCCTCGCCACCGCCGTGTTCGCGTTCGCTGGCGTGGTGGTGCTCGGTGCCGTGGACGGATCCGTCACCGACGGTGCCCGCGCTGCACGACGTTCGCTTGCGATGGACCTGGCACGCAGCACGCTCGCGCGCATGGAAGCCGGCATCCCCGACGAAGCCGACCAGTCGTTCGCCGTCCCGGGCCTGCGCGTGGAATCGCGCATGGAACCAAGCGATTTCCCAGGCCTTGCACTGGCCGTCGTCGAGGTCTACGACGAAGCGCGCGACAGCCGCGCCGCCGTTGCCAACGACGATCCGCCCCGACTCGCCGTGCTGCGCCAACTGCTGCGCGGCGATGCCGGTGCAGTCGCACCGCGCCCGGAAGTGATCCGCAGAGAAACGCCGCGTACCGCTACCCCTCGCAGAGAGGTGCCGCGATGACCGCACCCCTCGCCGCAATTTCCACACGACGCCCCACGCCCGCGGCGGTGAGGCCATTGCCGAACCGACGCCACCCGCAAAGCGCGTACCTGGCCCCCTCGCCGGAGGGGCAGTGGCGGCGCCATGCCGCCCGCCCCGCAAGGCGAAGGGGCCAGTCCCCTGCGGGCTCGGCTTCACTCCGCCGCGCCTTCACCCTCCTCGAAGCCCTCATCGCCGTCGGCATGATGGTCCTCCTCCTCGGCGCCCTCGCCATGTTCGTGGAGGACCTCTCGCGCACCCGCCAGTTCGTCGCGCGCACCGCCGCCGAGACACGCTCCGCGGACGCCCTGTTCGGCGCCCTCGAGGCCGCGCTGCAGACCGCCGTGGTCGATGGCGGAAACCGCGGCGCCGGCGTGACCGGCACGGATCGCTCCATCCGCGTCCTCTCCTCGCGCACCGATGCCGGCAGCGGCAGCGTCGCCGAGCTTGCGCGCGCCGCGTTCTCGCCGCTCTCCGCCACGCAGGTCGACCAGAACGGTGGGAACATCACCATCGGCCGCAGCGGTGTCTCGAGCACGCTGCCTGCCACCGTGCGCGCCATGCGCGTGCGCTACTGGTACGACGGCGGCTGGGGCGATTCGTTCGATTCACTGAACGCCGGGACGCTTCCCGCGGTGGTGGAAGTGGGACTCTGGTTCGGTGCAACGCAGGCGGCCGACGAGGAAGAGCTCGGCGCACCCGACCGCGTGCGCGCGATCGCCGTGCCCGATGCCGCGGGTGCCGAGGCTGATTTCCCGGCGAAGGTCCCGGCGAAGGAGGCCATGCGATGAGCGCGTCGCATGGAACCCCGGTCGTCCGCGCCGCCGCTGCGCGCCGTGTCCGTGCGCCCCACGCGCATCGCCGCGGCGTCCTCATGCTCGCCGTCCTCGTGGTGCTTGCGGTGGCCGCGCTCGTTGCCGGCGGGCTGATGGCCGCGTCCGAATCGGAGCACGCGGGACTCACCGCCATGCGCGACCGCACGCAGCAGCGCGCGATCGCGTGGAGCGGATGCCAGGCAGTGACGGCGCTCCTTTCCGCGCAGCGCCAGAACGTGGCCGATGGCGAGGTTCCGGAACTCCCCGAGCAGATCCTCCTCTTCGAGGCAGACGGCGCGCAGGCGATGGCGCTTCTGCTGCCGGTTGGCCCGGCCGGCGAGCGGCTCGTCCCGGAGGGCGGCAAGTTCCCGCTCGTGGGCCTCGACCCTGCCTACCTGGAGGCCACCGGCGTGGTCGACCAGGCCGCAGCCTCCGCCGCGGTGGCGCGCGGTGGCCAGGCCGACGCCATCGAGGCGATCGTGCAGCCCGACGCCGGGCTCACCGCTGATCGCGTGATCGGCCCGGTGGCCTCGGGCATTGCCGCGGGCGTGCGCAAGCTGCAGGACAGTTCATCGACCGGCGGCGTGCGCGGCGCCATCGCGGCGCGCGTGCGGCCGCTGGTGGTGGCGGACGTGGCCACCCCGTTCGCCGCGCAGCGCGCGCTTGGCGTGGGCGTCGGCGGCATCAGCGCGCGCGAGCCGGTCGGCGCATGGCGCACCGAGGCGATGGCGGCGATCGACGCGCACGCCGGGCCGGGAATTGCAGAGAAAATGCGCGCCGCACTCGGCGGCGAAGCGCCCCCAAACCAAGGCGCGCTCGTGAAGGCCATGCGCGTGGCGAACGTGCCCGTCGATCGCTGGGGCGCGTTACTTGACTCGGTGGTTGCCGGCAACGAAGCCGTCGAACGCGGACAGGTGGACGTCTCCTCCGCACCGGAGGAAGTGCTGCGCGCCATCCCGGCGATCGGTGCGGAGCGCGCGGCGAAGATGGTGCAGGCGCGCGCGTCGCTGGGGGCGGTGGAGCGCTCGCAGGTCTCGTGGCCGGTCACCTCCGGCGCACTCACGCCCGAGGAATTCGAGGCCGCCGCGCCCAACCTGTGTGCACGCAGCTGGCTCTGGCGCGCGCGCGTTGCAACAGGCGTCGTCGATCGCATGCAGGAAGGCAGCGCGATGCACGGCATCGAGGTCTGGGAGGTGGTGATCGACCTCGGCGAGTCGCCCGCGCGCTTCGCCAGCATCCGCGACTGCACGCTGCTTCCGGTGGCCACCGCGCTTGCCGAGCAGGAGCGCACCGAGCGCGAATCCCGCGGCGAGAAGGTGCGACCCGACTCCAAGGAGGTGGTGGACGCGGAATCGATGAGCGGCGGCGACGACGCGCCGGATGCGGACGCGCTCGCCGATGCCGTGGTGAATCCGCCCGCGGGCGAACGCCCCGGTGCCGCCCCCGACGCGGGCGAGGAAGCCGCCGATTCACCCGAAAACCTGCTTGCGAACAACGACAAGGACCCCCGCGCCTGGAAGCGCCCGACGTGGAATTCCGCCGCCGACGAGGCCAGCCGCCGCGCCACCGAGGCGCGCCAGGCGCAGGACGACGCCAAGCGCGACGCGCAGCGCGCTGCCGACGATCGCCGCGCATGGAAGCCTGCGGAGGAGCCCAAGCAGGGCAGCGCGAACCGCACCTGGGAAACGCTCGCCGACCGCGAGCGCAAGGAGCGCGAGACGCGCTCGAAGGAATGGGAGACGCTCGGCGATCGCGAGAAGAAGGACCGCGCTTCCCGTTCCAAGGAATGGGAGACGCTTGCATCGCGCGAGCAGAAGGAGCGCGCGGCGCGTTCGAAGGAATGGAAGTCGCTGTTCCAGCGCGAACGCGAGGAGCGCGATGCGCGTGACGCCGCGGAACTGGCCAGGCGCGAAGCGCAGGCCAGGGACGCAAGCTCGAAGTTCCACTGGAAGCAGTGGGACGATCCGATGAACGAACCGGGATCGGACTCCTCGGTTGCATCCCGTGGTGGGGATTCCGGTAGGGATCAGGAACGGACGGCGTCATCCGGTTCCTCGACAGGTGGGCTGTCGGGACGATGGCGCCGACGAAGTGATCCCGGCCAGTAATACCTTGAAGTCACAGGCAGCGATCGATCTCGGCCACCGGCGCCTGCGCGCGGTGGAGGCAGTCATTGAACGCGGGCGCGCCACGGTGGTGCGCTCCGTGGATGTGGCATTGCCGGACGACGTGGCCGATGCGCCGGACGCCGAGCGCGGCGCGTTCGTCGCCACCACGCTGCGCGACGCCGGCTTCTCCGCGGGCCGCGCCACGTGGACCATCGCCCGCGACCGCCTCTCATTCAAGCGCCTCGCCCTTCCCGGCGCGGAGCCGCACGAGCTTGCCGGCATGGTGCGCCTGGCGATGCTGCGCGAGGCGGCCGTCGGCATGGACGCGGTGGTGGACTTCGTTCCCGCGGGCGCCGATGCATGGGCCGTGGCGGCATCGGCCAAGGAGATCGAATCGGTGCGCGCGGTGGCTGCCGCGGCGCGCATCGGCGTGGAGCGCATCGCGCCGCGCACGTTCGGCATCGCGTACCTGCTGGAGACGCTGCCCACGCGTCCCGGTGTGGACGCGGACGCACCGGACGCGGCGGTGGACCTCACCGGCGATGCGCTCGAATTGCTCGTGGCCGGCCGCGACGGACTGCGCGCCACGCGCGGCACCGCGGTCACCGGCACCGGCAACGATGCGAGCAAGACCGAGGCGCGCCGCTCGTGGACCGCATTCCGCCTGCAGCAGCCCGACCAGCGCCCGGTGGCGATCGACGTGATCGGCCCGGCCGACGTGGCGCTCGGCGTGGTGGCCGCGCTCTCCGTGGATACCGGCCTGCCCGTGTCGCGCCTGGACACGCACCCCGACGTGCGCTGCACCGATGATCCCGGCGCGGCGTGGCCGCTCGTCGGCCTCCTCCTCGAGGGTGCGCGCAAGCGTGCGTGCATCGACCTCGCCGATCCGCGCCGCGCGCCCGACATGGCGGCGCGCCGCCGCATGCGCGCCTACGCAGTGGTGGCGATCATTGGCCTGGCCTACGCCATCGGCTGGACCGTCGGTCGCAAGGAGCGCGCCACCATCGACGCGCGCCGCACCGAGCTGCGCGCCAAGGCCGATGGCGCCCTCGCCGAGCATCGCGCGTACCGCCGCGACGAACTGCGCGCGCGCCACCTGGATGCGTGGATGGCCGCCGATCCCGCGTGGCTCGACTCCATGCTCTACCTCTCCGGCTTCGCGCCCGATGCCTCGCGCGTGGTGCTTGCCGGCTGGAACGGCCAGGCGATGGCCGACGAGGCGGTGCTCGCGAAGGACGGCAGCATGAAGGTGCCCGGCGATGCGCGCATTGCCGTCACCGCCGAGGCCGCCGACCGCGCCACCGCCGACGCGCTGCGCGAATCGCTTGTCTCCAAGCGCGAGTTCACCGTGCGCTCCACCAGCACCGAGGGCAAGGCCGGACGTCGTCTGCCGGTCGCGGTGGAGCTCGTGATCGAAGGCGAGGACGGCCCACCCGTCGCTCGCCCGGCAAGCGCCTCGGTCTCCCGCCGCGGAGGTGCACGATGAGCGCCGCCAGCGAGACCATCGCGCGCCTGCGCGGCCGGCTCGACGTGCTCGTCCCCGTGCGGATGCGCGCGCCGCTTGCGTTCGCGGGCGCGGCGCTCGTTGCCGGCACGCTCGGCTGGCTGGTGCACTCGGGCCGCGTCACCTCGCTCTCCGGATTCGATCGCGCGGCAGTGAACGCCGACATCGAGCGCAGCACCGACTTCCTCCGCTCGGTGCGTGCCGAGCGCGAGAAGCGCGGCGAGCTCGACAAGCGCCTGGCAGCCGCGGTGAACCGCACGCTCGGCGAGCGCACCGACGCCGTCGATACCGCGCTCCGCGCGCGGCTCAACCGCATCGCCGAGGAAACCGGCGTGCGCGACCTCATGGTGGCCACCAACGCAGCGGTGGAGCGGAAGTCGCCGGCGCGGCAGGAAATGGTGCGGCTCGGCCTCACGCGCGCGCAGCGCGACGAGCCGGACTTCGTGGAACTGCGCGCCACGCTCGCGGGCGAGGGCGCCGCCGACCAGGTGCTGCGCCTGGTGCACCGCATCGCGGTCGATCCCATGCTGAAGCGGGTCGAGGCGCTGCGCCTTGACCCGGTGAAGGACGGCAGCCGCGTCCGCGTCACCATCCGCCTGAGCACCGCGTTCGTCCCCGGCCGCGAGCCCGCGTCCCTTCCCGGCGCGCCCAGCGCGGAAGCGATCGCATCGTTCTCCAAGTACGCGAGCCTGGCGGCGCGCAACCCGTTCCGTGTCCCGGCGCCCACCGCCGGAGCGGCACAGGTTGCCGCCGCGTCGCCCGCGCCTGCCGCCGCCGGCGAGGCGACCGCGGCTCCCGCTGCCGCCGCGCCCGCGGACGTCGGCATCGGCCCGTTCCCCTACGGGCAGTGGCTCCTCACCGGCGTGGTCGACGGACCGGCCGGTACCGAGGCCTATTTCCGCAATGCAGCCACGGGCGAGGCCCGCGTGCTGCGCGTCAACGAATCGATCGCCGAGTTCGCGTTCGTCGGGCTCGATGCCGACGCGGCGCGCATTGCGGCGGGCGGCGCCACCTACAAGGTGCGCGTCGGCGACAGCCTGGAAGCACGAGAGATGGAGGCCCGCGCAGGCGGGCAGACAGGAACACCATGAAGAAGCACTTCGGCACCATCGTCCTCGCGACCATCGCGTTCTCCGCGCCCGCCATCGCGCGCGCGCACGCCGATGCCGCATCGCAGGCCGCCGCACCGAGCATCCAGGACACGCCCGCCCCCACCACGGGCGGCATCCGCTTCGCGTTCAAGGGCCAGAGCTGGGACCAGATCCTCGACTACTTCAGCCGCACCACGGGCCTGCCGGTGGTCCGCGAGACCGAGGTGCCCAAGGGCGCCGTCGACTACATCAGCGCGCGCGCCTACACGCTGCCCGAGGCGCTCACCACGCTGAACCAGCTGCTCCAGACGCAGAACGTGATGCTCCGCGTGGAGAAGGACAAGCTCTACCTGCAGAAGCTCGCGGACATGAAGCGCGAGAACATCCCCACGTTCGTGGGCGATCTCCCCGCCACCGTCACCGACGACACCATCGTCACGCTGATGCTGCCGCTGAAGACCGCGCGTGTCGCGCCGATCGCGCAGCAGCTCGGCAACCTGGTGGGCACGTACGGCTCGGTGACGGCGCTCGAGCCGCAGAACGCGCTCATCATCGTGGAGACCGGCGGTCAGGTCCGCCGCATGCTCAAGATGATCGACTCGATCGACCAGCCCGAGCCGGACAACGAGGTGCGCTTCTTCCCGCTGCGCAACGCCAAGGCCAACACCCTGCTTGCCAGCCTGTCCTCGCTGGTGGGCCAGCGCCAGGTGGAGTACGTGATCGGCGCCGACGGCAAGAAGACCAAGATCGAGGAGAGCAAGATGGAAGGGCTCTCCATGACCGCCGACGAGCGCACCAATGCCATCGTGGCGCGCGGCGTGCGCGCGCGGCTGGTGCAGCTGGCCGACGTGATCGAGCTGCTCGACGTGCCCGCAGTCGGCGGCGCTTCGGCGCCCGGCATCCCCGGCGCACCCGCGGCCGTCACGCGCAGCGTGCGCACCGTGATGCTCCGCGGCGTGACGCCCACCGAGGCGAAGGCGCGGCTCGAAGAGCTCTACGCGCAGCTTCCCAAGGAAGTGAAGCCCACCGTGCTGGCCATGGACGAGGTCGGCAAGCTGGCGATCGTCGGCCCCGCGCAGAGCGTGGCCGAGGGTGCAGCGCTCATCGAGGCGCTCGACGGCGACCGCCGCACGCCGGGTTCCGCCCGGCCCGAGATCGACGCCGACCCGCAGGTGGTCACGCTGATCCCGCTCCGCAACTCCGATGCCACCAGCATCATCCCGAAGATCCGCGACCTGCAGACGCCCGCGCAGCGCAAGGCCGTCACCATCGCCGCCGGACCCGACGCGCGCAGCGTGGTGGTGAGCGCGCTCACCAGCGAGAGCGACCAGGTGCGCCGCATCGTCGACATCCTCGACCAGGCCGGCCGCATCGAGCGCCGCACGCAGGTGCTCAAGGTCCAGAGCGCGAAACCCGCCGAGGCCATCGCCTCCGCCAAGCGCATCGTGGCCACCGAGCAGGACCCGCGCAGCCCGGACGGTGCGCTCGAGATCGCCGTCGCCTCCGACGGCCGCACGCTCACCGTCTCCGGCACGCAGGCGGCGATCGCGCGCTTCCAGCAGGCGCTCCAGCTTGCCGACCAGGCCACGGTGGTGGACCGCACCACGCGCAGCTTCGACCTGAAGTATGCGCAGGCCTCCAAGGTGGCGCCCACGCTGCAGCAGATGTCGCAGCAGATCCTGGCACCGAAGGACGGCTCGCAGTTCACCGCACCGCAGGTGGACGCGCTCGATGCGCTGCACCAGGTGCGCGTGACCGCCACCGAGGAGCAGCTCAAGACCATCACCACGCTCGTCGACACGCTCGACCGCGCGGAGCGCACCGGCCGCATGGTGGCCGTGCGCCAGGCGAAGGCCTCGGAACTGGCGGTCGCCGTGCGCGACCTGGTTGCCAAGACGCAGGTCAACGACCCGACGCGCGCGTTCACGCCGCCGACGGTGGAGCCGATCGAGCAGACCAACTCGCTGTGGGTGGTGGGTGAGCCCGCGCAGCTCGCCGCGGTGGAGGACGTGATCCGCCAGCTCGACACCGTGACGCCCGGGCAGCTCCCGCCGCTTCGCCTCCTCCAGGTGCGTGCCGCCGATGCCGCACAGATGGCGCAGCTCCTCACCGCGCGCTACGACCAGCGCCCCGCCGACCTGCGCCGCGAGAAGCCGGTGCGCGTGGACGCGGACACCGCCACCAACACGCTCATCGTGACCGCGCACGAGGACGTCTTCCCCGAGATCCGCGAGTTCGTCGAGGGCGTCAACCGCAGCGGCGAGAAGGACGGCCAGCGCGAGACCGTGATCATCCCGCTCAAGGTGGGACGCGCGGTGGAAGTGGCCGCGGCGCTCGACAAGCTCTACCCGCAGCCGCCCATGCCGCTCGACGCGCGTGGCCGCCCGCTGCCGCACCTCCAGAAGCAGAAGGACATCTTCGTCAGCGCCGATGCCGCCACCAACACGGTGATCGTCGAGTGCCCGGCCGACCGCAAGGCGCAGTTCGAGACCATCGTCTCGCAGCTCGACCGCATCGAGGCCGCACCGCAGGCGCAGGTCCGCACCTGGCGCATCGAGCGTGGCGACCCCGAGAAGGTGGGCGCCAGCGTCCGCTCGCTCGCGGCGAGCGGCGCGCTTTCCGCGCCGACCACCGGTGGCCGCAAGGCGCCGGAAGTCACCGTGCAGGTGGAGACCGCCAGCCGCACGCTCATCGTCACCGGCGACGAGGCCGCCTTCGCGAAGGTGGACCAGGTGCTCAAGGACCTCCAGGGCGTGCCCGAGGCCGGCTTCAAGACCTACGTCCTCAAGAGCGGCCGCACCGACCAGGTGAGCGCGCTCCTCAAGCAGGTGCTCGCCACCCGCGCGCGCCGCGAGCTCCCCGGCGGCGAGGGCCTGGTGGAGGTCACCAGCGACCGTCGCACCGGCACGCTCATCGTCAGCGCGCCGGAGAGCCTCATTGCCGTGGCCGACCAGCTGGTCGAGCAGCTCGACGCCGCCCCCGCGGTGGCCGGCGCCGACACGCAGCAGGTCCGCGTGCACCCGCTCACCTTCGCCGACGCCAACCAGCTTGCGCCCGCGCTGCAGCAGGCGGCCGCGGCCATGCCGAGCCCCGCCACGCAGGACCCGATGAAGGTCTCCATCGTGCCGGCCACCGGCTCGAATGCGCTGATCCTCACCGGCATCGCGCCTGACCTCGACGCGGTCGAGAAGCTCATCGACCCGCTCGACAAGAACGGCACCGCCGACACCGCGCAGGTGAAGTCGGTGATGCTGAAGCACGCGCGCGCCGAGACCATCGCTCCGCTCGTGGAGAAGCTCCTCTCCGACCGCGCCATGATGAGCCTGCGCGACATGCCGCAGCAGCTCCGCCAGGAGTACCTGCGCCGCGGCCTCGACCGTGCGCCGGTGCGCGTGGCCGCGGATGCGCGCCTCAACGCCGTGATCATCAGCGGCCCGCCCAGCGTCCTCGAGATCGCCGACCAGATGGTGGCCAAGCTCGATGCCGCGCCGGAAACCGTGGGCGGCACGCCCGAGGTGCGCGTCGTCACGCTCCGCAACGCGGAAGCCGCGGAGATCTCGCAGACCATCTCGCAGATGTTCGCCAACGATCCTTCCGGCGCCGCTGCACCGGTGGTCACCGTGAACACCAGCGCCAACAGCCTGGTGATCCGCGCCACGCCGGCGCAGCACGAGCAGATCCAGTCCGTGGTGCAGCAGGTGGACACCGCCGCCGGCATCTCCGGCCGCGAGATGCGCACCGTGGCGCTCGACCCGTCCCGCGGCGATGCCACGGAACTGGCGCGCATGCTCGAGCGCTCGCTCAACCGCGAGGGCCGCGGCGGCGCCGAGGTGGTGACGATCGACGAACTGATGAAGCGTGCGCAGCAGGGATCGGAGCAGGCGCCGGAGCCGAAGTCCGCGCCGGCCGCGAAGCCCGCCCCCGACGCCACGCCTACGCCGGCGCCCGCAGCCAAGCCCGCCCCCGCGGCGCAGCCCGCGCCCGCCGCTCCCCGTACCGAGCCCATGCAGCAGCCCTCCGCGCGTTCCGATGCCGCACCGCGCGCGCCGCGATTCCTCGCCGCCATCCTGGCCGCCGCCGTTGCACAGAGCACGGGCGGCATGAACCAGGCCGCCGACATCGACCAGGATGACGACACCAAGGTCACCATCACCGTCGACCGCGCCACCAACAGCCTGGTGATCCTGGGTTCCAAGCGCGCCGTCGAGCGCGCGCAGCGCCTTGCGCAGCAGGCCCAGCAGGCCATCCCGCCGTCGGGCAGCGTGGTGCGCGTCATCCAGCTGCCGCCCGGCTCCGATCCCGTGGCCCTCCGCGAGGTGGTGCTGCAGACCGTCTCCGTGATGACGCCCGCGGGCGGCCGCCCCGGCGAGCTCGCCCGGCGCGCCTCGGTGGTTGCCGATCCGCAGGGCGGCACGCTCGTCGTCGCCGCGCCCGAGCGCGACATCGACCAGATCATCGACGCCACCGCCAAGATCGTGGCCGGCGCCAAGGGCGCGGAGCCGGCCACCAAGCCGGTGCTGCGCACCTTCACGCTCTCGCAGGCGCGCGCCACCAAGCTTGCCGCCACGCTGCAGCAGCTCTTCGGCAGCCGCCGCGGCGCCAGCCCGCTCTCCGTGCCGCAGTTCAGCGCCGACGAGCGCACCAACACGCTCATGGTCACGGCGTCGGCTTCCGCCCTCAAGGAAGTGGAGGAACTCGTCACCAAGCTCGACACCGGCTCCCCCCCCGCCGACATCCAGGTGAAGACCTTCGTCATGACGCACGCGCAGGCCGACGAGGCCGTGTGGACGCTGCGCCAGCTCCTCTCCGCGCGCAACGACTCGCAGGGCGTGCGCATCGATGCCGACCGCGCCGCCAACCGACTGATCATCGCCGGCAGCGCCGACCAGCTGGCCACCGCCGCGCAGCTCATCTCCGAGCTCGACAAGCCCTCGGACGTGCAGCGCGTCACCGAGTTCGTGACCATGAAGAACGCCGAGGCGCAGAAGGTGCGCGAGGCGCTCGGCTACTTCTACGGCCCCGACGCCGTGGATGCCCCCACCCCGGGCCGCCGTGCCGTGAGCATCGTCACCGATCCCGCCACCAACAGCCTGGTGGTGAGCGCGCCCAAGGAGGAGTGGGACGGCCTGCGTTCCATGCTCTCCAAGCTGGACAGCGAGGACTACGACTCCAACCTCCAGCTGCGCGTCTTCAGCCTGCGCCACGCGCAGGCGCAGGGCGTCTCCGCGGCCATCAACACCGCGTTCAAGGGCGACCCGCAGGAGCGCCAGCAGCGCGCCGCGGCCACCACCGGCCCCGATGGACGACCGATCCGCCAGGCGCCCACCTCGCTCGTGAAGGACGAGAACTGGGTGAGCGCCGTGGCCGACACCTCCACCAACACGGTGATCGTCAGTGCCAGCCGCAAGAACCTCCGCAAGATCGAGGGCATCGTCCAGCAGCTCGACGGCGAGCAGGTGGCCGGACTCCCCTCGCCGCGCCTGATCATGGTGAAGGAAGGGCACAGCGCCACGCAGCTCGCCTCGGCGCTCCGGACCGTGTTCGCACCGCCCGAGGGCCAGCAGCGCGGCATCCGCGCGCCGCGCATCGTGCCCGACGAGACCGCCGGCACCATCATCGTGCGCGCCGAGGACAAGGACTTCCAGGAACTCTCCGAGCTGGCCGCCACGCTCCAGGAACTGAAGCCCGAGGCCAGCGGCTCGCTCTTCATGATCGAGCTCAAGCACCTCTCCGCCGAGGCCGCCATGCAGACCGTGAACGGCCTGGGCGTGACCTCCGCCGGCGCCACCGACCCGAAGGGCCGCGTGGTGCGCGGACCGGTGAAGGTGTTCGCCGTGCCCGGCCGCAACTCGCTGGCCATCGCCGCGCTTCCCGAGGACCGCGCGCTCATCGCGGACCTGGTGAAGGGCATCGACACCGAGCCCACCTGGGCGCAGAGCGAGGGCGAACTGGTGCGCCTCTCAAAGGCCGCTGCCCCCGCCGTGGCCGCCACGCTCCAGAAGATGATCGACACCGCTGCCGCGCCGGGCGCCTCCACGCTCGCGAAGGCGCTCCAGGAACAGGTCCGCCGCCTGCGCGTCCACCGCGACGGGGCACTCACGCCCGACCTGATGCTCGACCTCACCAAGCCGCTCAAGCTGGTGGCCGACGACAAGACCAACTCCATCATGGTCACCGGCGCCAAGGAGAACGTGGCCGCCGCGCGCGAACTCATCGGCATGCTCGATGACGTCCCCACCACCGGCGCCGTGACGATGCGCATCATGCCGCTCGTCAACATCGACGCCGACGAGTTCGCCAAGGTCATCAAGGAGCTCTTCGCGCAGGGCAAGGCGCTCGGCAAGATCCCGGGCACCACGCTCACCGGCGCGCCGCAGGGCGACGTCGGCAAGGCACTTGCGGACGACTTCGCAATGACCGTCATCGAGCGCACCAACACGGTGATCGTCGCCGGACGCGACGAGGCCGTGGCGCTGGTCGAGGCCATGCAGCAGCGCCTCGACACCACCGACGCCTCGCCCGCCTCCAGCGTGCGCAGCTTCCCGCTGGCGCGCGCCGGCGCCAGCAGCGTCACGCAGCGCCTGCAGCAGTTCTTCGACGCCCAGGCGCAGCAGAAGAACTTCCGCCCCGAGGACAAGGTCCGCATCGTGGCGGACGACCGCACCAACACGCTGGTGGTCAGCACCTCGCAGCGGAGCTTCGTTGTCCTGGAGGAGCTCCTCAAGCAGCTCGACCGCGAGATCCCCGCGGACCTGCGCGAACTCAAGCTCGTGCAGCTCGAGCACGCCAGCGCCACGCGCCTGGCGCCGCTCATCCAGCAGCTCATGGACTCGCGACTGGACCGCCTGAAGGCCGTCGAGCCGCGCGCCGCCGACCTGCAGAAGGTGACCGTCCTGGCCGACGAGCAGGCGAACTCGCTCCTCATCTCGGGCGGCGCCGACGCGTTCGACGTGATCAAGGGCATCGTCAGCCAGCTCGACACGCTCGACCGGGAGGAGATCGCGCCGCTCCACGTGCTGCCCATGAAGCGCGGGAACCTCGACCGCGTGGCCACCGCCGTCAACCAGATCATGGAGCGCCGCTACGCGGACCTGCCGCAGACGGTGGCCAAGCGCGCCCGCCCGCTGGTGATGACCGACCCGCGCTCCAACTGCCTGCTGATCGCCGCCACGCAGCCCGACTTCGACGACATCAAGGGACTCGTCGACCGCATCGAGGA
>Ga0114979_10000249_pt1 | contig 36102 bp, 36 predicted proteins | sample S_140625_EF_Meta_FD_87315 | JGI IMG/M metagenome (GOLD analysis project Ga0114979, IMG submission 87315) | Freshwater microbial communities from Lake Simoncouche, Canada to study carbon cycling - S_140625_EF_MetaG | ecosystem: Environmental > Aquatic > Freshwater > Lake | place: Lake...
ATTTATTAAAACAAAAAGAAGAAGAGCTTTTAAGAATTTATAAGGAAATTCAAGAAATAAAAAATCAATAAAAAATTTGTATATTTGTAAAAAATTTAATAAAAATGAAAACAGTAACTACAGAAGAATTAGAAAACTTAAAAGACTTAAGTCTTAAATTTAACGAAGCAAAGGTTTCAATAGCTGAAGCTGAACTAGCAAAACATAAATTTTTTAGAGAGTTAGACTCTTTGTCTGCTCAGTATAAAGAATTAGAGGCTACGTTAATTGAGAAGTACGGAAACGTAAATATAAACCTACAAACAGGAGAGATTAATGACCAAGATTAGTACATATCCAGAAATTACAATACCTACAATAGACGACCTATTGATAGGTACCGATGTTGAGAATCTAAATAGAACTAAGAACTTTAGTATTCAAGGTATTATTGATCTTGCTATTCCATACAAGGTATATACTGCTATAATTACTCAGTCTTTCACATCTGCTCCAGTAGCTACAGTACTTCAAAATACATTAGGAGGTAATTTAACTTGGACATATGATAGTATTGGATCTTACCAGGTTTCTTCAGATGGATTATTTACTTTAAACAAAACAACTTTAACTTGTTCAAATATGTGGTATGATATTCCAAGAGTTTATCCAAACTTTGAAGAATCAAATTTTCCAAATAATATTAAAATACTTAATATAAGTTCTTATAATAAATTTCAAGTTAACGGAATTGAAAAAGCATTTGTAGAAATAAGAGTATATAACTAATGGATATCCGTAAAATATCTATAGGTCCAGACTATAAGAATGCAATGAGTTATATTCATGGGCAGGATGTTTTAAATGGATCTCATAAAATACACCTTATATTCTTTGACGAACTAAAGGATAGCTTTAAAATCTGGATAGAGAATGACTCGCAAGAGGTATTGCTTTGGAAGGAATTTAATTCTAACATGCCAGTATCTATAGAGTATAATATAAATTTCTAATGAAATCTCCTTACTGCTTTATCGTAAAGCCATTAGATGGTAAGCGATATAATAACACTAAAGAAGTAGGTGGTATTAACTTAATTGTAAGCACATCCCAAGAAGACCATACCGTATCCAATAGAATAGGGGTAGTTATATCTACCCCTGTTGGGTATAATGGAGATATAGTTCCTGGAGATTTGCTTCTCGTACATCATAATGTATTTAAGTTGTATTATGATATGAAAGGTAGAGAGAAGAGTGGGGCAAGTTATTTAAAGGATGATCTGTTTATGGTTGATAATGATCAGTTCTTTATGTACTTCCACGATAATAAGTGGAGTGCTCATTCAAAGTACTGCTTTATTAGACCAGTTAAAGCAAAGGAATCTATAATATACAAGAACACTCAAGAAGAACCCCTTATTGGAACGATAGAGTACATAAATCAAGAATTAGTAGATCTAGGTCTATCAGTTGGAGATGAGGTCTCATTTGAGCCAAATAGCGAATATCCATTCTATATAAACGATGAGAAGTTATACAGGATGTTCACAAGTAACATTACAATAAAATGGAATTAAAAGAAATCAAGTTACAGATTATAGATGCTGGAGAGAAGGCTGTTATGGAACTTATAAAGGTTGCATCAGATCAGATACTAAAACCTGAGGATGATGGAACTGACCTATCAGCAGATAAATTAAAGAACGCTGCTTCAGCTAAAAAGTTAGCAATTTTTGATGCCTTTGAAATTTTAAATAGGATAGAACTAGAAAGAGAAAAACTTTCTGATGAAGCACCTGTAAAAGAAGAAAATAAAATACAAGGATTTGCAGAACGAAGATCAAAATAGTTTATATACAGTAGTTCGTGATCATATTCCACCACAGGTTGTTGTAAATAAAAACAAGAGCAAATCCTGGGAGTATGGTTATAATGAGAAGTACGACATGGTGGTTATATCTAAGGATGGAACCATTGGAGACATCTACAATATAAACGGATTAAACATAGCTATTCCTTCCGTCCCAAATATAGTGTATAAAAGGGACAACAAAAAAGAAAACCAGTACTGGGAGCCATTCGAATACCCTAAAGAACTTAGCAATATAAAGACCATCTTTAACTGGCATACAATGCCTAAAACATTTAAGGATAAGTGGGTTGATTATATTGAGGAAGAGTTTGACAGGAGAGAGAATGGTTTTTTCTTTATGAATAATGGAGTCACTACATACATAACAGGATCTCACTATATGTACGTACAGTGGACCAAGATTGATGTTGGCCTTCCAGACTATCGTGAAGCCAACAGGATATACTATATATTCTGGGAGGCATGCAAGGCAGATCCAAGATCATTTGGAATGGTTTACCTAAAGATTAGACGTTCTGGATTCTCGTTTATGGGATCTAACGAGCTATCTAATACAGGAACACTTGCAAAGGATGCAAGACTTGGTATACTGTCAAAGACTGGTAACGATGCTAAGACAATGTTTACCAATAAGGTCGTGCCAATTATAAGCAACTACCCATTCTTCTTCAAGCCTATCCAGGATGGTATGGATAAACCAAAGACAGAGCTTGCCTTTAGGGTTCCTGCTGCGAAGATCACCAAGAAGAACATGTACGAAAACAATGAGACCACCGAAGAGATAAAGGGTCTTGATACAACCATTGACTGGAAGAACACAGCTGATAACAGCTATGATGGTGAGAAACTTCTTCTTCTAGTACATGACGAGTCTGGTAAGTGGATTAAGCCTGATAATATATTGAATAACTGGCGTGTAACTAAGACTTGTCTTAGGTTAGGTTCTAAGATTATTGGTAAGTGTATGATGGGCTCTACTCCTAACTCACTTGAAAAGGGAGGGGCTAACTTTAAGAAACTTTATGAGGAGTCTAATATTAAAACTCGTAATGCCAATGGTCAAACAAAGTCTGGTATGTACTCACTCTATATTCCAATGGAGTGGAACTTTGAGGGATACATAGACAGATATGGAATGCCAGTATTCAGAAGACCAGACAAGCCAGTACTTGGTATAGATGGTAATATGATAACAGATGGTGCCATTGACTACTGGGAGAATGAGGTTGCCTCTTTGAAGAGTGATGCAGATGCCCTTAATGAGTTCTATAGACAGTTCTCAAGAACAGAGTCTCACGCATTTAGAGATGAGAGCAAGGCATCAATATTCAACCTTACCAAGCTATACCAACAGATTGACTATAACGATTCACTTATTAAGGATAGGGTTCTAACAAAGGGATCATTTAGTTGGTTAAATGGAGAGAAGGACACAAAGGTTGTATGGACTCCTGATCCAAGAGGAAGGTTTACAGTATCGTGGATTCCAGAGAAAGGATTACAGAATAACATAGTTTATAAGAACGGTAACAAGTATCCAGGTAACGACCATATCGGAGCATTTGGATGTGACCCTTATGACATATCTGGTACAGTAGGTGGTGGTGGATCTAACGGATCTCTTCACGGACTTACTAAGTTTAACATGGATAATGCTCCTAGTAACCACTTCTTCCTAGAGTATATAGCAAGACCTCAGACTGCCGAGATATTCTTTGAGGATGTCCTTATGGCTTGTATATTCTATGGTATGCCAATACTTGTAGAGAATAACAAACCTAGACTCCTTTATCACTTTAAGAATAGAGGGTACAGAGGTTTCTCAATGAATAGACCTGACAAAAGTTTTATCAATCTGTCAAAGACAGAGAGGGAGCTAGGAGGTATACCTAACTCATCAGAGGACGTTAAGCAGTCACACGCATCTGCAATTGAGTCGTATATAGAGAAGTATGTAGGTCTTGATTTAGAGGGTACATACAGGGACTCAGATGAGATGGGATCGATGTACTTCTCAAGGACAATAGAGGAGTGGGCAAGGTTTGATATAAATAATAGAACAAAGTTTGATGCTGCAATTAGCTCAGGATTAGCTATTATGGCTAACCAAAAGAACATATACACTCAAGTCAAAAAAGAATCGAAAATAATATTTAACTTTGCAAAGTATAACAATAGCGGAACCCATAGCGAAATAATAAGATAAATGAAGGACGTAAGTATAAAGATTAACCCTGTAAGTTTTCCAGACCTGTTTGCTTCTGATAAAGAAAAGGAGACATATGAATATGGATTGAGAATTGGTCAAAGTATTCAATATGAGTGGTTTAAGAAAGACAGTCATGGGTGTAAGTTCTATGATCAACGTGCAAACTTTCACAAACTAAGATTATACGCTAGAGGTGAGCAGTCTGTTGGTAAGTATAAGAATGAGTTATCAGTTGATGGAGATCTAAGTCATTTAAACTTAGACTGGACTCCAGTTCCTATTATACCAAAGTTTATTGATATTGTAGTTAACGGAATGACTGATAGAATGTTTAAGGTTAAGGCATATGCGCAAGACGCTATGTCTACAGACAAACGTTCTCAGTTTCAAGAGGCTGTGCAAACAGATATGGCTGCTAAGGATTTACTTCTTCAAGTAAAAGATCAGTTTGGAATTGATGCGTTTGATACTCCTGTAGATGAGCTTCCAGAGACAGATGATGAGTTATCATTATTCATGCAGCTTAACTACAAGCCTGCTATAGAGATTGCAGAGGAGCAAGCTATTAACACTATATTTGACGATAATAAATATAACGACATTAGAAAGAGCATTGACTTAGATATAGCAACTATTGGTGTTGGTATGGCTAAACATATGTTTCTTCCTGGCGATGGTGTTCGTATAGAGTACGTTGATCCAGCTAATGTTATCTACAGCTATACAGAGAATCCATACTTTAAGGATTGTTTCTATTGGGGAGAAGTTAAAACAGTACACACAACTGAACTTCTTAAGATAGACCCTACACTTACTGATGATCAACTAGAAGAAATATCTAAGTACGGTCAGTCATGGAATAACTACTATAATTCAGCGCAGGTTTATAATAATAGTATGTTTAGCAGAGATAGTGCTACACTAATGTACTTTAACTATAAGACCACTAAGAAGATAGTTTACAAGAAAAAGACTTTAGATAACGGTACTGAAAAAATGATACCTAAGGACGATACCTTTAATCCACCACAGGAAATGATGGATGAAGGTAACTTCGAAAAAATTGAAAAAACAATTGATGTTTGGTACGATGGTATAATGGTAGCTGGTACTAACATTATGCTTAAATGGGAACTATCTAAGAATATGGTAAGACCTAAGTCTGCCACACAACATGCAATACCAAACTATGTAGCTTGTGCTCCAAGAATGTACAAGGGTAATATTGAATCATTAGTAAAAAGAATGGTTCCATTTGCAGATCTAATTCAGATCGTTCACCTTAAGATGCAACAGGTACTAGCTAAGGTTGTTCCTGATGGTGTATTTATTGATGCTGATGGTATCAATGAAGTTGACCTAGGTACAGGAGCAGCATACAACCCAGAGGATGCATTAAGATTATACTTCCAGACAGGTAGTGTTATTGGTAGAAGCTATACTGGAGATGGAGAGTTTAATAACGCAAGGGTTCCAATTTCTGAGTTAGGAACAAATAGTGGTCAAGGAAAACTTCAAAGTTTAATTGGAAGTTATAATCACTATCTAGGTATGATTCGTGATGTTACTGGATTAAATGAGGCTCGTGATGGATCTAATCCAAACCCAGATGCATTAGTTGGTGTTCAAAAACTAGCTGCATTAAATTCAAACACCGCTACAAGACACATCCTAGAGTCTAGCTTATACATAACTCGTTCATTATCAGAGGCTATATCTTATAGAGTAGCTGATATTTTAGAGTACTCTGACTTCAAGGAGGAGTTTATAAATCAGATAGGAAGGTACAGTGTTGGTATACTAGATAATATAAAGGACTTATATATCTACGACTTTGGAATCTTTATAGAGGTTACACCTGATGAAGAGGAGAAGGCTCAATTAGAACAAAATATTCAGGTTTCATTATCTCGTGACTCTATACTATTAGAGGATGCAATTGATATTAGAGAGATTAGAAACTTAAAACTAGCTAACCAACTTCTTAAATTAAAAAGAAAGAAGAGAGAGGAGCAGAAACAAAAGATTGCTCAAGAAACTCAGCAGATGCAAGGTCAGATACAGCAACAGTCTCAACAGGCTGCCGCTCAAAATGCAATGCAACAGATACAGGCTGAGACACAATCTAAACTTCAGGTAAAACAAGCTGAGTCTGCCTTTGATATTCAGAAGATGCAGAGCGAGGCTGATCTTAAGATGAAACTTATGGAGCTTGAGTTTAATTATCAGATGCAGTTAAAGGGTATTGAAGTTAATACATTAACTGAAAAAGAAAAAATGAAGGAGGAGGCTAAAGATAAACGTGTTAGTTTACAAAACACACAACAATCAAAACTAATAGATCAACGTAAGAATAACTTACCTCCAGTAGATTTTGAGTCTACTAATGATAATTTAGACTCGTTTGATTTCTCACAATTCGGACCAAGATAATGATAAATAAACTAGGAGTAGAAAATTCTTTGTGGAATAATATTCGTGCAAATAAAGGTTCTGGAAAGAAACCTACAGCAGAGATGCTTAAACAAGAAAAAAAGATAAATGGCAAAAACAGAGGCTTGGCAAAGAGCCGAGGGAAAAAGTAAGACTGGAGGTTTGAATGCAAATGGAGTTGCATCGTATAGAAAAGCAAATCCTGGAAGCAAACTAAAGATGGCAGTTACGACAGCTCCATCTAAATTAAAACCTGGAAGTAAGGATGCTATGCGTAGAAAATCTTTCTGTGCTAGAATGTCTGGAATGCCTGGTCCTATGAAAAAACCTAACGGAGATCCAACAAGAAAGAAGTTATCTTTAGACAAGTGGAACTGCTAAATAATATATAAAATTAATACTTAACTTTGCAAAAAAAATAAGATATGGCGCAAGTACCTAGTGGAACTAGATTTATAGGAATAGCAACGACAGCGGATTTAGTTGAAAGAAAATCTGCTGTACTTAATAAACAAACAGAACCTTATACTATTGAGGATATAGCGTCTAGCGTTACTACAGCTTCGCAAGGACCTCAAGGTGTTCCAGGTATACAGGGAATACAGGGTATCCCTGGTACTGCGGGAGCAGTTGGTCCAGCTGGATTAACTTGGAGATCAATATGGGTGTCAGGTACATCTTATGTAGCTAATGACGCAGTATCATACGATGGTGCATCTTGGTTTTGTATTTTGGCAACTTCAGGAACTACTAATCCTTCTACTGATACAACACACTGGGCCTTATTAGCTTCTCAAGGAGCTCAAGGTATTCAAGGAATTCAAGGAATTCCAGGACAACAAGGTATTCAAGGTATTCAAGGATCTCCAGCAGCTCAAACATTACAAGAAACAGTTGACTTAGGTAATACCATTAATGACGGTTCCTACATCACTACTATAAGCTCTACTGAAATTTCAAATCAAAAAATTTCAGGCGCAACTACTTCTACATTTAGTTATGAAGGTTTAGCTTTTTCAAAAAATGGGTTTATATCTAGACTTTATCCTGCTGATACATTAACTGGGAACTATTTAGTTAGATTACCAAACGCCTCAGGAACTATTGCTTTAACAAGTGATATGACAACTCCTACATTGCAGCAAGTAATTACTGCGGGAAACTCCTACACATTGGCAGGTTATAAAACAACTATATCAACTGGTGTTGTTTCTGTAGAAACAGTTGGAGGAAATAAAATTTCTTTATATGATAATTCTATTCAATTTAAAAGTGTACCAGCAGGTCCTTACATTGAATTAAGTCTACCAATTACTCCATTAACTGGCAGTAGAAGTGTTTATTTACCAGACGCTGATGGTACTGTTGCTTTAACAAGCGATATAACTCTTCAAAAGGCGGTAACTGGTGGAAATAATTTTGTTAGTGGTTTTTCTAAAATAACATTAACAGGTATAGTTACAGTTGAGAACACATCTCTTTTAAGTAAGTCTACTTTAGAACATAATAAATTATCGTTTACATCAAACAATAGTGGGTTAAAAACAACTAACTTAAGACAGTCTTTAACCCCAACTGTGAATAGGACTATTACTTTACCAGATGCTGATGGTACTGTTGCTTTGAAAAACTATAAATCATATGTAGCATTAATTACTCAGTCTGGAACATCTGCTCCTACAGCTACTGTTGTGTTTAATGATACTGCGGCTACGTTTACATGGAGTTATGATGATGTAGGTTCTTATTTTGTTACTTGTTCTAGCCCTATATTACTAAGTGGAAAGACTGTAGTATTTGTTACTACTCAAGGTAATCCAGGAAATAGTCAAAATAAAATTTTTGGAGGTACAAGATCTAATGATTCTACAGTTAGTTTATTTACAAGTACTAATGGAATATTAGATTTAAATCTAGAAATCAGAGTTTACAATTAAAATATAATAAATTAAAATCAAATTAAATGGAAAATTTCACAGTAAAAGAAGTGGGTGCTGTTGAACAAAAGTCTGTACAAGAAATTGAACAACAACTTTTAGACAAGCACGAAGAAAGTTTACAACAACACGAGGAGGTACAAGTTCCTGAAGTTGTAATTGAAGAGACAAAGGAGTACGGAGACTCTGACGTTCTTTCATATATTAAGAATAGATATAATAAGGAGGTTAACTCTATTGACGAGTTACTTCAAAAAAGAGAAGAGGCAGAGGAGTTACCTAGTGACGTTTCTGCATACTTTAAGTATAAAAAAGAAACTGGTAGAGGTATTGAAGATTTTGTTAAGTTAAATAGAAACTTTGACGATCTTAATCCAGATGAATTATTAGCTGAGTACTACTCTCAAACAGAAGAGGATTTAGACAAGGAAGATATAGCATATCTAATTGAAGATAAATTTGCTTATGATGAGGACCTTGACGATCCAAAGGATATCAAGAAGAAGGAGATAGCTAAGAAGAAAGAGCTTGCTAAGGCAAAGAAATTCTTTGATGATTCAAAAGAAGCATACAGAATACCTGTCGAGTCGAAAGGTGGTCTAGTTTCAGATGATGAGGCAGAGGGTTACAATGCTTACAAGAAATATGTTCAAGAATCACAGACCTATGAGCAAGAGAATCGTAGAAAGTCTGAGTATTTTCAAAAGAAGACGGAGGAAATTTTCTCTAACGAGTTCAAAGGTTTTGAGTTCAATGTTGGAGATAAAAATATAACGTTTTTACCAGGAGATGCTTCAGAAATAATGAAAGCTCAATCGGATGTTACAAATTTTGTATCTAAACACTTAGATGAGAATGGACTAATATCAGATGCGAAAGGTTATCATCGTTCATTAGCTGCGGCTATGAATCCTGAGAAAATGGCTAAGTTCTTTTATGAGCAAGGCAAGACCGATGCGCTATTAGATAGCACAAAAAAAATCAAAAACATAGACATGGAAACAAGAAGTGTTCCACAGTCTGCTGGTCAATCAGGATTTAAGGTAGTTGCTTCTGAAAGTGATAGTGGTCGAGGACTAAAAATTAGAAGTTATAAACATTAAAACACACAACTATGTCTGTATTACCAACCCCTGGGTTTGCTTTAACCCCATCGTCTGAAAGAAAAACTCTTTCGACTAACTACATTACAAACTTTGATTTCTTGAATCAGTATCTTCCTGATACTTACGAAAAAGAATTCGAAAGATACGGTAACCGTTCTGTTGCTTCTTTCTTAAGAGCAGTTGGAGCTGAGATGCCGTCTAACTCTGACCTTATCAAATGGGCAGAACAAGGTCGTTTGCATACTAAATATGTAAACTGTGTTGCTACTGGTTTTGCTGCTGGTGTAGATACAGCTACAATTATTGTAAATGACGTATTAAATCCAGCTTTAACCTCTACAACAGGTATTGCTTTTAGAAAAGGTCAAACTGTCTTCTTATCTTCTAACGCTAATGCAGCTCATTCTAACAAAGCTATCATTACTGACGTAGATTATGTTAACAGTACTTTTGATGTTGCTTACTACGAAGGTGGTGGACAAACATTTGGAGCTGCTGAAGTAATTACTGCATTTGTTTACGGTTCTGAATTCAAAAAAGGAACTGAAGGAATGGAAGAGTCTCTTGAGGCAGTTGACGATATCTTCGAAAATAGCCCAATTATCATCAAAGATAAATACGCTGTTTCTGGATCTGATATGGCTCAAATCGGATGGGTTGAAGTAACTACTGAAAATGGAGCTACTGGATATTTATGGTACATTAAATCAGAGCACGAAACTCGTTTACGTTTTGATGATTACTTAGAGATGAGTATGATTGAAGCGGTTCCTGCTGAAGCTAACTCTGGTGCTATTAACAACACTGTTTATGGTAACAAAGGTTCTGAAGGTCTTTTCTATGCTATCAATGATAGAGGAAACGTATGGGGTGGAGGAAATCCAGTTGCTTTAGCTGATTTCGACGCTATTATCCAAAGACTTGACAAACAAGGAGCTATTGAAGAGAATGTATTGTTCTTAAACCGTCAATTCTCTTTTGATGTTGATGATATGTTAGGAGCTCAATCTTCTAATGCTGCTGGTGGAGTTTCTTATGGTTTATTTGACAACGATAGAGAAATGTCATTAAACTTAGGTTTCACAGGTTTCCGTAGAGGTTATGATTTCTACAAAACTGACTGGAAGTACTTAAACGATGCTGCATTAAGAGGTGGTATTGTAGGTGGATCTGTTAATGGTGTATTAGTTCCTGCTGGATCTACTACAGTTTATGACCAAGTTCTTGGTAAAAACGCTAAACGTCCATTCTTACACGTACGTTACAGAGCTTCTGAAACTGAAGATAGACGTTACAAAACTTGGATCACTGGTTCTGCTGGTGGAGCTTCTACTTCTAGCTTAGATGCTATGGAGGTTCACTTCTTATCTGAAAGAGCTTTATGTACTTTAGGTGCAAATAACTTCTTCTTATTCGAAGGTGTTAATTCATAATAATTAATAATACCTAACAGGGGAGTAATATCCCCTGTTATTTTTTTTTAAATAATTTAAATCTTATCAAATGAAAAATCAAACAGTCTTAACAGACAAAGTATACGTACTAAAGAAAAAACACACGCCACTTACCTATATGTTGGCATCAAGAAATACCCATAGATCAACACTACTACATTTTGATGGTACTTCTCAAAGAGCATTAAGATATGCTAGAAATCAGAAGAGTCCTTTCGAGGATGAACAGGATGGAAATGCAATTCTAGAACCTATTATTTTTGTTGATGGAGCACTAAGTGTTTCTAAAACAAACCCAGTACTACAACACTTCTTATCTATACATCCACAAAACGGATCTATATTTGAAGAGGTTAATACAGAGAAGGATGCATCATCTGATGTTGATAGATTCTCTGCTGAGTTAGACGCTCAGATTGCTGCAAGAGACTTAAGTCTTGAGATGCTTGAGGCTATTGGACGTGTATTACTTGGAGCTAAGTTAGAGAAGATATCTACTGCTGAATTGAAGCGTGATGTTTTTGTATACTCAAGAAATAATCCTATTCAGTTCTTAGAGATGTTAAATGATCCAATGCTTCAACTTCAGAATACTTGTGCTAAGTTTTTTGAGTATGATCTATTGAGATTAAAGAATAAGGGAAGAGATATTTATTTTAACTTACCTTCTAATAAAAAGAAATTACTTACTGTTCCTTTCGGAGAAGAAAAAGTCTACATATTAGCTTCTTATCTTCAGTCAGATGAAGGAATTGAAGTCCTACGATTACTAGAGAATCACGTAAAGTAAAACAAGAAGCACCCTAAAATATAGGGTGTTTTTTTTTAGTATCTTTGTAAAAAGTTTAAGCATGATAAATTCGGTTAGAAATACTGTGTTATCAGTAGCTAATAAGAATAACTTTGGGTACATTACACCTGATGATTTTAACTTATATGCTAAACAGGCACAGTTAGATATATTTGAGAATTACTTCTATCAGTACAATAGCTGGATAGTAAAACAGAATGCAAGGTTATCTGGAAGTGGATACTCTGATATAGTTAGAAACATAGAACTTGTTATAGATAGTTTTTCTTCAACAGTCAGTCTTCCTTATTCTATTATAGATGGCACATTTGATTTACCTTCAGACTATTACTATATTAATAATGTTAGATATAATAATAACAAGGAGATTGATAGAGTTAGTCAGGATAAATTAATGTATCTACTATCTTCAAATCTTACTGCTCCATCTACAATGTTTCCTGTTTATTCTATGGAGGCCAATGTTATAAATGTATATCCTAGCTCAATAGCAGGTAATGTTGCTGCTCAGTACATAAGACTTCCTAAGGATCCTAAGTGGACGTATACTACAATTGTTGGAGGTTCTCCATTATTTGATCAATCTTCCTTAGATTATCAAGACTTTGAACTACCAGAATCAGATGAACCATTACTAGTAGCTAAGATACTACAGTACGCAGGTATATCAATTAGAGAGACTGACCTATATGCATTTGGAAATGCTGAAGAAACTAGTGATAAACAAATAGAAGGATAATATGGCATACTTAAACGGTTATCAGTACTATGAGAATGCAGGTAATTTACCTGAAGATGAGAATTGGGGATCATACCAATATATATCGTTATCAGACTTAGTTAATAATTTTATGTTAATGTATGTTGGTAATGATAAGTTAATCAATAACGTTACAAAATATAATGTTTTATTTCATGCCAAGAGAGGAATTCAAGAAATAAATTATGATGCATTAAAAGAAATAAAGGTTCTTGAGATAAGCATATGCGATGATTTAAAGTTTGTTCTTCCTAATAATTATGTAAATTATGTTAGGATTTCACTATATAAAGACGGTATACTTAGACCGCTTTCAGAAAACATACAAGCAAACTATAGTAATAGTTATTTACAGGATAATAACTGTCGCATATTATTTGATGAGGATGGTAATGTACTAGAGGGAACCTCTATACTAGATTACGATAGAATAAATGATAATGTAAAGACAATATACCTTGGTGAGGGTAAGTTCTCTGGTAGAGAGGGTTACAACATAGATGGAAGGTGGTACTTTGATTATAATGTTGGATCTAGATTTGGATTAAATACTGAGACAGCAAACTCAAACCCTACATATAGAATAGATAAGCAATCTGGAGTAATTAACTTTAGTTCTGGAATGGCTGGTCAGCTATGTATACTAGAGTATATCTCTGATGGAATGGAGGGTGGAGACGATTCTGAGGTTAACGTTAACAAACTTGCAGAGGAGTTTATGTATTCATATATCAAGTATGCAATATTAAACAATAAACATGGTGTACAGGAGTACATCGTACAACGAGCTAAGAAGGATAAAACAGCCCTTCTAAGAAACGCAAAGATAAGATTGAGTAATATGCACCCAGGAAGATTATTGATGAATCTGAGAGGCAAAGATAAGTGGATAAAATAATATGGCTAATATAAACGGAACTGCAGAAATAAATTTCGTAGCTGGTAAAATGAACAAAGATTATGACGAGAGGTTAATACCCCCTGGTCAGTATATCGATGCGTTAAATATTAGAATTGGATCAACAGAACTTGATAGCGTTGGAGCTATTGAGAATACAAAGGGTAATACTAAACTAACAGATATAAACTTTAACGGAACTCCTCTAATTAATCCAACATGTATTGGAGCTTACGAGGATGGATCTAATGAAACTATATACTGGTTTGTATGTTCTGATAATGTTGACATGGTATTATCTTATAATACTAATAATTTTATTATTACGTACCACGTAATATCCACATCTGTACTTAACTTTGATAGAAAATACCTTATAAACGGTATAAATAAGGTTGATGACTTATTATTTTGGACAGATAATTTAAATGCTCCAAGAAAAATAAATGTAACCAGGAACTACCCTAACCCAGTTGGTGGTGTTGACTCTATAAAGGAGAGTGATATATCTGTTATTGTATCTCCTCCTCACGAGGCTCCATCTATAGTACTACTAGATCTTCCAGCAGAAGAGAACTACATGACTGAAAAGTTTATCTCTTTTGCGTACAGGTATAAGTACAAGGATAATGAGTATAGTGCTATCTCTCAGTTTACTACCGCTGCATTTGAGCCTGGTCCGTTTCAATTAGATTTTAATACGTATAGTAATAAATCAATGCGTAATATATTTAATGGTGTTAATGTTTCTTTTAACACTGGTGATTATAATGTTATTGGAATTGACTTATGCTTTAAATTATCTGATTCAAATATTATAAACGTAATTGAAAAATACGATAAAGCAGAGCAGGGATGGTCTGACAATATCACTCAAAGTGTTTTATTTGACAATAGAAAGATATATACTGTTCTTACAGAGAGTGAGCTATTAAGGCTATACGATAACGTTCCTAGAACTGCTAGATCTCAAACTCTTATGGGTAACAGATTGATATATGGTAACTATGTTGATGGATACGATATTGATATTGAAAATGGTTTAGATTATTCATTAAATGTAGTAAATGAAGATATAAATCTTACATTTGTTCCGTATGAAATAGTAGATGGAGTTAGCTATACAATTGATCCAAATAACACTGTAATATCTAATAATTCTGCTATAGAACTAGATCTAACAGGAGTTAGCTTATCTAGCGGATCTGCATTTACTATGAATTTTAATATGAATCATAGTGCGTTTTCTGGAAGTGCTTTATATAATAATCCACCGTCATCACCAGCTCCATTAAATGAATTTCAGACTTTATTTATCTTTACATTAAGAAGAGACTACTTAAATACTTATGATCTAGTTACTAGTCCTGAGTTTATAGAGTCGTTTTCTAATCATAAACCATACCTACTATGCAGCTCAGGTACATCTCTAACAGATAATTTCAACTGTTCTATTGTATCTAAAGGAGTTTTCCCTCCATTTACTACTCCATGGCAGGATATTGATAGTGGTGTAACTGGTATAAATGGTGGATTTACTATAACAGCAACTCCTGGAAGTGATGTATTTCAAATTCAGGTTCCAGCTGTTAAATTTCAAATTGAAGATCCAGCAAATCCTGGTACTTATTTTTATGCTTACGAGTATTTTTCAAACTCAGCATTTACATCTTCATTTTATAAGATAGGAGCTAGAAAGAGTTTACATAGTAATAGAGGTTATGAGGTTGCCATTGTTTATATGGATGATAACTTAAGAAGTTCTACTGCATTAGTTAATAACACAAATACTGTATTTATACCAGCATCTGCATCAGACACTAGTAATCACATAGTAGCAACTGTTAATAACCTAGCTCCAAGCTGGGCAACAAGATACAAGTTTGTTGTGAAACCATCTAAAGCTAACTATCAGGTTATATATTCAAATCAATTCTATATTGCTGATACTGGTTTAACGTGGTTTAAGTTAGAGGGAGATAATAGAAGTAAGGTTCAAGAGAACTCAACAATTATAGTTAAGAGGGATACTAACGGAGTGTTAGATGGTTTAGTTAAAACAAAGGTTTTAGAACTTAAGGCTCAAGGAGCTGATTTTATTCCTAATAATTCAAAAAATGAACCAGCTGGTATGTATATGGCCTTAAAGGCCGCTAATTTTTCAGCTCAATACGATCCAAACGCACTGATATCTTATGGAACTATAGAAACAGGTATAACTACAATATATCCTTGCTATGTAGATAACATATTCTTTGATCCATTAATCCCTCCAGGACCATCAAATCTAAGATATAGACCATACGACATTCCAGCTGGAAGTACTATTATAATTGGTATTGATTTATTAAGATCTGCATCTAGTATAGATCCTGGATCTTGCGGAGATAGTCACTATCAATTTAATAAAACATTTATAGCATCCCAGGATTATGGAAGCCTATACGACTTTGTACAGGGTGATAATGTAGACTTTACAACTGGATCATACTCTGGAGGTGAGGGACCTAATGCAAATGTACAGACACATACTCTAGAAAATTGGTCTAACTGTAGTGTTCCACTTCCTTTTGGTGGAGTTGATAATGAGTGTCACCTTCCATTTAATCAAGGAACTAATCAGTACCAGTTCCAGTATGACTCAAGCAATGGTGCTCTATACCTTGTAGTTACAACAGGTACTCCTAACTGTGGAACTGGTGGATTTATTAGCATTAATCCAAAGTATTCAAGGACTACTATTAATATATCTGTACAAAGGGCCACATCTCTTATGATTTTTGAGACTGAAGCTGAAGACTCTGATGGAGAAATATTTTACGAGGGTAGCGATAGTTTTCCTATAGTAAATAGACTTCACATGAGTGGAAACGAGCCTACAGATCAGTCACAGACATCTTCACTTCCAGCAATAGTTAATTTAAATTTCTTTAACTGCTACACATTTGGTAATGGAGCAGAGAGTTATAAGATAGATGATTCTATAGTTGGTGCTCCATTTTACTTAGGAAGTAGAGTAACTGCCGTATCTCAGGAAGACTTTAAGAAGGCTGATAGGTACGCAGGTCTTACCTATAGTGGTATTTACAATGCAGAGACAAACATAAATAAACTAAATGAGTTTAACCTTGCCCTTGCGAATTTTAAGGACTGCGAGAAATCATTTGGACCTATTAATAGGCTATATGCCAGAAAGACGGATATTCTAGTTCTTCAAGAGGATAAGATATCATATGTATTGGCTGGTAAAAATTTACTTTCTGATGCTGCTGCTGGTGGAGCTATTACATCTATACCAGAGGTACTTGGTACTCAGATATCTAGAATAGAGGACTACGGTATTAGTAATAATCCAGAGAGCTTTGCTGTAAGGGGTGGTGAGATGTTCTTTACAGACCTTAAGCGTACTGCTGTATTAAACCTAAAGGGTGGATCAGCACAATCAGATCAACTAGAGGTAGTATCCAATAATGGTTTAAAGAACTGGTTTAGAGAAGAATTTAAAAATTCATTAACAACTCAGAAGATAGGAGGATTTGATCCATATATGAATGAGTATGTTCTTTCATTAAATAATAATAAACTTCCATATGAAATAGATGTTCTTTCTTGTGGTGTAAGCGTATCTCAACAACTATTTATTGGAAGTTATGAGTTTACATTACAACTAGGTAATACTGTTGGAGAGGTAACATTTGATTATGATGTTTCTGAAGGAGAAGTAAATGTAAGTGTTATATATAACTCTACATATGTTATAAATCAATTAATCGATGGAGTTGGTATACTTTCTTTTACAAAGGATACCATACTTCCAACCACAGCAACTGTTATTATAGAATCAGAGGAGCAGTCTTCTTATACAATAACTCCAAACTGTCCTGTATCTCCAGAGATAACAGTGATCAGAGTAGTTACTAACGCATCTACATCTTTAGATCAGACAATACATAATAGCTATAGATGGACTCTAGGTGGTTTTAATAGTGCTTACAATACAGACTACGTTATACTAGAGGCTGATGGAGTATCTTTATTTGATGCAGATACTAATATGGCTTCTGTAGGTGTTATTCCAGCTATAGGATCCACAATATCTTTAGAATCTAATAAACTAACAAACGATACATTTGTTTTTGATCCAAACCTATGTTCATTTAAGTACTTAGTTTCAGACACGTTATATACAGATGCAGATATACTGACAATTTTATCAGCTTCAAGTACTGCTTCTCCTGTACTTAATCCTTTAGCAGGGTCTTATACAACATCGTTTGTTTATGACAATCCAGACTCTAAACAGTATCTATACCTGATATGGGATTATATAAATTCTCATGACACAGATTTATGCTATAGTGAAGAAAGTTCTGAGACTGCTTGTCTTGGATGTGAGCCTACCTCATTTGAGTTTAAAATGTTATCATCTGGAGCTAACGCTTCTAATGTGGCTTGTTTAAACTATTCAATTGGAGAACCTTCTCAAGCAATAACTACTAGGTACTCCTTTAATTTTAATTTAGGAGTTGAAGATGTTTTATATACTGATTCTGAGTTGAAAAACCCTTATACGCCTGTTTCACAAGAATATCTTGCATATACTCAACCTATAAACGGAATTGAAAGCTCTATTAATTGGTGTAGAGTAGATACAGACGGAACTGTTTTAGAAATTAATTTATGCTTATAATAATAATATGGCTACATTTTATATAGATACAGATAATTTTTCTACAGCTACAGCTGTATGGGACGATCCTAATTTAACCATTAAGTCGCCAGATGGATTTTATTCTTTAAATGGTATTTACAGACAACAACTGAATGGCTTATTACTTATTGCATTTCCTTGCGGATTTTCATGTAAGTTATTTGTTGGAGTACGTGTTAAAGCTACTACAGACGGTGATTTTGTGGTTGGATACACAGACTGCGATGGTAATCCTAACACGTTTACATTTAGAGTTTCTGTTGATCCAAATGAGCCAATTGGATATTTTACATATTACATAGAACAAGAAATCACTCCAACTCCATGTGTAAGAGCGGGATCTATGTATAAAATATCTGGTGCTGGTCCTATAGGTGAATTTTTATATGACACATGTCCGTCACCTATTTCTGAATGCGATCAACTTGAAGCAACGGCTTTTGAAAGCAGCGTAAATTTAGAGTATATAGATTGTACTGGAGAGTCTATTTTAGTAGGATTAACTATAAACGAACCTTATAATTTTTGTGCTAAAAGAGGAACTTCTTTTGCTACTGGGGCTAATATTAGTACGTTAGGACCATGTCCGTCATATCCTAACATACACTTAAGTTTATCTACTAGCGTGAATGATTGTTTAAGTCCTTCAGTACCTACTACTTTCCCATATAGTTTATATGTATACAGTCTACCTATAAATGTTGGAGATATAATATATAACACAATTCCTCCATCATCATTAGGATTTGAAGGAAATAGCACGGGATACTATTGGGCAGGACCTGGGTATGCATACAGAATAAATAATTCGGGAGAGGTATTAGAAGTAATTGATTGTACATAAATGGAAAAAACATTATCATATAGCGAATACGCTCAGGGCTGGACCTCATTCTTTTCTTATATACCAGAGATGATGATTGGTATGAACTCCTACTTTTATACATTTAAAGGTGGAAACTTATATCGTCATAATTCAGATGCTGTAAATAGAAACTACTTCTATGATACTCAGTATACCTCAAAGGTAACTAGTGTATTTAACTTAGAGCCATCTACTGTTAAGAACTTTAATACTATTGTTTTAAATAATAGTACCTCTTGGCATTTTAATGGTTTTACAGATATGTCTAGCGGATATATTGATGAGTCGTTCTACGAGTTTAAGGAGGGTAACTACTTTGCCTATATAAGAAGTTATGGAGGTACTCAAGACTTAAATCTAAGATCAACTCAAGGTATAGGAACTCCTATAGCTGTTGACGCATCTATTATTACAGCTGTAGTAGTAACGTTTGGATTTAATCTTGGAAGCATTATAAGTATTGGAGCTGATGCTTATTCAAATAATTTAGGATCTCCTCAGAGGTTAGGAAGGATAATAGCAAAGACAAATACAACAATAACTATAGATACTACCTTAGGTAATATACCACTAGTAACAGACTATATATTATATTTCCAAAACTCAGTTGCTGAGTCTTATGGATTGAGAGGATACTACATGCAGTTTGAGCTTGAGAATGTTGCTACTGATAGAATACAACTATATACCGTTGGAAGCAGTATATTCAAAAGTTTCCCATAAATTTAGTATCTTTGCATGATGCATAGCTGTAGATTAGAGTACAAGGATGATTATTATGAAACACTAGTAAGCTGGTGGACTAAATGGAGTTTTCCTATACTACTAAAGTCATCACTGCCAGAGAGAATATTTGTGGTAAGTGCAGAAGGAGTTGATTTATATGCAGCTCCAGTTTATGTTAGCGACTCTTCTTGGTGTTGGATTGGTTTTATAACTGGTAACAAGGAGGCAGAGAAGAAATACAGAAAGAATGCTCTTAAAGTTTTACTTTATAATATAGAGCATCATATGAAAAGCATTGGGTACGATCTTATTATGACAGTAAGCTCTAGTCCAGTTTTAAAGAAGTTATTTGAAGATGCAGACTACGAGTCATCTTCTAAAAATATTGTAGAATATATAAAAAAAATATAGTATGGGAGCAGCAGCAGGAGGCGCAGCAGCAGGAGGCGCAGGAGCATTAGGAGGTGCAGCAGGAGCAGCATCAGCAGCAACGCCATGGTTAACTATGGGGTTAGGTGCAGTAAATGTATTAACTGATTTAGCAGGAGCTGGAGCTCAAGTAAATGAGGCAAGATCAGCTGAAAGAGCAGCTCAAGACGCAGCTAAAAAAGAGGAGCAACTAAGAAGTCAGGACCTGTTCCAGGCGCTACAGATGCCTATGGAGCAGTACAACAGAGCTGGAAGAGAGATAACATCTCAGGTAGGTCAAACTGTTGGTGCTTTACAGGAGGGAGATCCTAGGTTATTAGCTGGAGGTATTGGTAAGGTTGCAGCAGCTGGTATAGAAGGAGAGGCGGATACAAGAGATGCAGCCGCTAATGATTTATTTAAGATAGGAGTGGCTCAGGCACAGTCTGGAATGAATGTTAATCAAGACTTAGCTAATTTAGAGGCTGAAAGATTAAAAGGAGCTCAACAAGCGCAAGCCGCAGCAAAGCAGGCTGAACTAGCTGCGTATACTGGAGCTGCTAATGCAGGAATTGGAGTTTTAAATACAGGTCTTTCAATGATACCATCCTTTGGATCTGATGGAGAGGCGCCTGTTTCAGGGTTAAAGGCAGTACAGCCAGTACAGTCAGTAAACATGACTCCAGGACAACAACTACAAAACATGTCAAATTCTAACATAGCTGCATTTAATAATAAATACCAGCCTATCCCAAGTTGGATGAACTCATTATCGTTTTTAAACAAACCACAATAGTATGGCAGAATACAGAGGATATGTCAATCCAGCAGATGTAAAAGCAACACCAACATTCGACTGGAATGCAGTCATTGGCAGTGTTCAGAAGTCATTAACAGATTCTGAGGCTGCAAGACAAGCAAACAGAGATAAACTAGAGAAGGATACCAACGATAGTATTACCGAGATGGGTAAGATTACCCTTGGTAAGGACGAGGCTCTTAATCAAAAGCTTACTGAGGCTGCATATAATTCTAAGAAGGCAGTAGGAGACTATGCTAAACTAGTTCGTGAAGGTAAGGCTGCTCAGAAGGACTTTAACTTGTTCAATCAAAACGCAAAGGACACCTTTAATCAGATTGATGCTGTAGGTAAGAATGCAAAGGCAGCTTATGACACATATATAGCAGAAACTAAGGCTGGTAATCTATCAGCTGCTTCTGATTATATGGCTCAGACGCTTGGACTAGCTGCTACATTAAAAGATAAAAATATTATAATGGATAATAAGGGTAGAGGCTTTATAGCTGGTAAGGACCCTAACGATATTATTGAGGTTAACTGGTTAAATAACGAAAGAAACTTATTAGTGCCTAAGGTAAAACTAGACGTTGAGCTTGACGCTCAGGCAGATAAGATCAAAGACTTTACTAAGTATGGTAAGGTAGGTGCTGGCGGAATATGGACCATTAATGATCCTGTTGCTAGACCTGGATTTGAAGCATTTGAGAATAATGTGGCTAATGGTTTAACTAGTGAGCCTCTTAAGGCACTATCTGTACTTGTTGACTATGGTGACATTGACGGTAAGAGATTTACTCCTACGATAAACAAGGCAGAAGCTGCTAAGGATCCATCTAAGATCTTTGTTCAGCTGAACTCAACTGGTAACCCAGAGCCTGTGTTAACTCCAGAGCAAGACAAGATTGCTAAGGATACAGCTAAGAGATACCTAAGAGAGAGACTAGTATACGAACAAAAGCAGGTAGAGAATACTTGGCGTGGATGGGCTCCAGATAGAAGCGGAGGAGGAGATGGTAAGCCAGCTCCAGTTGTTCCTACAACCCAAGACATAAGATACACAACATCTACTATAGATCCAGCTACTGGAAAGAGAACTTCAAGGTCAGGATTTACAATGGATGTTCCAGTTATTGACAAGTCAACAGGAGCCGCTCAAAATCTTAAGGCTATATATATAGATCCAGTAACTAATGAGTTACAGATGAAGATTGAAGAAAAGAATGTAGTTGATGGCGTAACAACTGTATCTGATGTTACCTACTCAAGCAAGAAGACAAAGAATAAAGAAGGTAATGATGTAGCTCCTGATATTTCTAAGATATCAAACGTAGCTACTCAGATATATGATCCTGCAAGAAGAAGGTACTTAAGTGGCTATAAAGAACTTTTTGACTACTTAAAACCTCAGGCTGATAAAAACTGGAAGTACATAAAGTCACAACAAGGAGGTGGACAAGAAACTCCTGAACAGAGAGCTGCTAGAATTGCTAATCAATAAAATAAATTAAATGTTACAGAGACCTAAAAATAACCCGTCTGGATTAAATGATGAAAATCATAAACAATTAATTTCTGAACTAACTAAATACGCTCAAGAAGGAGCATCTGATGATGATCTGAAGAAATTCAAGGAAACATTTATAGCTCAAAAAAAAAAGTCCGTATCACAGCCTACTTCTCAAAAAAATGTATTGGCATCCAAACCAAAACAGAATGTAACATCTACTTTATCGGTTACAGAAGAAACTCAGGCTCCTGCGGAATCGGATGGTTTAGGTGGACCACCTAAAATGAAAACTTTTACTGGACTTACACCTGAAGAACAACAAACTCTTCAGGCTAAACCTGTTATAAAGGTTTCTAAATCTTCTGAGTTAATAGGTAAAAGATTAAAACTACAAAATGAATTATCAAAAATAAAGGTTACTCCTCAAAACCAAGAGGAGATATCTAGAAAAACAGATGAGTTATCTTCTGTGATTTTTGAACAAGATCTTATTGACTATAGTAGATTATCTGAAATAGAGAATCAATTTAAACAAGCTAAGAATGAAGAGGCTGTAGATTTAGAAGCTAATAAAAGACTTGATGATTTACTTACAACTACTGGTATTTGGAATAATGTAAAGGCAACATCATTAAATGCATATAATACTTTAATAGATCAAGCAGCATCTATTACGGATGAACCTGGTATAAAAGAATTTAAGGCTGATATAGACCCCTTATCTGAAGAAAAAAAAGAAGTAAAAAAGGATGCTGCTATTAAAAAAATTAAGTTAAATGATGATCAGATAAACGAACTTGCAAAACAATTATATAAAAACAAACAAGTTAACTATATTGAGACTGATAATATAAACTCTTTTTTAGATAATCTTAATGAAGATGATAAAAATTTATTAAAACAATCAAGAAAACAAACAGCAGAACACCTTCAAGAAAGTAATTTAAAAGAGGAAAAAATTATAAATGCATACGAAGTTATAGGTAACAAAAAAATAAAGGAATATAAAAATATAGAGAACCAGATTCTTAATTATAAAAATTCAGGATTACAAATACCAAAAAATTTGTCTGATTCTTATGTTTCATTAGGTCAAGAAATAATAGGTATTGGTTCTGATATAAAGAAAAGACAAGATATAATTAATAAAAACAAATCAGACTTAGGTACTGCACAGCAAGAATTTGATTTACTTAAAAGACAGTACGGAGATGTAGAAAATTTTTTATTAAATACTGGTATCGCAGCTAGAGAGTTAGGTGTAGGTATAATAAGTGGATTAGACTATTTAGGATCTAGAACAAGTCCTTTAGCTGGTTTACCTAATGTGCAACTTCAGAGAAAAATAATAGATATAAACAAAGGATTAGAAGAGGAAAGAAGTAATTTAAGAAAATCAGTAGAAAGTGTTGAAAGTCCTGAAGGATTTTTAAATTATGTTTCTGATGTAATGTCTAATCAAATACCTAATTTAGTTGCTACATCTACTGGTGCTGGAGGACTAGGTATTATAGGGTTATCTAGTACTGGTCAAAAGTATGCAGACATGAATAAAGAAGTTCTTGAAGGAAAGGCTTCTTATTCTCCATTGCAGATGGCTTCTGCTCCTTTATTATATGGAGCTGCTGAGGTAGTGTCTGAATTACCTACACTATCTATATTAAAAAAAGGAGGAAGAGTTTTTGAATCTATAGTTAAAAATGAAAGTGATTTAATAACTAAATCAGCAAAACAAAAGGCTAAGGAATGGGCTAAGGACTGGGGTATTGATACATCAAAAGAATTAGCTGGTGAGGAGTTTACTAATTTTGCTCAAAACTTTAACGATAAATATGTTTTAGGTAAAAAAGATGTTGGTTTATTAGATAACACTGGTACAGTATTTAAAGATACGTTTACTTTAACTAGTATACTAAAGGCAGCTCCTCATGTTGCTGGAGCTATACTTAAGCCTTTACAAACAAATAAAGATTTAAATGTATTAGATGAGAATTCAAGAAAAATAATACAGTTCTCTAAACAATTAGAAGATGAATCTTTAACTGATGTAGAGAAATCTGTTATAAAAAAACAGATAGATAAAGCAACAGTTGAGAATTCAACTATATTAGCAAACACAATCGAAAAGGTAAACAACATGCCTGATGATGTTTATAAGAAAATAATTGATTTAAATAATAAAGCAGCTGAAATTAAAACAGATGCTTTTGATATAAACAATGGAACACTTCCAAATAAAGAAGAATTAATTAAAGATCTTCAACAAGAATATAAAACTATACAGGAAGATAGATCTTCGCTTATAGATGCTAAATACGAACCTGTTGAGGTAGTTGCTACAGAAGTAATCTCTCCAGAGACATCATCAAACTATGCTAACCTTACAGAGGATAAGGATGGTAACTTTGTATTCTTCCACGTTGGAGGTAAGGGTTATGACAAGATAAACAAGTCCACTGGAGGCACCACTGCTACCTCTAAGGAGGAGGCTGGAGCATTAAGCAAGGTAGGTGGTGTAGCTATGTACTATACCAAGCCAGAGGATAGCGAAAGGATGGTTAATGGTGAGGCTAAGTACGCTGTATCCATTGCTAAAGACAAGGTGTATGATGCCAATACCGATGCTAACAACTATGCTGAACAGGCTAAGACTCTTCACGAAGAGGAGAACCCTGGTAAGGCGTTTGATGCTAACAGTAAACTAGCTTACATTACTAAGATAGCTGGTGAGAATGGTTATGATATGGTAGTATCTGAGTGGATGGGTAAGACTAGAGCTCAGACCACCACAGAGTTTGCTCCTACTGATGTTCAGTTAAAGGAGGGTGATAAAATATCTAAAGCCTTTGATCAAGAATATAGAAGTAATACTGATAAGGGCTATAAGGCTATTATACCAGACTCTAAGGACGCTAAATTAAAAGCTGTTTATGATCAAATTTATACTGAAAAAAACAAGGTAAATGAGTATGATGATCTTTATAGATTATCGTCTCAGGAAGCCGCTACAATAAACCAAGACGAGGTAACTAAACTTATCGAAGAGGATAAAACATTATCTCAAGAGACAAAGGATATGTACGCAGAGGCTTTGGCTTATGAGCCAGGACAGAGACGTACTGAATTACCAGTAGAAACTCAGTTTGAATCTCATAAAAAAAATGGAGGATCTACATTCTTGGCAAACGGAGAAAATAAGGCAGGATCTGACGCCTCTTCTGTGTCTATATTTACAGAGAGATCAAAGATAATTGATGGAGAGATTACAGAAAAAGATATAAATGATTTCAAGGAAGCCAACAAAGATTTATTTGAAGGTAACGAAGATATACTTGCTATTGGTACTTGGTATGATGCTAAGTCTGGAAAGACTTATATAGATGTATCTGCTGTTGTACCAAATGAGCAAGCAATAAGACTTGGTAAGCAGTACAATCAAAAGGCTGTTTATAATTTAAAAACAAACGAAGAGGTAGATACTGGAGGTACTGGTGAAGCTATTGAAGGATTGAAGCCAGAGATAGATAGAATTAATGATATTAGAGAGATACTAAAACCAACTGCTGCTAAATCTAAACTTGCAGCATTTAAGGCTAAGTATATTGATAAACCAGTTTACGATAGAGCTAAACTAGATACTCAGGTTGAGAATGCTAAGAAGTCATTATCTAAGATACTACCTAATGTCAAGTTCGTAGTACACGATACTGAAAAATCTTATGAAAATGCTACAGGAGAGTCTGGATCAGGAGGTATGTATATAATGTCTTCAAATGGAGATAAGGTAATACATGTAAATTCTCAGAAAGCAAACGGAAGGACTGTTGCGCACGAGGTATTTCACGCTATTATATTAGATAAAATAGGTGGAGATAAGTCAGTACAAGATATAACTAAGAGAATGGTAGATGCTGTATATAAGACAGCAAGTCCTGAGCTAAAGGATGAGCTAGATGCATTTGCTTCAAGGTACACAGACAAAACAATTAGAGATGAAGAAAAATTAGCAGAACTTATTGGTATAATGGCTGATGGATACCCACAGATGTCAGCAGCTAATAAGAGTGTAATTAAAAAATGGTTAGACTCTTTAGCTAAAATTTTTGGACTTAAGCCATTTACAGACAATGAAGTCATAGACTTACTTAACGTAATAGCTTCAAACGTATCTACTGGAGATGTTATTCTTGATGAAAAAGTTAGTATTCTTGGGTACGGAAGTGTAGAAATAAAAAAAGATATAAAGAGAGAGAGCAAGTTTATAGATTCTCTTATATTTAATAGGTTTCCAACAAACAAAAATACTAAGGTAATAGAGAATTTCGATCTGTCAAAGATAAATGGCCAGGTTGCTGGATCCACACTTTCAGATAAGTTGACCGCTGGAGAACTTAAAAAATATAAGACTGTAGATGGAGAAGATGTACTTGAATCAGTATATACATTCTTAGGAGGAGTTGGTTATCCAGAAGTAACAGGATATGTATGGGCAGCATCTGAAGAGAGTGGGGTCAAAAAAATAATTGATACTATGAAGGTTAGCTCTGACGGATACAGGTACTTAATACCTGCCGTTATGTCTAATGTATCTCATATGTCAAATAAGAATATGACTTCAATTACTATGGAGGTGTTCAAGGAGGCTATTAACAATAAAGAATTAAACAGGGATACATTTAAAAAAGTAATACTAAAGGCATTCGATAAAAAAGAAGTTAAAAGATTTAAAGAAGGAGCTACAAAGGCTATATCTGGTAATATATCTGCTATAGATATGGCAGATAAATTGAGAGATTATGTTATCTCAAGCAAGATGACTTTTGAGTCTAGAAGAGGTCTATTAGAAGGAATGGTAGGTAACTCAGAGGCTGGAAATCCAAAGTTTTCTACAGTTGGAACATTCTTAAGTTTAGCTAAATCTTTAACTGAGCCTATAGCAAAGGACGCTGAATTATATCAGGTGCCAGTTGTAATAAGAACAAAGGGTAACCTTACTCCAGTAAAAACAAATAAAGAAGATAAGTTCTATCATGAGTCATACGGATATCATATAGAGTCTGACCAAGAAATAGAGGTGCTTCATTTAGATGGTGTATACAATTTAACAGATATAATACCTGAATTTACAAAGGAGGACGGAACCACTGTATCTACAGAAAAAGAATTAAAAGAAAAGGGAGCAAAGGGATGGGACATAAAGAGAATACTTACCAACCTTGGAAGGACTCACGGACTATCTAAGTACTCAGCAGAAATTGTATCTAAGAAAAGATCACAAGAATCTGAGAGTTACTCAGACATGAAGGATATTGTTAAGGATATGATCGATGATGGTATGTCCATTACAGAGATCAAAAAAACTATAACTAGTGAGTTGGGTGCTGATCAGGTTTCATTAGCTGAGAGAGCCTATAATGAGCTTACAACGGTTAAAGAAGAGGTGGTTGCTACCAACGATACTGAAGCATTTAGAGATAAGGTTAAGGACCTACCAAAGTCTGGTATAGTTGGAAAGTACTTGAGTGGTGAGACCATAGAAACTGTTGAAGGTGAGGCTCCACGTAACGCTCAAGAGACAGAGGTTATGTCTCTTATTGATGCTGGTATGCACGGTAAGGAAACTGTTACCATGGCTAAAGAAGTTTTTGGAGACAAGTACATTGAAAAAACACTTGAGTTCTTAGATACTGCTAACCTAAAACCTCACGAGAAGGCTGTGCTATATGTTTCGTTAGAGAATGAAATGTTTGATAGAGTTAATGCAGAGCCAGATAACGTAGGATTGAAGAAGTTACAGGATCTAGTTAGAGCAAAATCACAACAGTTCTTAAGAGAGTCTTCACTTGCTATAAACGCTGGTAGATTAAGAGCTATAATGAAGGACGGATTTAACTACGAAGCAGTTACAGATAAGTTCCTATCAAGCGATCAGTTAAGAGATAAGAAGGCTGTAGAGAAGGCCATTCAGTCTGATACTAATGCAATCCAGAAGGAGTACGAGAGTATAGTTGCTGAGTCTGACTTGGAACAAATGATACTTAGTGGTGTTGAGAAACAGGTTAACGAGATCTATAAAAAATTACCTACAGCAAGAAGAGCAAAGGCAGATAAGGCTATTGCTGCTCTTGAAAAGATACAGAATAAGTTAAGAGGCAAGGCTTACGATGCTACCATTGGAGTTCCAATTGCTCTTATCGACTCTAGTATAACTATTATAAAGAACTCTATCAAGGCTGGTGTTAGTATAGCTGATGCTATCGAGATAGGTATCAATCATATAAAGGAGAGGTACGGTAATAACTGGGCCAACGAAGATATGTTCAGAAAGGATATGACCGAAGGTTTTAAGACTGAGGGTATATCTGAAAAGGAAATAAAAGCCAAGGAACTATCTAAGAAGGAGATAGTGAAACAAGCCCTTATAGATGCTGGATTTGGTAAGGAGATAACAGTAAAGACTAAAGAAGGTAAAGTAAAACGTGATGTACTTGACTGGAAGAAACTTGCTGGAGAGGAAGGAAGTGTAGATAAGATAAGAGAGAATGTAGAGGGAATAATAGGTAAGGAAGCTGCTAAGGAATTAGAGGACGAGTACAACAACCTTAGAGCTAGTATTATTGAGAAGTCTCTTAATGAGTTAGAGAATAGAAACACTCCAAGAAAGAAGGTAGATCTAAAGACAAGCGCTAAAAAGTTAGCAGAGCTTTACAACTATGGTCTATTTGAAAAGGAGTCTGACACCTACGATCGATTAATAAATACTGCCCTTGGTATGAACCAACTGGATCAGAAAAGTTTTGACGAGGCTAAGTCTTTAGCTAAGAGCTTGTCTGAATTGTTCTCTCAAGAGGATAGCGAAGGAAATAAACTAAGCCAGGAGTACTTAAAGTATGCTGAGAGATCTATAAATAAAAAAATAGAATCATTATTAAGTAAGGTTGCATGGTCACAATCAAATGGAGCCTACAAGGCTGTTGTGGTTGCTAAAGAGTTCATTGGTTTAGCACAAAGAAATGCGTTAGTATCTGTAGCTCAGGCTATTGAGAACACAACTTCTGGATATATCTCTAGAGCATTTAAGAAGATTGGATTTATGTTTGATAATGTAGATACAAAAGAAATGAAGGCTTCTAGAAACAAGTTAGCTAGGATGACCTTTAAGGATATTACATTAAACGGAGGTCTTGAGTTTGGTGATGTTACATCTCCATTCATTACTAAAAGTAAGACAATGGATTTAATTATTAACGGTAGTGATAGCAGACTATACCATGCACTAACATCTACAGCTCTTGGTAAACCATTCCTAGAGTCTGCCGATAGTATGCACAAGGCTGCGCTTGCTCAAGGATTCTTCCATTACAACCTAATAAAGATACTTAGAAAGAAGGGTATGTCTAAGACAGAGGCTAAGAACTATGTTTCAGAACAACTAACTGGACAGTCTTTTGAGGATGCCTTAGTTACTTCTAAACAGATCATTGATAAGATAAATGAGAATGCTGGTAAGAAGGTAATCTCAGACTCTAAAGAAAGTGTCTACAGGTTCGCAAATGACTTGGTTAATGAGGCTTTAGTTCAGGGCAATAAAATTACACTACAGGAACTTGAGGCTTCTTTAAAGTCAGCTGAGACTGTTGCTGGATTCGAACTAGGTCATGAACCAAACAACATTATATCTAAACCATTAAACCTATTCAACTCTTGGGTACAGACCAGAACAGATAGAGCTGTTAAGGAGAAGAAGTGGAACGATGCTGCTGCATTAACTGCTGCGTCAATAGTTACAACAAATATACTTAACCCTTACGTTGGAGGTGGTACTAACTGGACGTTATTAGCAGCTCAAAAGGCTGGTATACCTACACTAAGTACCATATACTGGAACATTAAGTCTAGAGGAAGTAAGCTTGACTTAAGTTCAGAGGAAGGAATGAAGAACCTTGAGAAGGATCTTAAGTACCAGTTACTGGCTAAGAACGCTAACGCTAGAATGTTTATTGGAGCTGCTGTAACTTTAGCTGCATTTGCATTAGCTAGTGCTACTGGAGCTGATGATGATCTGTACGAGTGGTTAGAGAAGAATACTTGGGCTAAAAAGTATATGAAGAAGATGAATCCTCCAGCTGTACAGTTTATGTTAGCTCAGAAGGATCAAAAGCTTGGAGAGTTCTTAGGCCAGCAGATGAATATAAAGGCAGACGCGTTTGATGAAGGTAAAAAACTTCAACAGGCACTGAAGAATGCCGCATCTGGTAAAACACAGAAGGCTTTAGGAGGTGCTGGTCAGCTAGTTGGAAGTAGATTATCTACGCCTATCATACCTTGGAGAGTGGTTAGGGATGTTCGTGATATCTATAGAGGATTGAATGGACTGCCAGCTATAGAATACGACTACAAGTCTAGTGGATTTGGAAGTGGATACTTCCAGGGAGGAATGGTAGAACAGCTAGGACTAAGACCTGAGAATGTAAATGATACCGAAGGAAATAGAGGATCATCTGGAAACAGAATGTCATCTGGAAATAGAGAGGCTTCTGGAAGCAGAAGTCAGAGTGGCAGTAGAGATTAAACAAAAAAGCCTCCAATTAAGAAACTGTCCAATCTTTCTGATTAAATGTTTTTAGCCTATGACAATTTGCACATAATGTCTGATGGTTAGATGAATCGTTATTATTTCTATTTCCATCAATATGATCTAGATCAAGTTGACATGGATTAATAGGTATAAATCCACACAATTCACAAGTATCTTTTTTTAGTATTTTATTTATTCGTTCTTTCTTACCATGTTTTGTTTTAGAACATGATCGACAATAAGTATTAAATAATGGATTTCCAGTAACACGACTAAATCCATTAGGTCTGCATTTATTTCCGCATTTACATAAAGGTCTATTCATAATAATGTAAGTTAAAAAAGCCTCCAATTAAAGGAGGCTTTACTTTTTTAGTCTATTAGATTATCTATATCTATACCGTACTCTTCGAACAGTTTGTTGATGTGTTCAAATACAACATACAGGTCATCATCTCCTGACTGGTCTAGAAGCTGCTCACATTTTTTATAGGAGTTATGCTTTAACTCCCAAAGCATCATGGCCATGTCTCTAGACTTTACAAACCTATTAAAGTCTTGATTCTCATCAAAATCATTTAAGTTCCAAGTTATTACTGCCTTGCTCATAGTGTGGTGTACTTACCGTTAACAATATTTATAAGCTGGGCCTTACCATTAGGATGTATTACAGCGTTTGTATTCATCCAGCTCGATAATCCCTTGTTATAGCCTACCCTAAGGTGTGTTAGTGTTCCAACACATATGTGACCGTCCAGCCTCAAAGGAGAGTGCGTGTGTCCTGTGATGTTCTTGGTATTCATCTGGGCATACTGCATGGCACTACCCCTGCTACCGTTTGCACCTATGTGACCGTGAACTCCAAGCTCCCAGTCCATAACCCTAAGGCTATCGTCTATACCTAAACAGAATGCGTTAGTAACGCCAAGTGTCTTCAAGTACAATGGAATAACTCCCTTACTATCGTCAGAGTTAACCATCATAGAGGCAAGCTGTATGTAGGCCATCTTGTTACTGTGCTTACGCCAGTCTACATCGTTTAGCCATCTGTCTAGGAACTCATCGTGGTTACTTCTTACTACACCGAAGTTATAGTCGGAGTACCTCTCGAAGAAGTCAACCATCTCATCAAGCTCATCGATCAACGAGTTTGATCCATCCTCCTCACGCTTAAGTAGTTGAAACGGTTGGTTTCTCTCGTGGTGAGATATAGAGTGTCCATTGAACACGTCATGGAGTATGATCTGCTTGCAGTTAAGTCTATCAGCCATATCCAAGGATACCTCCAGGACCTTTTCATTTGTTTCTCCAAGGTGTAGGTCACCAAACACCATCACGGTAGGGTCGTCAACCTTCTCAACCAGTCCAGCAGATACGTGGAAGTCAAGGTCATAGAATGATCCAAGGTCATCTGCTGTAACCTGTCTAACGTGGAAGTCATCACCATCAAGCTCTACTATAGCAAATCCATACGTGTGATGGAACTCGCCCTTCTTACCCACCTTTGTGTCTGTGTAGTTCTCAACAGATACAGACCCTGTAGTAAGGATCAGCTTGTGAGGATAACCATCAAGTATTGGAAGTGACTTAAGGTGAACCCTAGGATGCCCAATGATGCATGATTCAAGCCCTGTCAGCCCATTTATTCCAGATAGTGGAGTAGATGCTGTCGGCTGAATTTTAAGGTCTGATAGGATGCATAGGTGCTTGTGTATCTTGTGTCTATTTGCATCAAGGTATGGAACCACCCTCTCGTGCCAAGAGTTCTGAGCAACGTCCTCCTTGTTCTGGATTGACTTGCTCGCAGACAGTGATATTGGGTTCTTGTACCTTCCAGCTATGATGTGTATGGACGCATCGATATGACTAGCGTAGGCCTCGATATTTGTCATTAGCCTATGGTTTATGTCTGTCTCTGACTGACACCATGACACTATAAACCTCCTCTTAGAGTTATCGTGCACCTTCTTCTTAGCCTCCTTGAAGACATCCGTGTTCTCAATCTCTAGATTATTAGAGATCTTATTCTTCTCAAGCCACTTTGACACCTTTCGTCTAACATTATCGTCATAGACAATACCGTGTTCATTGCATGATTTCTCGCAGGACACCTTTATGCTATGTCCAGTTGAGAAGTAATGCAGCACTGAATCTTTAAACTCCTGAGTATACTTTTTCATACTTTTTCTTTATTATGTTACGGTAAACATTATTTACAGACTCCTTATTACCACCCCTGCGGTATAGGTACTGCATAACTACTAGTATTCTTTGTAGAGGGGATTGCTTATGTTCTTTCATTTAGTTCTATTTGAATTCTTTTTAAATAAAGTGAAAGGTCAAGTACCTCCTCAAGTGCGTGAGTTACCCAACCTTTAAGATCAATATCAGTTCGATCTAGCGTTGTATTGTATTTTTTAATACCTACTACTGATCTTCTTAAAAGATCGTCTCTAACAGCCTCTACCACAGAATCCTTTGGAGGACTCATTATCTCGTGACCGTTTACTACAATATCATTTGTTGTTGTCGTTGTGTATTTCATATTTTTTATTTATTTCTTTTAACAAAACCTACAATATTTCCTTTTTCATCTACAATGTCGTTATATAACCCAAGTTCCTCATCACTATTAATTATCTCAATGATGTGGTTTTTTTGTTTACACTTATCACAGAATAATTCTTCAGTCTTTGGACCTGTAGATATTATAGTTCTACAACCATTGCAGAGCATTGCTCCTCTACCATTATTAAATTTGTGTATTGGTTCCATCTTTCTTAGTTATTATTTTATATCCAGTATCAATCTTTTTAAAGTCTTCTACTATAGAGTATTTGAACCCAAAGCTACCTAATGACATACCTCTAGTAATGTATGGACCACCTGATGGATCTACCATGTCAACTTCATCTCTTAGACAATCAACCATCTCAATGTATTCAGGATATTCGTATTTAAAAGTTTCATCATCGTAATGATGTACTACGCTTTTAAATTGAGGTAAATTCATAAGGTGTTGCTTACCCTCATTATCTTTTAAATACGCATCGTAAGCTCTAGTATAGTCATTAGGCATACCAAATCTGCAGTACTCAAAGTTTCCCTCCCATAGTATATCATTGTTCTCATCCTTAGTAAAGGTGAACACATCTCCGTACCTGTTTTTATATTGTTTCATTTTATTTTTTTAAATTGTTTATAGGCTCTCTTAGACCAGTACTGTTTAAGTAGTTTTGTTTGTTTTAATTCATCTAATACAAAAGCCAAGTCAGGAGTTGAATAAATTGGTTCATATCTATTTCTTTGAAACGCATTGGTTTTCTTATTAAACATAACCAACTCCTTATTGTACTTATGTTCATCAAGAACATACTTAATTAAACATAACTTACGAATCTTTCTTAAGAGCTTTACTCTCATAACTCCTCCTTAATAGATTGTTGTACGTCCTTTAGTATAGCCATAAGTTTTACTATACTCTTATTTACTGCGTCAGAATCTCCGTCCGCAAGACCTTCATAGATTTCGTCTGTAAGGTCATTGATGTTTTTCATTGTGCTGTTGATGTATTCCATAGTATTTTTTTATCAAATTTATAAACAAAAATGTTTATATATAATAAAAGTTATTAACAATTCATCCTTACAATAGCACTTATGCGCTCAAACATCAACTCCTCTTTTTCTTCTGGGATCCTATCTATAAGTTCGTGGAGTCTACTTACACTTCTCATCGATGTTATATGATCTGTAAGCTCCTTAACCTTCATATCTAGGAGTATGTTATTATATCTTAACTTACTAAGCTCTGAGTCATCCATAGAGTCATACTCATAGTGGTGTATCATGTGCATCACATTGTTGTAGTTCCTCCTTAGGTCCTCACTGTAGCTTGCCCATATATCAAAGTTCTTTATGCTATGTAGTATGGTGGCGTGGTCCTTGTTGACTGTGTCAGCGATAGACTGTAGCGTCATACCTAGCACATCCCTTAGTATCTTGTAGTACAGGGCTCTTATCTCTACAAAGTTTCTCTTTCTGGATACAATATCTACATCGATCCCTGTCTCTAGCTGTATTATTTTTTTAAATCTTTCTGGTGTCATGGGTATATCTTTCCTTTTATTGAATGTAGGCAGAATGCCTCAAATCCTTGTTTAATTAACTCGTCTATTCTGAACTCCTGAAGTGGCTTCAGTGTATCATTACCTTCCTTACACTCTATAAATAGAGCCTTACCATCCTTGAAGCAGAACAGGTCTGGATAACCATTAACACTAAGCTTTATAGTGTTGATAACTATCCATCCGTTTGCCTCGTAGTGCTTCTTAATCTTCGTTTGAAACTTAGATGCCATCTATTTCTTGTTTAACTTGTTGCCAAAAATAATATCTTTCTCTGCCATATCTTTTAGTTTTGTTTGATAAGTGATCGTTTAACATTTCGTTGACTACTTTTAAAGCGCACTGCTTTGCTTTCTCGCTATCTCCAATTATGTCTCTAACAAATGAAAAATATAGGTGGAATGCTTTTTCTTGTGGTGTCATAGGTTTTCTATTTCTTGTTTAACTTCCTGCCAAAATGGTTTCATTACTTCATAACAGTTTTTTAATATCTCATCAACTGCCATTATAGCACAAACCTTAGCGTCTTCCCAAGCTTCCTTATCATCCATTAAATTAGCCTTTAAATAACTGTAGTATTTTTTAAATAACTCTTCTGCTTTTTCTTGTGGTGTCATAGTTTTTCTATTTCTTGTTTAACTTCTAAATAAAACTTATCAATAGCCCAATTTTCTTCATCGCAATTAGATAAACCTAAATTTAAATCTAATATTTCATCAACTGCTATTAATGCACATTTTTTAGCATCTATTAAAAATGCATCTACAGTATTAAACTTATATACTAAATCTTCTGCTTTTTCTTTTGGTGTCATATTCCTGTTTTTTTAAAAAATTGTGATAAAGTAAATCCTTCATATTGTTTTTCTAATTTCTTTTCAAGAGTAGACTTACCAAGAGACTCTATATATCCTTTTG
>Ga0114979_10000250_pt1 | contig 35987 bp, 27 predicted proteins | sample S_140625_EF_Meta_FD_87315 | JGI IMG/M metagenome (GOLD analysis project Ga0114979, IMG submission 87315) | Freshwater microbial communities from Lake Simoncouche, Canada to study carbon cycling - S_140625_EF_MetaG | ecosystem: Environmental > Aquatic > Freshwater > Lake | place: Lake...
ATGACCCCATCCATAACGTAGATCACCGGCACGCCGGCGTGGCGGGCGGCGGCGGCTATCAGGCGCCACTCGTGGGTCCACTCGCTGCTCAGCAGGATGGCGGCGGGGTCGAGGGCGAGCACGCCTTCGGCGTCGCGTTCGCCGGCGTGGATTACGGGACGGCCGAGGGTAAAGGGTGCGGGGCCGTGAATTTCTTCCGCGCGCCCGGGGGCGTCCAAGATGACGATGGGGCGTTGATCCGACGGCATGCTGGAGGGCGCCGGGATCATGCGGCGGTGAGGGCCAGGGCGGCTCGCGGGGCTACGTTACGGTAGATTTCCAGCAGGCGACCGACGACCGCATCGGCTTCGCAAAGCTCGGTGAGTCGCTTGGAAAGGGTCTGGCGTTGGGCGGCGTTTTGCGGGTGGGCACGGTGCGCGGTGAGCACGGCGTTTCGAATAGAGGTGACGTCGGCTGGGTTGCAGTAGTGAGCAACAGAGCCGAACAGTTCCTGTTCGGTAGGGCGTTGGGAGACTACAACCGAACAACCGGCGATGGCGGCGGCCATAGAGGGTGCGAGGCGGCAATCCTGCCAGCTCGGGGTGGCGTGCACGCGGGCCGCATGGTAGGCAGAGGCGAGCTGGTCGGTTTCTAGTTGCTCAATGAACAGGGTTTCGGGTGTCGCATAACGTCGGCAGAGCTCGGTGTAGTCGCTATTGCGCCACCGGCCAACGAGCACGACAGGCAGGCCGGTGCCGCGCATGGCCTGAAGGAGCAGCAGTTGGTTTTTTTGAGGATCGAGGTCTCCGACGCACAGGACAAAATCACGTGCGGCACAGCGGGCTTGAAACCACTCGGCGGAGGCGGCGCGCAGGGCCGTTACGGGCAAGGGTGGCGTCAGCAGGGTATGCGGACGTTGCACGCCGAGTTCGCGGCGCAAGTCGGCCTCCTCCGCGGCGGTAAAAGGCAGGAGGTGGTCAACGAGCTGGAGAATGCGTTGTTGGCAGGTCTCTTGCGCGGTGCGGTAGAGGTGGACGCCCCGCGGGGTGGGGCGAGCCTCGCCGGAGACAGGCGTGATGCCTCGTGAGAGGGTGCGGAGGGCCTGTTCGATCTGGACCTGCGTCTGGCCAGATGCAAAAATTTCTTGGATGGCGGCTACACTCCAAGTGGTCTCCCGTTTATCCTCATACACCGGGGTGAGGAGGATGGGTAAGGCGGGGGCGGCGACGCGGAGAGCATTCACCTGAGACAGGGTTTGGTAGGGGAAGCCGATATTCCATACGTGGGCGAGGTCGAAGCCGGAAGGATCAGGACGAGCCACGCTCGCGATCTCAACTTCGACGCCTCTGGCGCGCAGGGCATCGACGGTGGCGTGCATGAGGCCAAGGTCGTCGTCTGGCAGGCGGGGTTGGAAGGCGTTCACCATTAGCACACGTAGGGTGTTGGGTGCCCGTGGGGTGACCGGAGCGCGGGGTGCCGGAATGGCTGGAGCTGCGGCGGGGCGGGCGGCGAGGTCGGTCAGCACGGGATCTTCCGGGGCTAGGTGGAGACCGCGGCGGGCGGCGGCATGAGCCTGATCGACGTAACCGAGCCGGTGATAAGCGTCGGATAGTCCGGCGAAGGCCTCGGGTCGGGTTGGGTGGAAGTTAACCGTGGTCAGGAACACGTCGAGGGCGTCCATGAAGAAGCCCTTGGCGAGTAACTGGCGTCCACGCTCGAGGTGGGCTCCGGCGAAATTGAGAATTGACCCGTCGGCGCCGTCTGGGGCCGCGAGTGAGAGGTAGAGATCATCGAGGACCTTGCGGTGGCCTACGCCGAGGGGTGCGGCTTGGCGCGGGAATTCGGCGGGAAGGGGGCCGGTGGCAAGCCAGGCGGAGGTGTCGCCGTCGTCGGGCAAGTAGCGGCCCTCGCGGGAAAGCACGATCGCAGAGTCCAGGCGCTCGAAGATGTCACGGCCCCATTTTCCATACATTTTGGAACCGTTGGCGGAGGCGCTGGCGAGGCCGGCGAAGGAGCGGTCGAGCCCGGTGCTGATTTTGTGCACTACGTGGGTGCGGCCGTCATAGAGCACCTCGTAGCCGGCATGGATCAGGGCGAAATTGTGGTCGATGTCGTCGTATTGGGTCGGGCTGTAGCGGATATCGAACAGGCCGCAACGCTTGAAAGTATCGCGCCGGTAGAGAATGCAGCAACCGTGAATGGCGGCGACGCGGGCGAGGTAGTCTGCTTGGCCGAGATTGGGTTCGTCGCGGTAGTTGTAGCCGTTCGGGTAGCTGTGGGGACAGGCCCACTGGAGAGTGCGGGCAGGGTTGTCGTTGATCGTCTTCGTGCCCACGCAGCCAGCGAAGGGGCGGCGGCGTAGGTCTTCGACGAAGGCCTTGAGCCAGCCGGGTTCGAGGGCGATGTCATCGTCCAGCCGCGCAACCAGTTCGGCCGAGCCAGCGAGGATCGCGGCGTTGATGCCGGCGGCGACGCCGGTATTGAGTGGCAGGGTAATGGCGTGGAGAGCGAAGGGGTAGGTGGCGGCGAGGGCGGCGAGGTATTCGCCGGTGCCGTCTGTGCTGCCGTTGTCGGCGACGTAGACTCGGACCTTATCGGCTGGGTAATCGGTGGCAGCTAGGGTTTCGAGGGTGCGCTTTAGGAGTTTTAACGAATTCCACGTGACCAGGGCGCAATCCACCGGCGGGAACTCCTCGGCGCTCTGGTAACGCAGGGGTTCGCCGATTCGCCAGCCGATCTCGGTATGGCCGTGGAGCCGACGGATCTCATTCAAGTCAGGGTAATAAGGATTCCAGCCCCATTTGGCCTCCCACTGCGTGGCCTGCACCTGGCTGGCAGTTTCCTTAAGGTGGCCTGTGATCTGGTGAAGCGGTTTTTCGGAGCCGGCGACTTTCGGGGCGAAGGCGGGACCGGCGCAGCGGGTGTAGTGGACGGCGCGGACGGCGGGTTGGACAAAAACCTTGTATCCGCGGTGGCGGGCGCCGATGCAGAAATCGTCATCTTCCAGCCAAGCCGGCCCATAGCGTTCATCGAGGCTGCCGACGGCGTCGAGCGCAGCCCGCCGGTAGTAGGCGAGGGCGCCGGCGGCAGAGTCGACCTCAACGACCGCGCCGGCGGGACCGTCGGCGAGGTAGGCCCGGAGGTTGCAGTGGCGTGGATGGAGGCCGAGGCCGGTGATGAGGCTGCGGCCTTCGGATTGGATGCGACCGTCAGGATAAACTAGCCGGGCACCTATCACGCCGGCGGCGGGGCGGCTGGTCGTAATCTCCGCGAGCTGGGCGAGCCAACGAGGGGTTTCCACGATTACGTCGGCGTGGAGGCGCACCACGTCGCGGCCGGCGGCGAGGGGGTGCGCGAAGCCGGTGTTCAAGGCACGAGCGACGCCGCCGCGGGTGGGCAGGTGGAGAATAGTTAGGGCGGGGAAGGCGGCGCGGAGCGCGGCGGGGCCGCCGTCGGTGGACGCATCGTCGACCACGAGCACGTTGACGTCGTCTAGGCCGGGGTCGAGCAGCGCGGCGCGCACGCAGGCGAGGAGGGTGGGGGCGTCGTTGTGGACTGGGATAACTAAGGTGACGGCGGGCATGGGCGCGGTTTTTCCAGGGCTGTTATTTTAGGCGGCGGAGCGATCGGCGCGGATGGTCTCGAAGAGGTCGAGGGCGGCGTCTACGATCTGGTCCATGTTCAGGTAGCGGTAGGTCGCTAGGCGGCCGGCGAAGTAGGTGTTTTTCTCATTCCGAGCGATTTCGGCGTAGGCGGAGTAGGCGCGTTTCGATTCCTCGGTTGGAACCGGGTAGTAGGCCTCGCCGCCGCGCACGTAGTCGGCGGGGTATTCGCGCACGATGGTGGTATTGGTGCAGAGCTGACCGGTGGCGTGTTTCACCTCCACGATGCGGGTGAAATCAAACTCGTTAGGATAATTTACCTGAAGGGCGGGCTGCCAGAAACCCGGGTGGCCGGAGATGGCTTCCCGTTCCTTGAGTTGTTCGGGGGTGAAGCTCTCGGGTTCGAAGCGGAGGGATCGGTAGGGCAGGACACCGGCGCGGTAATCGTAGAACTCGTCGATCGCTCCGGTGTAGATCAGTTTCGTGTGGCCAACCGTATTCATGACCTCGCGGTAGTCGGCCCGCAGCAGCACGTGAACGCGGGGTGAGGCGGCGAGGATGCGCTCGAACATCCGTGTGTAACCGGCGGAGGGGAGGGCTTGGAACTTTTCGCGCAGGTAGGCGTCGTCGCGGTTGGTGCGGAGGGGGATGCGGGCGCAGACGGAGGCGTCGAGTTCGGCGGGGGACTTGCGCCATTGTTTCTGGGTGTAGCCCTTAAAAAACTTCTCGTAGAGTTCCCAACCGATCTGGGAGATGATCACCTCCTCGGAGTTGGCGGGATTGGCGATAGGCACGCGGACTTTTTCCAGATGGGCCTTGAACTCCTCCTCGGTAGAGGGGCGGCCAATCATCTGCTCGAAGGTGTTCAGGTTGACCGGGAATTTCCAATAGCGTTGCCGAGTCCAGGAGAGGATCTGGTAGTTGACCGGTCGCCAGGAGGTAAAGCGCGACAGGTAATCGAGCACGCGGGCGCTATCGGTGCGGAAGTAGTGCGGGCCGTATTTATGCACTAGGACACCGTGGTCGTCGTATTCGTCGGCGGCGTTGCCCCCAAGGTGGGCGCGGCGGTCCACTACGAGGCAAGACGCCCCGAGTTCATTCGAGAGGCGTTCGGCGAGCACGAGGCCGGAGAAGCCGGCGCCGACGATGAGGTAGTCGTAGTGCATGGTGGAAGCGGTAGAGGGGTTCAGGCTGCGATGCGGGCCCGCAGGGCGGGGATGCGCTCGTCCCCGGGTCGTAGCTCGGCGGCGAGGGCGAGGGCCTCGCGGGCGAAATCCAGCGAGCCGACGTCGGCGGCGAGTTCGCAGATAACGATCCAAGCGGCGGCGTTTTGGTCATCTAAGCGCAGGCTGGCTTCGAGTGACTCCAGAGCTGACTTAGGCTGGCCGGCGGCCCGGTAGGCGAGCGCGAGGTCAAACCAAAGGGTGGCGTCGCCGCCGGCGCGCTGCAGAGCGGAGAGCAGGCAGGCAATCGCCCGCTCGGCGCGACCGCGCGCGATCAAGACGCGACCTTCTGCCTGCAGGTCGCCCGGATGGGGCGAGTGCGGCGAGCTGGAGCGCACGGGTGAGCGTGTGCGGCGAAAACGGGCGGAGCCCACTGTGATCAACTCGTCCCAAGCGGCTTCAAGTAGAGCGGTAAAATCTTGGGCAGCGCCATAGACGTCGGCGTAGGCGGGAAGCTGGGCGTGGGCGGATGCGATTCGTTCGCGGTAGCCCTCAGGGCAGGCCAGGCAAGCGGCGAGCATGCGGTGCCAATCTTCATCAGATGCAGTGAGGTCGGCGGCCAGACCGGCTACCCGGAACAGGGCGGCGGCGGGCGAAGTGCTGAGCGAGACGACAGGGGTGCCCGACTCGAACGCGAGAGCGGCGGCGAAAGGCGTAGGATCGAGGCACACGTCGGCCAGCGCGGCGAGCCGTGGCAGGTCAATAAAGCCGTCCGCGAGGTTTACCGGATGGATACGGTGGCTTTGCACTTCTGCTTGAGCAAAGTGACTTAAAAGTTGCTCGCGGACGGGTTCTGATTCGTGGGTTTCGACGGCTAGGATGAGTTCAGCCGAGGGGTGTTCAGCGAGCGCGCGGGTCCAGCGGGCCAAGGCCGAAGGGCTGGGTGCAGAGGCGGGCAGAAGAGCAAAGAGCAGCGGGGAGTTTTGCGGCAGGCCGAGCTGCGCGCGACCGATCTCCGAGGCCTCCACGCGGTGGAGGACGGACAGGTCAAAGGCGTTGATGGTGGCGGGTAACAGCGCGAGGCGTTCGGAGCCGTCGATGTGTCGGTCTAGGTCCGCTGCGCCGGCCAAGCGCAGGTCTAGGGCGGGCAGACCGCTGGTGTGCGCCTCGCCGATGTCAACCAGCTGGAGCGGGGCGATACGGTGCAAACCGAGCCAGGCCAAAGGGGCGACGTGGCCGGAGAGATCGTCCGAGAAAACCAAGACGTCTAACTTTTCGGCCCGCAGGGTTTCAATTTGTTGGGCAAAGGAAGTTGGCAACAGCCGGATGTCTCTTTCGGGCCCGGTGAAGACCGGATCGGAGCCCAGAATATCTGAGGTGAAGAGCACGGCCTGGATGCGCTCGGCATCCAAGTGTGAGAGGCGGGCAAGGAGGCGGCAACCGGCGGCGTCTAAAATGTGGCGCTGGCGGATAAAACCGACGCGGAGAGGGCGCTCGTGCCGGTTGCGCGGAGCTGGGGTTTGTGGTGCGGCGGCGCGACCGTGAAGGCGGGAAAGGATACGGGCGCGGGCGGATTGCAAGGCATGGAGTTGCTCAGCAGGCAAGCGGTCCAGAGCGGAAAAGTCCGCCCGTGAGTAGGCGGCCGAAGCCGCGAGGACGGCGGGTGCCGCGAGATTGCGATCCATCCAGTCGGCAATCTCGGTCACCCGGCGGACCAGTTGCCGGGCGAGCGCGTTGCTCTCAACCAGATCGGTCGCGCGTTTGGGCCTGGCGAGCAGCCAATCCACGTAATCGCCCCAGTGGGCGTCAGGGACGTCCGCCAAAGGCGGGGCTTCAGGTAGGGTCCAAGCGGGGACGAGCAGAGCGGCGGCGGTCACTCCTGGCCATCCATGTTCTAGTTGGTCACGGGCGGCGCCGAGGTCGGCGGGCGCGACGGTTGAAGTGCCCTCACGGGCCCGTCGCGCGGCCTCGGCAAAGGAGATGCGGATAGACTCTCCCGAGGTCGGGACCAAAACGGGCGTGGCAAGAGTTTCAGGCAAAAGCATGGCGAGACCGCATGCAGTGTTTGCGCCAGAAGATTATACAATTACTTAAAACTCTTTTATATAATTAGATAAAAAATTATTTTTTGCGCTTAACGAGCTTAATCAACTTTTTTCCAAGGTTCCAGATCTGCCCGGCAGAAAATTCCAGCCGGGTGGATTTATGCCCGTGGCTAAGCTTAGCGGATTTTAAGCCGGCATGGCTTGGGTTGGGGTATTCTTCCAGCCGCTCATATTAGTAGATGGGCCTATTTTGGCGCGATTTTTGATCGCTCACTAAACTAGAGGGCACGCTGTGTCGTTTTAATCGTGTCATAGTCACGCCCTTCCTCCTTACCCACCCGTCTCCATGAACAGCCAACCGGCGGCAGAGAGTTCCTACTTAAACGAGGAGGTAAAGCAGCGCATTGAGCGCTGCCCTAAGCTTGCTTCTTTAGATAGCATCAATCGCAAGCTGGCCGGTCTGGTTAATTCCGACCACAGTTATACCGCGCAGATCGCCGAGACGATCCGGCGTGATCCGTCTTTGACCGCCCGCTTGTTGCGCATGGTGAACAGCGTTTATTTCGGCCTCAGCGCCAAGGTGAATAATATCGAGGAGGCGGTGCTTTATCTGGGAATGCGCCAAATCAAAGAACTGTCGATGGCGACTCCAGTTATCGATGATATGGAGCGCATGAGCTCCAGTTCCGTGCGTTTGCCGTGGCGCGAGCTTTGGCAGCACTCGATCGGCACTGCGATCATGACCCGCAAAATCTTAGGGACAACCAACCTGATGATTGATGATGACACCGATTACATCATCGGGCTGCTGCACAATGTGGGCAAGGTGGTCATGGCGATGGCGTGGCCGGATGTTTTTAAACAGCTCGTGAACAAGCCCCACGCCAGCCCCGCGGCGGTCTGCACGGCCGAGTGCATGGCGATCGGCTGGGATCATGCCCAAGTGGGAGGGTATTATCTGGAGCGTCATCATTTGCCTCCGGAGATTGTGCAGGCGATCCTTCATCATGCGCATCCGCATGATGCCGGGGATTATGCAATGTATGCCGCGGCCATTCAAGTTGGCGATCTGATCGTGCGTGAAGCGGGCATCCCGAGTGGGTTTGAGAAGGTTCCCGCTCTTCCGCGCGGGGCTTGGCGCGAAACGGATGGCTGGAAAATTCTTTTCCCTGACAATGAAAAGGAGGAGGCCGCTGCCTCAGCTTCCTTGGTGGAGTTTTCTGCGAATCTGCCAGCGATGTTAAGGGGAATGGTGTGATGGCTGGCATGGTAACGCCTTTGCTTCCACTGCCACCGGGGGGCGGTTCCCGACTGGTCCCGTGGGCGGACAGTCTAGAGCTAGCGGCCATTTATGAGTTGGAACCGCTGCGCCTAGTGGAGGTAAATCGGGCCTTCGCCCGAAAATTTGGCCAGCCTGCTCCAGTCTGGGGCGGGCAGTCTATCCAGGCGCTTCTGCATCCGGATGATATTGGCGACTGGCAAAGTTATGCCGGCAGGGTGCTTCGTCCGCCTTTCCATATTTCGCGTGAGCACCGCTGGCAAACTGCGCAGGGTTGGCGCTGGATCGCGTGGGAGGAGACGGCGGTGCGCGATGTCGACGGTCAGATCCGCGAGGTGCGCGCGGTCGGGCGCGATGTTACCAAGCACCGTCTGGCCGAGGAGCATTTCCGCAAGCTCTCCCAGGCGGTCGAGCAGGCCCCCGTATCGATCATCATCACCACGCCCGGAGGGACCCCTCAATACGTTAATTCCCGTTACACTGAGGTTACGGGCTACACGTTGGAAGAAATTTTTGAGCAGCAAATTCCCCTGCTGCGGGAGGGGCATGCGAGTGATGCATCTTACCGGCATTTCTGCTCCCTAGTGGCCGCTGGGCATAAGTGGTCGGGAGAATTGCGCACGAGCCGTAAAGACGGCTCAACGGCCTGGGAGTTTGTTCAGATCTCGCCGATTCGTAATCACCTTGAAGAGGTCACCTACCTGCTTTGCTTGCGTGAAGATATCAGCGAGCGCAAGGCGCTGGAGGAGCAGCTCCGCCAAGCGCAGAAGATGGAAAGCCTCGGCACGCTGGCGGGCGGTATCGCTCACGATTTTAATAACATCATCGCCATCATCCGCGGCTTCACCGAGCTCGCGGTGGCGCTCCCAGCTGGGGACGAACGGTTGGCGCGCTATTTGGCTACAGTCCATGACGCCGCCATCCGCGCTGCCTCTCTAGTCGGCCAGATCCTCGCCTTTAGCCGCAAGACTGAGCTGGCTTACCGTGCGGTGCACATAAACCAAATGGTGGATGAGCTGGTCGGATTACTGACCGAAACTTTCCCGCGTGATATCGAGCTGCGGCGCGATTTTGACGAAAGTATCGAGGCGTTCGCGGCCGACCCTGACCAAGTCCGTCAGATTCTGATGAACCTTTGCGTAAATGCCCGCGATGCGATGGCCAGCGGCGGGGTTCTGACTATTTCAACCCGACGCGTGGATGGTGCAAAACTCGTCGGCTTGCAGGCCGATCCGACTCAGGATTACGTCCACATTTGCGTGGCCGACACCGGTTCGGGGATGCCGCCCGAAGTTCGCGCCCGTATTTTCGAGCCCTTTTTCACTACAAAGCAGGAGACCGGCGGCACCGGCCTTGGCCTCGCGGTGGTCTATGGCATCGTAGTTTCCCACAAGGGCCTGATCGACATGTCCAGCGAGCCCGGAGTAGGCACGGTATTTCATGTTTACCTGCCGCTGAAGACCCGGGGCTTGGAGGCGCAACTGGCTGGCACCCCCGCCTACCCAGATAACATTCCCGCGGGCTCCGAGCATGTGCTCTTGGTTGAGGACGAAGTTGCGATTCAGGAAATGCTCGCGACCGTGCTGCGCCAAGTTGGCTACAAAGTCACGGTGGCAAGCGACGGTGCGTTCGCGATCGAAAATATCCTATCGGTCGGAAACGATTTGGACGTGGTGATGCTTGACTTAAATATGCCGCGAATGGGGGGCGTCGAGGTGTTGAAGGTCCTGCGCCAGCGACTGCCTGATCTGCCGGTCTTGATCATCAGCGGTCACCTGACTGAAACGGTGCTCGGCGAACTGCGCCAACTGGGCCAGCCGCATGAGCATATCCTCGAAAAACCCTTCGATTTTGTGAGTCTGGGTCGTGCCTTGCGGCGGGTGATCAAAAGCAGAGGCAAGGCCTGAGCTGCGCTGGATCCGGCTGTTCCGTCGCGAGAAGCCCCGAACCGGGCTTGCGGCGTCGAGTCACGCGGCGCAGCGTCAATGTTTCATTTAAAACGACTATGTTTACCGGCATCATCGAGGAGACGGGACGGGTGGAGCGCTTTGAGCGCGGGGGCGATGCGTGGAAACTCCGCGTTTCGGCCCGGACTGCGCTGGCGGACGTCGCCCTCGGCGATAGCATCGCGGTCAACGGCTGTTGCCTCACGGTAGTCAAGGCGGACTCCGAAGGTCTCGAGTTCGACGTGCTGGAAGAGACACGCCGCGTCACCAGCCTCGCGGCGGTCGGCGTGGGCGGGGTGGTCAACCTCGAGCGCAGCCTGCGCTTTGGTGGCAAGATGGGCGGCCACTTCGTCAGCGGCCACGTGGACGGCCTCGGCCTGGTCGAGGTTTTCGAGGCGCGTGGCGCGGATCGTTACCTGCGCGTGAAGGCTCCGGAGGGCGGTGGGCGTTACCTGATTCACAAGGGTAGTATCGCGATCGATGGCATTTCGCTGACGGTGGCCGAGGTCGAGGGCGACGTTTTCGCGGTCTGGCTGATTCCGCATACGGTGGCGGCGACCAATCTGGCGGGCAAGCGGGCGGGCGATCCGGTAAACCTCGAATTCGATCTGCTGGGCAAATACGTCGAGAAACTCCTGGCGGGTCGGACGGCTTGAGGAGCGGCCTTCCATGCAAGCGATCCTGAATGCCATCACGGAAGAGCTCGCGCGGCTTAAGGCTGACGGCGAGATGACCGTCCCGGTGTCCGAGGCTACGCTCGACGCCTTGCGCGCGATGGTGCGGGCGCGCGGAGCGGTGGCGCAACCGGCTGGTGCGGAGGGCGGCGCGGCGGGTCCGATCGCGGTGAGTCCGGGCGCAGCGGTCCTGTCGGTTGCAGTTGCCCCGGTTAATCCCCTCCGGGCGGAACGTGAGGCGGCGGCGAAGGGACGAATGGGCGTGCCGGTGCCTGCTCCGGTTGCGGCGATCCCGAGCCTGCCCCCGCCGCCCGTGGTGATATTACCCGACGGCGACAAGGCGGCGCGTTGGGCGGCTTTGACGACGTTAATGCGGGAGCATCCGGTCTGCGCGGCGCGGGTGCGGCCGGGCCTGAAGTTGGTGCCGGGCGCGGGGGCGCTGGACGCGAAGGTGTTTTTAGTCGGCGATGCACCGGGCGAGGAAGAGGAGGCGGCGGGCGAACCCTTCGCGGGCCCGGCCGGAGAGCTTTTGACCAAGATGCTCAAGGGCATGGGCCTTTCCCGTGAGACGGTCCATATTTCCTACTTGGTGTGCTGGCGTCCGACGGTGTCGGCGGAGGCGGGCGCGGATCCCTCCGGCAGCCGGCCGCCGAGCGCGGAGGAGATCGCGTTTTGCCGTCCGTTTTTGCAGGCCGCCCTAGAAATCGTGCAGCCCAAACTGGTCGTGGCCCTGGGCGCTACGGCGGCGCAGGGTTTGCTGGGGGCGAGCTTCACGACCCTGCCCGAGGTGCGCGGGCGCTGGCTGGAGTTCGGCGGAAGGCCGCTGCTCGTCACCTACCACCCGAACTACCTGCTGCGCAGCGCGAGCAATCGTTCCAAGCGCGCCGTCTGGGAGGACTTGCTCAAGGTCATGGAGCGCGCGGGCCTGCCGATCAGCGAGCGGCAGCGGGGATTTTTTCTTTAGGGATTTCAGGCCGGCCCGCGCAGGCGGCGCAAGGTGCGGCCGAGCAGGAAGGGGATTGCTTGGAGTGGGTGGCTCCAGCGCGTAGCACGGCGACCGAGCAGGGTCGCGCCGGGCGCGGGTGGGGGTTCGGGGTTTAGATGGGCGGCGATGTGGTGGGCGATGACGGCGAGGGGATTGTAGTCCTCCAGAACGCGGCGGCGGGCCTCCAGAATGGCGGGCAGGCGGCGGGTGTATTCATCGTTGGCGATGGCGGCCTCGATGCGGCGGGCGGTGCCCTCGACGTCGTAGGGATCGATGCGGATAAAGCTGTCGGCGGGGAACCAACGTTCGGCGTCGGGGCAGCCGTAATAGAGTGGGAGGCAGCCAGCGAGGAAGGCGTCGGAGAGCTTTTCCGACCAATGCACGGGGGCGTAGTGGTTTTCGAAGACGAGATGGAGGCGGAAGGGCTCGAGGGCCTCGGCCTTGTCGAGCATAGGGCGCACGCCGTGGCCGTAGATCTCGAGCGAGGGCAGGCGTTTTTTGAGGGCCCGGGTGAAATCGAAGCGCAGGCGGTGGAGGGTGTGGCCCTGGCGTTTGTCGGAGCAGACGGTGGAGAGCTCTGCGGTCTTGGCTGGGAGCGGGCCGGCGCGGAGGGCGTCGAGATCGCGGCCGGTGTTTTCGTGGAGGCCATAATACCAGAGCAGGGTGGACGGGTGGTGGACGCGACGGGGGTGGGGTAGGTCGGCGGCGGACTGGCTGGTCAACACGTGGCCGAACTGGCGGGTGTAGGCGGGTTCGTAGAGTTTAACGGTGGGAGGCTCGTTGGTGATGAGCAGGGTCCGGCCGGGCGGGCAGGCGAGGCGCTCGCGAGGGTGGGCGGGCGGCAGGTCGTCGTAAACCAGCAGCCAATCGTAGTCGTCGAGCGCCGGATCGAGGATGAATCGGCACGAGCCCCACACCCCCGAGTGGCCGGGCGTCATGCGCAGCCAGGCGTCGGCGCGGTCGCCGCCGCGGTGTTTGGTGAGGAACTTTACGGTGATGGGGGGATTCACGGGAGGGCGGCGCGGCGCGCGGGAACGTGCTGGCGAATCGGGCAGGCGAGCGCAAATGGCAACCGTGTTTCCCCCGCCGCGGGGGGGGGGGGGGGGGGCGGGGGGGCGGGCGGACAAATTCACTTGCGTGCGGCCGGGCGGGGACGGTTTTCTCGCCGGCTCCTTTCCCCGTCTTCGCGGCCTTGTTGTTCTCCGGCGATGGATGCGCCGGCGCGACGGAGGGGCCCCGTCACCCATGGTCAACATCATCACCCTAAAGTGGGGCACCCGCTACGGCCCTGAGTTCGTCAACCGCCTGCGCGGGGCGGTCGCGCGGCATCTCCGCCTGGAGCACCGTTTCGTGTGCTTCACGGACGACCCCACCGGGCTGGACTCCGGCATCGTGACGCATCCCATACCCCCGCTCGATCTGCCGGACGACAAGGCGCGGACGCCGTGGCGCAAGATCGGCCTGTTCTCCGACGAACTCCCGATCCGGGGGCCGAGCCTCTTTCTCGACCTCGACCTGCTGGTGGTGGGGTCGATCGACTGCTTTTTCACCCACGCGCCGGACCGGATCCCGATCATCCACAACTGGGTGGAGGCCTACAAGGTCTTCAAGCGCCGGCCGGAGATCGGCAATTCGTCCGTGTTTCGGTGGGAGGCGGGCGCCTGCGGCGGGATCGTCCGCCAATACTATTCCGAAAAGGAGTGGGCGTTGAAGACCTTCTGGCCGCCCCAGACCTACCTGACGCACTGCATCCGCGACCGCATGGTCTATTGGCCGGAGGAGTGGGTGTGCAGTTTCAAACGCCACTGCATCCCGGCCTTTCCGCTCAATCATTTCCTCGCGCCGAAGATGCCGGAAGGCGTGCGCATCGTGGTTTTCCACGGTCGGCCCGACCCCGACGAGGCGATCATGGGCTATCGCGGCACCAAGCCGCACCACCGCTGCCTGCCCACGCCCTGGGTGGCGGAACACTGGCGCTGAGCGGCGCCGCACCGGTGCCCGTCCCGTCCATGGAACTCTGGCAACAGTTTCGCGCCCTGCTCATTCTAAGCGCCGAGCGGCGCGCGTTCGCGGCGACCCGGGCCGGGCCGCTGACCTCGGCGGACGGCGGCCACGTGCTCTCGCTCACCAGCATTCGACCCCGCCTCGCGACGCTGCACCTGGTGATCCAGCGCGCCTTGCGCGACGCGCCGCCGCCGGCGGCGCTGGAGGTGTGGCTGGACGCATCGCTCCGCGCCGAGCGCACGCCGGAGCTCGCCGCGCTGGAGCGGCGGGGCTGCGCGCTCAACTGGATCGAGGATCGCGGGCCGCACACGAAGCTCGTGTATTGCCTGGAAAAGCACGCCGGCCGCGCGATCATCACCCTCGACGACGACATCTGGCTGCCCCGGGGAGCGGTTCGCGCGTTGTTGGAAGCGCACCGGCGGCATCCGGGCGCGGTGGTGTGCAACCGGGCGCGCCCGGTGCTTTTGAAGCCGGACGGAAGTCCGGCCGCCTACTCGACCTGGCGCATCCGCCCGGGCGGCTCGGCGCGGCCGGAGCGGGCCCTGCTGCCCCTGGGCTACTCGGGCGTGCTCTATCCGCCGCGCGCGCTCGATCCCCGCGCGATCGACGCGGAGCTGTTCCGCCGGCTCTGCCCCACCGGCGACGACCTGTGGTTCACCGCGATGCGCCTGCTGCGCGGCGGCGAGGCGTTTGACACGGGTTTCCTGCGCGGCAAGGAGCTGATGGTGCCCGGCAGCGCCCGTTTCTCGATCAAGCGGCGGCACGGCGTGCGCGGTAACAACGACGAGTTCATCGCGCGTCTGTTCGACGAGCTGGGGCTCGCGGAGCGGGTGCGCGGCTAGCTCCGGATCAGGCGTCGAGCGCGCGGTTGGGGCAGTCGCGCTCCAGAATGGTCTCGGGCAGCCGGGAGGCGGGCGAGCAGTTGAGGATGCGGGCGCCCTTCTCGTCGGCGAGGCGGCGGAGGCGGCGGAAGTCCGCGCAGATGTTCTCGAAGTTTTGCTCCAGCCGGCTCGGCTCGGCGCTGGCCTCGGCGTAGAAGCGCCGCGCGCCGCCCAGATCCAGCCCGAAGACGCGCACGTCGCGGAAACCGAGGTCGAGCGCGGCGGTCACGCAGATCACGGCGACGGTGTGGCCGCTCACGATGGCGTTGGCGTCGGACCGCGGGTGGTCGACGGGCAGGCGGAAGGGCTTGCGGGTGTCGTCGTAGAAGTGGCAGGCGCCCGCGGTGCGGCCGAAGCGCAGGAGGGTCGCGGCGGCGGTGAAGGACAGCAGGGTGGCGGCGGAGCCCTCGCTGTAACGGCGGAAGTCCTCGAGCCGGCGCTCGAGGAAACCGGTGTCGCAGGCGACGTAGAGATCGGGCCGGATGCCGTGCTCGAGGGCCAGGGCGGGGGAGCCGTTGGCCCAGATGTTGGGGCGCAGGCGCAGGCGCGCGGGTTGCTCGATCGTCTGCACGGAGGGGCCGGAGAGCACGATGTGGCAGGCCCCCCCGCGGGTGTCGCGAAGACTCGAATACCAGCCGCCGCGCAGCTCGCGGTCCCCCCATCGGAGGTGGGCGCCGCGGTGGTCGAAGACGGCGTGGAGGTCGTGCGGGAAAAGCCGGTTGTGCCAATACGGGCGCCCGCCGACGAAGCGTAGGGCGAGGTTGGCGACGGTGGTCTTGAGGGAGCGGGTCATGGAGGGCGTGCAGCGGTGCGGAGCGGCGGGGAAAAGCTGGTCGCGCGGCGAAATCCTGGCAATCGCCGCTTGCGGCGGCGGGGCGGGTTTTCACTTGTGGGACGCGGGTGCGAACCCATGCTGGGCGCGTTTCGCCCCTTCGTCCCGGCGGGTTCTGCCGGGCCGGGGCGCCACTTCCTCCGCCGCCCCCTTCCACCGACGCTCCCCATGACCAACCAAATCGAGCACCTGCACGTGGCGTGCTACCGCTGGGGCACGCGCTACGGGGTGGAGTATGTGAACAAGCTTTTCTCGATGGTCGGCCGGCATCTGTCGGGTCCCTTCACCTTCCATTGCGTGACGGACGATCCCTCGGGGCTGAGCCCGGGCATCGTGCCGCATGCCCTGCCGGCGAACCATTTCGGGGGGAACTGGAACAAGCTGATGAACTTCCAGGCGGATTTTCTCGGGCTGCGCGGCGCCCGGCTGCTCGCCCTGGACATCGACATCGTGATCGTGGACTCGATCGATTTTGTGCGCGAGCGACCCGAGCTGGATTTTATAATCGCGAAAAACTGGGCGAAGGATGGCCGGGGCAATTCTTCCTTCTACCGGCTCAAGGTCGGTTCGCACGCGCGGGTGTGGGAAGATTTTGCGCGCGCCCCCGAGGCAGCGATCGAACAGTGGCACGGTGTGAACCGGCGATTCGGCGACCAGCGCTGGATGAGCCACGCGATCGCCGACTACGCCTTTTTTCCCGAGGGCAGGATCGTTTCGTTCAAGGAGCATTGCGCCGCGCGGAGCCGGGAGTGGAAGCTGCCCTTCGGCTTTCGTCTCACGCACGGCACCCACCGGAAGGCGCGGCCGCCGAAGGGCGCGTCGGTGGTGCTTTTCCATGGCGTGCCGCTGCCTCCGGACGTCATGGATTTCGCCTGCGGCCGCTGGCGCCACGCCCCCTTCGTGGCGGAGCACTGGCGCTGAACGCGGCGGGTGCCGGGCACGGCGGCTCAATCCTCGATGGCGAAGGCCTCTGGCGGGAGGCAGGAGCGGAGGTCGTGGCCTTTTTTCACCAGCAGGAGGTCGGTGTGTTTCGGCCGGTTTGCGGCGGCATCGACCGGGAGCTGGTCGAGCGAGGTGACGACGCGCAGCGCGTGGAGTTCGCGGTCGCGCGGGTGCAGGACGACGTAGTCCCCTAGCAGGGAGCGGAAAAAAGCGACCGGATCGAAATCGGCGGCGGCGAGGTAGCCGGGGTCGAACTCCATGAAGCCGACGACCGCGCCCGCGTGTTCGAGCAGGGTCCGGCGGGCGCCGGCGAGTGCCTTGGGCTCGTATCCTTCGATATCGAGTTTGAAGAGGACGCGGCGGCCGATGACGTCGGCGGGCGGGACGAGGGCGTCGACGCTCTCGACGGGCAGGTTCACGACGCGGATACCCGCGCCGGGGTGCAATTTCCCGACCGCGCTGGCGGTGCCGCTCCAAGCCGGGTCGATGTAGAAGGGCTGGGCAGGACCGGGCCGGTCGGAGATCAGCGCGTTGAAGAGGCGGATGCGCGCGGAGTCGGGGTGCAGCGCGCGGCTGCGTTCGGCCAGCGCGTGGATATCCGGGTTGGCCTCGAAGCCAAAGAGGCGCGCGTCGGGGCCGTAGGGGCGGGAGAAGAGGCATTCGCCGTAATTGAGCCCGATGTCGAGGACCGCGCCGGGCCGGAAGCGGTCGACCAGGCGCCTCCAGGCGACCGTGGCCCGGGGGGCGTGGCCGCGCGCGGTGGCTCGGATAAGGAAGTCGCGGGCCCGGCGATCATCGGGGTCGATGAAAAGCGGCCAGTCGGTGCCAGGCAGGCGCACCCGCCCGGGGTGAAGGGTGCGGTAGCGGAGCAGGACGCGGAGCGAGTCTTGGAGGGACCGCCACTTTTGTTTGATGGGAGATTTCATGGATTGAGGGCGGAGCGGCACGAAGGGGGCGGTTCGTCGCGCCGCCTATCCTAGCGTCTGGCGGTCGTAGAGTTCGCGGTAGACTGTGTTGCGGCTGTGAAGGGAGGAGGACTTGATCTGGTGATTGACTGGTGCTGAATCTTTTTAACGCACGCGTTTAGTCGATGGTTTCGATCTGAAACACGCCAAAGACCGAGAAATCAGCCGCATTCAGGGTCAGCAGGCGCCCGATCCCGGCGGCGTAGTAGGTGGCCGCTAGTTGGGTATCGAGGAGTCGTTTGCGCCCCAGGCGGTGTTGTCGCAACCACGAGAGTGTCAAGCGGGTGGAATCCAAGGTGGGGTAGGTCGGGCGAACTTCCACTGATTCCCACCAATGTTGCGCCCGCTCGACGGCTTGCTCGATGGTCAATGGCCGAACAAAACGTTTCGGGTCGGTCGTCGCATGGATAAACTCGGTTAGGACTTGCGGTGCGAGGGCCAGCGGCTGATCGTGCCGCGATAGCATCGTATCGAGCCAGCGTGTGGCTGCGGCGTTACCCGGGGCCTCAAGGATTTCCAACTGAACCAGAAAAGTGGTATCGATCCCGTATAGCATCAGGGAACGGACTAATCCAAGATATCACCGAGCAGTCCCTCGCGATCCGTCCAAGGTTGGCGAACCGCCTCGACCGAAGCCGGTTGCCGATCACGCAAGCTTTTGGAGGGACGTATGTTCGCGCGGCGATACGACTCCATCGCCTCGCGCATTAATTCCGAGGCGGGGCGATCTTGCTCGCGCGCATAACGCTGGAAATCGGCATAAACCGGTTCGCTTACGTTAAGCGTGATGGTCTTCATATAGTTCTCGATATAGTTGATCGATGGCTCTGTCAACCGTGGGCCTGATGATCGTAGAGGGTTCGGTAGAGGTTATTGGTGGCGTAGAGCGTCTCATGCGCGCCGTCGGCGACGATGCGCCCCTCGTGGAAAACGAGGATGCGGGTGGCGTGGCGGATGGAACTAAAGCGGTGCGCGATCATGAACGTGGTGCGTCCTTTCACTAGGTCGCGAAGCGCTTCCTGGATGGCCGCTTCGCTCTCGGAATCGAGCGCGCTGGTGGCTTCGTCGAGGATGAGGATGGGCGCGTCCTTGAGGAAGGCCCGGGCGATGGCGATGCGCTGGCGCTGGCCGCCGGAGAGGGTGTTACCGCGCTCGCCGACCATCGTGGCGTAGCCCTGGGGCTGGGCGGCGATGAATTCGTGCACGTGAGCGCGGCGGGCGGCCTGCTCGACCTCGGCGTCGGTGGCGGCGAGGCGGCCCATGCGGATGTTGTCGGCGAAGCTGGCGTTGAACAGCAGCGGTTGTTGGGGCACCACGGCGATGCGTTCGCGCAGGGCGGTCTTGTCCAGCTCACGCAGGTCGACCCCGCCGAGCGTCACCCGGCCAGACGTCGGATCGTAGAAGCGGGGCAGCAGGGTGATGAAGGTGGACTTGCCCGCGCCGCTCGCGCCGACCAGTGCGATGGTCTCGCCGGGTTCGGCTCGCAGGTCTAGGTCGCGCAGCGCGGGGCGGGCGGCGGCATCGACCGCCTCGCCGGGGCGGGGAGCGTAGGCGAAGCCGACGCGCTCAAATATGATGGGTAACGGGCCGGTAGGCAGGGTGCGCGGCGAGGCAGGAGCGGGCACGGTGTCGGCGGCGTCGAGGATATATTCGAGGCGCTCAAGCGAGGCTTCGCCGGTCTTCAGCATGGCCTGAATGGAGCTGATTTTTTTCACCGGCTCGTAGGACATGTAGAGAGCGAGCGCCAGCGCGGTGAAGGTCTCAAAGGTCATGCCATTGCGGGTGCCGAAATACAGGGCGGCGACAAAGCCGCAGACCGATACTACCTCTATAACCGGAGTAACGTAGGACTGGTATTTTACCGTCTTCATACCGAGGTCGAACATCCGGCGAATATTTTCCCGGAAGCGGATGCGTTGCCGCGGTTGGAGGTTATAGGCTTGGATCTCGAGTGGGGACTGGAGCGTCTCAACGGTCATCGAGCCTAGTTCACCGCCGCTCTCGGCGAGTTGGCGGGAGCGTTTGACCAACTGGCGCGAGGCGACGTGGATCGGAATGATGCAGAGTGGCACGCTCAGCATGGCAATAAGCGCGAAGAGCACGCTTTTCTCGGTCAGGCAGAGGTAAACCAGCGTCGCGAGCGAGGCTAGGAGGGTGAAGGGCTGTTTCACGATCTCACCGGCGACGTTCACCACGACGGCCTTGAGTCGCTCGGTATCGCCGATGAGGCGGGCGTGGAGATCGCCGGCCTTGTTGCGCTGGTAAAACTCCAAGGGCAGCTCGAGGAGCCGGTCGTAGACCTCCAGGCGGATGTTTTCTAGGGTGATGAAGCCGGCTTCGTTCACCCAGTAGCGGTTGGCGATGGCCGCCGCGCCACGGATGATGAAGACTAGTGGTAGGCCGATGCAGGCCAGCAGCAGAAGACTGCCCTCGAAGGATTCGCCAAAAAGGCGGCGCGCGAAGTCCACAACCATCGGATCGATCTTGTCCTGCTTATGGAAAAAGATCGGCAGCAGATACTTCATCGCAATGGGCAGGCCAGCCCCGGTGGTTATTGCGAAAACAGCGGCTGCGATCAGGCTGCCGATCAGATGCCAGCGGGCGGGGCGGAGGTGATGCAGGTGGCGGCGGTAGCGACCGAGGCCTGCGGAGGGCGGGACTGATTGGACCGGTGGGGGAGAAATGGGGCGGCTCACGGGGCAGGATTGGGCGTTACTGGGAATTATCATGGTGTTTCGCTGCCTCCGCATGGGAAGGCAATTGTGGGAGATTTTGGACCTCCCTTGTTGACGCGGGCGCTGCGTTTCCGGTCTGCTGGAATCTACTTCCCCGCCTGCCATGCTCGATCCCAAGCTTCTCCGCGAATCGCCCGAACTCGTCCGCGCTGCCATCGCGAAAAAACATCTCGAAGTCGATCTCGACGCCGTGCTCGCCCTAGACGCCGCTTGGCGCGTCCAATTGGCCGAGGTCGAGGCCTTGCGCGCCAAACAAAAGGCGGCCAACACCGAGATGGCTCGCCTACCTAAGGGTTCGCCCGAGTTTATCGCCAAGGTGCAGGAAATGAAGACCGTCTCGGCTGAGGTGAAAGCTCGGGAGGCTGGTCTGGGCGAGATCGAGGCCAAGCACCGCGCGGCCATGCTTACGTTGCCGAATCTGCCCCACGAAAGCGTGCCGGCCGGTCGCACTCCGGAGGAGAATGTCACCTTCGGTAATTGGGGCACCTGCGAAGGACTATCGCCCGTCGCGAAACCGCACTGGGAGATCCCGGGCTTCGAGAAACTCATCGACTTCCCGCGCGGCTCGAAGGTTACCGGGGCCGGTTTCCCTTTTTATATCGGCGACGGCGCGCGCATCGTGCGGGCCCTGCTCCAGTTCTTTTTGGATGAGGCGGTTGCCGCAGGTTACACCGAGGTTAATCCGCCCATCTTTGTGAACGCCGCCAGCGCCACCGCGACGGGTCAGTTACCGGACAAGGAGGGCCAGATGTATGAGGCGGTGGCGGATGGCTTCTACGCCGTGCCCACCGCCGAGGTGCCGCTGACCAATTTCTTCCGCGATGAGATCCTCGACGCCGAGGCCCTGCCGGTGAAGCGCGCCGCCTACACTCCCTGTTTCCGCCGCGAGGCGGGCAGCTACGGCAAGGACGTGCGCGGGCTAAATCGCCTGCATCAGTTCGACAAGGTTGAGTTGCTCAAGTGGGTGCATCCCGAGACCAGCTACACCGAGCTCGACGCCCTCCGCCTCGATGCTGAGCGCCTTTTGCAAAAACTCGAGCTGCCCTACCGTGTGCTTCTGATGTGCGGCGGCGACGTGGGTTTTTCCCAAGCCAAAAAATACGACCTGGAGGTCTGGGCCGCTGGTCAGCAGCGCTGGCTGGAGGTGTCGAGTTGCTCCAACTTCGAGAGCTTCCAAGCCCGCCGTGCGCAAATCCGTTTCCGCAACGCCGAGGGCAAGCCCGAGCTCGTGCACACCCTCAACGGTTCCGGCCTGGCCGTGCCCCGCGTGTTGGCCGCGCTGCTGGAAAACAATCTCCAGCCGGACGGCACCGTGAAGCTACCCGCCGCCCTCGTGCCTTATTTCGGCCGCGACACGCTGCGCTTTGGGTGAGGGTGGACGGCTGGGTTTTTTTAACCGCGGATTACGCAGATGAACGCGGATAAAGACCGGCTGCATTGGGAACTCTCCGAGGCGATCATTGGCGCTGCGATGACGGTATTGAATACACTCAAGCCCGGCCTGAACGAGAAGGCCTACGAAAACGCCTTGGTGATCGAGCTTCGCAAGCGAGGCCATGTGGTGGAGCAACAGCGTCAATTCGATGTGATCTATGACGGCCACGTGGTGGATACTCTGATTCCCGATTTGATTGTGGATGGAAAGGTCATCGTGGACCCCAAGGTCGCGGAAACGTTCACCGATACCCATGTGGCCCAAATGCTTGGCTACCTAACGATCACGGGGCTGGAACTCGCCCTGCTGCTCAATTTCAAACATGTCCGCCTCGCTTGGAAGCGGGTTGTTCGTTCCCATCCGAGCGCTTCCGCGTGATCCGCGGTTAAAAATGAATTGGTCCCTCGTTGCGGAAAAACTGGCCGCCGCCATCCCCGTAACCGCTTTGCACCCGGCGGTGAGACGATGGTTGGATGCTCCGGAAAACCGATCTGCCCGCCTCGCGATCGCGCTTTCCGGCGGAGCCGATTCAGTTGCGCTGTTGCTGCTGCTTTGGGCGCATTGGCCGGAGCGGCGTGGACGTTTGCTGGCTTTGCACTTTAATCACCGTTTGCGCGGGCGGGCCTCGGCCGGCGATGCGCGGTTTTGCACCGCGCTCTGCCGTGGCTTGGGCGTAGGCTTGGTCGTAGGCGAATGGACGGAACGACCGATCGGCGAGGTTACCGAGGGCGTGGCCCGGGCGGCACGGCAGGCTTTTTTCAACGCCCAGCTCGGGCGCAGGCGGATCGGGGTGCTCTGCACCGGACACCATCGCGACGATCTGGCGGAAACATTCTTCATGCGTCTGGCCCGAGGTGCGGGCACCGTAGGACTGGCCGCGCCGCGCCCCGTGCATGTGCAAGTGGCGCTTAGCCGAGTGGTCCTGCGACCCTTGCTAAACCTCGACAAGGCGGGTTTAATTGGCGATCTCCGCGTGGCTGGCGGGCACTGGCGAGAGGATGCCTCCAATACCTCAGGAATCCATCTGCGTAACCGGGTGCGGTCTGCCTTGGTGCCGGTCTGGCGCGAGGTTGCGGCCGAGCCGGGCCGAGACGCGCTGGCTGGGCTGGCCTTGTCGCGTGAACTGCTTCAGGAGGACGACGATGCGCTGGAGTTCTGGGTGGATCGCGTGACGCGCATTGATGCGGGAGGCGGCCTCGCCTTGCCGCCGCTGGCTGGTTTGCCCCGGGCGGTTTTGCGCCGGGCGGTGCGGCGCTGGCTGGAAAGCACGCCTGCGCGCACAGATATTAACCGTAAGGGTTTCAATGCTTTAGTAGACCTAGTCGCCTCTGGCCGTGCTGGTGCGCGCCACAGCCTCGGCGCGGGACATTTTGCGCGGCGAGGGCGAGCGCGTTTGACCTGTGAGCCTGTGTGAGCGGGTAGATGACGCCCGCATGACGTTCACCGCTGTTCGCCCGCGCGGTATTGGTCTGCGTTCGTTGACTTATGTATGTGGAACCTGCACCGTCTTCCCCTAGTCCATTCTCTGATGCCTGATCCCACTCAAGACAGTCCCAAGTCTCCGCGGCGCCCGCTCAAAAGCCTGCCTCCGGATAAATTCCAGCCTCGCATGTGGCTGATTTGGATCGCGCTGCTGGCGACTATCCTCGCCGTGCTGATTCTTAATCCTGCAAAGACACAGGGCGTGGCCGTGCTCAAGATCACCGAGGTGGTCGAGCTAGCAGAAAAGGGCCAGGTTAAGGAGGGTATGCTACGCTACAATGGCAGCGGTGCGCCCTACTGGTATGACATTACCGGCGAGTCCACCGAGCCCACCCTTATGGTCGAGGGCGGCGGGGCTAAGACTAACCAGTTCCGCGCCGCTGGTCGCCTGACCGATGAGACCTACGAGCGCCTAGAAAAAACGGGTGTCTTTAAGCAAACCCCTGCCTCCGGCGTCTGGAGCAACCTCGTCATCAACCTGCTCCCGATTTTCCTGATCCTCGGGCTGCTTTATTTCCTCTTTGTCCGCCAGCTTAAGAACGCAGGCCGTGGCGCCCTGAGTTTTGGTAAAAGCAAGGCCAAGCTCCTGAGTCGCGACCGCGACAAGGCGACCTTCGCTACCGTAGCCGGTTGTGATGAGGCCAAGCAGGAGATTGCTGAAGTCGTAGATTTTCTAAAGGACCCGAAAAAATTCCAAAAGATGGGCGGTAAGATCCCCAAGGGTATCCTGTTGGTCGGCCCTCCCGGCACGGGCAAGACGCTCCTCGCCAAGGCGGTCGCGGGCGAGGCTGATGTGCCCTTCTTCAGTGTCAGTGGCTCGGACTTTGTGGAGATGTTCGTCGGTGTCGGCGCCAGCCGAGTGCGCGATATGTTTGAACAGGGCCGGAAAAACGCTCCCTGCATCATCTTTATCGATGAAATCGATGCGGTCGGTCGCCAGCGCGGCGCCGGACTCGGCGGCGGTAATGATGAACGCGAGCAGACCCTCAACTCCATGTTGGTCGAGATGGACGGTTTCGATACCTCTGAAGGCGTCATCATCATCGCTGCGACCAACCGCGCCGACGTGCTCGACCAGGCTTTGCTTCGTCCGGGTCGCTTTGACCGCCAGATCTACGTCGATCTGCCCGACCTCGCCGGTCGCGAACAGATTCTCAAGGTTCACGCCAAAAAGATCCCCCTCGCAGATGACGTCGATCTCAACGTCGTCGCGCGGGGCACGCCCGGTCTCTCCGGCGCCGAATTGGCCAACCTGCTCACCGAATCCGCCCTCCTTGCCGCCCGCCGCAACAAGAAGCGGGTCGACGCCCAAGATGTGGATGACGCGCGCAACAAGGTCCTCTTTGGCCTGGAGCGCCGCAAAGGCATGGACGCCGAGGACCGCAAGATCGTCGCGGTGCACGAGGCCGGTCATGCGCTCGTCTCGGCGGTGATCAAGGACGACACCATGCCCGTCCACAAGGTGACCATTATCCCCCGTGGCCGGTCTCTGGGTAGCACGATGTATATTCCCTCCAAGGATACCTACAACTATGCCAAGCGCCGCATGCTCAACCAACTCGCGACCCTCTTCGGCGGGCGTATCGCCGAGGAGACGGTGTTGGGCGACATCACCTCAGGTGCTTCCGGCGACATCCGCCAAGCCTCCAAGCTCGCCCGCCACATGGTGTGCGACTGGGGTATGAGCATTCTGGGGCCCATCGCTTTTGGCTCGAACGAGGATACGGTTTTCCTGGGGCGTGAGATTACTCGTTCCCAGAATCACAGCGAGGAGACCTCCCGGACCATTGATTCCGAGGTGAAGAAAATCGTGGACGAGCAATATGCTCGGGCCCGCGAGATCATTTTCGGTCATCGCGCTGCGCTCGACAAGATCGCCGAGGCTCTCCTTGAGCATGAGACCATCGAGGGTCGCCACGTGAACGAGATTCTCGAATTCGGGGAAATCCGTTCACCCATTGCCTTGCCTGAGCCGCCCCCGATTCCGGCCAGCGCTAAAGCTGAGGTCCGTCCTGCCGCGCCACGGGAGGAGCCCGAGGCGCTGGGCGGCACGCCTTCGCCGTCCCCGGCCTAAGGTTGATTACGGCGGGCCAGCCGATCGAGCCAGGCCCGCCGCCCCCCACTTAGGCTTAGTGACTTGGGGCGGCGCCACCGCCTTCGGCAGTCTCGGCGGCGAGGATCGCGTCGAACGAAGCCTTGTCGTTGGCCTTCATGTAGGCCTCGCGTGCGCTAATCTCGCCGTTGTCGAAGCGTTTCCGCAGGGAGAAGTCCATCGACACCATGCCATCGGCCATGGAGCCCTCGATGATATTGCGGATGGCGGAGATGTTACCCGCGCGGATGGTGCCGCCGAGGGCGTCGTGCGGCAGGAGGATTTCGTGCACAGCGCAACGGCCGCCGGCCTTTTTCTTGCAGAGGAGCTGGGACACGACGCCGCGGAGACAGGAGCCGAGGGTGACGCGGATCTGGTTCTGCTCGTCGGCGGGAAAGGCGTCGATGATGCGGTCGATGGTCTTCGGGGCGTTGTTGGTATGCAGGGTGGCGAACACGAGCATGCCCATGGAGGCGCAACCGAGGGCGAGGCGCATGGTCTCGAGCTGGCGCATTTCGCCCACGAGGATGATGTCGGGGTCGGCGCGCATGGCGCCCTTCAGCGCGTCGGCGAAGCTCTCAGTGTGCTCCAGCACCTCGCGGTGAACGATCACCGACTTCTTGTTCTGGTGCACGAACTCGATGGGATCCTCGACCGTAATGATGTGGCGGGTGGAGTTCAGGTTAATGTAGTCCATCATCGCTGCGAGGGTGGTGGACTTGCCGGAACCGGTGGGGCCGGTCACGAGGACCAAGCCTTCGCGCAGGGCGCAGAGTTTTTTCAGTGCCTCGGGTAGCTTCAGGTCGTCGAACGAGAGAATCTTCGAGGGAATCTGGCGGAATACGGCGGCCATACCGAGGGCGTTGCGCAGGTAGTTGACGCGGAAGCGGGCCAGGCCGGGGATCTCGTAGGCGAAATCGAGGTCGTTATTTTTCAGGAAATGTTCCCAACGGTGGGAGGCGCAGATTTCCTTTAGCAGTTCTTCCATGTGCTCCGAGGTGACCTTGGGGAAATCGTTGAGGTCGCGGAGGGAGCCGGACACGCGGGCGCGAGGGTGGATGCCGACCATCATGTGGAGGTCGGAACCGTCTTTGGCGCGCATGGCGCGGAGCATGTGGTCGATGGCAGCGGGCATGGTAAAAAGGGGAGTAGCGAGTAGTGGGTAGCGAGTGGCCGGAGGGCGGGTGGCTTAGTCGGTGGTGGGGACGGCGGCGCGGACGGCTTTATTTAGGATGTTCACCCGGGCGACCTCGTTGGTGATTTTGCCTTCCTTCCAAAGGTCGAGGATGGAGTTATCCATTGAAATCATGCCCTCGCGTTTACCGGTATCGAGTGCGCTGGGGATGCCTTGGGTCTTGCCGTCGCGCACCATGGAGGAGACGGCGAGGGTATTGACGAGGATCTCGGCGGCGAGGGCGACGCCGCCGTTCTTGGCGGGCAGGAGGCGCTGGCAGAGAATGCCGCGGAGACTCTGCGCCACCATCGCCCGGATCTGGGACTGCTGGCCGGGCGGGAACACGTCGAGCAGGCGGTTCAGGGTAGAGGTGGCGTCGCTTGTGTGCATGGTGCCGATCACCAAGTGGCCGGTCTCGGAGGCGCTGATGGCCATCTCGATGGTCTCAAGGTCGCGCAGCTCGCCTATCACGATCACATCGGGATCCTCGCGGAGGGCGGCTTTCAGGGCGGTGGCGAAGGTGTTCGTGTGGCGGCCGGCTTGGCGCTGGGTGACGTTGCAGCCCTGGCTTTGGTGAAGGAACTCGATGGGGTCCTCGACCGTGATGACGTGATCGTCGCGGGTGCGGTTCAGCTGGTCGATCAACGAGTTCAGGGTAGTGGTCTTGCCGGCGCCGACGGGGCCGGTGACGAGGATGAGGCCGTTATGGTAGCTGAGGAGTTTCTCGATCACGGCGGTGTTCTTGAAGCCCAGATCGGCGGGGGTGCGGACCTTTTCAGGCACGATGCGGTAGGTGCCCTTGGCGCCCTCCTTGTGCTCCATTAGATTAACGCGGATGCGGCGGCCGCCTTCCATGGCCAGGGCGTAGTCGTAGTCTCGTTTTTTGTTAAAGATTTCGACCTCGGGTGGAGCCAGCAGGCAGGTGTTGAGGCGTTGTGAATCGGCGGCGGAGAGGGGTTGGGAGGAGAGAAAGCTCAGGGCGCGCATATTGCGCACGTAGGGCGGGGCGCCGGCGGAGAGGTGGAGGTCGCTCGCGCCGAGGCGCTGCACGGTGCCGAGCAGTCCGAGCATGAAGGCCTTCAGGTCTACTTCGCCTAGGGTAGGGACGACCGAAAAATCCACCTGGTTGGATACCGGCTGGGGTGGAGAAGCGGGCGCAGCCTTGGCTGCGTTCGCGATCTCGCTGGCCGCGGGGGAAGGGGTGGCGGCCTTCGTAGCGGGTAGGCCTGGCAAGGCGGGGGCCTCTGCGTCGGAGGCGGCGAGGGTCTGTGACTCCTCGACGAGACGGTTGAGCAGGTCGAGGTCGGTGGTGATTTCTTGATCGAGCAGGGCTTGGCCGAAGCCGAGGGCATCTGCGCCGGGAGGCAGGCCTTGGGCGATGGCGACGGCGCGTTTGGCGTCGAGGACGTTTTCCTGCACGCACAGGGTGGCGATCCAGAGGACTTCTTTTTGCATAGGGGCTACTTCGGAAGCGAATCCACGCCGACGAGCGAGGGAAGCGCGAACATTGAAAGTTTTACGGCCAGCTTCGAACTCTGGCGATGCGGCATCTGGCAATATTGAAAAAAGAAACACCCCGCCGGTTTGTGCCGACGGGGTGGGTGGAGGACCGGGGTTCAGACCCGATCAGGACTTAAGGCGTCTGGGTAACCTTCAAGCGCAAGAAGCGGCGCGGTGTGATGGTGAGATCCGCGGTATCGGTGTAGGAGGCGGCTCCGGCCGTTGTGAACGGATCAAAGGTATACACAACGGTCCAGGTGGCGGCGGCCAGATCGGACTTGGCCTCGATCTCATAGCGAAGGCTGGCGTCGGCTGGGTGGTCAAAGGCAAGGGTGAGGAAGTTACCCGAGCGACCGGTGGTGTAGGCGGAGGCCGCGTCGCTCACGACAGGTGACTGAGCGAGCGCGTATTCGGCAAAGTTGCTCAGCCCGTCGCTGTCTGGATCGGAGGCGGGCAGGGTATCGGTGAGCGAAGGGAAGCCGGCGGCCCAAGTTTGGTAGGGACTGAGCGGAGCCGCGACCAAAGCTACGACGGCGGGCGTGGCCTCATTGGCGTCGTCATCGTAAGCGTAGCTCAGCGAGTAGCCAGCTGGCAGGCCGCTGACGGTGGCGAAGGTTCCGGTGACTGCAGTGGTTCCCTTTAGAAGGACGTAGAAGGGGGCGTTCAGGCTTCCGGTGCCGCTGAGGTTTAGTGTAGATGCAGCGCCGAGGGTGAAGCCACCCGAGGCGGCGGTGATGCTCGGAACTTGGGGGCTGGCGGAGCCGGCGTAGGCGATGGCCAAGGTGCCTTCGATCGAAGCGCCGGTGTCGGCCGTGAGCGTGCCCTCGGGGGCTAGCGTAGCCCCGGCGGCGACGGTGATAACGTCGCTGGTGTGGCCGGCGAGGCCGAGTCGGCCGGCGTTGACTAGAGTGGGCCCGAAGTAGTCGTTGGATGGAGAGGTGAAGCGCACCGTGCCGGCGCCATTCTTGGTCAGCGCGCCCAGGCCGGTGGCGGCGCCTTGGAGTGTGATTACGCGAGGCGCATTCAGGTCATCGGCACCGGTCACGATCGAGGGGCTGCCGTTCATGGCGACGGGCAGGGTGGAGGACCAGTCGGCGAGCGCGCCGAGGGTGCCGCCGCCGAGGCGCAGGCCTGCGACGAAGGTAGGTTCGGAGCTCCCCAGCACCAGGCCGCCTGAGCCGACGTAGAGGGTGCCGCCGCCGAGGTTTAGGTAGGACTTCCCGGCCAAGGCGCCTTGGCCGAACTGGATGCGTTGGGCCTTGGCGACGGCCGAACCGCGCACATGCATGATTACTTGGCCGGCGAAGGGACTGCCCAGTAGCACGCCCGAGGTGGTGTCGGTCGAGGTGAAGGTGCCGCCGTTGATATCAAGCACCGACCAGCGAGTGGTGTTGTTGATGCCGACGGTGACCACACCGTCGACGGTCAAGGAGCCGGAGTCTACGCGGGCACTGACACTAGAATTGGCGCCGGTGAGAGCGCCGATACCGAGGGCGCCGGTCACGTTCACCGCGCCGCCGTTGACGTAGAGGCCTTGGGTGACCTGGCCGCTGGCGGGTTCGCTGCCAATGTTTAGGGCTCCGCGGCTCAGGGAGATCGATGCGGCATTCAGGGTGCCGCCGGTGACGTTGATAAAGGGTTCCGCGGAAGACTGGTTGGCCTCGGTGACGATGCCTCCGGTGAAGTTCGCGATGCCCGAGGTAACCTCAAAGCCGATGGAGGCGTTGGTGAGCAACGAAGCGCCGGAAGCGTTCAGGGCGCCGCCGTTTACCAGTAATTTGGCAGTGCTGGCGGTCCCTAGATTTGCGGCGGCGGTGTTGAAAGTCGCCCCTGTTCCGACGGCCAAGGTGCCGGCGGAAACGGTGGTGTTCCCGGAGTAGGTGTGGGTGCCGCCCAAGGTCAGGGTCCCGGAGCCTGATTTCGTGAAGCTCAAGCCGGTGCCCGAGGGAGAGCCGGTGTAGGTGGTCGAGGCGTTGTTCTGGCCGACGTTCAGCGCGAGGGGAGCAGACAAGGTGTTGACCAAAGGCAGGGCGCGGTCGCCGGCGAGGCCGCCGAGAGTCAGGGCGGCGACCGGGTCGGCCACGACGAGCGTGCCACCGGTGGTCGAGTAGGTGAGCGTGCTGTTTTGCAACGCGGCCGAGTTCGCGATAATCAAGGTGCCGGCGGACAGGGTCGTGTTGCCGGAGTAGGTATTGGCCGCGCTCAGGGTGGTGTCGCCCGTGCCGACAAACTGGAACTCGCCGGTGCCGCTCAGCACATTGGCCAAGGCGACGGAATCAGTGCGATTTAAGCGAACCACGCCGCTGTTGGTGATGGTGCCGGCGACCGAGCCGGTGGTGCCACCATTGCCGATCTGGAGGGTGCCTCCGGAGATGGAGGTGGTGCCGGAATAGGTGTTGTCGGCGGTGAGAAGTAGGGAGCCGGCGCCGGATTTTACTAGGCCCACCCCAGCGCCGCTGACCGCGCCGCCGAGGGTGAGAGTTTTTGTCTCGGCTATGTCCGCTAGCACGCCACCGGCGGTCAAGGCGAGTGGGGTGGAGATGAGGTGATCTGCACCGGATGCGTTCAGTAGAGCGGCGGCGCTTTTGTTGTCCAAGGTAAGGGTGGCGGCGCCGGCCAGGGTAACAGATTGGGCTGACGCCAGCGTGAGCGCTCCGACGGTGCGCGCGGCGTCGAGCGTGATGGTGCGCGGGGCGGAGAAAGTGGCTCCGGCTGCGCCCGTGATGTTGGCGATGGTGCCGATGGCGTTGGGCACGGTATCGCCAGTCCAGTTGACGGCGGTGGACCAGGTGCCGGAGGCATCTGCATCCCAGGAGCGTTCAACGGCTGCGTCGGTGGCGATGGTCAGGGTGACGCCATTGGCGCCGAGTCCGAGGGTGTAGATGCGGCCCGCGATCTGGGTGGCGGGGTTGAGCGTGAGGTTGCTCAGGGCGCCGTTGAGGGTGCCGGTAAACTTGATGAGATCAAAAACTCCTACGGCAGTGAGTGGATCGGTGGTGCCAGGGTTGTAGAGGGAGACGACGCCACCGTTAATGGTGAGGCCGTTTGCGCCGGTGACTTGAAGCGTATCGGCTTCGAGGGGATTGTTGGCTTCCCAGGCGATCTTGCTGTCGGTGGCCAGGGTAAGGGAGCCGACCTTGAGGGTGCCGAGGCCGTTCAGGCCGGGAGCGAGGGTGGTTCCGGCGTTGGCGGTTACTAAGCCAGTAACGATACCAGTTCCCGTGAGTATGGCGGTGTTATTTAGGGTGATCGGACTGGAACCGGTTGCTGACCCGGTGGTATTGCCTACGACCAAGGTGCCGCCGTTGACGGTGGTGGTGGGTGTGCCTAGGCGAGTGTTGCCGGCAGGGTTATTGAACTCCACGCGTCCCGCTCCGATGATTACGTTGCTGGGGGCGAAGGCGGCGCCAAAGATGATGGTGCCGGTGCTTAGGCCGTCGGTGTTACAGTTCACGGTTACGCTCCCAGCGTTGCTGCGGACGCTGACCTGGGCGGTGGATCCGAAAGTGAGGGTGCGGCCAGTGGCGACTTGCAGGTTGATGGTATTACCGCTGGCGGCGACTCGGTAGAACATGTTCTGCAGAGTCAGATCCTTGGTCGCCGAGGCCATGTCGATGCCACCGTTGTTGGTTGCGGTGAAGGTGCGACCGTTGCCGTTGAAGGACACGGGTAGAGCCGGATCCTTGATTTGGATGGTGCGGACGCCCAAGTCCTTACTTGCGCCAACGGTAACCGACTGGATGCCGTCTAGGTCTCCGGCGAGGATGACGCGGTTGTCGAAGATCCAAGTATCGGTGGAGGTTGTCGTGTTGGCTGGGGCGACGGTGATCGGCGTGTTGTCGGCGTTCACCCAGGCGGCGAGTGCATCTAGGTTGGTTTCGTTGTTAGCCTTGTAGAAGTCGGCGGCCTGGGCGAGGGAAGCGAAGGCGGCGAGCAAAAGCGCGGTGAGCGCGGGGTGGTGGAGGGAGCGGGAATACATAGGGGTAGGGGAAAAGGGGCGGGATGGGGTGGGGCGGCGCACGCACGGAGGGAGCGCGGCCATGGGGGTAAAACGGGTGCTGATCTTAGTAGAGCTGGAACCAGACGTTGCGCATTGAGAACACAGACGAGGTGTCCCCGACCGTCTTGGTCCAAGTTACGCGCTTCACACTGCAGTCGCCGAAGACAGCGTTGAACTTGGTGCCATGGCGGGCGGGGTCGGCCAAGGTGGGGTCTACTTGATCACCGATGTATTTTTGAAAATCGGCTAGGGACGATGGCGTAATGCCGATGTTCGCATTGGAGATAGCGTCCATCATCAGGATGTATTGCGAGGGCGTGCGGGCGCGACCGAGGGGAATGGCTGTTTCCGAAGCCAAGGTGGTTAGAGTGCCGCCAACCGAACCGCGTGTCATGCCGTAGGTGGGACCGGCGTTGCGGGTCGTGCTGGCGAGGATCACTTTGGTCTGTGGGTCGCTAGGGCAGAGGCGCATGCGGTAGCCTTCTTCATTCGATTTGCTGAAATAGCGTTTATAGCTGATTCCGCCCGGGGCGTCGGCATCGGCTACGCTGGCCCAATTTTTACTGTAGTAGTTACCCTTGTTTTCCAAGGCATACAGACTGATCACACGGCCCCATTCGCGGAGTTGCGAAACGCACTGACCGTTCTGCGCACTTTGGCGGACCTTGGACACGGTTGGTATGATGATCGCGGCGAGGATGCCGATGATCGCAATGACCGTGAGCAGTTCAATCAGGGTAAAACCGGTGCAAGAGCGAATGGGGCGGGGGTGGGACATGGGGGCTGGCAAAGGAGTAGGTGCCCCTTAGCCGGATGTTGGGGTCAACTGGGGTGGGGAACCGCGTTAGAGGGGGTATAACGATATTAACCTGATTGCGGTTGACGCACGCAGCCAACGGCCAGAGTTCAGACAGTCCGAACTATGGCGACCATACGATCTCTGGCGGCGCAGCTTGGCTTGTCGCGTGCGACTGTGTCCGAGGCTTTGCGCGGGGTTCCCCGAGTGCGCGCGGAGACGATATCGCGGGTGCGGGCGGCGGCGGAGGCGGCTGGCTACAAAAGCAATCCGCTCGCGGCGGCGTTGATGTCGCAGCTCCGGCGCTCGGCCGGCGGGACGTTTCGCGGAGTTTTGGCGCTGGTCGAGGCGGTGGACGATGGGCGCCCGAAGTATGCAACCGAGTTTCCGGAAAAACTACGTCAGGCGGCGCGCGAGCGGGCGCGGGAACTCGGTTTTGAGGCTGAGCGACTGGCGGTTTCGGCCAAGGGCGTCAGCGTGAAGCGGCTCGATGGCATCCTCAAGGCGCGCGGCATCCATGGGATCATCCTTCTGCCGTGCTGGGGGGAGCCAGATTACACGCAACTCGATTGGCCCAACTACGCCGGGATCTACACTGACTATGTGATCCACAGCCCGCCTTTGAATACGGTCTGTCCGGACCATCATCGCAATATGATCGAGGCTTTGGAGCGGGTGCGGGCAGCGGGCTACAAGCGGCCTGGCTTAGTCTTGTCCAAACACATCGATGAGCGACTGCATCACCGCTGGGAGGGTGCTTTTCTGGTGGTGCAGAGCCATCACTTCAATCGAGGACCGGTCCAGCCGCTGCGTTCCTCGGGCACGGAGGTGCAGGAGGCGGAGTTTCGCGCGTGGTTCCGCGAGGAGCGACCGGATGTGGTGCTCGGGCATTGGACGCGGGTGATTCCGTGGATGGAGGCCGAGGGTGCACGGGTGCCGGGGACACATGGTTTTGTCTGCCTTAATCAGCTTATGGCGGAGGTGCCTTGCGCGGGGATCGACCTCCAACCGGCGCTGATCGGGCGGCGTAGCGCGGAGGCGGTGATCGCGAATCTCCAGCAAAATGAATTCGGAGTGCCTTCTACCTCGGCTGTGCTGAGCGTGGCGGGCCGTTGGCAGGACGGACCGACCCTTCGGAGTGCGCCCAGATAGGTCCGCGCGGTAAGCTTAGCGACTCGCCTGGGCGAGCCCCTCGGCTGAAAGGCACGCGTCCAGCGGAGCGCCGGGCAGGGCGCGCAGGCCGGCTAACAGGGCACGGGCATTAAAAAGAGAACCGCCCGCGTTCGTATGCGTGCCCTTGTCGGCAAAAAAGGCCTCGATCTCGGCCCGAGGCAGACGGTCGTAGCCGCGGCTCACGAGCTCGGCGAGGTCGAGGTAGGCGGCGCCTTCGGCCCGGGCGCAGGCCTCGACCCAGCCGCGCCACTGAGCCCAGTCACGGACGAACTTGCCGGCATCGTCGAATTTCTTGTGCGGAATGGGCGAGCAAAGCACGACGTTGGCCCCCTTGGCGCGGGCGGTGCGGGTGAAGGTTTTCAGATACCAACCGTAGCTGTGCACGGTCTCGATCGTGCCGTCGGGTTTGGCGACGTCCTCGGTCTCGTCACCGATGCTTTTCAGGGAGCCGCGAAACTTGCTGCGGGCGTCGAGTTGACCGACGTCGTTGTGGCCAAATTGGATCACGACCCAGTCGCCGGGTTTGAGGGCATCCACGATGGCCTGCCATTTACCCTCGGTGTAAAAGGTGCGCGTGCTGCGGCCGCCGATGGCGCGATTCACGACGTTGATTTTGACGGGATCAAAAAAGCGGGGCAGGTCCTGGCCCCAGCCGCGCATGGGATCATTGCTGCGCACGGTCGAGTCGCCGGCGATCCAGAGGGTGGGCAAGGTGCCGGCGGCGGGTTTTTCCACCGGGACACCGGAGTCATTCACTACCGGGCGTTCGTCCTCGGCGGCGCGTAGCCCAAACGCGGTTGCAGCGAGAAGAACGAGTCCGGTGATAAGGAGGCGCAGGAAGACGGGCATGGGGCGGAGTTAGCGGGCGGGAGGCGTGGCGGCGGGCGTGAGCTCCACGGCATAGACATGGGTCTCCCCGTGGAGGTTGCTGCGGAAGATCAGTTTTTTACCGTCGGGGGTTAAGACGGCGTTGGGCTCGAGGCGGTAGTCGTGGGTCTTCATATTCACCAGACGGGTTGCCCTCAGCACGCCCGGGCTGATTAGCCCGGCGGCGTCCGGGGCGCTTAATTCAGCTACGTCGGGGATGGCTTCGGGTCGGAAGAGGTAGAGCCATTTGCCGTCCGGAGCGTGGGCAACCATCTCGGCGTCGCCGCCGTCGCCGGAAAAAAAGGTGCCATCGGAGGAGACGTTGTAGTGAACGGACCAGGCGTTGCGGTCGACGTGCAGACGGGTGCGGGCGCCGGTGCCGAGATCGTAGGAGGCGAGCCAGAAGCTCTCGCCGCGCGGAGTTTGCAAGTCATACCAGACGGTGCGGCCGTCGGGGGAGAAGAACTCGTGGCCGGCGATCTCCATGTTCATGGTGCGGGTATGGACCTTGGTCAGGCCGGTGCCGTCGGTGCGGACCAGCCACAAGCGGTCGACCATGTGCCAGGGGCCCTCGTGGCAGAACATTAGCTGGCCGGGGTCCTTGGGCGAGAATTGGAGGTGGTTAAGCCAGTCGGTGGAGCTATGGACTGCGCGCAGCTCTCCGGTTGCGATGTCCAAGGTGAAAATCGACATCGGCAGGCGGGCGGCGAGGCGGCGGGCGAGGCGGCGTTCCTTCTGCTCGGCGAAGGTAAAGAGGCGTCCATCGCTGGCGCGCTCGTTGCCCGCCTTCATCCATTCGCCCTGCGGGGTGTTTTTCGCGGAGGCGCCGGAGTTGGGCGGAAAGATCTCCCCCGGGGGCGGTTCGGCCTCGGTTAGGGTGCCGGCGAGCAGGGTTTCGTCGGAATTGACGGTGGAGACGGTGGCGCGGGGCGGCAGCAGGGCGATGCGGCGCTCGGCGCGAGTATCCAGCGAGAGGGAAAAAACGGCAATTTGCTCGCCCTCGGTCCGAGTATAATAGACCGCACCGGTGCGTCGTCCGAGTTGGATGATTTTGACGTCGCCATTCACCAGCGGATCGACGGCGCGGGTGGTGTGGTTGAGGAGCGCGATGCCCTTTGGGGTGGTGACCACGACGGAGCGGCCATCCGGGGTGAAGGACCACTGGTGAAAGTAGAGGCTGGAGGTGCCAGGCTCGTCGGAGAGTCGAACGACGCGGTGACCCGTGTCGGGGTCAATCCACTCTTTGGGGGGCTCGGCGCGCCCGGTGAACGGGGCGGCCAAGGCCAGCCAAGGGGTGAAACGACACAACCAATTTAAACCGGATTTTAGCCGGATTCGGGACCGGGAGGGCGAACACATAGGGGTATCCTGTTCCTACAGACCAATGCTCCGCGGCGGAGCACGCCGGAATCGGACAGTCAGAGTGAGGCGTAGTC
>Ga0114979_10000251_pt1 | contig 35907 bp, 31 predicted proteins | sample S_140625_EF_Meta_FD_87315 | JGI IMG/M metagenome (GOLD analysis project Ga0114979, IMG submission 87315) | Freshwater microbial communities from Lake Simoncouche, Canada to study carbon cycling - S_140625_EF_MetaG | ecosystem: Environmental > Aquatic > Freshwater > Lake | place: Lake...
ACAAAGGCCACAATGATTTCGCCCCATTCAGGGTCGGGCGCCCCCACCACGGCCACTTCGCTAACACCAGGGGCTTGCAACAACACCTCTTCCACCTCACGCGGGTAGACGTTCGAGCCGCCACTGATGATGAGGTCTTTGCTGCGATCTTTGAGGGTGAGAAAACCATGGGCGTCTAAGCACCCCATGTCGCCCGTGAACAGCCAGCCCTCTCGAATGGCGAGCCGTGTGGCTTCTGGGTTGCGCCAGTAACCTGCCATGACGCTGTCGCCTTTGATGAGCACTTCGCCCACCTCGCCCAAGGGCAGGTCATGGCCGTGTTCGTCGGTGATGCGAAGTTGCACGGGCGTTTGGGCCACGCCGATCGAGGCCAAACGTTGCGCGTGTTCAGGGTGGGTGGTGTCGCTCAAATGAAAGCGCGACAGCGCGGTGCCCACCATGGGGCTTTCGCCTTGGCCGTAGATTTGCACAAAGCGTGGGCCCATGATGCGCAGCGCACGCTGGATGTCTGCCGCATACATGGGGGCGCCGCCGTAGACGATGGTTTTGAAACTGCGGGCGCAGTCTGCTGGGCTGAGGCGGCTTTGTTGCGCATGGTCAATCAAGCGTTTGACAATGGTGGGTGCGGCAAACAGCGTCAAGGGGCCTAGCGCTTGACCCAGCGCAAACAACTCCGCCGCCTCAAAGCCGCCTGAGGCTGGCACCACATGGCGAGCGCCAGCCATCAGGTGCGGGATGGCATACAAGCCTGCACCGTGAGACATGGGGGCGGCATAGGCGATCGCGTCGTGCGACGCGATGGGGTCCACATCAGTAAAGTAGGCGAGGCCCATGGTCATCAAATTGCGGTGGGTGATCATCACGCCTTTGGGGCGTCCAGTCGTGCCACTGGTGTAGAACAGCCAAGCGAGGTCGTCCTGCTCTCGCACATCAATGGGTCGCAGGGCGGCATCGCGGCTTGCCGCTGGCATTGACCACCAAGCATCGGCCTCAGCGCTGTCGACATCGAGCACACGCGCTAACCCTTGCAACTGTTCATTCTTGCCGCGGGTGATGTCGGCGGTGACAAAGGCCCAACTGGCTTGCGCGTTGTCGATGATCCATTGGGCCTCACGGGGATGCAGCTTGGCATTGATGGGCACCACAACCAAGCCAGCCCACCAAGCGCCAAACATGAGCTCTAAATAGCGTGGATGGTTGTGCATGAACAAGGCCACACGGTCACCTGGCTTGAGGCCAGCCCGTTCAAACTGATGCGCGATGTGGGCGCTGCGCTTGGCCCATTGCGCATAGCTGGCAACAGGCAAGGCACCATGAAACACGGCGGCCCGGTCTGGGAATTGACGCGCCATACGTTGCAGTAAATGGGCCAAGTTCAAGGATATCTCTCCAAAATCAAGCGGTGAGCGCAACGATACAACGAATAACTGTGGGAGGATTCACGCCTTATGAATTTGAGTCAAACCGAGGGTGAGCGCCTGTCTAAACGCATCATGCAACTGCGTCAGTGTTCGCGCCGCGAAGCTGAGCAGTACATTGAAGCGGGCTTTGTGCGGGTGGACGGTGTGGTGGTTGAAGAGCCCCAACGGCGTGTCAGCACAGAGCAGGTGACGGTTGATCCACAGGCGAGTTTGCTCAACCTGTTGTCCGTTACCCTTGTTTTGAACAAGCCCGTAGGCTGGTCCGATGGTGTGGAGACGCAGCGTGATGCCCGCGGCCCACAAGACGTGCGGAATTTGCTCACGTTGGCACAGCACAGCCCGCAAGACCGAAGTGGCGTGCGCTGCCTAAAGCGTCACTTGACCCAGCTCGACGCCAGCGTGCCTTTGGAATACCAAGCCAGCGGTTTGCTGGCTTTCACCCAAGACTTTCGGGTGCAGCGCAAACTGATGGAGGACATGCCCTTCATTGAGCAAGAACTGATGCTGGATGTGCGCGGTGAGGTGTTGCCCGATTCACTTGGGCCGATTGAACGCGCCAAACGCGACGAACGCTTGCGTTTGCCCGACTTCAAGATCAGCGTGGGCAGTGCCAACCCTGAGCGCAGCAAATTGCGTCTGGCCGTCAAAGGCTCGCACCTCGGTTTGGCGCATTACCTGTGTGAACTGGTGGGGCTGGAGTTGTTGGCGCTGCGACGCATTCGCTTAGGACGCGTGAGCTTGGGTGACTTGGAAGAGGGCACTTGGCGCTATTTGGCCGAGGGCGAGCGTTTCTAACGCACCGCGTGCGTGTGGCTCAGTTGTTGTCGTTGGGGGTGGTGGGTGCCACACGGCGTGCGCCGGTGAAGCGTCGGTCCCAATAGGCTTGGCGCATGTCGTCGACCCGCACTTGTTGACCGGGTTTGGGCGAGTGGATGAACTTGTTGTCCCCCACATAAATGCCCACATGGCTAAAGGTGTTGCGCATGGTGTTGAAAAACACCAAGTCACCTGGCTTTAAGTCTTGTTTGTCGATTTTTTCGGTCACAGCCGCTTGCTCACTGGCACGGCGGGGCAAGACTTTGCCCACGGTTTGTTCAAACATGGAGCGGACAAAGCCACTGCAATCAAACCCTGTGGAGGGGCTGGTGCCGCCGCGGCGATAGGGCACGCCTAGAAAGCCCATGGCGTTGACCACCAAATCAGAGGCCGTGTCGCCGACGGATTGGCGAACCTGATCCATCTGAGCGACGATGCCGCGTTCAGCCAAATACCTCTCGATGTCGTCTGCGGCGTTGTTCGACGGCGCGGCATGCGCACTGGCGACACAACAGGCAATAAGGAGGAGACGTTTCAGCATAGGCCAGCATTGTAATCGCCCAAGATGACGACATTGATCACATAACGCGCTTAAGTTGTTGATTTGCCTAGGGTTAGTCCTAGCTTGGGCGCTGCGGCCGAGGGCTGGTTCGTCATCACCGATACTTGGCGCTTTGCCAAAGTCGTTTCAAAAACCGTATGTTGCTCGATGACCAAGAATCCCAACTCGTGCTGGTGGACTACCAAGCCCGCCTGATGCCCGCCATTTCTGATGCCGATGCGGTACTGGCCAATGCCATGCGGCTGGCCCAAGCCGCGCATTGGATGGAGGTGCCAAGCTTTGGGACCGAGCAAAACCCCGAAAAGTTGGGGTCCAACCCCGCTGAGCTGCGCGCTTTGTGCCGTCGTACCTTGCCGAAGATGAGTTTCAGCGCGTGTCCTGACGGCTTGAGTGAGGTGTTGCGTCCTGCGGCCCGCGCGCCAGCTGGCAACGCGCGCAGTTTGCCCAAGCATTTGCAAAAAGCGGTGCCGCAAGAGCCCACACGTCAAAGCATCGTCATTGCAGGCTGCGAAGCCCATATTTGCTTGTTGCAAACCGCGTTGGATTTGTTGGAAGAAGAGTATTCGGTGTGGGTAGTGACCGATGCCTGCGGGTCTCGCACCGAGCGCAACCGTGATGCGGCATTTGACCGATTGGCGGGTGCGGGGGCCGAGTTGGTAACCACCGAGATGGTGTTGTTCGAGTGGTTACGAAGCGCCGAGGCCGATCCCTTCAAGGAAATTCAGGCCCTGGTGAAATAAAGGGTATTCACCCACACCAACAGTCAGCTTGTTGCAAGTCCGTTCTTCTCATAATTATGAATTCAGTACAAATTCGACATTAGGAGTCTCAAATGGTTGCGTTCGCAGATTTTCACCGCCGTTCCATAGAGGATCGTGACGCTTTTTGGTCTGAGCAAGCCCAAATGGTGGATTGGCAAACACCTCCTCAACAGATTTGCGATTACAGCAATCCGCCTTTTGCCAAGTGGTTTGTGGGCGGTAAAACCAACTTGTGCCACAACGCGGTTGACCGCCACCTCAAAGACCGCGCTGACCAAGCCGCGTTGATCTTTGTGTCGACGGAGACCGACCAAGAAAAAACCTACACCTACCGCGATCTGCATGCCGAAGTCCAGCGCATGGCGGCGATCTTGCAAGACCTGGGGGTGGTCAAAGGCGACCGCGTCTTGATTTACATGCCCATGATTGCCGAGGCGGCATTTGCCATGTTGGCGTGTGTGCGCTTGGGAGCTATCCATTCGGTGGTGTTTGGGGGCTTTGCGTCGCACTCGCTGGCGACGCGCATTGAAGACGCGTCGCCCAAAGTCATCATCAGCGCGGATGCGGGTTCACGCGGTGGCAAGGTGGTGGCGTACAAGCCCTTGCTCGACGAAGCCATTGCGTTGTCCTCACATAAGCCAGCCAAGGTCATCATGGTGGACCGCCAACTGGCAGGGTTCGCCCCCGTGGCGGGCCGTGATGTCGACTACGCCACCGAGCGTGCCAAGCAGATGGATACGGTGGTGCCGTGTGAATGGGTCGAATCCACCCACCCCAGCTACACGCTGTACACCTCAGGCACCACGGGCAAGCCCAAGGGGGTTCAACGTGACACGGGGGGCTATACCGTGGCCCTCGCGGCGAGCATGCCCTATGTTTTTCAGGGCAAGCCAGGCGGCACTTTTTTCTGCACCAGCGACATCGGCTGGGTGGTTGGCCACAGCTACATCATCTATGGCCCCTTGATCGGCGGCATGGCCACCATTCTTTATGAAGGCTTGCCGATTCGCCCAGATGGCGGCATCTGGTGGAGCTTGGTCGAGAAGTACAAGGTCAATGTCATGTTCAGCGCGCCCACGGCCATACGCGTGCTGAAAAAGCAAGACCCCGCACTGCTGACCAAATACGATCTGTCGAGCTTGCAAGCCTTGTTTTTGGCGGGCGAGCCGCTGGACGAGCCCACAGCCAAATGGATTTCTGAAGGGCTCAACGGCAAACCCATCATTGACAACTATTGGCAAACTGAAACGGGTTGGCCGATTTTGAGCATTTGCAATGGCGTAGAAAAAGCGCCCAGCAAGTTTGGCTCCCCTGGCAAAGCCATTTATGGCTACAACGTCAAGTTGGTCGACGACCAAACAGGCGAAGAGTTGACGGGCGCTCACCAAAAAGGCGTGTTGACCATCGAAGGCCCCATGCCACCTGGCAATTTGCAAACGATTTGGGGTGACGACAAGCGCTTTGTCAGCACCTATTGGAACACCGTGCCCAACAAGCTGGTCTATAGCACCTTCGACTGGGCGGTGCGTGACGAGGACGGGTATTACTTTATTTTGGGCCGCACCGATGATGTGATCAACGTCGCGGGTCATCGCCTGGGCACGCGCGAAATCGAAGAGAGCATCTCCAGCCACCCCAATATCGCCGAAGTGGCGGTGGTGGGTGTGGCCGATCAGCTCAAAGGTCAAGTGGCCATGGCATTTGCCATCGCCAAAGACACCTCCAGCTTGACTGACGATGCCGCGCGCAAAGTGTTGGAAGCCGAAGTGATGAAAGTGGTGGACAACCAGTTGGGCGCCGTGGCGCGACCTGCGCGGGTGATCTTTGTCTCTGCTTTGCCCAAGACGCGCAGTGGCAAATTGCTGCGCCGCGCTATTCAAGCGGTGTGCGAAAAGCGTGATCCCGGGGACTTGACCACGATGGATGATCCTGGCGCACTGTCACAAATCAAAGATCAAATCGCTTAGTCAGGCCAAGAGCGGCGTAGTTTCGGTGGCACAATCTCGGGTGTTGCTTAGGTCAATCCTGACCAAAGTCGCATCCGCTAGCCGGTCCAGCCGTGTCGCGGAGGTTTTTTTTCAACCAACTAATGTTTCCTGCAGGGAAACGGAGGTCAGCGCTTATGAATGAGACAACCGTCTATCAAGCCTATTCAGGCAATACCCATCTCTTCGGGGGCAATACCCCTTACGTTGAAGAGATGTACGAAAACTATTTGGCCAATCCTGGTAGCGTGCCCGATTCTTGGCGCGAGTACTTTGATGCGCTCTCGCATGTGCCAGCGGTCGACGGCTCAAACGCCAAAGATGTGCCGCATTTGCCCGTCATCAACGCCTTTGCCGAACGGGCCAAACAAGGTGGCACCAAAGTCGTGTTGGCAAGCGCCGATGTCGAAATGGGCCGCAAGCGCACCGCGGTGCAGCAGCTCATTGCCGCATACCGCAACGTCGGTCAGCGCTGGGCAGATCTCGACCCCCTGAAGCGCACCGAGCGCCCCTCTATTCCTGACCTCGATCCTGCTTTCTACGGTTTCACCGATGCGGATCAAGAAACCGTGTTTGACACCAGCAACACGTTTTTTGGCAAAAATCGCATGAGCTTGCGCGAGTTGCTCAATGCGCTGCGTGAGACTTACTGTGGCACCTTGGGCACAGAGTTCATGTACACCTCGGCCATGGACGAAAAGCGTTGGTGGCAGGAGAGGTTGGAAAGCATCCGAAGCAAACCCAACTTCAACTCAGACAAGAAGAAAGCCATCCTCGAACGCCTGACCGCAGCCGAAGGCTTGGAGCGTTACTTGCACACCAAATATGTGGGCCAAAAACGCTTCTCTCTCGAAGGGGGTGAAAGCTTCATTGCCGCCGTGGAAGAGTTGGTACAACAAGCTGGCATCAAAGGCGTGCAAGAGGTGGTGATCGGTATGGCCCACCGTGGCCGATTGAACGTGTTGGTCAACACCATGCGCAAACTGCCCGCCGACTTGTTTGCCGAGTTCGACCACACCGCGCCCGAAGAGTTGCCCTCGGGTGACGTGAAGTACCACCAAGGCTTCAGTTCTGACGTGTCCACCGCAGGCGGCCCTGTCCACTTGTCGCTGGCTTTTAACCCTTCGCATTTAGAAATTGTCAACCCCGTGGTCGAGGGCTCTGTGCGTGCGCGCATGGACCGCCGCGCTGACCCCCATGGCGACCAAGTGTTACCCGTTTTGGTGCACGGTGACGCCGCATTCGGCGGCCAAGGCGTGAACCAAGAAACACTGGCCTTGGCGCAAACCCGTGGCTACACCACGGGCGGTACCGTGCACATCATTGTCAACAACCAAATTGGCTTTACCACCTCTGACCCGCGCGACATGCGCTCTAGCGTGTTTTGCACCGACATCGTCAAGATGGTCGAAGCCCCCGTGTTGCACGTCAATGGCGACGACCCTGAAGCCGTGGTGTTGGCCACTCAGTTGGCGCTCGACTACCGCATGGCCTTTCGCAAGGATGTGGTGATTGACATCGTTTGTTTCCGCAAACTCGGCCACAACGAGCAAGACACCCCCGCGCTCACACAGCCCCTGATGTACAAGAAAATTGCCGCCCATCCAGGCACACGCAAGCTCTTTGCTGACAAGTTGACCACGCAAGGGCTGGGCGAGACTTTGGGCGACGACATGGTCAAGGCCTACCGCGCAGCTTTGGATGCTGGCAAGCACACCGATGACCCGGTGTTGACCAACTTCAAAACCAAGTTCACGGTGGATTGGGCGCCCTTTTTGGGCAAGAAGTGGACGGACGCGGGTGACACCGCCATTCCTTCGACGGAGTGGAAGCGCCTGGCTGAGAAAATCACCACCATTCCCGCCACGGTGACGCCTCACCAATTGGTGAAGAAGGTCTATGACGACCGCGCGGCCATGGGTCGTGGCGAGATCAATGTCGACTGGGGCATGGGCGAGCACATGGCGTTTGCGTCATTGGTGGCCAGCGGTTACCCCGTGCGTTTGTCTGGCGAAGATTGCGGCCGTGGCACGTTCACCCACCGTCACGCGGTGATTCACGATCAAAATCGTGAAAAGTGGGACACCGGCACATACGTGGCCTTGCAGCACGTCACCGAGAACCAAGCGCCCTTCACGGTGATCGACTCCATCTTGTCTGAAGAGGCCGTGTTGGCTTTTGAGTACGGTTATGCCTCGAATGATCCCCACACCTTGGTGATCTGGGAAGCGCAGTTCGGTGACTTTGCCAACGGCGCCCAAGTGGTGATCGACCAGTTCATTGCCTCTGGCGAAGTGAAGTGGGGGCGTGTCAATGGCCTGACCTTGATGCTGCCTCACGGCTACGAAGGCCAAGGTCCAGAGCACAGCTCTGCGCGCCTGGAGCGCTTCATGCAATTGGCGGCGGACACCAACATGCAAATCGTGCAGCCCACGACCGCCAGCCAGATCTTCCATGTGTTGCGCCGTCAAATGGTGCGCGACTTGCGCAAGCCATTGATCATCTTCACACCGAAGTCGCTGTTGCGTAACAAAGATGCCACCTCGCCCGTGTCCGAGTTCACCAAGGGTAGCTTCCAAACCATCATTCCTGAAAACAAAGCGCTCAAGGCTGACAAGGTCAAACGTGTGTTGGTTTGCTCAGGCAAGGTTTACTACGACTTGGTCAAGAAGCGTGAAGAGTTGGCGGCTGATGATGTCGCGATTTTGCGTGCTGAACAGCTCTACCCCTTCCCACACAAAGCTTTCTCGGCTGAACTCAAAAAGTACCCCAACGCCACCGAATTGGTGTGGACGCAAGACGAGCCACAAAACCAAGGCGCATGGTTCTTTGTGCAGCACTACATCCATGAAAACATGACGGCTGGGCAAAAGCTTGGCTACTCTGGCCGCGCTGCCTCGGCGTCGCCTGCTGTGGGTTACTCACACCTGCACCAAGAACAGCAAAAAGCGCTGGTTGAAGGTGCATTCGCCAAGCTCAAGGGCTTTGTGCTGACCAAATAAAACGTTGTAGCGACTACATCAAATTAGAAAGAATTGACATGGCAATCATTGAAGTAAAAGTTCCACAGCTGTCTGAATCCGTGGCCGAAGCCACAATGCTGCAGTGGAAAAAGAAAGTGGGCGAATCTGTCTCGGCCGACGAAATTTTGATCGACATTGAAACTGACAAAGTGGTGCTGGAAGTGCCAGCGCCTGCGGCAGGCGTGTTGTGCGAAATCTTGGTAGGCGATGTCGGTACCGTGGCTGCGGAGCAACTGATCGCACGCATCGACACCGATGGCAAAGTGGGTGCTGCTGCGCCTGCTGCAACTGCTGCACCAGCGGCCCAAGCCCCTGTCGCGCCGGCAGTTGCCGCAGCCACTTCCAACAGCAAAGCGGGCGTGGCCATGCCCGCCGCCGCCAAGCTGATGGCGGACAACCACTTGGCTGCTGGCTCCGTGGCAGGCACAGGCAAAGACGGTCGCGTCACCAAAGGTGATGTGCTCTCTGCCGTTGCTAGCGGTGTGCAGTCCACGGCGTCGGTGATTCCAACAGGCGTTCCTACTAAGGTCTTACCCCAAGTGGCGGCGCCCACGGTGAATTTGGGTGAGCGCCCCGAGCAGCGCGTGCCGATGACACGTCTGCGTGCCCGCGTGGCTGAGCGTTTGTTGCAATCGCAATCGACCAACGCCATTCTGACCACCTTCAACGAAATCAACATGGCGCCCGTCATGGACATGCGCAAGCGCATGCAAGACAAGTTCGAAAAAGAACACGGTTGCAAGCTGGGCTTCATGAGCTTCTTTGTCAAAGCGGCTGTGCATGCCTTGAAGAAGTTCCCAGTGCTCAACGCCTCGGTGGACGGCAATGACATCGTCTACCACGGCTACTTTGACATCGGTATCGCTGTGGGCTCGCCCCGCGGTTTGGTGGTGCCCATCTTGCGCAATGCCGACCAGATGAGCTTTGCCGACATCGAGAAGAAGATTGCTGAATTCGGCGTGAAAGCCCGTGATGGCAAGCTGGGCCTCGAAGAAATGACTGGCGGTACCTTCTCGATCTCCAACGGCGGCACCTTCGGCTCGATGATGTCCACCCCCATCATCAACCCACCCCAGTCTGCGATTCTTGGCGTGCACGCCACCAAAGACCGCGCTATGGTCGAGAACGGCCAAGTGGTGGTTCGCCCCATGAACTACTTTGCCATGTCGTATGACCACCGCATCATTGACGGGCGTGAAGCAGTCTTGGGTCTGGTGGCGATGAAAGAAGCCTTGGAAGACCCAGCTCGTTTGCTGTTTGACATTTAATTCACCTCATTGCAATGCCCCCAGTTTGGGGGCGTTGTTCATTCAAGAGATATTCCTATGAGTAAACAATTCGACGTTGTCGTCATTGGTGGCGGCCCAGGTGGCTACATCGCGGCCATTCGCGCGGCCCAACTGGGTTTCCAAGTCGCTTGTATCGACGAGTGGAAAAACGCCGCAGGCGGCCCAGCCCCTGGCGGCACGTGTACCAACGTGGGTTGCATCCCGTCCAAGGCTTTGCTGCAGTCCAGCGAGCACTTTGACCATGCCAACCACCATTTCGCAGAGCACGGCATCACGGCCAAGGATGTGAAGATGGATGTGGCCAAAATGTTGGCTCGCAAAGACAACGTTGTGAAGCAAAACAACGACGGCATTCTTTACTTGTTTAAGAAAAACAAGGTCACGTTCTTCCATGGTCGCGGCAGTTTTGCTGGCAAGGCTGATGGCGGCTACACCCTTCATGTGGCGGGCAAAACCGACGAGTCCATCACGGCCAAGCAAGTCATCATTGCCACAGGCTCTAATGCCCGTGCTTTGCCCGGTACACCGTTTGACGAAGTCAATGTGTTGTCCAACGACGGCGCCTTGCGCGTGGGCGCCGTGCCCAAGAAGCTGGCCTTGATTGGGTCTGGTGTGATTGGTTTGGAGATGGGTTCTGTGTGGCGTCGTTTGGGCGCTGACGTGACCATCCTCGAAGGTTTACCCACTTTCCTCGGCGCGGTGGACGAGCAAATTGCCAAAGAAGCCAAGAAAGCTTTTGATAAGCAAGGTTTGAAGATTGAACTCGGCGTGAAAGTCGGCGAAATCGTCAATGGCAAGAAGGGCGTCACGGTCAATTACACCAACGCCAAAGGCGAAGCCGTGGTGCTGGATGCGGACAATCTCATCGTGTCCATCGGCCGCGTGCCCAACACCATCGGTTTGAATGCCGAAGCCATCGGTCTGCAGCTCGACGAGCGCGGCGCGATTGTGGTGGATGGCGAGTGCAAAACCAATCTTGCGGGCGTGTGGGCGGTAGGCGACGTGGTGCGTGGCCCCATGCTCGCGCACAAAGCTGAAGAAGAGGGCGTGGCGGTGGCTGAGCGCATCGCTGGCCAACACGGGCACGTTAATTTCAACACCATTCCTTGGGTCATCTACACCAGCCCCGAAATCGCCTGGGTGGGCCGCACCGAGCAGCAGCTCAAGGCCGACGGTGTGGCTTACAAAGCGGGCACCTTCCCGTTCCTCGCGAACGGCCGTGCGCGCGCTTTGGGCGACACCACTGGCATGGTGAAGTTCTTGGCCGATGCCACAACTGACGAAATCTTGGGCGTGCACATGGTGGGCCCACAGGTGTCGGAATTGATCTCTGAAGCGGTGGTGGCGATGGAATTCAAAGCTTCGGCCGAAGATATCGCTCGCATTTGTCATGCCCACCCTTCGCTGTCTGAAGCCACCAAAGAGGCTGCTTTGGCGGTTGACAAACGCACGTTGAACTTCTGATCATCTGATGCGAAATGCCCAAAAAGCCTGCTGGTTTCAGCGGGCTTTTTTCATGGGCAGGGCACAATAGCGTCTTATGTCAGACCACCAGCCAGTTCATCAAAACTACCTCAAAGAACTCGACATCCGAGGCTTCCAAAGCGACCCCGCGCAGCTGCGCGCCATTGAGGCCTTAGAGCGTTGCGCCAGTGAGTGGGCTGCTTACAAAGAGAAGCGCTCCAACTCCCTCAAAAAGCTGGTCAACCGACCCGAAATTCCGCGAGGCGTCTACATGTATGGGGGGGTGGGGCGCGGCAAAAGCTTTCTGATGGATTGTTTTTTTGAGGCCGTACCGATCAAGCGAAAAACCCGTTTGCATTTTCACGAGTTCATGCGTGAGGTGCATCGTGAACTGCGTGAGCTGCAAGGCACGGTCAATCCTTTGGATGTGTTGGGCAAGCAAATGTCCAAACGGTACAAACTGATTTGCTTTGATGAGTTTCATGTGGCCGACATCACGGACGCCATGATCTTGCATCGCTTGCTCGACGCCTTGTTTGACAATGGCGTGGGCTTTGTGACCACCTCCAATTTCAAGCCCGATGATTTGTACCCAGGGGGCATGCACCGCGATCGCATCTTGCCAGCCATTGATTTGCTCAACCATGCGCTAGAAGTCATCAATGTGGACAATGGCACCGACTACCGCCGTCGCATGTTGGAGCAAGTTGACCTGTATCTGCAACCGCTGGGGCAAAAAGCAGATGCTGCGATGGCTGATGCTTTCAACCGTCTGGCCGAGTGCCAAGACGAGGACCCTGTGCTGCACATTGAATCACGCGAAATTCAAGCGCGTCGTCGAGCCGGCGGCGTGGTGTGGTTTGACTTTAAAGTTTTGTGTGGCGGTCCGCGTTCACAAAACGATTACCTAGAAATCGCCAGTCAATTTCACACCGTGTTGCTCAGCGATGTGCCGTTGATGCCGGTCAACAAAGCGGCTGAGGCCCGCCGATTCACTTGGTTGGTGGATGTGCTGTATGACCGCCGAGTTAAATTGATGTTGTCAGCGGCTGTACCCCCTGAGGCCCTGTATACCGAAGGTCCGATGTCGCATGAGTTTCCGCGCACGGTGTCACGTTTAAATGAAATGCAGTCGGCAGAGTTTTTGGCCTTAGAGCGGCGCACAGTGGACACAGGATTGACATGAAAAAGTTGATCTATTTGTTGGCTGGGTTGTTCTGTGCCTGTGCTTGGTCTGAGGGGCCCTCTCATTCGATGTCGCAAGCCGAGCGCGACCAAGCGCAACAGCGACTCGCACAGAAAGGCCACCAAATTGAAGATGCGTACAAAGAGGCGATGAAGCTGTGCTATCAAAAGTTTGATGTGGTCAGCTGTCGCACCCAGGCGCGGGAGCAGCGCATTGAGGCGCTCGCCGCCTTGCGCAAAGAAGAGCTGCCCCTCAAAGCCATGGACCGACAGATCAGAGCCGAAGAAGCCCAAAGCCGCTTGGCCGAGCGGCAAAGCGAAGCCAAGCGGCAACAAGATGAAGCGGAGCGAGCCAAAGCCAGTTCTGACGCCAAAAAACGGGCAGACGCGCAGGCCCAAAAACAAATCGACCATGCCTTGCAAGGCACCAAACGGGCCGAGTATGAACAAAAACAACGTGATGCGGCTCAGCATCGTGCGGACCTAGAAAAGCGCATGCGGGATCGCAACCAAGAACCCGCAGCCCCCCTGCCTGTGCCGCGTCAATGACCCATCCTTTGCATGCTTTGGTGCAAGAAGCCTTCGCCCCTTTGGGCATATTGGCGCGCGCCACCGATCACTTCAAGCCCCGTCAAGGGCAAACCGACATGGCGCTGGCCGTCGCGGATGTGGTGGCGCATGGCGGCAGCTTGGTGGTTGAGGCGGGAACAGGGGTGGGCAAAACTTTTGCTTACCTTGTACCTGCGTTGTTGAGCGGCGAGCGGGTCTTGCTGTCAACGGCTACCAAGGCCTTGCAAGACCAACTTTTCGCCCGTGATTTGCCTCGGCTTGTGCAAGCGCTCAACTTGCCGATTCGTTTGGCGCTATTGAAAGGGCGTGCCAGTTATCTCTGCACACATCGCATGGAGATGGCGCGTCGCGACACCGCCATGACAGACCGTCAGACCATGCATTTGTTGTCGCGGGTTGAAACTTGGTCGCTCAGCACGCGCTCGGGTGATTTGGCTGAATTACCTGGTTTGGATGAGCGCTCGCCCTTGTTGGCGTTGATCACCTCGAACCGTGAAAACTGTTTGGGCTCGCAATGTCCCAAGTTCAAAACCTGCCACGTCAATGCCGCGAGACGAGAAGCCTTGGCGGCAGATGTGGTGGTCATCAACCACCATTTGTTTTTTGCCGATATGGCTGTGCGAGAAACGGGCATGGCCGAGTTGCTGCCGAGCGTGCGCGTGGTTATTTTTGATGAGGCGCATCAACTCAATGAAATTGGTGTGAATTTCTTAGGTCACCAATTGGGGACCTCACAGTTGTTAGATGCGACGCGTGACATCTTGGCCACGGGATTGCAACTGGCACGCGGCTTGGCCGATTGGCAGGGGGTGTGTTCGGGTTTGGAGCGTGCCGCACGCGAGCTTCGTCTCATGGGGGGCAAGCGCACGGGCGCCGTTAAATTGCGCTGGACCGAAGAGGCACCTGAGGGCATTCACGCAGGGGCTTGGGCGCAATCGTTGCAAGATGTGGGCGCCGCATGTGTGCAAGCCTTGCAGGCCTTGGACACGGTGAGCGAGTTGGCGCCCGACTTCATGCGCTTGCATGAGCGAGTGGCGGAGATGGCCAAGCGGGTCGATGCGTTTTTGAACCCTTGTGCACCTGATGCCGTGCGTTGGCTAGATATCAGTGCCTCTCAAATGCGCTTGATGGAAGCCCCACTAGACATTGCCGAGACCGTGCGGGAACGCTTGATCAAGACGCACACGCAGACCCTGGGACATGGGCCTGACGATGAGCCGCCACCTTGGCAAGATGAGGCTTCGCCGTTGGAAGTGGCTCCCCCTCGCGCTTGGGTGTTCACGTCGGCCACTTTGGGCGATGAACCTCGTCTTCGCTGGTTCACGGAGCCTTGCGGTTTAGAGTCCGCCACGGTGTTGCGTGTCAGCAGTCCGTTTGATTACCCCTCTCAAGCCGGCGTCTATGTGCCGCGCGAGATGGTACGCCCCAACGAGCCCGCGCACAGTGCGCAAGTGGCTGCCCTCGCCAGCGATGCCGCACGTCGCTTAGGCGGTCGCACCTTGGTGCTGACGACCACCTTGCGTGCGTTGCGTGCCATTGGCGAGCTGATGAAGCAGCAGTTAGAGGGTTCTGGCCTTGAAGTCCTGATCCAAGGTGAGTGGCCGAAGCGCCATTTGATGCAAAGGTTTCGTCAAGGAGCGACAGCGGGTGAGGGCGGGTGTGTGTTGGTCGCCTCAGCCACGTTTTGGGAAGGCTTTGATGTGCCCGGAGACGCGCTGCAACTGGTGGTCATTGACAAGTTGCCGTTTCCCCCGCCCAACGACCCCTTGGTGGAGGCGCGTAGCAAACGTTTAGAAGCGCAGGGGCGCAGTGCTTTCAATGATTACTTTGTGCCCGAGGCCGCGGTGGCTTTGAAGCAAGGGGCGGGGCGACTGATTCGCCATGAATCTGACCGTGGCGTGTTGGTTTTGTGTGACGTCCGATTGGTCACGACGGGCTATGGGCGCCGCATGTTGGCGACATTGCCACCCATGCAACAGTTGCCAACGGCAGAGGCTTTGGCGCAGTCGCTGGACGCGATGCGCCAAGACCTTATTTCCAAACCTGCCACCACGACTTGTTAGTCGTGCCTGTCTCAGTATTGACCTGCGTGCGGTTGGGGTATGACTTTTCCAACACGCGACGGGTGTCGTCGCGAAGTTGCACCAAGCCCAGCTTGTCATAGGACTCAACCATGATCAAGAGGGCTTCTTCGACAGCAGGCACATCGCGAAATTCCTGAACCGTGGTTTGCGCTCGGTTGATGGCTGCCACATAGGCGCCACGTTCGAAGTAAAAGCGTGCCACATGCACATCGGAACGAGCCAGCGAGTTTTTGATGAAGGCCATTCTTAAGCGGGCATCCTCAGCGTATTTGGAATTTGGGAAACGTGTCACCAATTCGCGAAAGGCTTCAAATGATTCCTTGGCTTGTTTGGGGTCGCGTTCGGCCAAGTCTTGTTTTGCAAATGATGAAAACCAACCGAGGTTGTCATTGAAGTTGACCAAGCCTTTGAGGTACAGCGCATAGTCAAGCGCTGGGCTGGCGGGGTGCAACTTGATGAAGCGATCCAAGGTGGCGACGGCTTGAACGGGTTCGTTTGTTTTGAATTGCGCCCAAGCTTTGTCCAGTTGGGCTTGTTGGGCGAGTGCCGTCCCTGCTGCGCGGCCTTCGAGCTTTTCATACATGCCAATGGCTTTGTCATAGCCACCAGAGGCCATTTCGTCCTTGGCTTCGCTGTAAAGTTTGTCAACGCTCCAGTCTTTGGTCGGGTCATAGTTGCTATCTGCACAGCCGGACAAAAGAACTGCGCATGTCAGGCCCGCAGCCATCCATACAGTCGATAATTTGAGTCGTAACACCACAGGCCAACCTCTTGAAACAAAGTCAAACCATTCTATCGGCACATTTAGCCCACATCGATTCCAAGCTGGAGGATGTTTTGCTGGATGAGCAGGTCGAACCGATCGATGGCCCCGAGCTCGAAACGCGCGAACTCTCGATTCCAAACGAACTCCACGGCGAACGACTGGACCGTGCGTTGGCCGTGTTGTTGCCAGAGTTTTCGCGAAGTTTTTCGCAGCAACTGCTCAGCGAAGGGTGTGTGAGCTGTGTGTTACCCACGCCGCGTGTGATGAACAAGGCCTCTGCCAAGGTTCGTATGGGTGAGCGATACCAACTCATCCTCAGACCCACACCGCAAAGCCAAGCCTTCAAACCCGAAGACATCCCGCTGCAGGTGATTCACGAAGACGAAGACCTGCGTGTGCTTTTCAAGCCCGCGGGCTTGGTGGTGCATCCAGCGCCAGGCAACTGGAGCGGCACCTTGCTGAACGGTCTCTTGGCTTTGGACCCACAAGCGGTGATGCTGCCGCGCGCAGGCATTGTGCACCGCCTCGACAAAGACACCAGCGGCTTGATGATCGTGGCGCGCACACGCCGGGCCATGGACGCCTTGGTGGCCATGATTGCCGAGCGTGAGGTGCATCGCGAATACTTGGCCGTGGCCTATCGCAAATGGAGTGGCACACCTGTGCGCGACATCGTGGCGGCTATAGGCCGTGATTACCGTAACCGCCTGCGCATGGCCGTGGTCGATTTAGAGCGTTTACCTGGCAAAGAAGCCCACACCACATTTGCATGCCTGAGTAGCCAAGACGAAGCCTGTCTCGTGCAATGCACTTTGCACACAGGCCGCACACATCAAATTCGTGTGCATATGGCCCACTTTGGTCACCCGCTGGTGGGGGATTCGCTCTACGCAGGGCCGATGAACATGGGCATCGACCGACAGGCTTTGCATGCCTTTCGCTTGAGCTTTGATCACCCCATCACGGGCGAAGCTTTGAAGTTCGAAGCGCCCTTGCCAGATGACATGGTCCATCTGTTGGCGACTTTGGGCCTCCAGCGCCCCGATTAAGCTCTCCTTTCGGGCTCCGTTACAATTCAGGCTCACGCTTGTGAAAGCGGTGGGCCCTTTGGCTCTGACTTGGGTGGTGCCCCGCATTGCCCCTAACAGCCTCGAGATGATTTTCGTAGGCCTTTTCCTCGACCCTTGACCCGGAACTCTCACGATGAACACCGTGGATGCCAAGCGCGTACTTGAGACCGCCCTGATTTGCTCACACCAACCGATTCAAATTCGCGACTTGCGCGTGTTGTTTTCCGACGCCTTGGGCGCTGACACCATTCGCACCTTGCTCGAAGAACTGCAGCTCGATTGGGCGCAGAGCGGCGTGGAGTTGGTTCAAGTGGCCAGCGGCTGGCGTTTTCAAAGTCGCCCCGATATGCGCGAGTTTTTGGACCGTTTGAATCCCGAGAAGCCCCCCAAGTACTCACGTGCCGTGATGGAAACCTTGGCCATCATTGCCTATCGCCAGCCTGTGACCCGCGGCGATATGGAAGACGTGCGCGGGGTGACCATCAACTCCTTGGTGCTCAAGCAGTTAGAAGACCGAGGTTGGGTGGAAGTCATTGGTCACCGCGAAACCGTCGGGCGTCCCGCTTTGTATGCCACCACACGTCAGTTTTTGGATGATTTGGGTTTGGCCTCACTGGACCAATTGCCGGTGTATGACAGCGCCCAAGCGCAAGCTAATGCCTTTGCCCGTTTGGGTGAAGACGACCCATCTATGCAAATGGCTATCGCCTTGGGGTCCCCTGAGGGTGTAGCGTTGGACGCGCCCATTTTTGAACTTTCCTCACCCAGAGACACCGCCCCAAATGGCGACGAGACGCATGACCATTAAAGACAATGACTCCGGTGAGCAACCCACCGCACCCCATGACGCCAGCTTGGACGGCGACACGGTGTTTGAGTTTGCAGATGTCGTCTCTGGTGAGTTCGATGCCGAGTTGATCCGCGCCGACGCTGCACCTGAAAAGCGCGTCTTGTTGCCGCAGCCTGAATCGCCCAAACTGCACAAAGTTTTGGCCCAGTCGGGCATGGGTTCGCGCATCGAGATGGAGCGCTTGATTGCCCAAGGCCATGTGTCGGTGAACAACGAAGTGGCCCACACGGGGCAACGGGTGCAGTTCGGCGACCAAATCAAGGTCCATGGTCGACAGCTCAAGGTGCGGATTGCGCCGCCGCCCCCGCGCGTCATCGCCTATCACAAGCCTGCTGGCGAAGTGGTGACCACCGATGACCCGCAGAACCGTCCCACGGTGTTTCGCCGCTTGCCGCGCCTGTACCAAGGTAAGTGGCAGTCGGTCGGTCGTTTGGATTTGAATACCGAAGGCTTGCTGCTGTTCACCAGTTCGGGCGAATTGGCGAACCAACTCATGCACCCAAGATTTGGCTTGCAACGCGAATACGCGGTGCGCTCACTGGGCAAGCTCAGCAAAGATCAAAAAGAACAGCTCATCACTGGCATTGAGCTCGATGATGGGCCTGCCCAATTTGGCTCCATTGAGGAGGGCGGCGGCGAGGGCTCCAACTGTTGGTACCGCGTCACGATTTCGGAAGGCCGCAACCGCGAAGTGCGCCGCATGTTCGAGGCGGTCGGCCACGCGGTGAGTCGTTTGATCCGCATTCGTTATGGCGCCATGGTCTTGCCACGGGGCCTCAAGCGCGGCGCCTTTGTCGAGTTGGGTGAGCGCGACATTCGCGCCTTGATGGAAGCGGCTGGTGCTGAAGCTCCCATGCAAAGCGGGCCTTCACGCCATGACCGCAGTGAGCGTGCCAACAGCCGACGCCGTGGCAACAGCGTGGGCCCTCGGCCCTCGACGCCGCGCGCCGCAGAAGAGCACAGCGGCCCCGAACGATTGGTGCGCACTGAACGTCGCCGTGGGGCCAAGCCGCCAGAACGCGCACCGCAGCCCGACCCGATGCAAACGTCGGTGGGCTACATCGGCGCAGACAGTTATGCCATTGAACGCCAACGCAAAAAAGACGGTCAAAAAGCATTCAAAGCAGGCTTGGTCGGCGGCCCCCGCCCAGCTACCCTTGGGCCGCGTCGAGGCGGCTCGCCCGGTGGGCGCTTTGGCGGTGGAAGATCGGGCGGCGGCACGGGCCGTGGCCCTCGCTAATTCGAAGACAAGTTGCACCTAAACGCTTGCTGGTTCAAGGGAAATCCCTTGGAACAGTTAAAATAAGCGTCTACGCACTAGGCTTAAAAAGTTTCAATCACAGTCAATACAGGAAAATCTAAATGACCGAACGTACTCTCTCCATCATCAAGCCAGACGCAGTTGCCAAGAACGTCATCGGCCAAATCTACGCACGTTTTGAAGCTGCTGGTTTGAAAGTTGTGGCTGCTCGCATGGCCCACCTGTCACGCGGCGAAGCTGAACAGTTCTATGGTGTCCACAAAGCTCGTCCCTTCTTCAAAGATTTGGTCGATTTCATGGTCTCTGGCCCTGTCATGATCCAAGTGCTTGAAGGCGAAGGCGCGATTTTGAAAAACCGTGATTTGATGGGTGCCACCAACCCGAAAGATGCGGCGCCTGGCACCATTCGTGCTGACTTTGCAGACAGCATCGATGCCAACGCTGTGCACGGCTCAGACGGCCCAGAAACTGCCGCTGCTGAAATCGGCTTTTTCTTTGCTGGCATGAACGTTTACGGTCACTGAAAGCCAATCGACGCGGTGAGCAATCCCCGCGTTGGCAAATAAAAATGACGGCCAACCTGCTTGATTTTGATCTCGACGGTTTGGCCGTTTTTTGTGAGCGCTTGGGTGAGAAACGCTTTCGCGCCACACAGCTGTTTCGATGGATCCACCAAAAAGGCGCACAAGACTTTGATCAGATGTCTGATCTCGCCAAGTCACTGCGCGAAAAGCTGAAAACCAGCGCCAGGGTTCAGCCACTGAACCCCATTTCCAGGCACGACTCCACCGACGGCACCATTAAGTGGTTGTTTGACGTGGGCGACGGCAATGCCGTTGAAACCGTGTTCATTCCTGAGGACGATCGGGGCACATTGTGCGTGTCGTCGCAAGCAGGGTGTGCGGTGGGCTGCCGCTTTTGTTCTACAGGCCATCAAGGGTTCAGTCGCAACCTCACCACGGGTGAAATATTGGCCCAGTTGTGGTTTGCCGAACATGCCTTGCGTCAACAGTTCAACACGACCGAGCGCGTGATCTCCAACGTGGTGATGATGGGAATGGGCGAACCACTGCAAAATTACAGTGCTTTGGTGCCTGCCTTGCGAGCCATGCTGGACGACCATGGCTATGGTCTTTCTCGTCGACGTGTCACGGTGTCTACCTCTGGCGTGGTGCCCATGATGGACCGTTTGGGTCTGGATGCGCCTGTCGCCTTGGCGGTGTCGCTGCATGCGCCGACCGATGCATTGCGTGACAACTTGGTACCGCTCAATCGCAAATACCCCTTGCAGGATTTGATGGACGCTTGCCGACGTTATCTGGCGCACGCTCCACGTGACTTCATCACCTTTGAATATTGCATGCTCGACGGGGTGAACGACCAGCCAGAACATGCGCAAGCGTTGATTGATTTGGTCAGACCCAAACGCGGGCAAGGCGAGGGCGTGTCCTGTAAATTCAACCTCATTCCTTTCAACCCTTTTCCTGCCTCAGGACTCACACGATCCAGCGCGACAGCGGTGAAATCGTTTGCTGCGCAACTCAGCGAGGCGGGCATCATCACCACGGTGCGCAAGACCCGTGGCGATGACATTGATGCCGCCTGCGGCCAGCTGGCAGGCGATGTGAAAGACCGTACCCAGGTCGATGCCCGCATGGCCAAGCAACGGGTCATTCCACTGACGCAGGTGGCATGATGCTTTTAAAGCGTGTGATGGTGACATGGGGGTTGGTGTGTGCCATCTGTTTGAGCTTGAATGCTTGTACCCATTCCGCCTCACAACTTGACCTGTTGACGCAGGCTGAACCCGACAGCACGCGACAACGCGCCATGCGTCGACTGAGCTTGGCCAGTGCCTATTACGAACAACATCAAAATGACGTGGCTCAGCAAGAAGTTCGCGCTGCATTGCAAATCGACCCTCAATTTGCTGAGGCCTACAGCTTGCTTGGCCTGCTCCATCAGCGTAACAAATCCCCTGTTTTGGCGCAGCAAAGTTTTGAACAAGCGCTTGAGTTGGCCGCAAAGCCACCTGTGCGTTCAGACGAATTGGCTGCGATTCAACACAACTTCGCCTGGTTCTTGTGCGAGCAAAACCGCTTCGCCCAAGCCCACACCTTGTTTGAACGCGCGCTCTCAGTGCCCAACTACCGTCAGGTTGACAAAACACGCCAAGCTTTGGTGTTTTGCCAAAATCGCGCAAGCGCCCAATCTGCCAATCATCCCAGCAATAATTGAGCTGAACTCCTAAAAAATACGATCAAGCCCGATGACTGAAGAACTATCACTATCGCCGCCCACCAGCACCACAGCGGGTGGGTTGTTGCGCCAATACCGAGAAGCACAAGACTTACAGCTCGAGGTGTTGGCGCAGGTCTTGCGCGTCTCGGCTGCCAAGTTAGAAGCCTTGGAAGCCGATCGATGGGACGACTTGCCTGACGCCATGTTCGCGCGTGCGCTCGCTTTGGCTGTGTGTCGCCAACTCAAGATGGACGCGGCGCCTGTTTTGCAGTTATTGCCTGCGCAAGATGTGTCGCGCTTGGCTGCCATCAATGAACGTGGCCTGGACTTTCCCCTTGAACGTCCCTCGTTTTTGCCCCAGTCAAGTTTTCTGGTCGTGGCGCGCATGTTCACGCCCATGCGTTGGGCGGCTATCGCCGTTTTGGCCTTGGCCCTGATGATTGGGTTTTGGCCTGAGATTCATTCGATGTTGGTGTTCAAGGATGAGTCCGAGACGGGCATGGTGGTGACGCCCGTGACGCCTGTCATCGTCTTGCCGTCCGCCCCCCCGCCCGAGGTGGCACCTGAAAAGGCGCCAGGTCAAACGGTGGTGACCACCGTCCACTCACCTGCAGTGGCCGCGCAAGCGGCTCAGTCTGCCAGCGCTGCTCTCGTGCCCGCTAGTTCATCTGGAGTGCCCCATGTCAAATAACGAACCCTCTCAAGGTGTGGCCGTTTCTGTGCCGCAAGCCCGTCACAGTTTGCAAGCCCGCGTGTCGTGGGGTGACCATGTGGTGACGGTGGGGGGCGACGCCCCTGTGCGTGTGCAGTCCATGACCAACACGGACACGGTGGATGTCATTGGTACAGCCATTCAGGTCAAAGAATTGGCCTTGGCAGGCTCCGAGTTGGTCCGCATCACGGTCAACACCCCCGAGGCTGCTGCGGCTGTCCCGCATGTGCGTGAGCAGCTCGACAAAATGGGCATCCAAGTGCCGCTGGTGGGCGACTTCCATTACAACGGGCACCGTCTGCTCACTGAGTTTCCTGACTGCGCACAAGCTTTGTCCAAGTACCGCATCAACCCTGGCAATGTGGGCAAGGGCGACAAACACGACAAGCAGTTTGGTCAAATGATAGAAGCGGCGTTGCGCTACAACAAACCTGTCCGTATTGGTGTGAACTGGGGTAGCCTAGACCAAGAACTGCTGGCTAGATTAATGGATGACAACGCCTTGCGTGCCCATCCCTTAGATGCCAAGCAAGTGATGTACGAAGCCCTCATCACTTCGGCCCTCGATTCCGCTCAGTTGGCGCAAAGCATGGGCATGTCCGCGAATCAAATTTTGCTCAGCTGCAAAGTCAGTGGTGTGCAAGATCTGATTGCCGTCTACCGCGAGCTGGCTCAGCGCTGCAACTACCCGCTGCATTTGGGTCTCACTGAAGCGGGTATGGGCACAAAGGGTACGGTGGCCTCAGCCACGGCTATGTCCATCTTGCTGCAAGAAGGCATTGGCGACACCATTCGGGTCTCCCTCACGCCGCAGCCTGGTGAGGCGCGCACTCAAGAGGTGGTGATTGCATCTGAAATCTTGCAAGCGCTGGGTTTGCGCACCTTTGTGCCCAGCGTCACCGCATGCCCAGGCTGTGGCCGCACGACCAGCACGACGTTTCAAGAAATGGCCAAGTCGATTGACGACTACTTGCGTGCCCAAATGCCCGTGTGGCGCAGCCAATACCCCGGGGTGGAGAACCTGAAGGTGGCGGTGATGGGCTGCATTGTCAACGGCCCTGGCGAGAGCAAACACGCCGACATCGGCATTAGTTTGCCCGGCAGCGGAGAGGCTCCCGCCGCACCTGTCTTCATTGACGGTGAAAAAGCCATGACCTTGCGCGGCGAGAACATCGCCCAAGAATTTCACCAAATTGTTGAAACCTATATTGAAAAGCGCTTTGGTTAACCCGCGCGAATGCCAGCTGTGACGACCCCTCCCCAAATAACCAAAAAGCCCCCCCAAGCCCAAGCCTTGACTGGCGTCAAAGGCATGAATGATTTGCTGCCCCCAGCTTCAGCCCACTGGGAATGGCTGGAAGACAAAGTTCGTGGCCTCATGGCACGCCACGCTTACCGCAACCTGCGCACACCGATCGTTGAGCCGACCGCTTTGTTTGTGCGTGGCTTGGGCGAGGTGACCGACATTGTGGAGAAGGAGATGTACTCCTTCGAAGACCGATTGAATGGTGAGCAACTCACCTTGCGACCTGAGGCAACGGCAGGCGTGGTGCGGGCGGCGATCGAGCACAACTTGCTGTACGACGGCGGCAAACGCTTGTATTACATGGGTCCGATGTTCCGTCACGAGCGACCCCAGCGTGGGCGTTACCGTCAGTTCCACCAAATCGGTGCCGAAGCCTTGGGCTTTGCGGGTGCCGAGGTGGATGCCGAACTCATTTTGCTTGCCGCCACGCTTTGGCAAGAGCTGGGTCTGCAAGAGGTGCGCTTGGAGCTCAACAGTTTGGGTCAACCCCATGAGCGGGCGGCGCATCGCGCGGCCTTGATTGCACACTTAGAAACCCATCTCGACGTATTAGACGAAGAGGCCAAACGTCGCTTGCACACCAACCCCCTGCGCATTTTGGACACCAAGAACCCAGCCATGCAAGCCGTGGTGGAGGCCGCGCCTAAGTTGATGGATTTTTTGGGCGACGCGTCGTTGGCCCACTTCAATGCGGTGCGCGCTATTTTGGATGCCAGCGGTGTGTCCTATCGCATCAACCCACGCTTGGTGCGTGGTATGGACTACTACAACCTCACTGTGTTTGAGTTCGTGACCGATCGCCTGGGCTCGCAAGGCACGATTTGTGGTGGGGGTCGCTACGATTATTTGATGGCGCAAGTTGGCGGCAAGCCTGCACCCGCCGTGGGTTGGGCTTTGGGTGTGGAGCGTGTGCTCGAGTTGCTCAAAGAACAGGGCAGCTTGCCTCAACCTGCTGGGCCTGATGTGTATGCGATCGTGCCTGATGCGGCAGCTTTGCCACTTGTGTTCAAAACCATCCAAATCCTGCGTGCCCAAGGGGTGTCTGTTCAAATGCACGCGGGTACGGGCGAGGGCATGGGCAGCATGAAGTCCCAGTTTAAAAAAGCCGATGGCAGTGGCGCCCAGTTGGCCCTGATTTTTGGGAGTGACGAGTTGGCCCGTGGCGAAGTTACCCTCAAAGCGCTGCGCGATGGTGCAGGCGCCCAAGAGGCAGTGGCTTTGACCCATCTGCCCGAATGCCTTTCTGTCAAGCTTGCGCAGGCCGCGGCCCAGCCTCAATCCTTGGCTTGACCAAGCTGCGCCCTACAATCCGCTAAATTTTTAAAGTCAACCTTTTATCACCATGGCATCACCTCTCGACCTCGAAGAACAAGAACAACTCGATGAGTTCAAGCACTTTTGGAACCGCTGGGGTAACCTCATTTCTTGGGTGCTTATTCTTGTCTTGGGTGGTTACGCCGCTTGGATGGGCTGGCAATCGCATAGCGTCAAACAAGCCTCGCAAGCCGCGGCTTTGTATGACACTGTGGAGCGATCCGCCATCGTTGGCGACATGGCTTTGCTCGAGCGTTCGGTCAGTGACATCAAAGACAAGTTTTCCAGTACCACCTATGCGCAGCAAGCGGCGCTGTTGGCTGCGCGGGTTTACAACGACAAAGACCGCAAAGCCGATGCCAAAGCCCAGCTGACTTGGGTCATCAAAGAAGCCAGCGACGAGGGCTACCAATCCATGGCGCGCTTACGTTTGGCGGCTTTATTGGTCGAGGACAAAGCCTATGACGAAGCGCGCCAACAACTGAGTGCTAAAACACCTGATGCTTTTGCGCCTCTGATGGCGGACCGTTTGGGTGACTTGGCCATGTTACAAGCCCAACCCGCTCAAGCGATTCAACACTACAAGAGTGCTTGGAAGGGCTTCGAGCCTAACGCAGAGTACCGCCGCTTGGTGGCTGTGAAGTTGGCTGCTTTGGGTGAGGACCCTGAGGAACAATCTGCTGCGGAGCGCTTGAAGTGAAACCTATGAAAATCTTTTGCCACTCACCTTTGGCGCGTATGGCGTTGATGGTCTTTAGCTTGACCTTGGTCGCTTGCTCGGGGCCGACACGCAACAAACCCACTGAAATTCAGGGTGTGAGCGTTTTGCAAGAGGTGCGCACTGTTTGGACAGCCAACGTGGGTCGGGTCGATTTTCCCTTGGTGGTCTCGGCTCGCGACGACCGCCTTGCCTTGGCCAATGGTCAAGGCGTGGTGGCTGTTTTGGATGCATCCACTGGCAAGGATATTTGGCGGATCAAGTTGGACCAAGCCATTTCTGCAGGTGTGGGCAGCGATGGCCAACAGCTGGCTGTGGTGACGCGCAAAAATGAGTTGGTTGTGTTGCAAGATGGCAAAGTGCAGTGGCGCAAGAGCTTGCCAGCCCAATCTTTCACAGCCCCTTTGGTAGCGGGTGCCCGCGTGTTTGTGCTGACGGCGGACCGCTCAGTGATTGCTTTTGATGGCGCCACAGGGCGTCAGTTGTGGCTTCAACAGCGTCCAGGCGAGCCCTTGGTGTTGAAGCAAGCTGGCGTGCTGTTGGCATTCAAAAACACCTTGCTGGTTGGTTTGTCTGGTCGCTTGGCAGGTCTGGACCCCAACACGGGTGTGATTCGTTGGGAGTCCGCCATCGCGACACCCCGCGGTACCAATGACATTGAGCGCTTGGTGGATTTGGTCGCGCCGTTTGACCGTGTTGGCGATTTGGTTTGTGTGCGCGCCTTTCAATCTGCGATTGGCTGTGTCAATGCTGAGCGCAGTCTTGGGCTGTGGACCCGTCCCTCCAATGGCGAAATGGGCGTGAGCGGCAATGAAACGCTTGTGGTAGCCCCCTTGTCCAATGGCGTGGTGCAAGCTTGGAGCCGCGTCAATGGTGAGCGCCTTTGGGACACCGAACGTTTGAAATACCGCAGCCTGAGCGCGCCATTAGTCACTTCCCGTGGGGTGCTGGTGGCGGACAACGGGGGTTGGCTCTATCTGTTGTCCTTGGCGGACGGGGCTTTGCTCAACCGCATCAAACTTGACGCCGAAGAATTGGCGACGGCCCCAGTGATGGCAGGCTCGCGCTATGTGGTGGTCTCGCGCGAGGGTCGCGTCACGGGCCTGCAAATCCCGTAAATGGGACGTTTAAGGACTCTATTTTGAAACCCGTATTGGCCTTGGTGGGCCGCCCTAACGTGGGCAAGTCCACGTTGTTTAACCGGCTGACCAAATCGCGTGATGCGATCGTGGCTGACTTTGCGGGCTTGACCCGCGATCGTCACTATGGCAACGCGCGTTTTGACAAACACGAATTCATCGTCATCGATACGGGTGGCTTTGAGCCCACGGCCGATCAAGGCATTTACAAAGAAATGGCCCGGCAAACCCAGCAAGCCGTGGCTGAAGCTGATGTGGTGGTGTTTGTGGTGGATGCCCGTGGCGGCATTTCGGCGCAAGACCACGACATTGCTAACTACCTGCGTCGTTTGGGCAAACCCACGATATTGGTCGCCAACAAAGCCGAAGGCATGAAAGAGGGCGCGCAACTGGTCGAGTTTTACGAGTTGGGCTTGGGGCCAGTGCTCCCCGTCTCCGCCTCACACGGCCAAGGCATTCGCGACATGATGGCCAGTGCTTTGGCCCCCTTGAATTTGGCAGACCCTGATGATGAAGATCTGAATGCCGACGACGGCATCATCAAACTGGCTGTGGCGGGACGCCCCAACGTGGGCAAATCCACCCTCATCAACACTTGGCTGGGTGAAGAGCGCTTGGTGGCGTTTGATATGCCGGGCACCACCCGTGACGCTATCAGCGTGCCGTTTGAGCGTAACGGCCAGATGTTTGAGCTCATCGACACAGCCGGCTTGCGCCGAAAAGGCAAGGTCTTTGAAGCCATCGAAAAGTTCTCGGTGGTCAAAACCCTCCAAGCGATTGAGTCGGCCAATGTGGTCTTGCTTTTGCTCGACGCCACGCAGGGGGTGACCGACCAAGATGCGCACATTGCGGGCTATATTTTGGAAAGCGGCCGCGCTGTGGTGGTAGCGGTGAACAAATGGGATGCTGTGGACGCCTACCAGCGTGAATTGCTGATGCGCTCGATTGAAACCCGCTTGCCATTTTTGAAGTTCGCCGCAATGCACTTCATTTCTGCCAAAAAACGCCAGGGTTTGGGGCCCTTGTGGGGCGCCATCGCCCAAGCCCATAAGGCGGCCATGTGCAAAATGCCAACGCCTTTGCTCACGCGTTTGTTGCTCGAAGCCGTGCAATTTCAGTCACCTCAGCGAGGTGGCATGTACCGCCCCAAGTTGCGCTATGCCCACCAAGGTGGCATGAACCCGCCCATCATTGTGATTCACGGCAACTCGCTAGAGCACGTGACTGAGACCTACAAACGGTTCTTAGAGGGGCGGTTTCGCAAGGCCTTTAATTTAGAAGGTACGCCCTTGCGCATAGAGATGAAGACTTCCAATAACCCCTACGCTGGCAAAGACGACTGAGACCAAGGGGCTTCGGGCTCTGTGGTAACGTGGGTTTTCTTTCAACCTACCAGACACGGAGAATATCGTGAACACCGACAACTCAAAGAACAAAGGCTTACTGTTGCAAGATCCATTTTTGAACATCCTGCGCCGCGAACATGTGCCCGTATCCATTTATTTGGTCAACGGCATCAAGCTGCAAGGCCAGATTGAATCGTTTGACCAATACGTGGTTTTGCTGCGCAACACCGTGACGCAAATGGTCTACAAACACGCCATCTCGACCATCGTGCCAGGGCGTGCCGTGAACTTCAATCCAACTGACGGCACAGGCAGCTCGCCAGAAGTCTGAGCTTGAACGCTCTGCAAAAGGGCTGATCCAGCCCTTTTTTTACGCCTCTTTTTAAAAATCGACCGATTGACCGACACACCTCCACTCATCGCTGGGCTCACCATTTTGGTGGGCGTTGACTTTGGCTTGCCACACTTCGATAGCGCGCTCGAAGAGTTGGGCTTGCTGGCTGAAACCGCAGGCTTGAAGCCCGTGGCCCGTATTACCTGCAAGCGCAAAGCCCCCGATGCAGCCTTGTTTGTGGGCAGCGGCAAAGCGGACGAAATCAAAGCGCTGGCCCTGTTGCACGGCGCCTCAGAAATTTTGTTTGACCAGTCGCTCAGTCCTGCGCAGCAGCGCAACCTGGAGCGCCATATGGGCGTGGCCGTGAACGACCGCACTTTGCTGATTTTGGAAATCTTCGCCCAACGCGCCCGCAGCCACGAGGGCAAGTTGCAAGTTGAGCTGGCTAAGCTGCAGTACCTCAGTACCCGCTTGGTACGCCGTTGGTCACACTTGGAGCGTCAAAGCGGAGGGATCGGCATGCGTGGCGGTCCTGGCGAAACCCAGATTGAGTTGGACCGTCGGATGATCAACGATGCCATCAAGCGCACCCGCGAGCGCCTTGAAAAAGTCAAAAAACAACGTGGCACCCAGCGTCGCCAGCGCAATCGCCGTGATGCCTTCACGATTTCGCTGGTGGGCTACACCAACGCAGGAAAATCGACCTTGTTCAACGCCTTGGTCAAAGCCAGAGCGTATGCTGCCGATCAACTGTTCGCCACGCTCGACACCACCACACGCCAGCTGTATTTGGGCCATGCAGATGGCTCGGGCCGCTCGGTGTCGTTGTCAGATACGGTGGGATTCATTCGCGATTTACCCCACGGATTGATCGATGCGTTTCAAGCCACTTTGCAAGAGGCGGCCGATGCCACGCTGCTGATGCATGTGGTGGACGCTTCCAACACCCACTACCCTGAGCAAATGGATGAGGTGCACAAAGTTTTGCTCGAAATTGGGGCTGCCGGCGTACCGCAGGTGTTGGTGTTCAACAAGCTCGATGCCATGAGCCCCGAAACCCGACCCTTGCAGTTGAGTGACCACTTCACGGTGGATGGTCAGACTATTCCCCGTTTTTTCGTCAGCGCGCAAACAGGTGAGGGATTGGCCGCATTGCGCGCGTTTTTAGCGCATGAAGCTGTGGCAATCACGCTGCATGACCATTCAATTACACAGGATTTGGAATGTGGCCTAAATCCTTAGGCACAATCTAGACTTTAGAGATATCACAACCATGCGCATGAACTCCAACACCCACACGGTCCGCCCCAATTCTTGGCGCGCGCGACTGCTCGGCATGTTTAACCTCAACGATGGCCGATGGGGCCGAGACAAAGACGGCAACCCCACTTTTGACCCACAAGGCTCTCAACCCATTCCGCCTTCTAGCGATGACAAGAAACCGCATGAAGAGCCCAGACGCCCTCAACTCAGCGCTGGGGGCCCACCTGACCTCGATGAGCTCTGGCGTGATTTCAACGCCAAACTCGCTGGCTTGTTTGGTAACAAAAAAGGCGGCTCTGAACCTCCTTCAAATTCAGGCGGCCCCTCAGGTCCTAATTTCAACTTTCCTCGGGTCGGCTTGGGTGTGATTGGCGCTGTGATTGTGGCCATTTGGCTGAGCACAGGCTTCTTCATTGTGCAAGAGGGCCAGCAAGCTGTGATCACGCAGTTTGGCCGTTACCACAGCACCGTGGGCGCTGGTTTCAATTGGCGTTTGCCTTATCCCTTTCAACGCCAAGAGTTGGTGTTTGTGACGCAGATCCGCTCTGTCGATGTGGGCCGTGACACCATTGTCAAATCCACAGGTTTGCGCGAATCGGCCATGCTGACTGAGGACGAAAACATCCTCGAAATCAAATTTGCCGTGCAATACCGTTTGACTGACGCCCGCGCCTATTTGTTTGAAACTAAAAATCCGACCGATACCGTGGTGCAAGCCGCCGAAACCGCAGTGCGTGAAGTGGTGGGCAAGATGAAGATGGATGCTGCCATGTCCGAAGAGCGAGACCAAATTGGCCCGCGAATTCGCACCATCATGCAAACCATTCTTGACCAATACAAAGTGGGTATTGAAGTGGTGGGCATCAATTTGCAACAAGGCGGTGTTCGTCCCCCTGAGCAAGTGCAAGCCGCTTTTGACGATGTGCTCAAAGCCGGTCAAGAACGTGAGCGCGCCAAAAACGAAGCCGAGGCCTACGCCAATGATGTGGTGCCGCGTGCTGTGGGTGCGGCCTCGCGTTTGAAGCAAGAAGCCGATGGTTACAAAGCGCGCATCGTGGCCCAAGCGGAGGGTGATGCGCAGCGTTTCAAGTCTTTGGTTGGCGAATACCAAAAGTCTCCGCAAGTCATGCGTGACCGTTTGTACATCGATGCGATGCAGCAGATTTACACCAACACCACCAAAGTGCTGGTCGATACCAAGCAAGGCTCTAATTTGCTGTATTTACCGTTAGACAAAATCATCCAACAAGCGGGCCAGCCCAGTGTGGCAGTACAGCCTGCTGAGACGGCACAGAACAACGCAACCAACAACCCAAGTGCGCCAGCTTCGGATGTGCGCGCACGCGATGGCCGTTTGCGCGACCGTGATGGCCGTTGATAGGGGAGTCGAACATGCAACAAAATAAAATTGGTCTTTATATTTCCTCTGCCTTAGTCGCTTTGGCGCTGCTGAGTTCCTCCTTATTTGTGGTGGACCAGCGCCAGTTTGGCGTGGTCTATTCCTTTGGTCAAATCAAGAACGTCATCACCGAGCCAGGCTTGAACATCAAGATGCCGCCCCCGTTTCAAAACGTGAGCTACATTGATAAGCGTTTGCTCACGCTCGACAACGCGGACACCGAGCCGATGCTGACGGCGGAAAAACAACGCGTGGTGATTGATTGGTACGCCCGTTGGCGCATCACCGATCCTTCGCAATACATCCGTAATGTGGGACTGGATGAAAACGCTGGGGCTGTGCAATTGGCCCGCGTGGTGCGTAACGCGTTTCAAGAAGAAATCAACAAACGCACCGTCAAAGAACTGCTTTCGCTCAAGCGCGATGATTTGCTCAGCGATGTCAAGCGCGAAGTGTTGGCTGCTGTCAAAGGTGCCAAGCCATGGGGCGTGGACGTGATTGACGTGCGCATCACCCGTGCTGACTATGTGGACGCCATCACCGAATCCGTCTACCGCCGTATGGAAGCTGAGCGTAAGCGTGTGGCAAACGAACTGCGTTCGACAGGTGCCGCCGAAGGCGAAAAAATTCGCGCCGATGCCGACCGTCAGCGCGAAGTGACGGTGGCCAACGCCTACCGCGAAGCGCAAAAAATCAAAGGCGAGGGCGATGCTGAAGCCGCGCGTTTGTATGCCGAGTCTTTTGGCCGTGACCCCAATTTCGCGCAGTTCTACCGCAGCTTGGAAGCCTACAAAACCACATTCAGCAAAAAGAGCGATGTGATGGTGGTCGACCCCTCCAGCGACTTTTTCAAAGCGCTGCGGGGCAGCGGCAGTGGCGGTGCATCAGCACCAAAGAAGTAACCGGCCCCGCTTATGAGCTTTGACAGCGAAACGCTGTGGGTCGCGTTTGGCTTGATGCTGATTGTCGAAGGCATCTTCCCATTCATCTCGCCCCAGGGGTGGCGAGACAAAATGGCGCAACTCATGTCGCTGCAAGACGGTCAAATCCGTTTTTTTGGCTTGGTCTGTATCGGGGCGGGACTTTTGATGCTCTGGTGGCTCGGATGAGGGTGATAAGCCCTGTAAAATCTCCGTTTTAACAGCCTCTCCTTATTTCATGTCTGCTTGGGTTCTGCCGGATCACATCGCCGATGTTCTGCCCTCTGAGGCCCGGCACATTGAAGAGTTGCGTCGTCTTTATTTAGACGCAGCCAGAAGCTATGGCTACGAGCTGGTCATGCCCCCGTTGCTCGAATACCTGGATTCTTTGCTATCAGGCACTGGTCGGGCGCTTGATCTACAAACTTTCAAACTGGTCGATCAGCTTTCTGGTCGCACCTTGGGTTTGCGCGCCGACACCACGCCCCAAGTTGCCCGCATTGATGCCCATTTGCTCAACCGTGCTGGCGTGACGCGTCTGTGTTACTGCGGCCCAGTGCTGCATACGCGGCCAGACCGCCCCTTTGCGACCCGTGAACCTTTGCAGTTTGGTGCAGAAATTTATGGTCATGCGGGGATTGAGGCAGACCTTGAGGTGCTGCACTTGGCTTTGGACAGCTTACGAGCCGTCTCCATCAGTCATTGCACCGTGGATTTGAGCGACGCTCGCGTCGTGCCTGCCTTGCTCAGTGGCGTCAGCCTGACTGCCAACCAACGCGACGCGTTGCACAATGCCCTGGCTGCCAAAGACACCTCGGCCGTGCACACCTTGGCTCAACACCTGCCCAGCTCTGTTCGCACTGCTTTGGTCGCTTTGGCAGGTCTGTACGGCGATGCGTCTGTGTTGGACCAGGCTGAAAAAGCCTTCGCCCAATGGCCTGAGGTTTTGCAAGCCTTGGCCGATTTACGACAAATTGCTGCGGAGTTGAGTGATGTGGCCATCACTTTCGATTTGGCTGATCTGCGAGGCTATGCCTATTACAGCGGGGTGCGTTTTGCCATCTATGTGCCAGGGGCCAGCGATGCTTTGGTGCGCGGTGGTCGCTACGACGAAGTGGGTGCCGTGTTTGGCCGTAAACGGCCTGCAGTTGGATTTAGTTTAGACCTCAAAGAGCTCGTCACCGTGGTGCCTGAGCGTGCCCTGCAAGCGGCCATTCGCGCGCCTTGGGGCGCTGCCTTGGGTTTGCGCGAGGCCATCGCTGCCTTGCGCGCCGACGGCCAAACCGTGGTCTGCGTGTTGCCAGGACATGAAAGTGAAGTTGATGAATTCAACTGCGATCGTGAACTGATCCAAGTTGCCGGCCAATGGACTGTGCAAGCCATTTAGGCGGTTGAGGCCTTTTAATTTTTTAGTAAGTGAAGTTGATATGAGCAAACCCGTAGGACAAACCGTGGTCGCGACCCCTGGCCGTCACGTCGTGGTGGTTGGCACCCAGTGGGGTGATGAAGGCAAAGGCAAATTGGTCGATTGGCTCACCGAAACCGCAACGGGTGTGGTGCGTTTTCAGGGCGGACATAACGCGGGTCACACCTTGGTTATCAATGGTGTCAAAACCGCTTTGCACTTGATTCCCAGCGGCATCATGCGTCCTGGCGTGAAGTGCTACATCGGCAACGGCGTGGTGCTGTCTGCGCCGAAATTGTTAGAGGAAATTGCGGGGCTTGAAAAAGCAGGCGTCGAAGTGCGCTCGCGCTTGCGCATCAGCGAAGCCTGTCCTTTGATCTTGCCCTACCACGCTGCGATTGACATCGCGCGTGAGGCCGCCAAAGAAAAAGCGGGTACCGCCAAGATTGGCACCACCGGTCGCGGCATTGGTCCTGCCTATGAAGACAAAATTGCACGTCGGGCGTTGCGTGTTCAAGACCTCAAGCACCCCGAGCGCTTCGCCACCAAATTACGCGAAAACCTTGAGTTGCACAACCATGTGTTGACTGACATATTGCACGCGCCTGCGGTGGACTTTGACACGGTTTACAAAGAAGCCATGGCCTATGCCAAGGAGATCTTGCCAATGGTGGCGGATGTGTCGCGCGAATTGAACGAAGCCCATCAGGCAGGGGCCAACCTGTTGTTTGAAGGCGCACAAGGCACCTTGCTTGATGTCGATCACGGCACCTACCCCTTCGTCACCTCCAGCAACTGCGTGGCGGGTAACGCCGCGGCTGGTGCAGGCGTGGGCCCGGGCTTGCTCCACTACATCTTGGGCATCACCAAAGCGTATTGCACCCGCGTCGGGGGCGGACCATTTCCCACCGAACTCGATTGGGAAACCGAAGGCACACCTGGTTACCACATGGCCACTGTAGGCGCAGAGAAGGGCACCACCACGGGTCGAGCCCGTCGTTGCGGTTGGTTTGATGCGGCGTTGCTCAAGCGCAGTGCGCAAGTCAATGGCTTGTCTGGCCTTTGCATCACCAAGCTAGACGTGCTTGACGGTTTGAGCGAATTGCTCTTGTGCGTGGGCTACGAGTTGGATGGCGAAAAAATTGACATCTTGCCCATGGGCGCAGACGAGATTTCGCGTTGCACCCCCATCTATGAAACTCTTCCTGGCTGGACCGACAGCACCGTGGGTGTGACCGACTATGCGCTGCTGCCCAAGGCGGCGCAGCATTACCTCAACCGCATTGCCGCCACCACTGGCGTGCCCATTCACATGGTGTCCACCAGCCCCGACCGGGACCACACCATTTTGTTGACCCACCCCTACATCGCTTAAATTTCTAAAGGACCGCATCATGTTGACTGAAGACGGCAAACACCTGTACGTGTCTTACGACGAGTACCACAACCTCATCGAAAAACTCGCTATCAAGATTCATCAATCAGGCTGGGAATTCGACACCATTTTGTGCCTGGCACGAGGCGGTATGCGCCCTGGTGACATCTTGTCGCGCATTTTCGACAAACCTTTGGCCATCATGTCGACCAGCTCGTACCGCGCTGACGCGGGGACCGTGCAAGGCCATTTGGACATTGCCCGCTTCATCACCACTCCCAAAGGCGAAATTGCAGGGCGTGTGTTGTTGGTGGACGACTTGGCTGACACGGGCCACACCCTCAAGGCCGTGGTGGACCAACTCAAAAACAACTACACGCCCATCACCGAGATGCGCACGGCTGTGATTTGGACTAAGGGCGTGTCTGCCTTTGCGCCTGATTTTTCAGTCGATTACTTGCCCACCAACCCATGGATTCACCAACCGTTCGAGCCGTATGACAACATGCGTCCCGCGGCACTTTTGGAGAAGTGGAAGGTTTAATATCGGTGCATGACTCGCAGCACCGACCTGATCCACCACCCCTATCTTCCTCCCGCAGAATTTGAAGCCCCACAAGTGGGGGTCTTCAAAGCCTCGACGGTGATATTCCCCAATGTGGCGGCCATGCGCACGCGCACCTGGATCGACAAGTCAGCATATACCTACGGCTTGCACGGCACGCCCACCACGTTCACGTTGGAAGAACGCTTGGCCACGCTCGAAGGTGGCACACATTGCATTCTCACGCCCAGCGGTTTGGCATCCATTGCACATGTGGATTTGGCATTGCTTAAAAACGGCGATGAGGTGTTGATCCCTGATAACGCTTACGCACCCAACAAGTCGTTGGCTGAGGGCGAACTGACGCAGTTTGGCATCTCGCACCAGGTGTATGACCCACTGGATGTGAATGACTTGGCTGCTCGCATCGCATCACGCACGCGCTTGGTGTGGCTTGAAGCGGCTGGTTCTGTGACGATGGAGTTTCCAGACCTCGTGGCTTTGGTGCGTCTTTGCAAAGCGCGGGGTGTGTTGTGCGCGCTCGACAACACCTGGGGCGCAGGTCTGGCGTTCAATGCGTTTGATCTCACGCCAGGGCAGGGCGAGCTGGGCGTGGACTTGACCATTCATGCGCTGACCAAATACCCCAGTGGCGGCGGCGATGTGTTGATGGGCAGCATCGTCACACGCAGCGATGAATTGGCGCGTGTGTTGAAACTCAGTCACATGCGTTTGGGCACTGGTGTGGGCGCGAATGATGCCGAGATGGTGCTGCGCTCCTTGG
>Ga0114979_10000252_pt1 | contig 35864 bp, 37 predicted proteins | sample S_140625_EF_Meta_FD_87315 | JGI IMG/M metagenome (GOLD analysis project Ga0114979, IMG submission 87315) | Freshwater microbial communities from Lake Simoncouche, Canada to study carbon cycling - S_140625_EF_MetaG | ecosystem: Environmental > Aquatic > Freshwater > Lake | place: Lake...
AAAACAAAAAAAAAAAAAAAAAAAAAAAAAAAAAAAAAAAAAAAAAAAAAAAAAAAATAAATAATTATCGATTGAAAACTTAAAAGACTAAATAAACTTAAATTTAAATCAAATTTATATGATTTATAGATTATATATAAGAATAAAAATGAAAATATTACTTTATATATTTTTTTCATGAAAATTTTATTATGTTCAGAATTCTATTATCCTAAAATAGGTGGAGTTGAAAGACATAATGAAATTTTAGCAAATTTTCTACACAAAAAAAAAAATTTTGTTGAAATTGCCACATCATCATCTCATAAAAAAAATCAAAAATATTTTCCTTATAAAATAAATTACTTTAATATTACGGGATCAATATTTAAGGGTTATTTTGGAGAAACTATTGCTTATCAAAACTTCTTAATTGAAAGTAAGTTCGATATAATTTTTTTTAATGCAGCTCAACAATGGAGTTTCGATTTAGCGCTACCTATAATCGAAGAAATTAAATCAAAAAAAATATTATTCCCTTGTGGGTTTTCCCGTCTTGATAACATTCTATATAAGCCATATTTTTTAATCTTACAAAAAAAATTTAAATATTTCGATAAAATTATTTGTGTAAATAGAAATCTTCAAGATTTTAAATTTATTAGTAAATTTTATAAAAAAAAAATTTATATAATTAATAATGGGGCGTCATTTATTAAAAATAATTTTAAATTAAATAAAAAAAAATTTTTACAAAATTATAATCTTGCAAATGAAACTAAAATTATAATTTATTTATCAAATTTTAAATTTTTTAAAGGTCAGGACATAGCTATAAATATATATAAAAAATTAAAAATAAAAAATGCAACCCTTTTACTAATAGGAAGTAGTCAAAATTTAACATACATGATGTATTTGTACTTTATGAAAATAATCTTAAAAATATTCTATCAAAAAAAAATAATTATTATTAGTAATAAAAATTATAATTATTCTCAAAGCATGTTAAAAATTTCAGATTTGTTTTTATTTACCTCTAGGACTGAATATGACCCATTAGTCATATATGAAGCAATAATAAATAAGAAAAAAATCATATCCTTAGATACTGGAAATATAAAAAACATTTTAATTAATAATAAAAATGCATTTGTATCAAATAATAAAAAATTAATTGTTTCAAAAATTTATGAATTTCTATTTAGTAGATATCACTACTTTAATTATAAAAAATTTTTATGGGTTAATATTATGAAGAAATATTATAATATTTTTTTAAAAACTTAGTTTATTTATATCTGATAGGACCATCTCTTTAACTAAATTTTTAAATGAGATCTTAGGAGACCATTTAATTATTTTCTTAGCTTTAGAAAAATCTCCTAGAAGATTATTGACTTCTAATGGTCTAAAATATTTTGAATCTATTCTAACCAATGTTTTTCGGCTTTTTAAATCGATTCCCTGTTCTTTTACTCCTTTTCCTTTCCATGTAATTTTTATATCAATATTTCTGAATGCCTCTTCTACAAATTCTCTTACAGTATTAGATTTACCAGTAGCTATTACATAGTCATCAGGCTTCTTTTGATTTAATATTTTCCACATGCTTTCTACATAATCTTTCGCATGTCCCCAATCTCTTTTAGCGTCTAAATTCCCAAGGTAAAGACAGGCTTGTAGACCTAACTTTATTTTTGCAACTGCAAGTGTAATTTTTCTAGTAACAAATGTTTCTCCTCTTCTAGGACTTTCGTGATTAAATAATATTCCATTTGATGCATGAATATTATAAGCATCTCTATAATTCTGTGTAATCCAATAAGCATATAATTTAGCTGCAGCATAAGGACTTTGTGGTATAAAATTTGTTAACTCATTCTGTGGAGTCTTTGAATTTTTTCCGAATAATTCTGAAGTTGATGCTTGATAAAATCTACATTTTGATAATTTTAAAATTCTTATTGCTTCTAATATTCTTAAAGGTCCTAAAGCATCAACATTGGCAGTATATTCTGGTGTTTCAAAACTAACTCCAACATGCGACTGTGCAGCTAAATTATATATTTCATCAGGTCTGATAATACTTAATAATCGTAAAATATTTAAAGAATCTGTTAAATCACCGTAATGAATAATTAGACGTTTATTTTTTTTTTGTGGCTCTGAATATAAATGGTCAATTCTTTCAGTGTTAATAGTTGAGCTTCTTCTTTTAATTCCATGAACTATGTAATTTTTTTTTAATAAAAATTCAGCTAGATACGAACCATCTTGCCCTGTAAGTCCTGTAACAAATGCTATTTTACTCATAATTTATTTTATTATAATGCCTTGGCCCGTTGGCAAAGTTAATATCTTAACATTATTTATGATTGAAAAACTATCCCACATTTTTTTTGTGTCAGAAAAACCTGAGTATGCATAATCATCTAATAAGATTAACCCATTTTTAACTACTTTATCCCATAAAAGATTTATTGCTAAAGATTCAGATGCAGAAGAGTTTAAATCTATATGTATAAAACAAATTTTATCAATTTTAAAATCTAGCAACACTTCTGGTATTTTTCCTTTTATGACGTGAACATTATCGTAATCTCTAAAAGTATTTAAGACTTCATTGTAGCAATTATTGTATATTGGTGTATCTGTCTTTTCTTTTTCATTTTTGGTCAACATTTGTTCAACAACCCCATTAAATGTATCTATTAAAAAAAAATTTTTATTAATCTTCTTAAAATCTAAATTATCTATAATTGACAGTGAGGTCATTCCTTTGTTAGTGCCACATTCAACAAAGTCTCCCTCTAAATTTTTTGCATAATGAGCAAAAAAACAAGCGATGTGTATTCTCCATCTAATATTCCATCCATAACTACTTCCGGTATTAAAACCAAGATTATAGGATCTAATAAAATTATCATTCTTTAAAAAATCAGAATTATGGCAAGTAACTAAACCATCCTCGTCATAAGTAGGTCTAAATTTTATAATGTACAAAGGCTTAATAAATCCAATTGATATTTTATTTAAAAATCTAAAAAAAATATTAAAAAGAAAAACAATTTGATTTTGGAATTTCATTAAAAAAAATTATACAGTATTTAAATAAATACTTCATTAATAATTTTTTTAATACCAGCTTTTATATTTATTGTAGGTTTCCATCTTGATATAGATTTATACAGTTGTGATGAGCCTAGAAAATTTCTTAAATCGGTATCCGGCAAATTTAAAAAACGTTTAAATATTAAATGACTAGAACTTTTGACTTTAAAATCTTTTATTAAAATTTTTTTAGTAATATAAAATATATTTTTTAGAGAGTAGGATCTGCCGTATAATAAATTATAAGTTTTATTTAAAAAAATTTTTCTTAATAAAATAGCTTTCATTAATCCATTTACACTATCATTAATATAAAGATAATCTCTAAGATGTTTGCCATTAGTGTTTAATTTAATATTTTTGCTAAAAGAAATTTTTTTTATAAAAGTGAATAAGAAACCTCTTTTAGTAATAATATTTTTTTTTTGGACACCGTAAATATTTGACAATCTATAGATTAAATAATTTATTCTAAATTTCTCGCAATAGTTTTTGATAAAATTTTCACAATATATTTTATTTAAATCATAACTTGAGAGAGGATTAATTTTATCGGCTTCTGTAAAAAAATTTGAAGAGCTCCCATAAATAGCCACGCTGCTTGTAAAAATGAAGAGAGAATTTGTCTTTAAATTATTTAATATTTTTTTAATTGGATTTAAATTATTAGCTAAATCGCAATCAATTCTTTTCGTTGAAACTAAAGAATCATTTTGATAAGCAAAATGATAAAATACATCAATAGTTTTTAATTTTTTTTTAAACTTTTTAATATTTTCATACTTTTTGCCAACGTTAATTACTTCACAATTTTTAAAGTTTTTAGGCAAATGCATAGAAGATCTTGAAATAAGATAAATTTTTTTAAATCTTTTTAACCTCAATAAATTAAAAAAATTACTACCGATAAATCCTGTAAATCCACTAATTGCGAAAATTTTATGGAACTTATTAACTTTTCTTGACATAAATTTTAATTTTTTCAAAGTAAATATAAAATAATTGCTTAAGTAGTTTTAAAGAAAATAAAAAAAAATAAAATAAAATTTTAGTAAAATTTTTTTCATATTTTTTTATAATTTCAAAATTAATTCTTAACTGATTAATAAAATAATCATTAAAAAAATTTATATTTTGAAAACTATTTAAATGTTTTTCCTTATATAAATCCCAATTTGCATAAAAATTAATAATCAAATTTGTAAAGGATCTTGTATTTAATTTACAAATTTTTCCCAAAAATGCGATTTCTTTAATTAAAAAAGTGTCACCGCCTATACAATTTCGGAATAGTTGTGTCTTATTTAAAAACTTGAGCGAAACATTCCGTAAATTTGAAAATTAAAATCAAGATTATAAAAAAACTTCATAATATTTAAAAAGCTATTAAATTTAAGTTCATTATTAATGTTTATTAAATTAAAATTTCTTTTATTATTTATTTTAGTATTAGAATAACATAGAGCTATACTACTATCTTCTTCCATAACTTTAATAGCATCTCGAATAAAATTTATAGATCTTAAGTCATGTCCTGAATTCCATAAAAAATATTTTGAATTGGATTTATTAAAAACATAATTAAAATTCTTAAATGAACTAATTTTTTTTTTGTGAATAAAATATTTAAATCTTTTATCTGTTTGAAAAAATTTTTTATAAATTTCCGATGAACTATCTGTTGAGCAGTTGTCTGCTATAATAAATCTTATATTTAAATTTTTGAAACTTGATAAATTTTTTAATGTTTTTAATAAATTTTTAGATTCATTATATATAGGTATTCCAATATCAATGAGGCTTTTATCTTTTAATTTTTTATTTTTTTTAACCATCCATTTTGCCAATGAGTCAAATTTTTATCGACTTTAGATTCATTAAATAAGTTTGTTGGAAGAAATTCTTTAAATTTTTTATTTTTTACAAGAAATTTTTTAATCGCCAGAACTGGACCGCCTTTTTTATTATATTTAAATCTTCTTGGCGCAAATTTCATTACATCTACAATTCCATCAGTAGCAATTATAAAAGAATTTTTCTTCAATATGTTAGAATAGGAAATTAATTCTTTATAAACATGATCGAATGAATGATTTGAATCAAGAATGACTAATGTTTTCTCTTTTTTAATGATTGAGCTAACTTTTTTTACTATTTTTGGTGATGTTGAGTCTCCTTCTATAATTTGAAAAAAATTTTTTAAAGGACTCTTTTTTAATTTTATTAAATTTTTCTTTCTAATTTTTTTTTCGATACCTATCACTTTTTTAAGGTTTAAAAGCTTTGCTATTGAGGCATAAAAAACTATGGATCCTCCGTGCGCTACACCAGTTTCTATTATATACTTTGGTTTTTCTTTATATATTAGCTCTTGAATATTAATTATATCGTCTGGCAATTGTATTATTGGATAGCCTAGCCAAGTAAATCGATAAGTATATTTTTGGTTCCATGCATATTCCATCCAAAAATTGGATAATATATTAAAGGCTTTCTTTGTATATAAATTAAAAAAGAAATTTTTTTTATCTTTATATAATTTAATATTTTGAAGCTTTGTGTTGATTAACAGTTTCATGAGCAACTAAACTAATATAATAAATAATACTAATGCACAACGACACATATTTCGAATTAATAAAAAAAAAATTTAATAATAAAAAGATACTTATAACCGGAAATACCGGATTTAAAGGCGTATGGCTTACTAAAGTGTTACAAGAATATAATGCAAAACTTTATGGAATCTCATGCAAAAAAAATTTCGCTAATGATACTCTTTATAAAAAGATCAAAAAGTATTTAAAAATAAAAACTTTTAACCTTGATATTGCTGATGAAAAAAAATTTAATAAATTAATTAAAAAAATTAACCCTGATTACATATTTCATTTTGCCGCACAGTCTCTAGTCTTAAAATCATGGGATCTACCTCTTTTTAATTTTGATAGTAACGTAAAGGGTTCAATAAGTTTAATGAAATCTATACCCTTTTTAAAAAAACTGAAAGGAACTTTACTGATCACTACTGACAAAGTTTATCTAAATAATTATAAAAATAAAAAATTTATTGAAGAGGATCCACTGGGAGGAACCGACCCTTATAGCTCAAGTAAAGTAATTAGTGATTTAATATTTCAATATTTTATGAATTATATTTATAAAAAAAATAATAATTTTTCTATAATTAGATCGGGTAATGTTTATGGTGGTGGAGATTTTGCAGAAAATAGACTAATTTCCGATTATTACAAATCAAAAAAAAAAGTAATTATAAGAAATCCCCAAAGCACTAGACCATACCAATTTATATTAGATGTAATCTTTTTCTATCTTCTGATTATGACAAAGAATCAATCAAACTCAATATGGAATGTTGGTCCAAAAAAAAGTACTAATACATTATCTATCATAAAAAAATTAAATTTAATTAATAATTTTAGAAAAAAAATTTTTATAAAAAAAAATAGTATAAAGAATTTAGAGAAAAGTTTTTTATCTCTATCAACAAAAAAAATTGAAAAGTTTTTGAAATATAATTTTCAGATTGATATAGACAAGGGTCTAAAACTAACTAATTCAATCAATTCCTCTTTTAGCAAAAAAAGTGAAATAATTGATAAAATTATAAATCAACAAATTGAAAATTATAAGAAAAACAAAAATGTCTAATATTAAATGTAGTTTTTGTAAAAATTTTTTAAAAACAAATCTTATAAATTTTAAAAATATTCCAATTGCAAACCAATATAAAAAGGGAGAGAACCCAATTTTTTTTAAGTACAAATTAGAAATAAAAGTATGTGATAAATGTTATTTAGTTCAGTCCACAAAAAAAATTCATCCAAAAAAAATTTTTAAAAACTATTTTTATAAGTCAAATTATTCAAAAACTTGGAAAAAACACTGCATATTACTTGTTAAGGAACTAACAAGTAATATTAAAGATAAAAATAAGAAAGTTTTAGAAATTGGCTCTAACGACAATACTCTTCTAAAAATTTTTTCAAAAAATAGATGGAATTGCACTGGAGTTGAACCTGCAACAAATCTAATAAAACAAAATAAAATAAATAAAAATATTAAAATTTATAATGATTTTTTTACAGATAAAATTGCAAAAAATATTATTAAAAAAGACGGATTCCCTGACTGCGTAGTTGGTACAAATGTTATTGCTCACATACCTGATATCTGTGATTTTTTTAAGGGATTAGAAAGTATTTTTAATTCGAAAACTATTGGAATTTTTGAATTTCAATATTTATTGCCAATGATACAAGGTGGATTTTACGATACTATTTATCATGAACATTTTTTTTATCATTCATTAACCACATTAAATCTAATTTTAAGTAAATATAATTTAAAAATTTACAATGTAAAAAAAATAAATATTCATAGCGGCTCTCTGAGAATATACGTAAGTAAAAAAAATTGTAAAAATAAAACTAGCAAGTATGTGGAAAAATTACTAAAATATGAAAAAAAAAATGGTATTAAAAAATTAAAAACTTATCAACTATTTAAAGAAAAAGCACAAAAACATCAAAAAAAATTAAGCTACTTATTAAAAACTAAATTAAAAAATAATTTAGTTTGTGCTTATGGTGCTGCTGCAAAAGGGAATACCTTATTAAATGTGCTAAAAATAAACAAATCTCATATTAGATGCATATTTGACAAAAGTAATTTAAAAAATAAATTAATTTTTCCTGGCACTATGATTCCTATTCTTAGTGTAGCAGATATAAAAATAATAAAACCAGAATATATATTAATTTTACCATGGAATATTAAAAATGAAATTATAAATGAATTAAAGTTTATAAAAAATTGGCAAGGTAAATTTATTATACCTTTCCCAAAAGTTAAAATAATATGATGATTAATAAAAAATTAAAAATTAAAGATTGTTTTGAAATTAATTTTCCAAAAAAAAAAGATTCTAGAGGTTATTTTCATAGAATTATTGATTTTAGTAAAATTTTCAAAAAAAAAAAATTTTATATTTCTCAAATAAGCGTCTCTTTTAATAAAAAAAAAGGAACTTTTAGAGGATTTCATTTTCAAAAAAAACCATTCGAAGAAAATAAATTTATATTTTGTACCGCCGGATCAATTATTGATATAATAATTGACTTAAGAAAAAATTCTCGCACTTATATGAAAAAAATTACCAAAATAATCTCTTCAAAAAAAAATAATGTAGTTTTTGTCCCCAAGGGATGTGCTCATGGATTTTTAACCATCGAGAAAAATACAAAAATAATATATATAATGGATAAACCGTATTCCTTTAAATATAGTTCTGGATTTAATGTTAAATCTAAATTATGTGGAAATATAAAAAATATAAAAAATATTTCAAAAAAAGATAAGAATTTAGAAAAGTTTAAATAATCACCAAATCTTCCAAGGCGCTTTTTTTGTATTCCAAATTTTTTCCAGAATTACTTTTTCCCTAATATTATCCATACATTGCCAAAATCCATTATGTTTAAATGCCATTAGCTCTTTATTTTTAACTAACTTGGGTAAAGTAGTGCTTTCAAATATCTCATTTTTTTTATTTGGTTTAATAAATTGAAAAATTTTTTTGCTCATAATCATAAAGCCTCCATTAATTCTATTTTCATCCTTAAAAGATTTCTCAGCAAATGACTTAATAACATTATCCTTGCTATACTTAACATAACCCCATCTAGGAGGGGTTTTTACAACTGACATTGTTCCAATCTTTTTATTTTTTTTATGAAATCTTATCAGTTTTTTTATATTTATATCAGAAAGACCGTCTCCATATGTAAGTAGGAAATAATTTTCTTTAATTAAATACTCTATTTTCTTAATTCTTGCTCCAGTCATTGAATTTTTTCCAGTATCAATTAAATGAATTTTTAGATGTTTTAAGCTTTTATCACTTTTAATATATTCTTTAATTATGCGACCCTTATATCCTAAGGCTATAATAAATTCTTTAACGCCATACTTACTTAAATAATTTATTAAATGCCAAAGAATTGGCTTGTGCCCTATTTTAATCATAGGTTTTGGCCTAATATAAGTCTCCTCAGAAAATCTTAAACCTTTTCCTCCCGCTAAAATAACTGCTTTCATAAATTTATATTCATAGATTTAATATTTAATTATATTTTTTATATTAAAAAATTTATTAATTAATAAGCTTCTAAAAAAATTATATAAAGTCTCAGTAAAATTTTTCTTACAAAAAAACTTGGATAGTAAATAATCATATTTTACATTATTTTTAAAAAATTCATTATGTTTTTTTATAATTAAATTATTTACTTTTAATTTAGATAAATCTTTATAGCTTGGTGTGTTATGTGTTTTTTGATTATAAAAACCTATATTCTTAACTAAATTTTTTTTAGGAGTAAGATTTAATCCGTGATTGATTCTCAATGTATAATCCCAAGAATATGCCCACGATGAATCCTTCCCTTCTTTTACCGCCTGTATTCTGTCGGGATAAAACTTATTTGAATAATAATCTGGAAAATATAAATTTCTTTTTTTTTTGCTTTTATAAATTGTATTCCACATTTTCATCGATTTATCGAATTTTTTCCATCTGTTTTTCCAAGTTGCCCACCCCCAAATCATTGGTGATTTTGTAAAAAAATAAGAATAAGTTTTGGGACAAAAATTTTTTTTATATATCTGTTCAACCAAATTTAGACCTCCAATATTCATTACTTGCTTATTTTTTTTATGATATAATAAATTTTCTTTACAAAAATAAAAAAAAGATTTATTCGGCACGCAATCATCTTCCAAAATTATCCCCTTCTCTTCATGTGAGAAAAACCAATTTATTGCTAAAATAACAGCATTTCTCAATCCTTTATTTTTTTTTAGATAATTTTTTTTTACTTTAGTTGATTTTGGAAAACAAAACTCATCAATCTTTATTCTAGCAGAATTAACTAATATGGCATCTTCAATATTTTTTGGTCCATCACAAAATAAATATATTTTTTTTGGATTAATTCTTGTTACCTGGCGCAAAACTTTTACTAAAGTTGAACTTCGATTATAAAATAAAATTAAAATTGGTATATCAAACATAGGATTTTTTTTTGTTTAATAGTAAATATTTAAAAATACGAAAATGATATCTTTTTATAAAGTTAATTATGGCAATAATAGGCGAATTAAAAAATTTTTGAATCTCATAGAATTCTTTAGAAGATAAAAAGAAATTACTAGAATACCCCCCTAAAGAAATATTACTCAAATTTTTATCGATGTACTTAAAAATTTTTTTATCTTTAAACATAGATAGCAATTGAAAATAGTCAGCTGAAATCTTGTAATTTAAATTAAACATATATTTTTTTATTATTTTCTTCTTAATTAATACACTCGGATGTAATAAACTCATATTGCATGGGAGCAATTTATGATTTGTTCTGATTTTTTTTAGAAAATTACCGTTTTTTTTATATAAAAGTCCGTTGGCATAAAATATTTCTACATGAGGATTTTTTTTTATATTATTTAAATACATCTCAATTGTTTTTTTATTAAACCAATCATCAGAATTCAAAAAGCAAATATAATCTCCTTTCGCAAATGATATGCCTAAATTCATTGCATGATAAATACCCTTGTCCTTTCTTTTAAAAATTTTAACCGGATAGCTAGAGGTGCTTCTTATAATCTTTAGTGTTTCGTCATATGAAAATTTATCAATAACAATATGTTCAAAATTACAATTGGACTGCTTATTAAGCGAAATAACTGTTTTTTTAATAGTCTCTTGAGAATTATAAGTTGGTGTTATTACTGAAATTAACACTTTTAATAAAACCTTCTTATAAAATCTTTGTAAGTAATTTTTAAACCCGTTTCAAAATCTGTAAAAGATATATTTTTTAAATTTTTAATTTTGGATATATCAAGTAATTTTCGCATTGTTCCATTTGGTTTTTTTGTATCAAATTTAATTTTTCCTTTGAACCCTATTATCTTTGAAATCTTTTCTGCTAAATATTTTATCGTAACCTCATTTCTTGTCCCAATATTTATTATTGGATAGTACCTTTTGCTAAATAATATTTTACATATTACTTTTGCACAATCCTCAACATACATAAATTCTCTTTTAGGCCTTCCATCTCCCCAGACTTCTATGTATTTTTTTTTATTAATTTTTGCTTCATGCATTCTTTTAATTAAAGCAGGAATAACATGAGCGCTATCGCCATATTTGTCATTAGGTCCATATAAATTTGTTGGCATTACGCATGAATAATTTCTTTTATATTGCTTATGGTAAGCTTCGCAAAGTTTAACTCCATGTATTTTTGATAGAGCATACCATTGATTAGTCGGCTCTAATGAGCCAGTTAGCAGCTCCTCTTCTTTTATTGGGTTTTTGCTTAATTTTGGATAAATACAAGAAGACCCAACAAATATTAATTTTTCAACATTATATTTATGGGATAAAGAGATGATATTTATCTGAATTTTTATATTCACCAACATATAATCAACTGGATACTTAGAGTTATCTAAAATTCCACCTGCTTTTGCTGCAGCAATAATTACATAATTTGGTCTATTTTTTTTAAACCATTTTTCAACTTGAATAAAATTTTCTAAGTTTAGTTGCTTTTTTGTTGCTGATAAAATTCTAATATTTTTTTTTTTAATAATTTTATAAATAGCACTGCCAAGCATGCCCTGGTGTCCGGCTATAAATAATTTTTTATTGAACATTCTTTTTTAATAAATAGAAAGGTTTGCTTTTTAACTTACTCACTAAATAATCTTGCAGATTTGCTGCTCTAACACCACTAATATCAAATTTTTTATATGGTTTAATTAAAATTTTTTTTTCTAAAAGGTTTTTTTCTAATTTATCATGAATAGTATTTCCGTTATTATAATTTTTAAATTTGTTTTTATATCTACAATAATATGAATGATTAATGAATGTTTTTTTTCCTTTTATAATTAAGAAACCAGAAAATTTTTTATAAAAACGATAAGGAACATTTGCTAATTCCTCACATCTATGAACAAAAGTACAACTCTGTAATGTAGTTCCCAAGAATATAATCCACGCATTATGCTTATAAATTTTTTCAAAAATTGAATCAACGCCAAAACAATTATTACCTATATTATTAGTTAACTTTTCTTTTAAAAAACCATAAACCGCAACCGAGTGAATTGGATTAATAGTTCTAATTACATTCTTATTGTTTCTAAAATATTCTGTAAAAACACCCTCTTTCGAGGGTGTTTTATATAAATCAAATTTTTTAATTTTACAGAAATCATAGTTAAAAGTCGGTGTTATGATAGTTCCATTTTTACCCACAACCTTCTCTAAAGTTTTAAAAATATTATCACAAATAAATCTAACTTTTTTTTTTATATTTATTATTCCACTACTAATTGGCAAATTAATTATATCTGAATGAACAAAAATAATGTCGTTTTTTTTTATACCTATTTTTTTTAAAGAAAGTTCAATATAGTTTTTGTTCATATTAATTGAATAAAATGTAAATCTTTATCCTTAATATAATTATTTAACTACTATATACCGATATATAATATTATTTAAATCAATGAAAAATTCTAAATTAATTGCCCAAATATTAAACATTAAGAACATTAAAAAGATTAATATTAATTCTAATCTTGATAATTTCACATGGGATTCGATGTCAATGATAACCTTGATATCAATATTGGAAGAAAAATATAAAAAAAAAATTAAAACATCGAGTATTAGGTCAATAAAAACAATAAAAGAACTCGACGATCTTATTTCTAAAACAATAAAATGAATTTACTTTTTATTGGGTCCTCAAGTTCGATATGTAAAAAAATTCAGCCTTATTTAAAAAAAGAAATATATTCAATTAGTACAAAAAATAAAAAGATAAGGAATCATTTTTATATAAAAAAGTACTCTAGTGATAATTTATTTAAAATAATAAAAAAATTAAAGAAAAAAAATATTAGATTTAATACTATTGTTTTTTTTAATGGTTTTCATGAACGATCAACTTTGTCTTTTTTTAATAAAAAAGTTTTTAATAAAATTATCAAAATAAATGTAACAATTCCTTTGCAAATGACATCAGATATTATCAAAAGTAATATATTAGAAAAAAGATCTAACGTAATTTTTATTGGGTCAATTGCAGCTGAATTAAATGAAATAGGTAATGCTTATTATTCAATGGCAAAATTATTATTAATGAAATCTATAAATCTATTAAGTAACGAACAAAAAAAAAAATATAGATTTAATATATTTTCCTTAGGATTGGTAAAAAATAAAATGTCAGAGAAATTAATTAAAAATATTCCAGGTTTTTTTAAAAATAAAGACAAATTTATAAACGAAAAAACTATGATAAAAAAATTTAAACAGCTAATTAATAATAAAAAAATTAACAATTCTATAATTAAAGTTCACGGAAATTATAATGATTAATTTTTTAGATATTGGTATTTACCTTCCTAAAAAAATAGAAGACAATTCTTTTCTAGATAAAAATTTTAGACAAAAAGTTAATACTTTTTATTTGAAAACTGGAATAAAAAAAAGAAGAATAAGCTCCTCTTTCGAAACAGCAGAAAGTATGGCGTCAATAGTTGCAAAAAAAATAATAAAGAAAAATAAAATAAAATATTTAACTCACATAATCAGTGTAACAAACTCTCAGACCGTACAATTTCCTTCAATCGCGCATTTTGTGCGTTCAAATCTTAAAGGACTATATAAAAATCATATTCATTGTTTTGGACTAAATGCGGGATGCAGCGGGTATGTAGATGCTATTATATTTGCAGCTAAAATAATAAGTCAAAATACTAAAGCAAAAATACTAATTATAACATCCGATACTTACACTAAATTTATTTATAAAAATGATAAATCCATAATGCCATTATTTGGTGATGGAGCAACTGCAACTATTTTGGGTTATAAAAAAAATGGATGGAAAATAGAAGAAGAATTTAGTGATACAATTCCAAATACTGAAAAATACCTTATATCACAAAAGATTAATGATAAGTATGTCATATCAATGAATGGTCCTGAATTAATAAATTTTTGCCTAAATTTTGTAATACCAAAAATTTTTTATTTTATCAAAAATAATCATAAAAAAAAATTAGTTATTTTTTGTCATCAGGCTAGCAAAATTATTTTAAATTTAATTAAAAAAAAAATCCTTATAAATAATAAAAATATTTTATTGCCTGAATATTATAAAAATATTGGTAATTTAGTATCTTCAACATTGCCGATTCTTTTAAAAAAAAATATTAAAATTTTTAATAAATCTAAAAATATTCTACTATGCGGGTTTGGCGTGGGCTTGACACACTCCTATTTAAAATTAAAAAAATAAATTAAATATTGATAGTTACTAAATTTTTTTCTAATAATTTAATTACTATATCAATTAATTCCTGTGGTGAGGTCTCTGTCTTATTGGATAAATCAATTAAATTCAAATTTCCATCTGCATAGGATGTAAAATTAACTAATTTTTTTAATTGATTCCAAACATTATCGTTTGGCCATTTACTAATTTGAGGATATAAACCTCTTTTTCCAAGCTGGGGTTCACAAACCGTCTTAATTTTGAATTTAAAATTATTTTCAAACACTTTAATTATTTCAAGATATGCCTCAAAAGCGCCTTGAAACCCTTCTGAAGATATAAAATCAAGATCATCCAAAGATGTATGATACTCTTTGTAAGAACCATATTTTGATCTCATAACACTGCCAATTGGCAAGTCAACTCCAGGAGCACAATATCTTCTTTCGTCACTACCACTATCCAAAAAACTATATTTTGTAAAATTTTTTTTCATTTTAAGAATGTTCAAAGCAGCGATGTCAGAAAGTGTATTTCCATTTCTTGATGGCATATAGGAATAGCTTTTATTATCGCCCACGCACGTTAAAACATAACCGGCAATGACATTTTTTTTTAAATTTTTTAAATTTTTTTTAATATAACTAATTGCTCCTATCGTTTCTGGATGGAAAACAAACCTATAAGTATATCTTCTATATTTTAATTTACACAAAAATTTAGCTAAAAAAGTAAGAAGTGAAGGTCCAGAAACTTCATTGTTGCCAAGTGAAGGATGGCACGTGTAAGATGTCAATAAAATTTCTTTCGAACTCGAACCTTTTAGAACATAATCTGCATAAGTCATCGATCCCATTTTGTTTAAAGATGAATTAATTACAACTTTAAATTTTTTATTTTTTAATAAAGAAATTTTTTTATACTTATTATAACTTAAACAAAATCCCCAAGTTTTTTTATAGAATGAGACAGTATAAGGTATAACTTCTGGCATTTCTTTATTTACATACAAGTGTTTTTTTAGATCCTTAAATTCCATAATCTGATTAATAGGAACAGAATAGCTTACTAAATGTAGATTATTTTTTTTAAAGTCGATAATTTTTTTTCCATCGCATTCAATATAGGCGTCTGTAACATTCCATTCTTCTGGGACTGTCCAGTCGTAAACTTTGGTTCCTGACTTTATTTCTTTAATTTTTAAATCAGGTAAATATTTTTTTATTATACTAAATGTATCTCTTACACCATTGCCAGTTATGCTTCTATTAATAGGGAATAATTCTTTAGCTAAGCAGTATATTTCATTGCCTAGATTTGGTATCTCAAAATTATTTAATTTAATATTTCTACTGTTCATAAGAGATCTCAAAAAAATGTTTTAACTTTCCATCAAATCCACTTTTAAAATCACTTCTTTTTGGACTATTGGCTCCACACATGTCTACATTTTCAATATGATTAAGAAAAGAGAATCTGATTTGATCTAAAATTAATGAAGTTAAAATGCTAAATTTTTCATTATTATTAATCGAAAAACCATGAAGATAATAAGAAGATTTTTTATCAAATATGAAAACAGTGCATGCAAAAAATTTATTATGCTTTTTTGCAAAATTAATACGACAAAGATTTTTTTTTATTAGATTTTCAATTAGAAAAAAAACACTTTGATAACTTTTTTTTGTTTCATTCGGAAATTTTCCTTTATATAAATTTTTAAAATATTCAAGATTATTATCATATAAAATTTTATATTCATCTTGAAAAAAATATTTATAATCTTGTCTTCTAGAAGGTCTAATATTATTCAAATAATCTGTAAAATCTTTATATTGAAGTAAATTAATAATAAATGAATATTTTAATTCAATTTTAAAATTTTTATTATTATTAAAATTGTAAAATAAAAAAGAACGTATATCTTTTATAGAATAATACAAAGATAGTCTAATTTTTTTAAAATTTTTAAGTATAAAGTCTACTAAAAATGAAGTGAGTTTTAGTTGATAATTTATCAAACTTCTTTCTTTATTGAAATTTTTAAAAAAGTAAAATGATTGATTAGGATGAAAGTCTTTATAAAATAATTTTTTATTTTTATCATCAAAAATAGCGGTACAAAAAGCCATTACTAATTCCTTGTCATCATAAATAAAATATTTTTCAAACTGCGTTTTTAATCCGTCTAAAAAAAGGGTTGAGCAAAATATAGAATATTGTGGACTTTTTTCAATTTGAGAATTCCAACTATTATTATCGTTAATCTTGGTAACCTTATACATTTTGAGAAAAAATTTCTTTCCAAGTTTTTCTAAATTTACTAATTATAAATCTTATATTTTTTTTGCTTAATTCAAAAAGGCATATTTCTATTGCAAAAAATGACTTATCATTTAATTCTTCTGCATTCGGACATATACCCTTTGTATAATCATAATTTTTATTAAGTTTATTTATCGACCATGGAAAATTATTCTTTCCGTAAGCTACTTTTTTTTGAAAAATCGGCAACAAATGAATATTAGAATAACCCTCTATTAAATAAGGTACCTTATTTGACTTTAATTTACTGACTAACTGTTTTCTCGTTACTAATCCTTTTAAATAATCATATTTCAAAGGATACAAATAATAAACATGTGTATTATTTTTATGAACTTTGGGAATTTTTAAAAATTTTAATTTTGAAAGTTCTCTATTAAGTATTCCAATCAAAAATTGTCTTTTTTTAATTAATTTTTTTAGTTTTTTTAATTGTTGAATACCAATTGCAGATTCTACCTCTCCAAATCTAAAATTATGACCAATCATATTAGAAAGTTCGTTTTTATTTGCACTTTTTTTAATTGCCGCTTCTGCATGATTTCTAATGAGACAGGCTCTTTGATAAATTTTTTTATTATTAGTTACTATAATCCCGCCTTCTCCAGTATTTATATGTTTATGATAATTTAGACTATATCCACCAACATCAGCTAATGTGCCAGAATATTTATCTCCTACTTTACTACCGATAGACTGAGCTGAGTCAGAAATTACTTTTAAGTTATATTTTTTTGCTATTTTCATGATTTTTAAAATTTCGCAAGACTGTCCAAAAATATCAACTGTCATAATTGCTTTAGTTTTTTTTGTAATTTTTTTTTCAATTGAATTAGGGTCGATGTTATAAGTATCTGGATCCACATCGACAAAAACAGGAATGCAGTTCCAATGTAAAATTGCTGTAGCTGACGCGCACATAGACCAAGTAGTCACAATAATCTCATCACCAGGAGAAATGTCTAATGCACCTACACAACATATTAAACCAGAAGTCCAAGAGTTGACTGTTATTGCATATTTAACTTTAAAATATTTTTTAATATTATTCTCAAATTTTTGTACTTGAGGACCGCCATAAAAATCTTCTCCTGCAGAACCTAAAAATTTAGACAAAATTCCAGTTCTCATAACTTTTTGAACTGCTTCTATCTCTTCTTTTCCAATAGTATTGTAGGGTCTAAAATTGCTCACTATCTTAATGCTAAATTAAATTTACTTATTTCCTTATTTAGTTTTATTATTTTGCTATAATCAAAAACTTGCGTTTTTTTATTTAATAAATCTTTATAAATACTTTTATATACTTCTTTTTGATAAAAATTAATTTTATTCTTTATTTTAATTTTTTTGGGTTGTAAAAATTTTTTTTTATAAAAACGTTGATAATAAACTGAAAAACCATCATTGTTATAACTTAATTTACCATTAAGTCCTAATATACTAAAACAATTGCTTACATTCATATAATTGGGAGATAATTTCAGTTTAAATTTTTTATAATAAATATTTGCTTCTATAAAATAATCCGTACTTATTTTTTTTTTTTTAATAATTTCTACTTTTTTTATTTCTCCAAAAATTTCTAAAAATAAGGCAATAAAATGTGAACAATTATGAAAAAAACCTTTTGTGTAGTATAAATTTCCTATTAAAGGACATTGAAGTTTATTTAAAATTATTTTTTTTAACTGGATAATATCAGTGTTAAAATTTCTATAGTAATTTATATAGATTTTATTTTTTTTAAAATTTTTATTTATAAATTTAATTTCTAATTTATTTAATCCGAAAGGTTTTTCTATTACAATATTAAGATTAGGCTTTAAAAGTATAATTTTTTTTAAGATATTTAAAAGTAAATTAGTAGGTGTTGATATAATAACTAAATTAGCATTTTGTATCAATGATTTTTTTATTTTAGAAAAAGCTTTAATCTTATATTTTTTTAAAAATAAGGTTCGTCTCCTAGAGTTGATATCTACTGCTGCAAATAAATTAAATTTATTATTATTATAAATTGCTTTGGAGTGTGTTTGAATGTTAGCATTATTATAGTCGTATAATAAACCTATATTTCCTAAACCTATAATAAGAGTGTTAATTTTTTTCATCAAATTTTTTTAAATAAATTATTTCTTTATGAGGTAAAACTGGCTTATGTATATTTGTCGGTAAAGTTGAGAAAACTTTTTTTTTGGAATACAAAGCAATGACCATTGCCATTGACTGACATCCAACAATAATATCGCTCCTATTAACATCAAAGCTTAGTTTTTTATCAAAACTTAAGTGTATTTTGTATTTATTAAAATAATTTCTAATAATTTTATTATACTTATTCCTAGCTTCAGAAGGATGTAAACGGAAAATAATATTACCCACTTTTTCTGTAATTTTGTGAATATTTTTAAAAAAATATTCTAACAAAGTATACTCTGTATAACCCCAATAATTTTTATCTTTGTGTTGTTTAATAGCATGGTCCTCAATAGGTTCTGCTAAATATAGAATATTATTTCCATATTTTTTTTTATTTTTAGTAATATTTTTTTCAATATCTAATTTATAATAATTTGGTAATAATTTTATTTTTTTTTTAAGAAAAATTTTTTTTGCTATATTTAATGCATACCTATCAACTACCCATATTTCATCCGGGAGAATAATTTTCCTATTACGTGTAAATCTTTCGCAATAATTATTCCAATGATCCAATAAAGAAATAGTTTTTTTTCCCAAATTTTTTGCGATTTTAATAGCGTTTAACTCAAGATCAGAATCCCAGCTCGTAGAAGTAATGATAATATCGCTTTTTATAATAGATTCTTTTAAAGAACTTTCGTTTTTAAATCTGATCTTACTCTTAAAAATTTTTACTGCTGGACCTTTACAATAAATATAATCAAAACCATTATATTTAGCCCAGCTACTTAAGTTTTCAGCCCCCCCTGCATCATGTGAAACTAGGCAATATTTTTTTTTAATTATCACCTTTTCTTTTTACTTTCTGATTAATTTTTATCCAATGTTTTTTATTTTTTTTTAATAGATTAATAACATCATGGCAGCTAAAATTTTTATTTTTTATCCTTGTAAAATGCTCAATTATTTTTTTAAGAAAAATATAGTCTTTTTTTTCGTCGAGAGTTAGACCTAAGGAAGGCCAAAATAAATTTTTTGGAGCAATTAAATGAATTGGTTTAAAAATTTTTGGTCGTCTTCGTAAACCAAGAGTAACATGCTCCCTTTCTAAAGGAGCAGAGCAAATTAAATTGCATTTTTCCAAAGACTTAAAAGAAAATACCTGCACATCCATACCGTCTGGATAGCTTCTAATATGTGAATTTCCTACGTAATCAGCTTTATTTAACAAATAAGTATCTAATACTTGCTCAACAATAACTGGATCTACTATTGGACAATCTCCAGTTATTTGAACAATTATATTAGCTTTAAAAATTCTAGCTGCATAATATACTCTCTCTAATACGTTGTTTTCGCTTCCTCTAAAAAATTTTATATTATTTCTTTTTGCAAAATTTATTATTTTATCATCTTCTTTATTTATTGTTGTCGCAATAACAATTTCGTTAATCTTTTTTACTTGTTTCAGCCGACTAATGAGATGATAAAGCATAGGTTTATTTGCCGCTTTTAACAAAACTTTTCCTGGCAATCTGCTCGAAGTCATTCTTGCTTCAATTATTGATATAATCTTCATAAAATTTTAAATTTATAATAATTTATTAATGCCAAAATAATAGATCTAATAATATATAAATTAGATTTTAATACGTTTCCAAATCTTGGAAGATCTTTTCTTTTTTTAATACTTATATTAATTTTCTTTATTTTAAATTTTTTTTGTATTGCGTAAAATAATAACTCTGTTCCAGTAGATTGATTTTGGTCAAAATAACCTAAGGCGTTATACATTCTAATATTATAACCTTTTAATCCAGTTAGTGGATCTTTAATATTATAAAAAAAAATTGAAAATTTTGAAAACATAAGTTCTGAGAATCTTTGAAATTTTAACCTTTGACCAACAACAATATCATAATTTTTTCTTAAATAAAAAATTATACGATTGAGATCTTTTATATAATGCTGACCATCTCCATCAAATGTAATTATATACTTAAATTTTAAACCTTTAGCCTTAGCAAATCCAATATTTAAAGATTTGTCATACCCTAATTTATTTTTATTACAAAAATGTAAAATTTTATTCTGTTTGATTATTTTTTTCGAATTATCAGTTGAAGCATCATCAATAACTATCGGCGTACCATATTTCCTTACTTGATTAACAACATTTAATATTGTTTTTTGTTCATTATAAACTGGTATTAATATTGCTATCTTAGATCTTTCCAAAAAATAATTTCTCCTTTTTCTAAATCTTTTTTTAAGACTTTATTTTTTATTAGTTTGAAATCGTAAGGATTTATAGATCCTTTTAAACATGGCCTCAAACATATTATATCATTTTTGTTTATCTTGGATCCTTTTTTAATAAATCTATTTGCATGCAACGATCTTCTTTGAACAACAACTGTGTCTAATTCATTTTTTTCTATTCTTTTTAAATCACTCCCAAGAGCTAGCTCCAGCTCTCTAGATCTATCAACCATTTCTTTCCAAGTTTTTGGTGTCATTGAAAATTTATGATCCGGCCCTATGTCATTGTTAGAAATTGTAAAATGTTTTTCTATAACTCTAGCTCCTAAAGCTATTGCTCCCAATACAGTTGAATGACCTGGGGTATGATCGCTTAGCCCCAGTAAACAGTCGGGGAATTTTTTTTTAAATGTTTTTAAAACATTTAAATTTATATAATTAAAATTATCAATTTTGCCTGAATAATTTGTATTACATTGCATTATGCAAATATTTTTTTTATTATATTTTTTTATTACATTTATTGCTCTTTCAACATCATTAAGATTCGAAGCGCCGGTTGCAATGAAAACTGGTTTATTTTTTTTTGCTATATGTCTTATAATATCTATCCAAGTTATATCTCCAGAGCCAATCTTATAAGCAAATACATAAGGATCTACGTAATCGACTAACTCCAAAGAATATGGTGAGGTAAAAAAATCAATTTTAACTTTATCACATGTTTCTTTTAATATTTTAGTCCATCTTTTATTTATTGAAGCTTCTTGATAGACCTCAAAAACAGATTTTTTCCAAGAAGCTTGGTGTGAGAGTTTGTTATTTAAACTTCTAAAAGATTTATCGCTTACAATTGTTTCAGCAGAAAAATGTTGAAATTTTACGGCATCTGCTCCTGATTTTTTTGCTAAATAAATTAGTTTTTTTGCTTTGGTTAAAATACCATCATGATTCGCAGCAATATCTGCTATAAAATATGTAGGATAGTTACCTCCAATTGCATTTAAATTAATTTTAAATCTACTCATAATTAACTATTTCATCCTTAATCTCGTTTTTTAGACTAGGTAATTTATAGTCAAAAATTTTTTCAAATTTTTTAAGTTGCATTCTCATATCTTTATGCCTTTTTTCGACTAAATTAAGTTTTTGTAATTTGGTTTTAAAAATTAAATTTTTGTTCATTTTTAGCAATTTAGCAAAATAAATTGCAAAATTGTATTTAGAAAATCCCTTATTAGATCCTACATTAAAAATTCCAATTTTCTTTCTTAAAATACATAAATGAATAATTTTACAAAGTGTTTTAATTCTCACAGGAGAAAATAAAATATCAGTTGCAACATAGATTTTACTGTTTTTTTTTAAATTATAATAAATCCAATCTGTAAACGATAGTCTTTTATTATTAAGTGAATTTCCAAAAAAATTTGTCCGAATAATTGTTGAATTAACTTTAAGGCACTCTTTTTCAGCAAGAATTTTAGTCCTAGAATAATAGTTAATTATATTAAATTTTTCTTCAAAATTACTAATATATTTTTTATAAATCTGGTCTGTAGAAATATGAATTAAGTGACATTTTAGATTGTATTTTAATATATTTTTACATATAAGATTTACAATTTCATAATTGACTGATTTAGTTAATTTTTTATTATTTTTACAAAAATCAATATCTGTAATGGCTGATAGATTAATAATATAATCAAAAGAATTTTTTTTTAGAAATCTAGCGCAAAATTTATTATTATTAAAATTATATATATTAGACCTTTTAAAAATATTTATCTGAAAATTTTTATGGTATTTTTTAAAATAATTTATTAAATGCAAACCAAGAAGTCCACTGGAGCCTAAAATTAAAATTTTTTTTTTCATTTTGAAATTGACATAAATAGATATATTTATTTTCTAAATAATAGTAGAAAATATTTGAAATGGAAAAAATTTCAGTAATAGTCTGTTCAAAAAATGAGGAATTAAGGATTGAAGACTGCTTAAGATCAATAATGAAAAATAATCCTGACGAAATTATTTTAGTAGATGGTGGGTCTACTGATAATACTATAAATATAGCTAAGAAATATGTTAGTAAAATTATTAGCAATAGAAAATCAAACCTCACTGAAGATAGACAAATAGGTCTTAACAATTGTAGAAATAATATTGCGGCCATGATTGATTGTGATCATGTATTAGAAAAAAACCAAATAATGTCTTTATTCAATGAGATGATTTTACATAAATACGCAATTATACAAGCACAAATTAATATTATAGAAAAAGATTTTTGGACTAAAGCAGAAAATTTTGCTTTACAATTAACTGAAGTTCCCGGGTTGCAAAAAGAAATGCTGGGTACTGCACCAGCCCTATATAATAAGAAAATTTTAAATAAATTTTATTTTGATTCAAATATAACAAAAACTATAGATGATACTGATTATTTTTATAGACTATCAAAATTAAAAAATATTAGATTTGGAACTGCAAAAACAAAAATAAAATGTTTTCATCAACCTGGATTTTTTACATATTGTAAAAAGTTTTTTTGGTACGGTAAAGGAGATGCTGAATTTGCATATAAACACAAAAATCGATTAAAAAATATTTTATTTCATTTATTTATTAGATATCCACTCATTCACTCATCAAAGGCACTATTAAATTTAAGAATAGACAGTTTTGTTTTTTTTATTGCTCAGGGATATATTCGGCTACTTAGTTTTTTTATTAATTATACAAAACTAAATTTTCAAAAACTTCCATAGGTCTTGAATAGCTTCCATAGTATTTTTTTTCGGCTCATATCTAAATTTATCCTTTAACAATCTGCAATCTCCTAAAATATAATTAAAATTTCTTTTCGCTTTAGGGAAAATAATATTTTTATTATTAAATAATTTTCTAATTATATCATTTATTCTGGTAATTTTACCAGAAGATATAACAACTTTATCTAAATTAAGATTTGATAACATTATTTTTACAATTGCTTCACAAATATCGTCTGCATGTGAAGAGTCTAAATTTACATTATTTTTATAAATTTCTTTAATAAATGAATGATTATTTTTTTTTATCGCCTTAATTAATCTAGGTAATAAAAAATTTTCATTACGAAATTTAGAATCATGATTAAATAGGATTGCAGTAGTATATTTCAGTTTAAATATTTTTTTAAATATTAATGATATTTTGTGACAATGAATTTTATATATTCCATAATGAGATTTTGAATTAAAATTAGTGTTCTCATCAACTGTAATTTCCTTATATTTATCATACATCATCGAAGATCCTGCAAAAATAAATTTAGCTTTTTTGCAGAATAAGAAATAGGATATAAATAATCTCAAATAAGAAGCAACATTAGATAAGTAATGCCTATAAAAATTATTTTCCAATGACGAATTAACATTATTACAAGCAAAGTGTAGTATTATATTTGGTTGAATTTTTTTTAAATTTTTTGCTGTGTGAAAAAAATTTGAGAGATCATCCTCAAAAATTATTGTTTTCTTATTTAATGATATTGAAGATTCAATTCTTTTAACTAAACCAATAATTGTTAAATTTTTTTTATTTAATTTTTTTTCTATTATTCGACCGTCCTGACCATAAATGCCAGTTATGAGAACTTTCATTTATATTATTCTAATTTTTGGAAATGGGACTATAATTTTAATCTTACTATTTTGTTTTTTAATTTTTTTTATAACATAAGATTTAAAATGCCAGATTAATATTAACAAATAATCAATTTTTATCTTACTTATCTTCTTTTCATCAATGATTTCTATATTAGATATTGGTGTAAATTTTCCAAACTTAAAACTATTTACATCAAATATTTTTTGAATATCTTTATTGTTTAGTTTTGATAACTGAAGCAAAACATTACCTTTTGTTGAAGCCCCATATCCGTATATTTTTTTTTTATTTTTTTTTAGTGTTGTAATAATTTTTTTTAATTTTTTTGAGTGATAAAAAACATTCTTGAAATAAGATTTATATGTAGAAATTTTATGTATATTTGACTTTCTTTCTAAAATTAAAAATTTATTAATTTTTTTTATTTGTGATTTTAATTTAGAATTTAAATGAGAAATATTTACCCAAAAACTTCCACCGTTAATATCGTTGAATCCAATATCTATTATCTTCATTCCTGCTTTGGAAACTAGATAATTTAAAGAGGTTAAAGAGTAATATTCATAATGTTCCTGGCAAAAAGTGTCGTAGGAAAATTTTTTTATAATAGCAGGAAGATAGGCTACCTCTATATGAATAATACCATTGATCTCTAAGATATTTTTGGCTTTTAATAAAAAGTCAATAGGATCCTCCAAGTCATAAAACATAGCGATAGATGTAATTAGTTTAAATTTTAAATTCTTTAATTGTAAAAAACTTTCTTGAAATGTTTTTGGAATAATATTGATCTTTTTTGAATAAAATTTTTTATATTTAATTATTGTTGGATCAACGCCATATTTTTTTCCACTCTTAAAAAAATTTAAAAAAGTCGCATCGTTTGATCCTATGTCTAATATTTTACTATTATCATTTAATTCAATTATTTTTTCTAGATAATAGGACTTATCTTTTAAATGCCTTACCATCACTGGATTGAGTCCTGATCTATAACCATAATTTTTTCCGTATAATATATTAGGGTTATAATTATGATTAAGTTGTAGTAATTTCGATTTTTTAGAAAAAACAATATCCATTGGAGTTTTAATTGCTTTTTCTCCTTTTCTTAAAAAAGTTCCTGTTAAAGCTAATTTTGGAAATTTACTAACTAGGATCAAATTAGTATCATTGGAGATTCTACATTTCTTAATTTTTTTTGAAATTATCATAAATTAATTAAGTCTTTGAAAACCTTGATTTGCAATAGGATATTTTAAAAATTTAAGAATACTACTTTCATCGTCTATTTTTTTAATCTTAGAAAAAATTTTATCAAATAAGAAAAAATACTTAGTCAGATATTTTTTGTGCGTGATGGAACAATAAACTGCGTTCGTGGCAAGAACCTTATATTTTAACATTTCTTGTGTTAAATATGCTTTATAATAATTATTTTTTACACTAACAAAATCAAAAGTCGGCATGGCATCTAAACCGTAAATTTTTATTGGAAGTTTGTATTTTATAGAAGTTATTAACCAAAAAGATTTAATTTTTTTTCCTAATCTAGTTATTTCTTTCCATGATTTAATTCTTTCCATTTCTTTTATGGTAGCGAGAGCTGCTGAAAATCCTATTCTATCAGTCCAGAAAGTACTGCTAATAAAACTTAGCTTTGCAAAATTCATAACAAATCTTTTTCCAATTATAGCTGTGAGAGGAATGCCATTAGCTATGGCCTTTCCAAAAATACATATATCAGGAAAAACTTTGTATTTAAGATGCAAGCCCCCAAGTACCTCTCTGAATCCAGAAGTACATTCATCAAATATTAGAATAATATTATTTTTTTGTGTTATTTGTCTAATTTCTTTTAGAAAATTTTTTTTTGGCGAATTGTTTCTTTGAACTTCCATAAAAACAATTCCTATATCGGGATTCTTTTTTATTAAATTTTTAAAAGAATTAATATCATTATATTTAAATGGCAATGTAAGGCCCGATAACTCATTTGGAATACCTTCTGAGCCTAATCCTGATAAATGAATTTGATTTAAGTTATTTTTATTTTCTAAATTTGCAGACAAATACCAATCGTGCCAGCCATGATATCCACATATCGCAACTTTATTTTTTTTTACAAAAGATCTCGCGATTCTAATAGCAATTGCACTAGCTTCACCTCCGGTTTTTGCAAAGAAACAACTTTCGGCCCATGTATGCAATGATAACAGTTTTTTACTTAAAATCACTTCCTCATATGAATTTAAAGTTGACATATTACTATTATCAATTGTTTTTTTTATTGAAGAATTTATTTTTTTATGGGAATAACCAAGAATATTAGTTCCAATGCCCATTAGTGAAAAATCTAAATATTTTTTTCCACTTAAATCCCAAACAAAAGATCCCTTTGCCTTTGAGAAATATGTAGGCCATGCTCCCTTTAAAAATCTCGTTGGTTTTTTCGATAACAACATTCCTCCTGTAGTTAATACATTATTTGCATCAATCCATTTCTTATGTGCATTTCCCAAGGATTGATTTTTATTTTTTGGCCAAAATCTAGGATCTGTTAAATTCTCATCATCACAATCAAACTGATCGACTGTTATCTTTTGATATTTTAAATTTTCAGTAAATCTTATAATTTGCTCTAGTTGGAAACTATTATCAACTCCAATAATGTATTTATCAATTATTTTTTGATTAAAAATAAATTGCAAACAAAGTTGCAATGCAGATATGTTGCTTGCTTGAAGAAATTTATACCAATTTTTGAAAAGCGACTCCCAATTTCTAAAATATTCAGGTAGGTTTTTTTCTTTTTGAAGTAATAACCCTTGTAGAAAAATTGATCGCGCATGCAATTCTATATTTTTTTTTTTTAATTTTTTTAAATAATTATTTTTTAAAAAAGAATTATTAAAAATATTAACTGGGAATTGAACAATATCTGGTATAAAAACCTTTAAAATGTTATCAAGTTCATGGGTACTATAAACAGACACTCCAATCTTTTTAATTTTTCCTATTTTTTTTAATTTTGTAAGTTGGTTATAGACAATTATCCAACGTTTTTTATCTAAAGGCAAAAGTGGATCATGAACTAAAATAGCTTCTAAATTTCTATTATCAACTTTTTCAAAAATTAGTCTTATTTGTTCAATCAAATTCTTTTCAAATATTTCTATTTTGCATTCAATAATTGGCAATTTACTAATAATTTTTATTTTTGTTTTTTGAAAAGCTGCAAAAAAACTCTCAATATTTTTATATGTAGGGGCTGTATCTAAAGTGAATTTTTTTTCTTTAATGATACTAATTAAGGAAGATAAATTTTTATTTTTGTTAAAACCGTAATTTAAGTCTGTCTGGGCTGTGCCTAAAATAATTTTATCGTGCAAATACATTAGAAAGCAATTCTTTAATACTGCTTAAATTCAAGAAATGATTATTTTCAGAATTGTATTCGAATCCCTCTTTTACTTTTTTTCCTTTTTCTTTATTTTTATTTATTTGAAAGTCTAAATTGGAGTCAATAAATTTTACTGAAGGCTTAATCAAAAAATAATTTTCAAATTCAATTATATTGGAAAATTCGTCTGCTGAGCACAGAACTTCTTTGATTTTTTCACCCGGTCTAATACCTATAGTTTTTAATGGCATGTTAGGGGCGATGGCTTTAGCTAAATCAATAATTCTTACTGATGGTAATTTGGGAACAAATATTTCCCCTCCTCGCATCTCGTTTAAGCTTGATAATATAAACTCTACGCTTTGTTTTAATGTAATCCAAAACCTAGTCATTTTTACATGTGTTATTGGAATAAATTTTGAGGAATTATTTTTTAATTCATAAAAATACGGGGCCACAGAGCCTCTAGAATTAATAACATTTCCATAACGTACCACTGCAAATCTGGTTTTATTATTTCCTGCAAGATTGTTTGCGGACACAAAAAGTTTATCAGAAGCAAGCTTCGTTGCACCATATAAATTTATTGGATTTACAGCTTTATCTGTCGATAATGCAATAACTTTTTCGACGTCATTTTCTAAACTTGCATGAATTACGTTTTTTGCTCCATTTATATTTGTGTTTATAAATTCATATGGGTTGTATTCAGCTTGATCTACATGTTTTAAAGCGGCAGTGTGAATTACAATATCTACACCTCGAAAAGCGAATTTTAATCGTTCAGAATCTCTTACATCACCAAGAAGATATCTTAGAATACTTTTTTTATCCAATTGGTTAAATTTTTTATTATGTTCAGACTGCTTAAGCTCATCTCTTGAAAGGATAATAATTTTTCGTAAATTAAAATTTTTTAAGAAAATGGATGTAAGTTCAATTCCCAAGGAACCTGTTCCTCCAGTAATTAAAACGGATTTATTATTTAATAAGTTTTTACTGGGTATCTTAAACATAATTTTCTTAATTTAATTTTTTTAAAAATTAATTATATCATCAAATTTGATATTTTCATGATTTTTATGCGAAATCATTATAATAATTAGATCTTTCTTTAAACTTTCAACAATATTTAAAAATTTTAATTCATTTATCGCATCTAAGTTTGAAGTAGGTTCATCCAATAATAAAATTTTTGCGTCCTTGTATAATGCTCTAGCCAAACCAATTCTCTGAACTTGACCGCCGCTTAAATTACTAGAATACTCATCGATAATTTGATTTTGTCTTGTAGCTAACTCATCATAAATATTTGCTTGGCGAAGTGCCGCCTCATATTTTTTTTTATCGAAATTTTTACTAAATGAAAAAGTAATATTTTCTTCAAGTGTATTGTTTAAAAGTGTTATTTTTTGTGGTACATAAGATAAAAATTCAAACCATGATAAATTATTAAAATTATCAAATCTTCTCTCGTTAAAATAAATATCTCCCTTTTTAAATTTTATAATTCCCATTAATAGATTCAAAAATGTTGTCTTACCACTGCCTGATGCTCCTTTAATTAAATAAAAATTTCCGTGATGAAATTTGTATGAAAAATTTTTTATTATTTCTTTAGAACCATAACTAAATTGTAAGTTTTTTATACTAATGGATCTTAAGGATTCTTTAAACAAATCTTCTGTTTCTAAAAAATTAACTATTTCCTCTTTTTTTGAAAATTGTTCATATATTATATCTATAGAACTTTTGTCGTAGATAATTTGATTAACTGCAGAGTAAACAACATTAGCAGAAGGCAAAATTTTATATAAAGCGAAGATAATAATTGAAATTTGTATGACAAAATCTCCCCGATGAAGATTATCCAAGTTTAAATAAATTAATAATGCAAAACAAATAACCGCCACTATTTCAATAAACGGTTTTGAAGAATGATTAATAAAATTCGAGAACTTAATATTTTTATTGAAATTATCCTCGTAAAATTCATATCTAGAAAAAAGATAACTCTTGATTCCATAAATTTTGATCTCTTTAAAATTTAAAATAAGTTTATTTAAAATATCTAATCTACCTTTTAAAATTGAATTTAATTCACTTCCTTTTGCTGAAAAATATTTTTTAGAGATAAAAACTGCCCCGATAAACACTGTTGAAACTATGGCAAAAATGAAAAATGAATTTCCTTTAATTATAGAAAAAACGGAAAATAAAATTATCAGAATAGTAAATAAATTTTGTAATACTAAATTTATTGATCCAAGAACATTATTAACAAATCTGTCAACTTGCTGAAAAATTATTGTATTATAATATGATAAATTATTAGAATTAATAAACAAATAATTACTATTTGAGTAGATTAAAAATAATTTTTTTCTTAATTTAGATAAAAAAAATTGATTGAATGAAAAATTAAAAAAGTTTAAAATTATTATAAATATATTTGCAATTAAAGATGAAAAAATAAAAAATAAAAAGAATATTAATATTTCACTGTCTAAAAAAATTCTTCCAAAAATTAAAATTTTATCAGTAAATTTTGAAAATGTTTGAGAGTTAGTTGATGTTATGAAGGAAATTATTGGTACCACTGATAAAACATAAACAAGTTGAACTAAAGAGTTGATGAAATACATCAAATTCAAAAATATCATTTTTAGGTAAAAATTCTTGTCGATATAATTCCATAATAAAGAAAAAAATTTTATCATTTTATTTTTATTTTCTTGAAAACATTAAATTTATATTTTTTATTGTATAATTATTATTACTTAATTTTTTTCAAAAAATTATTTACGTATTAATAATTCGCATTTTTTATTATAGTAAATTGCAAAAAAATTTTTTGCTTAAATATAATACTTTTGTTAAATTAATTAAGACTACTTTTTGATTAATTTCATGATATTAGTAAATATAAATTTACTTTTAAAATTTCATAAATATCAAATTATCTAATTTACATTAAAATTTAAATGACAATTAAACAATATTATACAACAGAACAATACAATGAAAGGATAGGATCTGGTTTTAGAGCAAAGTTATTTAGACAAAGTCATTTATTAATGGAAAAATATAATTTTGGGACCGTAGATAAAATATTAGAGATTGGAGGAGGAAGCATATCTCATATAAATTTCATAAAACATAAATTCAATTCTTATAATTCTTTAGAAGTAGATTGTGGGACTAAAATTGATTTGTACATTAATAAAAAATACCCAAAAATAATTTTTAATTATTATGATGGAAAAAATATACCATTTAATGAAGTTTTTTTTGATAGAATTATTATATCTCATTGTCTCGAACATATCCTTGAACCTGAAAAATTCATCAATGAAATGCTAAGAGTTTTAAAAAAAAGTGGGGTTATTTCAATTGCACTGCCTTGCGATCCAGGAATACTTTGGAGAATTGGAAGACTACTATTACAAACTAATGGAAGAATTAAAGAAAAATTTTTTTTACAAAAAAATATCGAAATAAGTAATTATATTAATGCAACTGAGCATGTAAATTCTATATTTAATTTATATGCGATTATAAAAAAAAAATTTAATGTCAAAAAAGAAATTTTTTATCCTTTTAATGTAAAACTATTTGATTTAAATTTATTCTATATCTGTCAAATTGAAAAACAATAACTCAAGAATAAATGAGTAGAATAAAACTTTTAAAATTTGATATATTATTTATCCTAATTATTTTCACCTTAAGTATTTTTTTATTTTATCCCAAAGGATTAATTCTAGAAAGTTTTTATGCTCCTGGCGATGAAACGACTTATAAAAAATTAGCTATAAAACTTGTAACAGAAAAAATTTACGCAGAAGATTTCGATAACTTAAGAAGCTGGAGACCTCCAGGTTATCCTTTTTATTTGTCATTTTTCTACTTTTTTTTTGGTGATATCGGATTTAAAATCGTACCATATATAAATTTTATTTTTTATAATGTTTCATTTTATATTCTTTTTAAAATTTCTAATCTATTTGTTAAAAAAAATTATTCTTTTATTTTTGTTTTAACTGTCTTTTTATTTAATTTTTACAAATTTAATGAAATATTAGTAATAAACTATTCTGAGACCTTATATTTTTTTTTAATATGTTTTTTCTTATTTTTTTTATTAAAATCATTTCTTAAAAAACAAAAATTTAGTTTTATATTAAGTTTTTTTATTTTAGGTATTTCAAGTATGGTAAGAGGTCCAAGTCTACCTTTTGGCATAATATTAATATTTTTTATCCTTTTCTTTGACAAAACTTTTTCTAAAAAAATTATATTACTATCTTTTTTTTTATTTTTAATTCCGTCAGCAACTTGGATAGTGAGAAACTATTATGTTTTAGGATTCGGACCGCATTTATATACCGCAAACTATATTTTATTTTATTACGGACTATTTAATTTTTTAGAAGCTGAAAAAATCGATGAAATGGTAAAAGGTTTCGATGACCTTGGAAAGATTAATGCTTTAAAGCCCCTAATTTTTCAAAAAGTACAAGATGATTACATTGGAACTTTAATTCATTTTTTTAGAAAAATTATAAAGCATATTTATTACCACAACACATATATTACTTCATTTATCTTATTGAATTTTTTAATTTATGCTTACTTCAAGGATAAAAATAATTTTTATAATTTTATCAACTCTAAATATGTAAAAATAGTTTTCCTCTGTATATGTTTTAGTATTATTTTTATTATGATTAATTCCTTGGCCCAATTCTCATGGAGACATTCTTTAATTCCTTCGATCATTAAAATTTTATTTGAGGTTTTCTTAATTTTTTTTTTTATTAAATATAAATCCTATGTATTCTTTAAAATTATCAAATCATAATAAGATAAATTCTTATTTAAAGATTTTCAATCGAAACTTTCCAGGTCATTTTTTTTCTAGTCCATATTTAGAATGGTTATATAAAAAAAACCCAGACGGAAAATTAATTGGCGTTGATATTTTTTTTAATAAAGAAATTGTAGGCCATGTTGGTGGCGTGCCAATTAATTTTATTTATAAAAATAAAAAAAAAAAATCGTTCCTTAACATTAATTTATGCTTAAATAAACAATATAGAAAATCAGGATTAATATCTAAAGCGCAAAAAAAATTATTTAAAATTCTAAAAAATAAAAAATTTGATTTTTTTATAACAATTGCAAATGCACCAGCGGTAAAAAGTTGGCTTAAAGTTAAACTTAAAGTTTTAAAACCTCTAGAAGTAAAGTTTTTCTATCCTAAATCGGATTCAATTATAGATTCAGATATATTTAAAAATATTCTTCATCCTCAATGGACGAAAAAAAAAATACAATGGAGAACACAAAGTCCCAGAACAAATTTTAAAACTATTAAATTAAATAATTTTATTTGTCTTAAAAATAGAATTAAATTTTTATCAGCGCTTTCCGTAATTAAATATGATCCTAATACCCAATTTTCAAATAAACTACAAAATATTTTACCAAAGGTTTTTATTGGCTTAGGTTTCGCAAAAATTTTTAATACCTGCAATGTGAACATACCATTATTTTTACGACCATCTCCATTAATTTTTATGTATAAAATATTTAATAAATCAAATTTTAAAAAACAATATTTAAAAAATATTCAATTTTCATTGGCTGATCTTGATGTATATTAAAAATATAATTAAAGGTTTTTTGTATAAATTTTTTAAAAAATTTTATAATTGGATAATATATATTATTGAGAGAAGAAATTTTATTAAGAAAACATCTAATATAAAAAAAATAAAAATAGTGATTGGAGCAAGTAACACGGAATATGAAAATTGGATTTCAACTAATAGTAATTTACTCGACGTTACAAATATTTTGTCTTTTAAAAAAATTTTAAAATATGAAACAGTCGATAATTTTTTAGCTGAACACGTCTTCGAACATCTCACCGAATCACAGGGTAAATTAGCAACGGATAATTGCTATAAATTTCTTAAAATCTCTGGAGTTTTAAGAATTGCAGTTCCTGATGGTTTCTTTCCTAGTAAAGAATATATAAATTCTGTTAAACCAGGTGGCCATGGGCAAGGAGCTTATGATCATAAAATCCTATATAATTATATGACTATAAGAAATATTTTCGATGAAAAAAAATTTACGTTAAATTTCATTGAATATTTTGATGAGAATGAAAAATTTAATGAAAAAACTCTCACTAAAGAAAATGGATATATCATTAGAAGCAGATACAATGATACGAGAAATTATAACAATCTAATAAATTATACTTCTTTAATAGTAGACGCGGTAAAAATTTGATAACGAATTATCTCAAACAAATAAGATTAGTTCATTGGATAAAAAATATATTAATATTTTTTCCTATTATTATAACTTCTGAAATAAACAAAATTGATTACAAAATTATTTATGCTTTTTTATCATTTTCATTTCTATGCTCTTTTTTTTATTGCTTAAATGATCTAAATGATTTTAAAGAAGATAGAAACCATATATTAAAAACAAAGCGCCCTTTTGCTTCAAAAAAAATAACTCAGTTTGAGTTATTTTTTTTAATTGTTACATGTTTTTTTTTATCAGTTACATTTTACATAAAAACAGAAAGTGAAGTCATATTTAAATTTTATGTAATATATTTTTTTTTAAACTGTTTATATAATTTAATAATTAAAAAAATCAAATATTTAGATATTTTTTTTTTGCAATTATTTTACTACATAAGAATTGCAATTGGAGCATCCATATACTCTATAGAGCTAAGTGAATGGATTATATTCACATTTACTCTATTTTTTTTACATTTAAGTATTTTAAAAAGATATCATGAAGTCATAAAAATAAATAAAAATATTAAATTTAAAAATTATTATACTTCCGACCTAAAAGTTTTTGATAAAATTTTATTTTTTAATTTTTTAACTTTTTTAGTTTCAAATTTTTTTTATTTACAATCTACAAACTCAAAATTTCTAAATTTAGGTATTACAAAATTTATTATTTTAGAAATATTATTATGCTATCTACTATATAATATATTTAGAATTATGAAAAAAGAAAAAAAAAATAAAGATTTTTTTGAAATGATAATTAGTAATAAAACTAATTATATTATTTCAATAGTAATTATCATTTATTTTTACTTTATTTAACATGAAAGATATGAAAATTTCAGGATGGGGTAGAAATAAATTTATACTATCAAAATCATTTTTTTTTAATAAAAATAATTTTTATAAAAATTTTGGTATTATAGCCAGAGGAAATGGAAATAGTTATGGAGATAACTCCTTAGGCAAATCGGTCCTTTTAATTTCTAAAAAAAATAAAATTTTATATTTTGATAAAAAAAATGGGATAGTTATTGTTGAATCTGGCATTACAATTGATAATCTTTTGACTGAAACAATTAAAAATGGGTGGATTTTAAATGTCATTCCTGGAAAAGGAAATGTTACTATAGGAGGAGCAATTGCAAATGATGTGCATGGAAAAAACCATTATAAAGCCGGAGCATTTTCTAAATATGTTCAAGAATTTACATTATTAACTCAAAATTTTGGTATATTAAAATGTTCCAAAAA
>Ga0114979_10000255_pt1 | contig 35739 bp, 20 predicted proteins | sample S_140625_EF_Meta_FD_87315 | JGI IMG/M metagenome (GOLD analysis project Ga0114979, IMG submission 87315) | Freshwater microbial communities from Lake Simoncouche, Canada to study carbon cycling - S_140625_EF_MetaG | ecosystem: Environmental > Aquatic > Freshwater > Lake | place: Lake...
ATCTGGTAACGAAACTGGTGACTTTAGAATTGGTACTGGTTTAAGTATTAATCAGGCAACTGGTACTCTTGTGGGTAGAACATTTAGTAAATCTCTATTCTCATTAGTAACTCCGTTCTCATTGGCACTACAAATATAAAAAAGAAAATAAAAAATAAAAAGAAATGGCAGAAGTTTTTGTACCGTTAAATCGATTCCAGTCAGTAGTAACAGGACTGACTGGTGAGCAAGATGAAATATATGCAACTCCAGCTGGGGTATCATCAATTGTGTTATCATGTCAAATTACAAATAATAGTTTGGTAACTCAACCTGTTACTATATTTGTAACATCTAATAAAGAGATACCTGTGCCTGAATTTGGTAATGTATATAGCGGTAGTTCGTTTATAAGTTCTTCTGTATCTTTATTAAATTTTAGTGGAAGTTTTGCTAGTGCATCTTTATTATTAAATTCAAATAGACAATTTTTAAGAAAAGAAATAGCAGCATATACATCTAATCAAAATAATTTATCAGAAACTCCATTTACATTTATATCATCATACTTTGAACAAAACACATTAGATGATGTAGATGCAATAAAATATGATATAGCTAATAATACAACAATCAGAACAAATAAAGCAGCAAAAGCTTATTTTGACAAAAATGGTGTATCTTTAATTGATTCAACGGAATATTCTGCATCTATATTTGCATTAGATTATTTAAAAGTATTATCTAATCAAATTTTAAAAAATCAATCAGTAACTGGTTCTACTGATTCACCGCTATTATTTCAAAGTGCGGTTACTCAATCTGTATTAACAGGATTCACAAATGGAACTCAGGCAGGAATATCAGCATCTATATATGTTGTTAATAGTTTAGTTGATGTAATTAAAAAAACTATTGAAGCTCCTGTACTTGTTGAACAAGAAGCTGTAAGATTGGTAACAAACGTAACAATCCCACCGGCTGATTCTTTATCTCCTGTTGTATCTGGTAAATTAGTATTGGAAGAAACTTATGGATTTATTGTTTCGGGCTCAACCGAATTAACTGTGGTTCTTTCTTTGTTAGAAAGTGCGAATGAATAACAATAATATCATTGATTGATATTTATAAGGGATTCTCTATATTTATAACAAAGCTGGAAAGTAACGCATGGCAATAAGTAATCTATTAACGGGTAGGGTAAGGGTAGTAAGCCCAAAAAATGTAACACTAGACAGATATCAGTTTCTTGATTTATCACAAGCTGAACCAAATTTAGGTGTTCCAAATTTTAGCGCTTCACTTTCGGGTTCTCCTGCTATTGTAGTTTCGGATGACCAGGGAAATAGAGGATTTGTAAGAAGTTTGGATTTGGATAATGTAACGGCTAAATTTACTGGTTCGTTTACAGGTTCATACACAGGTTCGTATTTTGGTGATGGTAGAGATTTATTTAATCTCCCAGCTTCTAAATTTATAGCAAGTGGTTCATCGACAGCATCATTTATAAATGGTGGCTTTAATGTAAATACAAGCGCATCAATTCAGGGAAATCTTAGTGTATCTAATAACTTATATGTAAGTAAATCAATATATGCAGACCAATTAATTGTAAATGTAATTTCTTCTTCTGTAATATATTCATCCGGTTCAAATAAATTTGGTGATGAATATTCAGATAGACAAGAATTTACTGGATCTGTATTAGTTAGTTCATCGTTGATAGTAAATAATGCAACTGGTTCATCTTTTACTGGTTCATTTACTGGTTCATTCTTTGGTGATGGTACAAATTTATTTAATTTACCAAAAGCAACTAGATTAGCAACCGGTTCAATAACTGCATCAGTAGGACCTGAGTTTGGATTTAAAGTAGAATCGGTAGCAAGTGGTTCACAATTTACAGGAAGTTTATTAGTATCTGGTTCTGTATCAGCATCGTTTTTTGTAGGAGATGGTTCTAAATTATTTAATATTCCTGCATTAACGGCAACATTGATAGCAAGTGGTAGTGTAACTGCATCTGTAGACCCAGCATATGGTTTAAGAGTAGTATCTCCTATAAGTGGTTCGGAATTTACTGGTAGTGTTGATATTACAGGAAGTTTAACAATAACAGCAACTTCTGGAGCATTGAAACTTGGTTCATCATCGGCATATTATGGAGAAGGTACATACTTAAGAAATATTCCTAGAAATGCACTTACTGAAGATGCTTTAATATCTACCGAAATTAAAAGTGGTAGCGTAACTGCATCAGTTTCTCCTAATTTTGGATTTGTAGTAAATTCAAAAGCAAGTGGTTCATTTTTCTATGGAGATGTTCAAGCTACATCTGGTTCTGTGTTTAGTGGTAGTGGTGCTAAATTATTTGATATTCCATTAAATTCATTAGCACAAGAAGCATTTAGAATTGTAAGTGCTAGTGTAACTGCATCGGTATCTCCAAATTTTGGATTTAAAGTAGAATCTAAAATTAGTGGTTCTCAATTTACTGGAAGTTTATTTGTAACTGGAAATATTGAAATACCAACTGGTAGTGGATATTTTTCTGGTAGTGGTGCCGGTTTATCCGATATACCAAGATCAGCATTATCTTTTGAAATTAATAGAATAGCAAGTGGAAGTGTAACCGCATCGGTTGATCCTGGTAATGGATTTGTAGTATTTTCCCCCGCAAGTGGTTCTAGATTTACTGGTTCTATTTTTGTAACGGGTAGTGGTATTGAACTATCGTCTGGGTCTTTTAGTGGTAGTGGAGCTAGATTATTTGATATTCCTAAATCAGCAATTTCTAATTTAGATTTATCAAAAATATTTTCTGGTTCTTATACAGCATCTATATCTCCTGATTATGGTTTTACAGTAAACACTCGTTCTACGATTAGTGGTAGTTTAGTTGTATCATCATCGGCAGAACCTTTAGCAACATCTTCGATACCAACATATTATTATGTAACAAATTTTGGAGCATCTGCTTATAATTTTGATGGAGCAGCAAGTGGACCTAATCCAAATTTAACTTTAGTTAGAGGTGTTACTTATCAATTTGAAGTAAACGCAAACGGTCATCCATTTTATATAAAAACAGCAGCAACATCTGGTGTTGGTAGTCAATACACAACTGGAGTTGTTAATAATGGAGCTCAGAGTGGTTCTGTGTATTTCACACCACCATCTGGTTCTCCTGATACATTATATTATGTTTGCCAATTCCATCAAAGTATGGCGGCAACAATGAGTATTGTTGATACGATTTATTTACAAAATAGAATTTTATTTGAAGGCAATACCGCTATTAGTGGTGGTTTATATGTAAGAGATTATGTAAGAGCAAGAGAGTTTACTGGTTCTTTTTCTGGTTCGTATATTCAAGGTGATGGTGGTGGGTTATTTAATATTCCTCGTTCCGCTTTTACTGGAGATGCATTTAGAATAGCATCTGGTTCAGTAACGGCATCAACTACACCTGATTATGGATTTAGAGTTGAAACTGATAGAACGGCATCGGCATATGGTTCACAATTTACTGGTTCAGTTGATATAAGTGGAAGCTTAAGAGCATTTGCAGTTAGCGCTTCTTTAATATCTGGTTCATTTTTTGGAGATGGTAGTGGATTAAGAAATGTACCTGCTGAAGTATCAAATAGAATTTCAAGTGGTAGTGTAACCGCATCGGTAAATCCTGATGGTGTTGGTTTTAAAGTAGAATCTTCACAATTTGGTTCTAGATTTACGGGTTCATTATTTATTAGTGGAGGTGGTATATTTTTAGAAACTGGTTCATCTTATTCTGGTAGTGGTAGATATCTTTATGATATACCTCGTTCAGCACTTTCATTTGATATTAGTTTAATTGCTAGTGGTAGTTTTACCGCATCAGTTTCTCCAACTTATGGATTTAAAGTAGAATCTGCACAAAGTGGTTCTAGACTTACTGGTTCATTATTTGTAAGTGGTGGTGTTTATTTGGGTAGTGGTTCTCATTTTAGTGGTAGTGGTAGATATTTGTTTGATATACCTCGTTCAGCAATTTCAAATTTAGATACAAACGCAATATTTTCTGGGTCTGTTACCGCATCGGTAGCACCTAATACTGGATTTATTGTAACATCGATTGTAAGTGGTTCAATATTTAGTGGTAGCATTAATGTAAGTGGTAGTGGTAAATTTATAAATGGCGTAACTGCATCGGTATTTAGTGGTAGTGGTGCGGGTTTAACCGATATACCATTTTCAGCACTTTCGCAAGAATTATTTAGAATCGCATCTGGTTCAGTAACAGCTTCTGCTATACCTGATTACGGATTTAGAGTTGAATCGCAAGCAAGTGGTTCACAAATAACAGGTAGTGTTAGAGTTACAGGAAGTTTATTTGTAACGGCAACTTCTGGAGCATTAGTATTGGGTTCATCTTCAGCTTATTATGGTGAAGGTACTTATTTAAGAAATATTCCTAGAAATGCTTTAAGTGAAGATGCACTTATTTCAACCGAAATTAAATCAGGTTCAGTAACGGCATCAGTTTCTCCTAATTTTGGATTTGTAGTAAAATCACAAGCAAGTGGTTCTATATTTAGTGGTAGTATAAGAGTTACTGGAAGCGTTTATGTAGAAAGTGGTTCTTCGTATTATGGAGATGGTAGTGGTTTAACAAATATTACACTAGCTAATTTAGCAATAGATTCAACAAAAATATTTAGTGGTTCTGCAACAGCTTCAATATCACCTGATAAAGGATTTACTGTAAATACTTATTCTACTATTAGTGGAAGTTTTATAGTTTCTTCATCAGCAAGAGAAGTATTAACCTCATCATTATTTCCTGTTTATAATGTTACAGCTGATGGTAGTAGCGCTTATATAATTAGTGGTTCGGTTCAAGGTTCAAATCCATCTATAACATTAGTAAGGGGTGTTAAGCATACATTTAATATAAACGCAATAGGGCATCCTTTTTATATTAAAACAGTAAACTCAACTGGAACAGGTAACACTTATTCAAGTGGAGTTACTAATAACGGAGCTGCAGTTGGTACTATTATATTCACACCACCGGTAGATGCTCCAAATACTTTATATTATAATTGCCAATTTCACGCTGGTATGGCTGGCACATTTAACCTTGTTGATTCAATAATATTACCAGCTGAAATAAAATTCATTGGAGAAACAAAAATAATTGGTAATATAACTGCTTCAATGTATAGTGGTAGTGGTAGGGGTTTATTTGATATACCACAATCAGCACTATCATCGGAAGTATTTAGAGTGGCAAGTGGTAGTGTAACTGCATCTGTAGCACCTAATTATGGATTTAAAGTAGAATCTCAAATAAGTGGTTCACAACTTACAGGTAGTTTACAGGTAAGTGGTAGCATTTATATGTACGCTACAAGTGGAGCATTGATGTTAGAATCATCTTCTAATTTCTTTGGTGAGGGTAGATATTTAAGAAATATACCTCGTTCAGCATTAACGGAAGATGCATTGATTTCTACTGAAATTAAATCAGGTTCAGTAACAGCATCGGTAGCACCTGATTATGGGTTTAAAGTTATTACTGCATTTACATCTTCATTAGGTGAATCTGGGGCATTTACCGCATCAATCGCATCTCAATTCACAGGTTCTATTTCTGTAAGTGGTAGTGTTTATATTAATGATAATAGTGGTGGATTATTTATAGAATCATCTTCATTCATATATGCAGAAGGTACTTATTTAAGACGTATTCCAAAATCAGCATTAACCGAAGATGCATTATTATCTTCATTCATAGTATCTGGTTCTGTTACCGCATCTGTAAATCCTAATGATGGATTTAGAGTTATAACTCCATTTACTGGTTCTCAAATTGGTTCTCAATTTACTGGTTCGGTTGAAGTTAGTGGTAGTATTATAGCTAAAAATTTCTTCATAGGAGATGGTAGATATATTACAAATGTACAAGCAGCAGCATCTCCATTAATAGCAAGTGGTTCGGCAACGGCATCTGTATCTAGTGGAGATACATTTATAGTAACAACTTTAGCAACTGGTTCTGGTTTGGATTTCCAAATTGGTACTCGTATAACGGGTAGTGTGGATGTTAGTGGTAGTTTACAATCTCAATTCTTTGTTGGTGATGGTAGATATATTACAAATGTTGTAGCAAACGCAGCACCATTTATAGCAAGTGGTTCGGCAACGGCTTCGGTAGCAAGTGGTGATACATTTGTAGTAAAAACAGCAGCAACTGGTTCTCAATATGGTTCTAGAATTACTGGTAGTATTGATGTTAGTGGTAGTATTAAAGCATTTTCATTTATTGGAGATGGTTCTCAATTAACAAACGTTCAAGCGGCAGCATCTCCTTTAATAGCTAGTGGTTCGGCAACGGCTTCGGTAGCAAGTGGTGAAAAATTCTTGGTAATTACATCACCTGAATCTGGGTCATTTAAATCTCAATTTACATCATCGGTAGCAATTAGTGGTTCGCTTACAGCATCTCTTTATTATGGAGATGGTGGTGGATTATTTAACATCCCACCTGATGCGATTCAAAACTTAGAGTTACCAAAAATTAACTCTGGTTCTGGTGTTGCTATCATTGACCCAACTAAATTAAATGTAAACGTACCAATTACAGCAGCAAGATATGATGGAGATGGTAGTGGATTATTTAATATCCCACCTGATGCATTGCAAGATTTGAAATTAGATAGAATCATTTCTGGTTCTGTACAAGCTCAAATCTCACCAAATAAAGGATTGCAAATTGGAACTAGAACATTTGTGTCTGGTAACTTAAGTGTTACTGGTTCATTATTTGTTACTGGTGGAAATATTGTAGCAAACTCTGGTTCTGTTTTCTTTGGTGATGGTAGTGGATTAACAAACATTAATATAGCTAACTTATCATTTGAAACATTCTTATTAAAGAGTGGAAGTGTAACAGCATCTATTTCACCTGATAAAGGGTTTGTAGTAAATACATCCGCATCTATTTGGGGAGATTTGTATGTAAATAATAAATTTAGAGCAAATAGTATAACTGCTAGTAATTATATTTTCTCTCCATTAATTAGTAGTTCATTTTTGGGAACATATAATTTCCAAGGTAATGGACCAACTGCATCGGCTCAATATGATATTTTAAGATTTGATGAGAATAGAGGATATTTCATTCCACAACCTGAAACTTCAATAACTGAAACTGTAGGATTTAGTAATGTAAGTGATTTAACAATTGTACATAATTTGGATATTCGTTATCCTATGGTACAAATATATGCAACTGGTTCTGAAGACCAGATTATGGCTGGTACTATTAAATCAATTGATAAAAACACAATACAAATTAAATTTGCTGGATTAACTTCTGGAAATGTTGTAATTGGTAGTGGTGGTTCATTAATCAATGGAACAATACCTGGTGATAGAGTTATTGGTACTGTACTTTCATCATCATATGCAGTTAGAGCTGGTGTGGCGGAAAGTATAGTTGGATTTAATTCAGCATCATTAGCAGCTTTGGGTGATTTGGAAAACTTTGTAAGAAATTCACAAACATCTTCGATGGCTGTGTTTAGTGCTGTAAGTTCATCATATGCACTTACAGCATCATACGCATTAAATGCAGGACAAGGTGGTACTGATTTATTTATATACCAAACAAGTTCATTAGTAAAAGCACAAACTGGAAAAATTAACTTTACTGGTAGTGGTGTAAGTGTTACTCCATCTGGTTCAGATGGTGTATTGGTAACTATATTAGGTGGAGGTGGTGGTGCTGGTTTTGGTGATTTACTTAGTTCACAAACTTCTTCAATGTTGGTTGGGACTGCTTCATTAGCATTCACCGCATCATACGCTTTATACGCTTTAAATGCGGAAGGAGTAAATACAGCATCATTCTTACAAGTAAATAAAGATAGTAATATTAACGCCAATTTAACAATAAGTGGAAGCTTGGGAGTTAGTGGTAGTGTTGCATTTAGTAGTAGTATTTCACTTTATAGTTTACCTTCTGGTTCAGCACAAGAAGTTGTTGTTTGGGACCCTATAACTAAAAAATTAGGATATAGAAACGTAGCAGCTGCAGTAGGTTCATCAGGTACTGGTGGTACTTCTGGGGGTGATGGTTCATCCGGCTCTTCTGGAAGTAGTGGTACAACAGGTTCAGCTGGTTCATCCGGCTCTTCTGGAAGTAGTGGTTCATCCGGCTCCTCTGGAAGTAGTGGTAGTAGCGGTACGTCTGGAATAAGTGGAACTAATGGAACGTCTGGGTCTTCTGGAAGTAGTGGAAGTAGTGGAAGTAGTGGTTCATCGGGAACTTCTGGCACATCTGGAAGTTCTGGGTCATCGGGAAGTTCTGGTTCATCGGGAACTTCTGGTTCAACTGGTTCTAGTGGTAGTAGCGGAAGTAGTGGGTCATCAGGAACTTCTGGTAGTAGTGGAACTAGTGGAAGTAGTGGTACAACTGGTTCGGATGGCACATCGGGAACTTCTGGAACTAGCGGCACTAGTGGTAGTGGTGGTTCATCGGGAACTTCTGGTAGTAGCGGTTCATCAGGAACTTCTGGAAGTAGCGGTTCATCTGGAAGTGGAGGTTCAACTGGGTCAGCAGGTACATCAGGAACTTCTGGTTCATCTGGCACATCAGGAACTTCTGGTTCATCGGGTTCATCTGGGTCATCAGGCACAACTGGTTCGGCTGGTACATCGGGTTCATCAGGAACCTCTGGGTCATCTGGAAGTGGAGGTTCATCAGGTACTTCAGGAACTTCTGGTTCAACTGGTACGGCTGGCACATCGGGAACTTCTGGAACTGCTGGCACATCAGGTTCATCAGCAACTGCTGGTACAGGTGGTACATCGGGTACGTCTGGCACCTCTGGTACAACTGGAACTGGTGGTACGAGTGGCTCTAGTGGTATAGATGGTACTAGTGGCTCTAGTGGCTCGAGTGGTAGTAGTGGAGAGGCTGGTACATCAGGAACTTCTGGAAGTGGTGGTACATCAGGTACTTCTGGCACAGCTGGTACATCGGGAAGTTCTGGGTCATCTGGAAGTAGTGGTTCAACCGGCTCTGCTGGTACATCAGGTACTTCTGGTATTGATGGAAGTAGTGGTACATCAGGAAGTTCTGGGTCATCTGGAAGTAGTGGAACAACAGGTTCATCGGGAAGTTCTGGTAGTAGCGGTACAAGTGGCACATCAGGAACTTCTGGCACATCGGGAACTTCTGGAAGTAGTGGTTCATCAGGAACAACTGGTTCATCAGGAACTTCTGGAAGTAGCGGTACTGCTGGTAGTAGTGGTGTTGATGGTACATCTGGCACAAGCGGTACATCAGGAACTTCTGGTACAAGTGGCACAACTGGTTCGGATGGAACTTCGGGAAGTAGTGGTACTGCTGGTTCATCTGGCACAAGCGGCACCGATGGAACTTCGGGAAGTAGTGGTTCAGCTGGCACAAGTGGTTCAGCTGGCACAAGTGGTTCAGCTGGTACAAGTGGTTCTACTGGAAGTGATGGAACTAGTGGTAGTAGTGGAACAGCAGGGTCTTCAGGAACTTCTGGTACTGATGGCACTAGTGGTAGTAGTGGAACAAATGGCTCAGCTGGTACAACTGGTTCATCGGGTACAACTGGTTCATCAGGAACTTCAGGTATAAATGGCACAAGTGGAAGTAGTGGAAGTAGTGGAAGTAGTGGAAGTACAGGTACAGATGGTACGTCTGGCACAACAGGTACATCAGGCACAACTGGTTCATATGGTACTTCTGGCACAAGCGGTACAAATGGCACAAGCGGTACAAATGGTAGTAGTGGTTCTGCTGGAAGTAGTGGTAGTAGTGGAACTGATGGTTCTGCTGGTACAACTGGTTCGTATGGTACGAGTGGTAGTAGTGGTATAGATGGTTCATCTGGCACAAGCGGTACTAATGGAACTTCAGGAAGTAGTGGCACAGCAGGTACTTCTGGAAGTAGTGGTACAAGTGGTAGTAGCGGTACTTCTGGTTTAGATGGAACATATTTTGGAAGTAGTGGAAGTAGTGGAAGTAGTGGTAGTAGCGGAAGTACTGGAACTGATGGTACTTCAGGTTCTTCTGGTAGTAGTGGATTGAATGGTACATTCTTTGGTAGTAGTGGTTCATCTGGAACTGATGGCACATCGGGAACTTCTGGTACATCAGGTTCTTCTGGCACAACAGGTACAAGCGGTACTGATGGTAGTAGCGGTACTTCTGGTTTAGATGGAACATATTTTGGTAGTAGCGGTACATCAGGAACGGATGGCACAGGTGGTACATCTGGATTAGATGGGACGTCTGGTACTGCTGGGTCTTCTGGAAGTAGTGGTACAAGTGGTTTAGATGGAACATTCTTTGGTTCATCAGGAACTTCTGGTTCAACTGGTTCTGCTGGTTCAAGCGGACAAAGTGGAACATCTGGAGTAGATGGCACATCAGGAACTTCTGGTTCTTCTGGTTCGTCTGGTTTGGATGGAACTTATTTTGGTAGTGCTGGTACATCAGGTTCAACTGGTACAGCAGGCACAAGTGGTAGTAGTGGATTTAATGGTACTAATGGCACAAGTGGTTCATCAGGAACTTCTGGAAGTAGTGGATTGAATGGTACATTCTTTGGTACAAATGGTACTAGCGGCACAAGCGGCACAAATGGTACAACAGGTACTGCTGGTTCATCTGGGTCAACTGGTACGGATGGTACATCAGGAACTTCTGGAAGTAGTGGATTGAATGGTACATTCTTTGGTACAAACGGCACATCAGGAACTTCTGGTACAAATGGTACAACAGGTACTGCTGGTTCGTCTGGGTCAACTGGTACGGATGGTACTAGTGGTACAAGCGGAAATGGTACATCGGGAACTTCTGGGTTAAATGGAACTTATTTTGGTAGTAGTGGTTCTTCGGGAACTAATGGAGCTCCTGGTACAACTGGTGCAGATGGTTCATCCGGAACTTCTGGAACAAATGCTCCTGGCTATTCATCGGGAACTTCTGGAACGGATGGCATTACGGGTTCAAGTGGTACATCGGGTTCATCAACGCCTGGTATAACCTCTGGTACTTCTGGTACACCGGGTATTAGTGGTACATCAGGTACTTCACCTGCTGGATTCACATCGGGTACATCAGGAGGAGCAGGTACTAATGGTACTTCTGGGTTCGCAACCGTTAGTGGTACAACTAATAATGGTGTATTAACTTTAGAAGGCGCATCTCCAAACGTAAGAGCGGAAGATAATATGGTATTTGATGGTACTACATTGACTGTTACTGGTAATGTAGTAGTAACAACTTCGGTAGCAGCAACAACGTTTAGAGAAACATATAATGATTTAGGAACTGGAGCTAGTGCTACATTTGATTTATCAACGGCAAACAATTTTAGAAGACAATTTAACGGAACTGCAACAATAACATTTAGTAATCCACCAGCATCAAACGCATTTGGATTTACGTTAGTAGCTGTTAATGCTGGTTCATACTCTATAACTTGGCCGGCAGCAGTAGATTGGGCAGGTGGAGTTCCTCCTGTATTAACATCGGTTGGTACGGATGTACTTACATTCTATACATTTAATGCTGGTTCATCATATTACGGATTTATAGTAGGTAAAAATTTAAGTTAAAGTTATGGGAATATTTAGAAAATTAGTAGAATCGGATTCAACACAATCATATCCTTTTGTATTTAGAATAACAACAACAAGTGCAAGTACAACTTTTACTGTACCATTGGTTGATTATGGGGCATTAACGCCTCAATTAGTTATCAGTTGGGGTGATGGTTCATCATCTCCTCTTATAACTTCATCATCATCAACAGATAGAGTTCATACATATTCTACTGCTGGTACATATACAATTACTATAAGCGGATTTATGCCAGGCTTTAAAGTTAATAATAGTGCAGCTATTAGAAATCTTATTACTGAATTAGTGCAATGGGGGACTGTTGGATTGAGAACAATTGATTTTTATGGTTGTTTAAATTTAACTTCAATTCCTGGTAGTGGTACTTTGAGTGGTGTGGGTGGATATACTGGATTAGGTGATGTTGTATCTTTTGCTTCTTTTATGAGAAGTAGTGGTATATCATCAATACCATCTGATATATTTAATTATTCACCATACGCAACAACTTTTACTGATACATTTTCATCAATGTTGTATTTGACATCAGTACCAAGCAATTTATTTAATAATGTACCATTGGCAACTACATTTGCATCTTGTTTTTCAGCATGCAACGCATTGACATCAGTACCTTCTACATTATTTGATTTAAATCCAAATGTAGTAAACTTTTCTGGTACATTTCGTAACTGTAGAGCATTAACTAATGTATTACAATTTACATATAATACTCAAGTTACTATTTTTAACAATATTTATAATATGACCACAACATCAAATGTACTAAGTGGTACAGCTCCGGAATTGTGGAATAGAACCCCAATACCATCTGGAACAGCGGCATTTAGAAATTGTAGTGGATTAACAAATTTTGCATCAATACCTGTAAATTTTAAATAAATTATGTATTTAAGAATAGTAAATAACACAACAACATATCCATACACAATACAAGATTTAAGAGAATCTTTACCAAATGTAAGTTTACCAGCTGAAATAACAATTGAACAATTGGCTGAGTGGGAAATGTATGAAGTTTTTCATACAGCAAAACCAAATGATTACACTAAAAGTATTGTGGAAGGTACACCAATTTTAATAGAAGGTGTATATAAACAAAATTGGATACAAACAAATGCATCTCAATCCGAAATCGATACAAAAATAGATAATAAATGGGATGAGATTAGAGAAATTAGAAATCAATTGTTAATAGAGTGCGATTGGACACAATTATCCGATATTCCAACGGAAACAAAGGAAGTGTGGACAAATTACAGACAAGAGCTTAGAAATATTACCAATCAATCAAACCCATTCAATATAAATTGGCCAACGAAACCTTAAAAGAGGGATGGTTTATATTTATATCTATAACTTAAAAGATTAGATACAAATGGTAATACATAGTCCCATATTTTCGGGTTCAATTATTCAGGATAGAAATAACGCTTATGCTGACCTTAGTGGTTCGTTTAGTGGTTCTCTTACTGGTTCGTTTAAAGGGACAATCGATGTACAGCAAGCATCATTTGCTAACTTAGATGTAACTAATAAATTATCAGTTAGTGGTTCTATAAAAATGACTGGTTCGATGGATTTAACATCCGGCGGATATTTAGTAGATGGGGTTAATGTATTGGATTCAGCTATCGCATTTGCAATAGCATTGGGATAAAAAAATAAAAAGAAATGGCAAACGCATTTAAAAATAGTATTACTGGTTCAATTGGAACAAATGGTGTTAAAGTTTATGAAACACCATTAGCTACATCAACAACTGTTATTGGAGTTGGTGTTGCTAACACAAATTCACAAAATATTTCAGTTAGTGTGATGATTAGAGATAACTCAGCAAACAAAGTTGTTTATGTTGTGAAGGATTCTTTAATTTTACCTGGTAGTTCTAATGTATTAGTTGGTGGTGAGCAAAAGTTAGTTTTAGAAGCAGGAGATTTTCTATCAGTAACATCATCATTGGCTAATTCAGCAGATGTAATTGTTTCAGTATTGGAGATAACATAAAAGTTTTAATTAATGGAATATTTAGGAGGTAACCCTAATGGTTTAAATCAATTAAGTTCAAGCTTAATTGCGTTGTATGTGAGTGGGAGCAAGATAGCTAACTTCTCATCGGAATCGGTGAATGTGGTTGGTAATTTTACTGCCTCTGGTATTCAAACTAATTTAATTGTTAGTCAATCCAATTCTCCAATATCAATAAGAGGTAATGTTCAAATAACTGGTTCGTTAAATATTTCATCATCAATAACTGCATCTTTATTTAGAGGAGATGGTAGTGGATTATTTAATATTAGTGCAACAGCAATTGGAGATTTGAACCAATTAAAATCAGGTTCGGCAATAGCTAATATATCTCCAAACAAAGGATTAATTGTAAATACTGGAGTAAGTGTTGATAATTTTTTAATTGTAAGTGGTAGTGGTATTTTTAAAGGAGATATTAGTGTAGCTGGAAAAATAACATCAACTGAAATATTTGCAACATATATTTCTTCTTCTGTAATATATTCATCGGGCTCAAATAAATTTGGAGATTCTCAAACTGATAAGCAAGAATTTACTGGTAGTGTGGCTATGAGTGGTTCTCTTTTTATAGATGGGTTGAAAGCTGATAGTTCAAATGAAGTATTAGTAATAAATGCTACAACAGGTAAAATAGGAACTAAAACAGCTGCAGCAACTTCTGGAACATCTGGTACATCAGGTACAACTGGGTCTTCAGGAACTTCTGGTAGTGGTGGTTCATCGGGTACAACTGGTTCGGATGGCACATCTGGCACATCCGGTACATCGGGAACACGAGGCACTTCAGGAAGTGGAGGTACATCAGGAACTTCTGGGTCATCTGGAAGTGGTGGTACATCAGGAACTTCTGGGTCTACTGGTTCTGCTGGTACATCAGGAACTTCTGGTAGTAGCGGCAGTAGTGGAAGTGGTGGTACATCAGGAACAAGAGGCACATCTGGAAGTAGCGGAAGTGGTGGTACATCAGGAACTGATGGTTCATCAGGAAGTGGAGGCACATCGGGAACTTCTGGAAGTGGTGGTACATCTGGCACAAATGGTACTGCTGGTAGTGGAGGTTCATCGGGAACTTCTGGTTCAACTGGTTCGGCCGGTACAACTGGGTCTTCAGGTACAACTGGTTCATCGGGTACAACTGGTTCTAGTGGTACAAGTGGACAGAGTGGAAGTTCTGGGTCATCTGGTTCTAATGGTTCTTCTGGTAGAGATGGTACATCTGGTAGCGGAGGTAGTAGTGGTACTGCTGGTAGCGGTGGTATTACTGGAGCAGGTGGTTCTGCTGGTACATCGGGAAGTAGTGGAAGTAGTGGGACTAGTGGGTCATCGGGTTCAACTGGTTCAGCTGGTACATCGGGAAGTTCTGGTTCAACGGGTTCTAGTGGTATAACTGGAGCAGGTGGAACGGCAGGAACTTCTGGAAGTGGAGGCACATCAGGAACTTCTGGTTCAACTGGGTCAAGCGGTACGTCTGGTACGGCAGGGACTTCTGGTTCAACTGGGTCAACGGGTTCAGCGGGTACATCAGGAACTTCTGGTTCAACTGGTTCGGCTGGTACAAGTGGCAGTAGTGGTAGTGGTGGTACAACAGGAACTTCTGGTTCGGCTGGTACGTCTGGCACAACAGGAACTTCTGGTAGTGGTGGTACTAGTGGACAAAGTGGTGGTATCAAATATAATTTTTCAACAACAATTACTGATTCTGACCCTGGTAATGGAATAGTACAATATAATAATGGTACTATTGCTTCGGTAACTTTTTTATACATTGATATATTAGACCAAAGTGGTAATAATCAATTAGCATGGTTTAATAGTTGGGATGATAGTAACACACCAAATAATAGAGGTAATGTTATTTTATCATCAAGAGATAGTGGAACAATAAATAATATATTCACAATTACTGGAGCAGTAACTAACGCATCTGGATATTTTAAAATACCTGTAATATATGTAAGTGGTACACTACCAACTAATACTGCACAATTAGTAATTGATTTTGCAAGAACTGGAGATAGTGGTACATCAGGAACTTCTGGTTCTGCTGGCACAACAGGTACTTCTGGTTCAGCTGGCACATCGGGAACTTCTGGTTCAGCTGGCACATCGGGAACTTCTGGTTCTGCTGGCACGGCTGGAAGTGGTGGTACATCAGGAACTTCTGGTTCGGCTGGCACATCAGGTACAACAGGTACTTCTGGTAGCGGAGGTAGTAGTGGAACATCTGGTAGCGGAGGTAGTAGTGGTTCTGCTGGTAGTGGGGGTAGTAGTGGTACTGCTGGGAGTAGTGGTTCAGCTGGAACATCTGGTTCAGCAGGAACTGCTGGAAGTGGAGGCTCATCAGGAACTCGTGGTACATCGGGAAGTGGAGGGTCATCAGGAACTTCTGGTACTTCTGGTTCGGCTGGTAGTGGTGGTACATCAGGAACTGCTGGTACATCTGGCAGTGGAGGTACATCAGGAACTGCTGGTACATCAGGATTATTATCATTAAGTGGTACAACTGATAATGGTGTAATTACATTAAATGGAACTGCACCAAATGCAACTGTTGAAAGTAATTTACTATTTGATGGTAGTACGTTGACAGTAAATGGAGCAGCGGTAATTACTGGTAACTTAGTTGTTAATGGTACAACTACAACTGTAAATTCAAATACAATTAATTTAGGTGATAATATTATTACTTTAAATGGAGATTATACAGGTTCAGTAGCACCAACTGAAAATGCTGGTATTGAAATTAAAAGAGGTAACGCTGCAACTGTATCATTCTATTGGGATGAAACAAATGATAGATGGACTTTAGATAATAATACATATGTAAACGGAAATATTCAGGGAACTGGTAATATTGTTATATCAGGTACAATTGATACGGGTCAAGGAGCTACTGAGGTTTATTTAATGAACCAAAATGTAAGAACTACGGATAACGTTACCCATGCAACAATTACAGCAACAAATGGTGTAAGTGTAACTGGTGGAAACCTTTCGGTAAGTGCTGGTAATATAACATTAAGTGGTACAATAGATACTGGACAGGGAGCAACTGAAGTTTATTTAATGAACCAAAATGTTCGTACAACCGATGCAGTAACATTCTCTACAGTTGATACTGGACAAGGTGCAAATGAATTGTACGCAATGAACCAAAACGTAAGAACTACGGATGCGGTTACATTCTCTACTGTTGATACTGGGCAAGGAGCAAATGAATTGTACGCAATGAATCAAAATGTTCGTACAACTGATTCTCCTACCTTTGCTGGATTAAACATAACTGGTACGGTAACATTTAGTACTGCATTTATTCAGAATAATCTTAAACAATATGTTATAAATGGATTATCCGCATCAGCAACTCAATCTAGAAGATATGAAATAGCTAAAATTGCTATTGATTATAATGATTGGAATAGTGTTGGTGTATTTGAAGTTGAGCTAATGGAAACTTATTACGCTCAAGGCTTAAAAAAGAAATATAATGTATGGTATGGTTATGTAAGTAACTATGGTGTATATTTAGTAGAATATCAAGGAGTTGGGTCTAATAACTTTATGGTTAATTTAAGTTCCGAAACCGCAGGAAGTGGTGACCAAAGATATATTTCAGTTTACGTTGATGTTGCATATTATTCAACTGTAGATGTTGTAATTCGTACAAATAGAAGTATAACAGCATCAAATCCTCCTGGTATCGGTTCTACTTGGATTAATACTTCACCATCTGGAACTAACGTAACATTTACAGCAGATTCAATAGTATATCCAACATCAAATCAAACTGGTATAGCAGTACCAATTATGTATGATAGTAATGATATAAGTTACTATGTAAACCCAGCTTCATCAACTAGATTAAATCAATTATCAGTTGGTGGTGGGGCATTTGATGTTAGTGGTATTAATATTAACGGAGATGCTGGTATAGTTGGTTCTAATTATTTATATTTTGGACATACAAATGGTTCAATAGGTAGTTGGCAGACTAGAACATATTCTACTGGTGGAAGACAAATTTGGAATTCAAACGGATTTGAATTTAATAGAACTGGATATGGTGGTAACATCATATTATATGCCGATTCATCGGAAAGAATTGGAATTAATACATCAGATTTTTCATATACTTCATCAGATAACGCTTCTGTAATAAGCACTATTACAAACAATAGATTATTCGTAAATGGTTCAATTCAATTATTAGGAAACCAAGACGCAATCGTATTTGGTAGAGGAGCTGCATCATTCTTAAGAGATGAAGAATTAGGATTTGGCTGGGGTGGTGGTTGGTACATGATTGATAGTACTTGGATTCGTTCTAGAGGTTCTAAGAATGTTTATGTTGATGCCTATGTTAGAGCACAAGGTTCATTTAGAGTAGGTTCTGAATATTCAATATGGGCACCTTATGGTACTTATAGTTCTTACATAAGTAGAATTGCATATTTCTCATTTGACTGGAATGCTAACTACGATTCATATACAAATCATGGTATAGCATCAACTGATTTAAATGGTAGTTTTAGTGATTCAATGAGTATTAACTCATTCAATGATATTAACTTAAGAATAGATAGTAATAATAATAACGCAGATTCTTATGTAAGATTCCATAATAATAGTTCTGTAAGTAATCAATTTGCATATATTGGATTTGATGGTACAAACTATGTAAACTATTTTAGTGGAATTCTTTACGCAACTTCGCAAGCTAGGTCACCTATATTTTATGATAACGATAATACGGCATTCTATATAGACCCAAATAATACCGATGTATCATTCAGAATGGCAGGTGGCATTATTTCTACTTCTTATATGAAGATTGGTATTGAAGATGCTGGTTGGGATTGTTATATGCAAATTACGGATGATAATCCAACGCTTGACGGATTTGGATATGGTGGTGAATTTTATTTCTATGGAGATAAATCATCAAGTTCATCTATACTTTATATGGGTGGTATTGCAGCAGCTAACCAAGTACGTTCTGCAAATCAAATGCGTTCACCTATTTATTATGATTATAATGATACTGGATATTATGTAGACCCTAATAGTACTACAAATATTCGTTATTTAAAAGTTAATACAACTGGTACTTCATCTGGAACTAGAGCACTAACTATTAAGCAAGACGGATTTGGTGAATATAACTATGGTTCTTATCCTGGTGCTTGGACATCGGCATTACAAATCCAAAATAATGATAATACCAAAATGATTTGGATATCACCATTGGATAGTTCAAACCACGCTAGATTCCATGTAAATGGAGCAACTGCTGGATTGCACTTTAACGTTGGTGGTGGTATAAATGCAAATGGTACTACATCTTGGGAAATTTATAGTTCTTATGTTTATAGTGGATACCCTGTATATGGTACTATATTCTATGATGCAAATGATAGTGGATATTATGTAAATCCAAATGGTACATCACGTATAGGTGGTATAGAAATATCGCCAGCTAACGATTCAACTCAAGGTATTTACTTTAGAGGTGTAACTGGTGATAACCCTGGTTCATATAATCACACTGCGTTGGTTGAAAGGTTATGGGGAACTGCTGACCAATCTGAATTATTATTATTCAAAGGTAATGATGTTGATACCGCAACTATACATGATAGAATTAGATTAGGTTCTACTGGTAGAATTGTATTCCAATCTATGGCAGGCACTTATGATTTGAGTTCTTACATATCAGCAACTGGTACTGGTAACATCGAAGGTAGTGGATATTTCTATGGTAGTGAATTCCATGTACCTGGTTCAATTTATACACCAATAGTTTATGATAGAAATAACTCAGCATATTTTGTAGACCCAGATGGACGTTCTCGTTTATCATCAATGGATTATGGTAATAGTTCATATTATTTGGCAGGTGGTGATTGGGGTTATCGTCATAATACTCCATATGGTTGGATTCAATTTGGACCTGCAAATACATCACATGCCCACATCTATACTGACCGTTCAAACTTTTATTTTAATGTAAATGAACTATATGGTAATGGGTATCATGTAGCAATGCATAATTTGTGGTGGGGAAATATGTACTTAGGAAGTGGTGGTGATTTCTATGCAACCATTTTTTATGATACAAATAATTCTGCATATTATTGTGACCCAGCTTCAACAAATAGATTAAACTTTGTAAACGCTAACAACATTTACATCAATGCAGGATATATGTTATATTCTGATACTGGTGGATGGACTGGTGAATATAATAAGATTCAATGGCATAGTTCTCATATGTACTTCCAAAAGATGAATGAGGGTTATTGGATATTCAGAAGACCTAGTGGTAGTGAACCGCATCAATTTGCAGTAGATGGTAATCATTACACTGCTTATTTAGGTTGGTTATCTAACTGGGCTAACCAAAACGTAAGAACCGATGCTTCGCCAACTTTCTATGATTTATATGTAAACGGATGGTTTAGAAATAATACTTCTGGACATGGTCTTTATAACCAATCTCGTTCAATGCACTGGTATTCTAATAATGGATATTGGAAATCAGCAGGTGGTGGATATGGATATGGTGGTATTGTAATGTACAATAACTACGAATCTGATTTAAGAGGATATGCTGGATATTGGGATGGTAGTGGTTTTGGTATGTTGAACTCTTCTGGTAACTGGCAGATTCGTATTGAGTATGGTAATGCACATATGGAATTGTATCGTGTTACTTATATGGATGATGCTAGAGCATACATCTACTATGATAGACAAGATACTGGATACTATATAGACCCTGCCGGTCAACGTTCACAATGGGTAGGTTTAACTGATAGAGGTAAAGGTAACACTGGTTTAAGTGGTAAATCAAATTATAGAAGACCTCAAGATTATACTGGTGATAGAAACTATTGGACAGGTTCTGAAGGTTGGGGTACAACTGACTTTAACTGGATGATGGATTGGGGTTCTGGTTTCAATGATTCTTGGTCTAACCCTGGTAACCAACCTCCTGGTACATCGCATTGGGAAACTGTACAAGCTTTCCACTACTCTTGGACTTATGGTGGTGGTTATGGGTGGCAATTGACCGGTGGACCTGTTGATAGAATGTATTTCAGAAATATTTGGTCTTCTCCTTCTGGTTGGAAAGCAATGGTTGACTCTAATAATAGAGGTGAATATTGTATTCCTACTTATGACTACAACCACTATTCAAGAGTTTACTTTACTTACAATAGAGGATATTACGCAACACAAACCGATTCGGCAATGTTGCAACCATATTCAACTGGTAATAATGGTGCGTTCATGTCATTCCACAAAGGTGGTTACTATGCATTGAACTTAGGTTTGGATGGTGATAACGTTGTAAGATGGGGTGGCTGGTCTTCTAGATGGCAGAGATACTATTTGAATGATGATACTTTGGGTACTCCTTATGTATTACGTTCAAACTTTGATAACTATGGTGGTGGTGGTATTTGGGTATCGGATGATGGTGACCTTTGTGACTTGAATGATGGTTACTTAGCATTAAGAGCTTCATATGGTTTAAGAATTCATACTGGTAATAGAGGTGGTGGTGCTACGATTGCATTAAGATATGATGGACAGATTATAGCATCAAACAACATTATTGCATATGGTTCACCTTCGGATAGAAGATTGAAAGAAAATTTAAAACCTTTAGAAAATTCATTAGAAAAAGTAATGAAAATGAGAGGTGTTGAATATGATTGGAGAGAAGGTACTGATGAATACGAAACAACTGGACTTAGACATGATATAGGTTTTATAGCGCAAGAAGTTGAAGATATAGTTCCTGATTTAGTTAGAGCTGGCGAAGATGGTTATTTAGCAATTAGAGATAGAGGTATTCCAGCATTATTATTAGAGGCTATTAAGGAATTAAAAGTTGAGTTGGATGCATCTAAAAATGAAATAAAAGATTTGAAGAAAAAATTAGGTTTGGATTAACAACTATATATTTATATATATATAAAAGGAAATAACTATGGCAATTAAAATTAACGCAACAATTGGTACATCACAGGGTATAACAGATGAGGCTTATGTTAGAATTTATCGTTATGTGGTAGATAGAAACAAAGGTGCATTGGAATTATATGTGAATGTTTTTAAAAATGAAGAAGCTGCTAGAATGTTGGAAACTAATATTTCCAATCGTATGGGAGCTCCTATAAATGAAAGATTTCTTGCTAAGGTAGATGCTATCCCACATTGGCACACTATACCTATGACTCAAACTGTATCGGAAGTTATAGATGGTAGAACATATGAAAAACAAGTAGCTAACTTTTCAGTATTGGAAGGAGCAGATATATTTGCTAAAGCATATCCTTTATTAAAAGAAAAATTAGCATTGGATTTACAAGAAAGAAATATGATACAATCTGCAACTGCATTGCAAGATGTATAAAATTAAATAATAAAAAGAAATGACAACTACTGTAGAAGATAAACAATATTTTGGAAAAACGATTAATACTGTTTTTACAAATTTATTAAGATACGATTTAGAACAAGATGATTGTATAATTAGATACGAACTAAGATACAGAGACCCTAATAGAGAATCTGTGGCTATACCTGATGTGTATATTGCAAATGGTGAATGGAAAGTACCTCAAGATGTTTTAAATGCATGGACTGGTAGTAATCAATTTTTAGCAGATAAAATGTGTGAAGAATTTGATTTAACTGTAATCAGTCACTTAAATGGTTAATTTAACAAAACAATATATTTATACAAAATAACAATACTATGGCAATAACATATACATGGGCAATAAAAGGGCTTACAAAAACAACTGATGGCGGATTTGATGATGCTATCATAGGTACACGTTGGGAGTGTACTGGTACTGATGCGGATGGTGTTACTGGAACTTTTACAGGAGCAACTCCTTTTAATTTAGCTTCAGCTGACCCAAACAATTATATACCTTATAACGAATTGACAGAAACGCAAGTTTTAGGATGGATTAAATCATCTGTTAGTGGTTCATCAAATACAAGTTATTTTGACCATATTGAATCAAGAATAAAGAAAGCAATTGATGATAAAAAGGGAGTTGTAGTTAGTGTAGATAATATTGATTTACCTTGGTTACCTACTTCTGGTTCTAATTCTGGTTCAATAGTAAGATAAAAAATAAAAATAACTATTAAATATATAATATCCAAATCACTATTTGTGTTTTGGATATTTTCATTATATTTATATGTGTATTTTAATAGGGAACATCCCTTACATAACAAAAACATAATTGCAGAATTAAAATGGCAGAAAGAATCGTATCACCGGGTGTTTTTACAAGAGAAAATGATTTATCATTCCTAGCACAAGGAATTGGTGAAATTGGAGCAGCGTTTATCGGACCTTTTAAACAAGGACCTGTATTTGTTCCAACTGTTGTAAGAACTCAATCAGAATTCGAAAGTATTTTCGGAACACCTGATGGAACTTATTATACTGAATATGCAGTACAAAACTATTTAAGAGAAGCTGGAGTAGCAACAATCGTTAGGGTTGGTGGAGTTGGTGGATACCAAGAAGCAGCACCTATCGGTATTTTTGCATCTGGTGGACTTTCTAGTGAAAAATTAATTGGTGTATTACACTCAACTAAAACCGGAAATCAAAATGTAACTAAAGCTGTACAATTGATATCTGACCCAAGAGCAGGATACTCTGGTTCATTCTTAATGTCTGGTTCTGATTTTGGTTGGATATCAGCATCAATTTTACCAAAAGATTCAAATGATTTATCAGATGTATTTGGTACTTCTCCATTCGGTTCTAAGAAAGCATATACATATACATATTTTGAAAATTTAGCATCTGCATCTTATTCAAATGCAAATGGTGGTACAATTGTAACATCAGCAGTACTTCCACAACAAGATTTCGCATTTAATGCACAAGCTGCTGAAACTCCAATGGTACAATCACAATTAATTAGTGGTGATAGATATAACTTATTTAAGTTTGTAACTTTAGGACATGGTACATTATATAATACTAAATTTAAAATTGGCGTTTCTAATGTAAAAGCTGCTGGTGAAGATGGTGGTACTGATTATTCTACATTTACTGTAACAATCCGTTCATTCGGTGATACTGATAAGAGAAAGAGTGTTGTTGAAACATTTAATAATGTAAACTTAGACCCTGCTTCTCCAAACTATATCGCTAGAAGAATTGGTGATAGATATTTCACAATTGGTTTAGATGGCAAAATTACTGAATATGGTGATTACACAAATAAATCAGCATATGTAAGAGTGGTAGTTTCTGATGCAGGTTCATTCCCAATTTCAGCGGCACCATTTGGACATGGAGCATATACTAACCCAATTAAAGCATCTAATAACACACAAGCATTAAAGGTACAGGCAGTAACATATCAAACTAATTCTACTGGTAACTCATCATCATCTCCAATTTATTATTCTGGATTTGATTTTGAAACAAACGGAATTAAATTAGATAACTCAAATTACTTAAAACCAATACCAACAAACGCTGAAACTGGTTCTAACGTATCATTCGCATTTGATGCAAATGGTTTACAATATCAAATGACTGGTTCAGTTTCATCTGATATGGTTAAGAGACAATTTGTATTAGCATTCCAAATGGGATTTGATGGTACTAATCCTGTAACACCAATATTAAAAGCTGGTGAAAACGGATGGGGTGCTGGTAATACACAAGGATTCAATTGTTCTACATCAACATCATCTGGTTCAGTTGCATATACAAAAGCAATTGCAGCAATTTCAAACCCTGATGAGTATGATATCAATATGGTAGTAACTCCTGGTATTGTAAGAAGATTACACCCAGCTATCACTACTAGAGTAATTGATATGGTTGAAGAAAGACAAGATGCATTCTACATCGCTGATTTCAACGATTCGGCTGATACAATCACTCAAGCAACTGAAGAAGCTAACTCTGTGGATTCTAACTACGTTGGTACTTACTATCCTTGGGTTAAAACAATTGATACAAATACTAACAAACTTACAACTGTTCCACCATCTACATTACTTCCAGCGGTTTACGCTAGTAACGATAGATTGGCAGCTGAATGGTTCGCACCTGCTGGTTTAAATAGAGGTGGTATCGTAGGAGCAGTTAGTGTATTGAATAGATTAACACATTCTGAAAGAGATACTTTATACGAAAACAAAGTAAACCCAATCGCAGCATTCCCTGGACAAGGTATTGTAGCATTCGGACAAAAGACGTTGCAAGATAAGGCTTCAGCATTAGATAGAATCAACGTAAGAAGATTACTTATCACTGTTAAGAAGTACATCGCTTCAACATCTCGTTACTTAGTATTCGAACAAAATACTTCTGAGACTAGAGGAAGATTCTTAAATACGGTTAATCCTTATTTGGAAGCAATCCAACAAAGACAAGGTTTATACGCATTCAAAGTGGTGATGGATGAAACCAACAACACACCGGATGTAATAGATAGAAATATTATGGCAGGACAAATTTTCTTACAACCGGCTAAGACGGCTGAATTCATAGTAATTGACTTCAACATCTTACCAACTGGAGCAAGTTTCTCAGCATAGTATAAAAACAAACAAAGTAGATATTTATAATTAAATAAAAGGGCAATAAAAATGGCAGATATTCTATCCTTCGATAAGATGTTCTATACGAACTTCGAACCAAAAATGAAAAATCGCTACATCATGGAGCTGACTGATACGTCAATCCCATCGTTTGTAGTGAGTGCAGCAAATAGACCAACAATCCAATTTGAGACTGTAAAATTAGACCACATCAACGTTTATAGAAAGTTGAAAGGTAAAGGTGAGTGGCAAGATTTGGAGATTACTCTGTATGACCCAATCGTACCATCAGCAGCTCAAGCGGTAATGGAGTGGGTTCGTTTATCACACGAATCAATCACTGGTAGAGATGGATATGCAGAAATGTATAAAAAAGATATCGATTTTTACTTATTAGGACCTGTGGGTGATAAGGTTGAACAATGGAAATTGAAAGGTGCATTTATCTCTCAAGCAAACTTCGGAGATTTAGCATATAGTACAACTAACGAACCTGTAACAATTACATTAACATTAACTTACGATTACGCAATCTTAGAATTCTAATCAAAAAGATATAAAAATAAGGGGATTTCAAAAGAATCCCCTTTTTTATGCTTTCTAATTTTTTAAAAAGTATGTATTTATATATACAAACTTAAAACAAAGTAACGTTATGAACGAAAAGGAATACGATTTTCCAACCGAAGTGTTGGACTTACCATCTGGCGGTAAGATATATCCAAAAGAAAGCCCATTATCATCTGGTAGAATTACAATTAAATTGATGACAGCAAAAGAAGAAGATATTCTTTCTTCTACAAACCTTATTAAAAAGGGTGTTGTATTAGATAAATTGTTTGAATCTATTATAGTTGATAAGGTAAACCCAAATGATATTATAATTGGTGATAAAAATGCTATTATATTGGCAACTAGAGTATTAGGTTATGGACCTGATTATGAATTTCAATTTTATTCATCAAAGAAAAATGATTATGTTAGTGTTAAAATGGATTTGACACAAATTAAAACAAAAGAAATTGATTTATCTTTGTTCAATAATAAAAATGAATTTGAATACACCACTAAATACGGTAAGAACAAAATAGTATTTAAAATTCTTACACATGGTGATGAGCATGAAATAGATAGAGAAGTAGATGCACTTAAGAAAATAAACAAAGATGTATCATCTGATATTACAACTCGTTTGAGATATATGATTAAATCGGTTGATGGTAACGCTGAAGTTGGTCATATTACTAGATTTGTTAATAATATGAGAGCTATGGATAGTAGAGCATTTAGAGAATATGTTAAGAATATATCACCAGACATGAATATGACTTATACTCATACACATGAGGATGGTGAGGTGGAGGAGGCGCCTATTTCTCTTGGAGTAAACTTTTTTTGGCCTAGCACCGGGTCATAGTATCCAATTACATACGCAGATTTTTGATATGGTTCACTATGGTAATGGATTTACAGTTATGGAATTGTATCAAATGCCAACAAGATTGAGAATATTTTATTATAATAAGTTGGCTGAAGCAAAAAAGAAAGAAAACGAACAAATAGAAAAATCAAATAAAGCATCATCTGCGGCATCAAAAGTTAGGGTTAATCGATAATCCTAACTTTTTTTATTTATAGGATATTTATAGATGTTAAAGTATAATCAATATGGCAAAGTACAAAATAAAGAAAGAAAACCTAAATGAATTTTGGGGATTATTTGGTAAAAAGAAACCACAATCATTACAACAAGTGATAGATAGTGATCCTGTTTTGAATAAATTGGATGATGAATTGTATGATATTAATAGAAATTATATTCCAAAATTACAAAAAATAAAAGATAATGATGCTGAAAGTTGGAAACAACTTGTTAAATACGGCTTGGTAGACCCTAAAGATTTCAAATAATTTTCATTAAAATAGATGGCAACCAATAATAAACTTACTCCAGAAGAACAACAGGAACTGAACGGACTTTTGTCGGAAGAATCCCGTATTAGGGAAAGAATTGCCGAACAAAATAAAAAAGCAGCAACTTCAAGTGGTAGAGAGAAGCAAAATTTAGAAGATTTAATTGAGCAAGAAGAAATAAGACTCAAATTATCAAATGACAGAATTTCTAAATTAAAAAAAATACAAGAAGCTGCCGAATATGAAGTTAATGCATATCAATCATTATCCTCTTTGGGTAAGGGTATTAAAAAACAAATAGATGGTAAGGTAACAGCTACTAGCTCCTTAACAAATGTTACAAATCATTTAGTTAAGTTAAAACAGCAAGAAGTTGAAGCTTCGGATGAAGAAGCTTCTGTATTGGCGAAAAGAAGGGAAACCTTGGAAGGAATTGTACAAAAAACAGTTGATATGGCTAAGGAAGTTGATTCCCACCATTCTCATAGTTTAAGTGCAACTCAAAAATTAGAAAAATTTCAAAAAAGTATAGCACATCTAACGGCCGAAGAAAAAGAAGAAGCGCAAAAATTGTATCTAATAACTACTAAATTAGAAAAAAAGGCAGAAAGATTAAAAGCATTACATGAAATGCAACATGAAGTTTTACACCATATGCCAGAACCAATAATGAAAGCAGCTGGATTTGCTGGAGACATGATAAAGAATTTTGGTAAAGGTGTATTACTTGCCGGTCTTTTAACCGCCGCTTTAATGGCTGGTGTGCATGCATTTTTAGAAATGGATGAGGCATCTGCAAAGTATAAAGAGAATACGGGCTTTACTAATAACATGACCAAAGAAATTGACAAAACAGTACATCATACTGCTATGGAATATAGAAAGATGGGTGTTACTGTGGCAGATGCATATGAGGCACAAAACCAATTGGCAAATTCTCAAAGTGATATGTTCCACTTTGCACAAGGTACTACCGATGCGTTATCTCTTATGAAAGCAACAATGGGTATTACCGCAGTTGATTCAGCAAAAGTACAGGCATCCTTTGAACAAATCGGTGGATTATCTGAAGCCACTGCTGCTAATACTCAAATGATGGCAGCTAAATTAGCAGAAGGAGTTGGTGTATCTGCTTCTGAAATGTTTGCCGATATGTCAAAAAGTGCTGGAGTTCTTTCTAAGCACATGAAAGGTAATGTACAACTATTCATACAATCTGCTGTAAAGGCTAAAATGTTAGGTACTTCATTAGAAGATACGGCAAAAATAGCTGATAAATTACTTAACTTTGAATCTGGTATTGAAGATGAATTAGTAGCAGCAACTATGGTTGGTGGTAAATTCAATCTTAGTAGAGCTAGAGCATTAGCATATGAAGGTAAGATTGTTGAAGCAAATGAAGCAACTTTAGATGCAATTGAACAAAGTGGAGATTTTTCAAAGCAAGATTATTTCACAAAAATGCAATTGGCTAAAGCAGCCGGTATGGAAGTGGAAGAAATTGAAAAACAAATAGGTATCAGAGATAAGTTGGGAAAAATGAGTGGTGATACTTTAAAAAATGCAAAAGCACTTATAGAGTCTGGAGTTGATATCAGTCAAATGGATGATGAGAAATTAAAAAAACAAGCAGAACAATTTTCACATCAACAAAAGATTACTAGTCAAATGGATGAATTTAAAAATTCTATTGCCGGTTCGGTTGAACAAATTGGTGGAAGAATGTTACCTGCGTTTCAAGCTATGATGCCTATTTTAGTTGCTATGGCTGATATATTTGGATTAATTGGTGATGGTATAAAATTAATGCAAGAAAACCAAGCTGCATTTATAATAGGTACTATTTTATTGGGAACATTAACAGCTGCACTTATGATAGCTAAATTTAGACAATTGGCTTTGGAAAAGAAAATAAGAAATGCACAAGCAGAACAATTGGGAGTTGGTTTGGCCAACGCTTCAACTGGTATTATGGGTTCGTTAGCTAAAGTTCCTTTTGGATTGGGTATTCCAGTAGCATTAGGTCTTATTGCTGGTTTAGCTGCATTGATATATAGTTTTACATCTAAAAAAGGAGATGACGTTGTTTCGGAAGGTGGATATGGAAGTAGAACTTTAATGGGACCTGAAGGAGCAATTCAATTAAATAATAAAGATACAGTAATAGCTGGTACTGATTTATTTTCAAACCAATCTAAAGGACAATCACAATCCGCACCCGCAGTATCCGCAATTGCTTCATCTAACAATAATATGATTGGAGCATTGATTAGTGAATTTAGAGGTGTTAGGTCGGATATGGCAAGTGGTAAGATTGGAGTTTATATGGATAACGATAAAGTTACGGCAAATGTAACCAATACTATGGATACTAGTACTAGAAATAAATTCGCATTACAATAAAAAATAATTAAATGCCAACTTTAGAAGAATTATTTAGAAGTAAGAAATACGATAGATTGGAGAATAAAACTCCAGAGGAAGCATTTGCGGTAAGAAATAGTAAAGATATACAAATTTCAACAACAAGTCCTCTTTTAAATGCCACTGCAGTTGCATTGATAAATAAAGAAAGAGCAGGTAAAGCTGCTGATAGATATAGTGAGACTAGAATTGAAAGTGAACTAATAGGTTTACTTCCATTTACAAATTACGCAGAACCTGTTTTATATGGTACTGATATTTTAAGAATAACATCACAACAAACTTCTTTAGGTGAAGCTATGAAAGCTGGAACTGGTGGTAGAGGTTTATCTGCAACAGCAGCTAGAGTTGTTGGTGATACTATTGGTTCGGCTGTACAATTTGGTGGTTCTAAATTATTAGGAGTACCATCTACATTTAACGCAAAAACAGCAATTACAAAAGCTGGAGCAGCTATAAAAAATACATTAGGTTCATTATTTCCAGATGTTTTAATACCATCTAAAATTGTTGCAAGTCCTGTATTTACAGCAAAAGTTCCTGGCTTCAATGAAGAATATAGAGTTCATGAAAATTTAGCAAATCTAAAAAACTTTTCGGCCGGCACTAAAGTTGCATCATTTTTAGCAAAAAATGCAACTGGAGCTCCTGACCAAATTAAAAGAGCAGTATCAGGACAACTTCTTAATATAGCACAACAACAAACACAAAAATTTGTATCAAAACAAGTAGTTAAATTATTATCTAAAGGTGGTGATAAGGCACAGCAATTAGCTAAAGAACTACAACAAAGTCAGGTACCAAATGTTAGATGGTCATCTTTGAAAAAATATACTGATGTTGTAAAGAGTGAAAGACAGTTTGGTAAACCACCATTGAATTTTGCGAATCAAACATATGTAACACCTGATAATGATACAGCAGATAGATTTGACCTTTCAACAAAATATTCAATTGAATTTAGTGGAGAATTGGATGAGCAAAAAAGAGGTAAGTTAAGATTTTTAAAAGAAAAAAATCAAGTAGAATCCGAATATAATGGTGAAGATGGGGTTTACAAATATTCGGACATACCAAGAACTCAAAATAGAGCATTATATGGTATGTTTGATAATAATAATAGTAGAGCTGATTTATTCAATAACGTAAAACCTTATAGTGTTACTGACGAAATTTCAAAAGGTAAAAAAGCAGAGGATAGATATGATGAATTAGATTATGTACCACTAAAATTTGTATCAGTAGCAACGGCAACTGCTGTAAATTTCAGAGGTACTATAACAGGTCTTAGTGAGCAATTCTCTCCATCTTGGGATAGTAGTAGATTTATAGGTTCTCCATTTAATTTTTACACATATCAAAGTATAGAAAGAACTGTTCAATTTACATTTAAAGTATTTTCATTAAATGGTAGAGAGCACAAAACAAATTGGGAAAGGCTTGGTTATTTATCATCTTTATGCTATCCACAAGAATATATGAATACAACCGGCGCAATAACTGCACCATTTTTAAAATTCACATTAGGGGATATGTATAGAAATAAAGAATGTTTTATTGAAAACATGTCTTACAATATTGATGATAATTATCCGTGGGAAGTTGGACTTAATGATAAAACTTTACAAAATTATAGATTACCTATGATTGTGGAAGTTACAATGACATTGAAATTTATTGAAGCTAAATCAAATACACATAGTTTTGTTACTGGTTCAAATGGTAAATTAGATGCAACTTCACTTGGTACAAAAATGTATGGATTTACATTTAATCCAAACGATGCATCTAGACAAAATGATGCAAAATATAGAAGTATTACGGGAACATCAACAAATAAAGCTGATGCACAAGTTGAACCATTAAAACCAAAATCAGAAACAGATAATCAGGAACAAGGAGACCCATATCCACAGGATTCATCACCACAGGCATTGGATATTCAAAAGCAATTTAAATTACAAAAAGCTCAAATATTCCATACACCATTAGGGCAGAATAAAGCAAGGCAAGTTTATCAACAAAAGAAAACTCGTAAATTATATTTTGGTGATGGTACTCCTTATACTGGTCTTGGTTCTAAAAATGCTGGACCAGATTTAAGACCTGATTTATTTGATAACACAAATTTACCGGGAGCTCCCAGAAATCCAAATGGTATTGATACAACTAATATAGTATAATATGAGAAGTAGATATGAATCAAACGGAACTAAGAAAACCAAAGATGGTAGAATAGTTTATAAAGCAAAAAGATATCCAAATATACCACTAAGAGAAAGTGATGTTTACATTGCTACTGAAACTGGTGATAGATTGGATACATTGGCTAATTATTTTTATGGACATTCAAATCTTTGGTGGATAATAGCGGCAGCTAATAATATACATGATGCCAAATTTTCATTCCCAGATGGTACTGTTTTAAGAGTACCAACTCAGTATATTGAAATTGTAAATAATTATACTAATATATAAACCTCATGTGGCCACAGCTTACAAATATAGAAGATAAGATTGTAACCAAAATAAAAAAAATTGATTCTATTGAAACATCAAAATTAAATTGTTTTGTTAGAATTATATCTGGGACAGGTGATGGTCTTATAATGTCATCAAACCCAGATTGGAAATTATTTAGTGCAGCTGGTGTAAATGAAGCCTCATTTTATGGAGATTCTGATGGTAGTGGTACTATTGGTATGGATTGGAATGGCAAACCAGTATATGCAAAAGCACAATCTTCTATTGATGTTCCACTCAAACCATCTCCAATCGTAACGGCAATTAATATAAAAGAAGGTAAGGACCAAATATCAAGACAATGTGATATAAAAATAACAGCATTCACATTAGCACAGGTAGAAAAATTACAATCATATTTAATGGAACCTGGTCATTCTCTTTTAATTGAGTATGGTTGGAATACAGCAGATGGGGTTAGTGGATTGTTGGGTATAAATCCAAGTACATTAGTGGCTGATGTGGGTAAATATAATTTAGACCAAAATTCATTACACAATAAAAGAGTTATATGCGGTGGTGAATATGATTCATTTTTTGGATTTATAGTTGGTGGCAATGTTGGTTCAAATGGAGATTTATTTGATTTAAGTATTAAATTAAGAGGTGCACCTGGTCTTCCAACATATTTACAATCGCATGCAAATATTGAACAAATTGACCCTAAAACAGGAAAAGTTAGCAATAAAAATGCATACCCTCCTTTTGGAGTTACTGATTTAAATTTGGAAGCAGCTGACCAAATGGCTGAGAGAAGATTTAAAAAAATGTATAATGAATTACCAAAGACAAGACAAACTAAATTTGTTGTTAATTTATTGGGAAGTAAAACCGATGTAATTACAAATTTAGATTTTATAAATTTTGATCCTGTTATAGATAATCAAATAACAATATTCAGAGATGGTAGAACTACTGGAGGACAGGAGTTAAAAAAAGAAGAAATTGTACAACCAGCGATAGCTACTGCAACCGGTCAACAAGTTGCAACAGGAGATGCGGCTGATGTTGCATTGGTAGAAAGGGTAGCAAAAAAGATAGTTGAAACCCAAATGGAAATAGGTCTGGTTATGGATTCCGATTGGGAGGATTTTATTGAACTACCAGAAATAAAAGCTTGGGCAATTAGTAGAGCTTTAGAGACTAGAATTGATAAAAAGACTAGACAGGAGATACGTGGAGCTATGTATGGGGGTGGTTCGTATACTGTTAATGTAACATATTATGAATTAAAACCAATTCCACCTCCCGCACCACCACCAACACCACCGGTAACATCAAAAGAAGGAGAAACTGTTAAAGTTGGAGAAAATGGTGGATTTACAACTGGTATAGACTCAAACTCAGCTACTGAAATTATGTTAGCTGGTGGGTTACCACTACCTAAAGAAAAATTATTTTCAAAAAATAGATATATACGATTTGCTAAAGCAATTCAAGTAATGAATTCAAATGCATCTATACAATCTATTAATTTAGCTGGTAGAAATATAAATGTAATTACCGATATTACTAATACTCCAATTGGGGCATTTAAAGGAATATATTCTTGTAAACCGGAATCGTTAGTTATACCTGGTTTAATTCCTGATTTTAGTAAATTTTTCATGCAACAAAATTTATCGGATTTGAGTGAAGCAGATGGATTTGTTGATTTACCAATAGGTGATAAAAGATTTGCACAATCAACGGAATTGGATGATGGTAGATTTAAAGAAAAACCATATTATTGGGGTTATTTAGAAAATTTGTATATAAATTTTGATTTATTTAAAAAGGAATTAGATGCCCCAAATAAAACAATGCGTGAGGTTTTGGAATCTATGTTAAATGAAATGTCCTCTGCAGTAAATTCATTTTGGAATTTTCAAATTGTGGAGAAGAAGGCAAGAGTGGAAGGTAAAGATACAATAGTTTATACTGTTGTTGATGAAAATTGGGTTGGTTCGAATGTAAGTGTACCTACCATATTTATACATAGTGGTGAGAAATCTAAATTCTTATCCGCTGATTTGGATATAAGTGTACCTGGAGCAATGACTGACCAAATTATATCAAAGAGATTGAGTTTATCAGCAAACCCAGGTCAACCTAATTTAGAACTTGGTGGCATATTTTCAGCTAAACGTGATAAGTTTATGACTGGATATGTTAAATCTCCTGGTGGTGGTACTGGTGCAGCTGGTACATCTGGTGCAGCTGGTACGTCTGGAACAACAACTACATCTGATACTGAATTGGGTAAAAAATTAAATGCATATAATGAAGCTACATTAACGGATGAGCAGAAAAAACAAAAGCAGGCGTTAATAGATGATGAAAAAGTAAATAATGATTTAAAGGCCACAACAGATTCTACATATAAAACAGCTGTTGATGCACAAAAAAAGATAATAGAAGATAATGACCCAGTTGGGTTTAATTCAGATGCACAAAATGCAGCTATTGCTGCAGCGGAAAAAGAAATAGAAAGACTTAAAACTGAATATCAAACAACATCAAAAACAATTGATGATAAACTAAAGGAAATAGATACAAAAGTTGCAGAATTTGAAAAAGGAGCACAAGAACAAATTGTAGCAAATATTTCATCGAATTTGGATAAGATTGATGTAGTACCAAATCCAGAACAAAATTCAATAACACAAGATGATTTAATTAATTTTTTAAATAACATAGAATTATTTAAACAAAAGTTTAGAGTTTATTGTTGTATAGATAGTAAATTTTTAAATATACTTAAAGCAAATGCTATGGGTGTTAAATCAGGTGGTGGTGGTAGGTTATCACATCCATTACCAATTAAATATTCTTTTACAATTATGGGTAAGAGTGGTATTAGAAGGGGTGATACTTTCAACATAGAAGGTATACCTGAAAAATATAAAAAACATGGGTTATTTCAAGTTACTCAAATTGAACAAACAATTCAAGATATGAAATGGACAACTAGAGTACAAGGAGAATATAGACAACAGCAATAATATGGCAATAAGCAAGATAGAATATAATGATTTAATAAGGAGTGTGGGTAAAATAGTATTACAACCACAAACTATTAGAGCACATATACCAGAACCAACATATACGGATTTTAGAAAAGGGTATATTGTTAGATATTTTATACAAAGAATAAATGATGATTCTGCACTTATATATGAAGTTAATGAAACGGATTATTTAAAATTTTCATTAGACCCATTTTATACTGCAGTTAATATAGATTGGAGATTAACAGGCAGTTATCAAATTATTGAAGAGTCTAATTCCAAATCCGTAAAATTTGGTTCTAAGAAAATGAAAAGTTTAATTTTTTATTTACCAAATTATTTACAACTTACTGGTTATTAATTTGGTAGTTTCAAATTAATTTCGTATATTTACATAAACAAACTTGGGGGTGCCTTGGAATTGATTGCAATGAGAAGTATAGTACCACACGTAGACAGAAGTGCTAGATGTCTTTAAATCTGCGCAAACAAACAACTGACGAAATGTCAACTATGACCTTTGATTCTATGATGGAATTCATTGGGGCTTCTGAGTACGCATACGCTGCTTAGTTCATTCCGCATCACTCGTGG
>Ga0114979_10000258_pt1 | contig 35620 bp, 31 predicted proteins | sample S_140625_EF_Meta_FD_87315 | JGI IMG/M metagenome (GOLD analysis project Ga0114979, IMG submission 87315) | Freshwater microbial communities from Lake Simoncouche, Canada to study carbon cycling - S_140625_EF_MetaG | ecosystem: Environmental > Aquatic > Freshwater > Lake | place: Lake...
AACATCTCGGCAGCCACGATCACCAGCCAAGCAATCCCGATCGAAATTCTCATCCCCGTCATAATTGTCGGAGCCGCCGCGGGCAAGATCACCAGCAAGGCCTTGCGCAAAGGCCTAACTTCTAGCGTGCGCGACACATCAATCCATTCTTTGCGCACTGAGGCTACACCAAACGCGGTGTTTATCAGCATTGGCCAAATCGAACAGATGAAAATCACAAAGATGGCAGAGACTCCCGAGTCTTTCAACGTAAACAACGCTAAAGGCATCCAGGCTAACGGCGAGATTGGCTTGAGCACCTGAATAAAGGGATCAAGCGCTTGAAACACCAAACGTGACATACCGATTAAAAAGCCTAACGGGACCGCCACCAACGCAGCCAAGCCAAAGCCAAGTCCCACTCGCCCGACTGACCATGCCAGTTGAATTCCAATGCCTTTGTCGTTCGGGCCCTTGTCATAAAATGGATCAGAGAGTTGCTCAACCAATTTGCGCCCCACATCCATCGGCGTCGGAAACGCTGACTTCTGACCCGAAGAGGCCGCCGCCCCCACTAACTTGGCGTACTCGTCATCGACAGTCTGGGTACTGGCAGCCGGCATTGTTCCGACTTGCCAAGCTGCCAAAAATACCCCGAGGATGAGCAACGATAGAATCAGTGCCCGCAGTTTTTCGCTCTTGAGCATTGTTCTTAAACCTTCTTTATCGCAAAGCTGTCGAGATACTCTTTGGGCTTACTTGAGTCAAACACTTTACCCATGACGGTGATGATTTTGGTGTTGCTTGCGGGTGCAACCAAGCCAGCTTGCTCCATTGCACGACGCGCATCGGTTGCCAAAAATACGTCGCGGGCAATTTTTTGATAATCCACTTCGCCTTTGATCTGGCCCCAACGCTGCATCTGCGTCAAGATCCAAATCGCAAATGACTCCCACGGAAAAGGATCAAAGCCCGCACGGTCTGGTACTTTTTTAACGCCACCTAAGCCATCGGCGAAGGTGCCGGTCAATACTTGCTCAACGACCGTTAAGGGCTGGTTAAGGTAATTTGGCGTTGAAATCGCCGCAGCAATTTCTTTACGGTTTTCAGCTTTCTGCGCATAGGCAGTGGCCTCGACGATAGAGCGCAACAAAGCGCCGTACGTATTAGGGTTTGCTGTCATAAACTCTTTGCTGGCCGCAAAGGCACAGCAAGGATGGCCGTCCCACAACTCTTTGGATAACAGGTGAATAAACCCGACACCGTCAAACACAGCACGCTGATTCACCGGATCTGGGCCTAAAAATCCATCGATGTTGTCAGCGCGCAAGTTCGCGACCATCTCGGGTGGCGGTACGACGCGGATCTGCACATCGCGATCAGGATCCAGACCATTTTCAGCCAAGTAGTAACGCAACAAATAGTTGTGCATCGAATAGTCAAACGGAATCGCAAACTTAAAGCCTTTCCAGTCTTTTGGATTACGTTTGTCTTTATGCTTCATGGCAAGCGTAATCGCTTGACCATTAATGTTTTCAATCGCGGGCACTGTATACGGTGTGGGTGATGCACCGGCACCGATTGAGATCGCAATTGGCATCGGCGAAAGCATGTGCGCCGCGTCATACTCTTTGTTCATGGTCTTGTCGCGGATCACGGCCCAACCTGCGGTCTTGATCACTTCAACGTTTAAACCCTGGCGCTTATAAAAACCCATTGGATCGGCCATGATGATGGGCGTGGCACAGGTAATCGGGATAAAGCCAATTTTTAAATCTGTCTTTTCTAACTTGCCCCCTTGAGCGAAGGCCTCTTTGGCAGCCGCTAACGGAAACAGTGCCGACAGCGCCGCTAGCGCGGTTGGCCCACCCACAGCCTGCAAAAACCGCCGACGCATACCGTCTTCAGGAAACACTGCGCGCATGACAGCCTGCTCAACCACCCGCGAGGTCAAAGCGTCTGATGAACGCTGCTCGACCAAAGACACGCTAGCTTGATGCTCGGCTTCAGACTGATGCTGGCCACAGGCACAGCGCAAACGAACGTTCGAATCAAAGGGATTTGAGAATAGTGACATCGTGAGCACCTTTTGCGTTGAGACTTGACATAGGGTTAAGAGCAAATAGCGTGCCAACTTTATGAGATGGGCTCTTTGTGGGGCAAAACTGCACGATTCACCCCGCACGATGCCTTGTTTAACAGCGCGATGACAGATTGTGAGGCATGGACGTCGGTCAAAGGCCTGCAGCTTGATCAAAAGCGCACCGAAACGGGGATTGCAGACATCGACGTAGTGCATCGACCATCCTCAAAAGCTATTCAGAGCAACCCGCAAGGGTTATCATCGTCTCACGCAAGCCACTCAGCGTTTGCTTTGAAGCCGTCCCGTTCATGCCAAACACAAACAACACACTCCGTATTTGGGATTTGCCCACGCGCTTGTTTCATCTTGCCTTGGCGCTTTGCGTCACGGGCGCGATCGTGACGGTCAAGCTGGGGGGGCTTTGGATGGATTGGCATGTACGCTTGGGCATTATTTCACTTGCGCTGATTACCTTCAGGGTGGTCTGGGGCTTAATCGGCCCACGCTATGCACGCTTTACGCAGTTTTATGCCTCACCCCGTCAAGTGTGGATGTACTTCAGGACGCCAACGAAACTTGCCGGCCATAACCCCTTGGGTGCCTGGTCAGTCTTTGGAATGTTGGCAATTATTGGCTGGCAAGGCACGAGCGGCCTGTTTGCTAACGACGATATTCTGACCCAAGGGCCGCTCGCCAACATGGTCAGTAGTGCCTGGTCAAACCGCCTGACCAGCCTGCACCAATTCAACGAAATCTTTCTATACGCCGCGATTGGTTTGCATTTAGCTGCAATTGCCTTTTACACCTACAAAGGTCAACGCCTGATCATGCCCATGGTGCACGGCGATGTACGAGCCGATGCCCTACCGCATCACACCGCCCCCGCTCAAGATGACTGGCGCGTGCGCACCAGCGCCGCATTACTCGCCCTCACCTTAGGCACACTTGCCTGGTGGCTGATTCGTCTCGCGTTCAGCGCGAGTTAATATCTTTTTCAATGACTCATTTTTAAGGAAAGTCTCATGCCAATCGTTACCAACGGATCCTGTCGTATTTATTGGCGCGGGGATGGCGACGCAACGCTACCGGCGCTAGTCCTAGGCAACTCTTTAGGTACCGACCATTCGCTATGGGATCCGATGCTCCATGCGTTGATGCAAAGTTTTTATGTGGTGCGCTACGATATGCGCGGCCACGGTGGCTCTGAGGCACCACAGGGCGATTACTCGCTCGCTCAACTGACCGATGATGTTCAAGCAGTGATTGCGGCTGCTCGCTTGAGTTCGTACGACTATTGGGGGATTTCACTGGGCGGCATGGTTGGGATGGAGCTTGCAGCGCGCAAACCCCCGGGCCTGCGTCGCGTGGTGCTCAGCAATACCGCGGCAGAGTTTGATGCTGGGATTTGGGATACCCGTATGGCCGCGCTCAAACAAGGCGGCATGCCGGCAATTATCGATGGTGTGATCGGGCGCTTTTTCACCCCAGATTTTGTGGCAAAAAATAGTATTGAACTTAAGCGTGTTCGCAATACCTCTCTGTCTCTTGCAGCCCATGGGTATGCGGGTTGCTGTGCTGCGATTCGCGACATGGATTTGTACCCGCGGCTGGCCAACATTCAGGTTCCAGCCTTAGTCGTTGTCGGCGACTCTGACTTATCAACACCCCTGGCACGTGGCCAGGCCTTGGTGGATCGTATTAAGGGCGCCAAGCTTGTGACGGTGCCTTCAGCGCATATACCGCCCACCGAGATCCCAGAGCAGTACCTGAAAACTGTACTGCCGTTCTTGAAGCCTTAAGTGGGCGTGTCGTTCTTGATACCTTAAATAAAAACGAGGCCTAACAGGCCTCGTTTGACGTCAAGTTCAAAGAATAGACTTTACTTTTTAGCGCGATACGAGTCGTGACAGGCTTTGCAACTTGCACCCACGTCGCCGACGGCTGAACGCAGTTTTTCAAGATCACCACTGCCTGACACATCCGACAACTTGACTACAGCCGCCTCAAATTTTTGCTGCGCTTGTTTAAAGCCGGCAGCGTCTGACCAGATTTCGGGCTTAGCATCCGTACCTGCTTGACTGCCGGTCGTGAAAGCAGCCCAAGGCAACACCGACAAGGTTTTCAAAACATCAACGTTGGCTTTAATGGCCGCAGCATCGTACGGTATCGCGCCTTTAACCGTGGGCTGCATACGACCAAAGTGCGAACTGATTAGTGTCAAAGAGGCCTTACGATATTTAATCGCATCTTCAGGCTTAGCAAACTGCGCTTGCGCCGTCTGCGCGAACAGAGGGGCTGCAATGGTCAGGGCCAACAACAGCAACTTAATTTTTTTCATGAATCCCTCAAAGAAAGTGATTTTTCGGTAAATAAAAGACAAGACTCTTAAACGTAAGACTCGATCCGTCACACTGCAACGGTATTTTTACAGTCACCCAACAGTTTTAGCAAGCGTCTGTGCCATCCCGATATAGTTACGTGGCGTCAGGGCTAGCATCCGAGCTTTGACGTCAGCGGGTAACGCTAAGCCAGAAATAAACTCATGCAAGGCTTCTTGAGTAATCCCTTTGCCACGCGTGAGTGCTTTGAGTTGCTCGTAGGGCTGCGGCAAACCATAGCGACGCATCACCGTTTGGATGGGCTCGGCTAAGACCTCCCAGCAACGATCCAAGTCAGCATCAATGGCTGCGGCATTGACCTCGAGTTTCCCTAAGCCACGCAAACACGAGTCATACGCCACGAGGCAATAGCCTAGCGCCACGCCTAAATTACGCAACACGGTCGAGTCGGTCAGATCACGCTGCCAGCGCGAAATCGGCAGTTTTTCAGAGAGGTGGCGCAACAAGGCATTCGCCAAGCCTAAATTACCCTCTGCATTTTCAAAGTCAATTGGGTTCACTTTGTGTGGCATGGTCGAAGAGCCAACCTCGCCCTCTTTGAGACGCTGCTTGAAAAAACCAAGGGCAATGTACCCCCAGATATCACGATTTAAGTCGATCAAAATTGTGTTGGTGCGAGCGATGGCATCAAACAGCGCCGCCATCCAGTCATGCGGTTCAATCTGAATGGTGTGCTGATTTTGCTTCAGGCCTAACTCGGCCAACACCTTGCCACTAAAACCTTGCCAGTCGATCTCTGGGTACGCTGACATATGGGCGTTGTAGTTACCGGTGGCGCCATTCATCTTGGCCAAAGGCACAACGGCCTCAATATTACCTAACGCATCGCGCAGACGCGCGGCCACATTGGCAAACTCTTTACCCAAGGTGGTAGGTGTAGCCGGTTGGCCGTGCGTACGCGCAAGCATGGGCTGTGCCGCTTCGGTGTGTGCAATGTGCTGCACGGCAGCAAGCAGCTTTTGCAACTGAGGCACAACAACCTGGTCGCGCGCCCGACCTAACATCAAGGCGTGCGAGGTATTGTTGATGTCTTCAGAGGTACAGGCAAAATGGATAAATTCGCCTGCAGCCTCAAGCTCTACATCGCCTGCCACCTGCTCTTTCAGCCAGTACTCAACCGCTTTAACATCGTGGTTTGTGACGCGCTCGATCTGTTTAATACGATCTGCGTCAGCTTCTGAAAAGTTAGTCACAATTTCCTGTAAGCGCGTTCGGGCTTTAGCCGAAAACGGCGTTAACTCTGCTAGCCCTGCCTCAGATAAACCAACCAGCCAAGCCAACTCGACCTCAACCCGATGGGCCATAAAGCCCGCCTCTGACAATAAGGGTCGCAACGACTCGCACCGCGAAGCGTAACGACCGTCAAGTGGCGAAAGAGCATTCAAAGCGCTGAGCGCTGGGTTAGTTTTCATATTGGGTGTTGCTCAAAAAAACGACAAAATAGTTAAAGATAAGTTTATCACCCCGGTTTATACGCCAATTGGCCTTGCAGGCTTTACACTTAGGGAGTTGCAGTTTTGGCCGGATTTTGCAGTTTGGCTCCAGATGCATCTATACGGGCTTGAACTGGCCGTATTACCTTAGACTCAATATTTGCGGCAAGTCTCACATGATGAAATTGCTTTCTTCGCCCACCAGCCCATACGTACGCAAAGTGCGTATTGTCATGATTGAAAAAAAGCTCGACTATCAATCAGAAAACGCAAATGTGTGGGATGCCGACACCCGCATTCAAGAACACAATCCACTGGGCAAGGTGCCCTGCCTAGTCACCGACGATGGCAGCGCACTGTTTGATTCGCGGGTCATTGTTGAGTATCTCGATACGCTCTCGCCCGTTGGCAGCCTGATCCCCAAAGGCGGTCGCGAACGCGCGGCGGTCAAATGCTGGGAAGCCTTAGCTGACGGCACGCTTGACGCCTGCGTGACGATTGTCAAAGAATTGCAGCGCCCTGTCGGGCAGCAAAGTCCTGAATGGATTGAACGCCAGTACGGCAAAATTGATGCCGCGCTAAGCGCCATGGAAACAGGGTTAGGTGATCAGAATTTTTGCATGGGTATTAGCTACACGCTCGCCGATATCTCGGTCGGGTGCGTGTTGGGCTATATGGATTTACGCTTTGCGCACATTGACTGGCGCAGTACTCATCCCAATTTGGCGCGTCTAGACAAAAAACTGGTGGTGCGCCAAAGTTTTATCGATACTGCACCGCCTGCGGCTTAAAAACAATACCGCCCCAACGGCAGATTGAAACCGCTATTTGACGGTGACGGCGCAGCGAGGCTATGCCACCGTCAGATAATAATGCCACCCCCGAGGCAAATATCACCGTCGTATAACACCGCAGACTGCCCTGGCGTTACGGCCCACTGCTGCTCGGTAAAACTGAGTTCAAAGGCGGGGTAAGACCCACCTTGATCTGCTGAAGCAGACTGCGCGTCAGGCACACCGCGAGAAGCTACACCTTGCCCGCCCGCCGCACTGAGCACGCAATCGGCATCAGCCTGCCGGTACCGTGTTTTTGCGGCATACACCCCAGGTGCAGGGGGCTGTTCATCGACCCAACTCACCTGTCCTGCCTGCAGTGTGGGCGACAACAACCACGGGTGGTCATGGCCCTCTACGACATGCAATGTATTGCTTGCCATCTCTTTACGCGCCACGTACCAAACTGGCCCCGTACCATCGGCCTGTTGGTGTCCCTTGACGCCCCCGATCCCTAAGCCCTTGCGCTGACCGAGCGTATAAAACGACAGGCCATGGTGCGTGCCAACCCGCTCGCCTGATTGCGTGACAATCGGCCCGGGGTCTGTGGGCAGATAGCGATTTAAAAACTCACGAAAGGGGCGTTCGCCGATAAAACAGATGCCGGTAGAGTCTTTTTTTGCGGCGTTCGGCAAACCAATGTTATGGGCAATACGGCGAACCTCATCCTTGGTGATCTCGCCGAGCGGAAACAAGGTTTGCGACAACTGGGCCTGATTTAATCTGTGCAAAAAATAACTTTGATCCTTCGTATGATCAAGCGCCTTCAACAGTTGGTAACGCGTACCCCGTTGCGTTTGCACCGCGCGCACCCGAGCGTAGTGACCGGTCGCGATGTGATCTGCGCCTAAGCTCATTGCATGATCTAAAAACGCTTTGAATTTGATCTCGGCATTGCACAAGACGTCAGGGTTAGGGGTACGCCCCGCAGAGTACTCGCGCAAAAAATCGGCAAACACTCGATCTTTGTATTCGGCTGCAAAATTCACCGCCTCGATATCAACACCCACAACGTCGGCCACGCTTGCGGCGTCAAGCCAGTCTTGCCGAGTCGAACAGTACTCTGAGTCGTCATCGTCTTCCCAGTTTTTCATGAACAGGCCGATGACCTCGTAGCCCTGCTCTTTTAGCAACCAGGCGGTCACAGACGAGTCAACGCCGCCAGACATGCCGACCACGACTCGTTTTTTGCCCCCCTCAGGGCGCGAAGACACTAAAGAATCCATATAGGTAAATTGTAGTCGCTTCGCTGGAGTCTATCTTTGAGCCCTTTGGTCATCTGGCACACCCAAACTGAGTCACCCCAAGTCAAGCCTGGCAACCTGACAACAGGCTGACATCTCATCCTGCAGATATAGAAGTTGAGCCATCTCACACGACAAAGTCATTTCTCAGTAGGGAAACATCAAGCCTAGGGGTCAAAACAGGTAAACTGCCGCACTAATAGAGATTATCTTCGGAGAAGTCGATGCGCATTGGAATCCCGCGCGAGACCCGCGACAGCGAGACTCGAGTTTCGGCCACACCAGAAACCGTCAAAAAGTACGTTTCTGCCGGCCATCAGGTACTCGTTGAGCGCGATGCCGGCTTAGCCGCACATTTTGGCAACGACGCCTACGAACAGGCTGGCGCCACGATTACCGATGCTGCACAGGCCTTTGCCGCCGAACTGATCCTGAAAGTGCGTGCGCCAAGCACGACTGAACTCACACAGATCAAGGCCGGCACGGCACTAGCTGGCATGCTTGACCCCTTTGACGCCGAAGGCCTTGATGCCATGGCGCAGGCAGGGCTGACCGCCTTTGCTCTTGAAGCGGCACCACGCACCACGCGCGCGCAAAGCTTAGATGTGTTGTCCTCACAAGCCAACCTCGCAGGATACAAAGCCGTGCTACTCGGCGCACACTACTACGGCCGCATGTTTCCAATGATGATGACTGCGGCTGGCACAATTAAAGCGGCTCGCGTTGTGATCCTTGGTACAGGTGTGGCTGGCTTGCAAGCGATTGCCACCGCTAAGCGCTTGGGTGCCGTGGTTGAAGCCTCTGACGTGCGCCCCGCGGCAAAAGAGCAGGTTGAGTCGCTAGGTGCAAAGTTTATTGACGTACCGTTTGAAACCGACGAAGAGCGCGAAATTGCCAAAGGCGTTGGCGGCTATGCTCGGCCAATGCCCGCAAGCTGGATGGCGCGTCAAGCTGTCTTGGTGTCAGAGCGCTGCAAACAAGCCGATCTGGTCATTGCCACCGCGCTGATCCCAGGCCGCCCTGCCCCAACGCTTATCTCGGCCGACACCGTGCGCGCGATGAAACCAGGCTCAGTCATTATTGACTTGGCCGTTGAGCGAGGCGGCAACTGCCCCCTGTCACAAAAAGGCCTGGTCGTGCAAGAAAATGGCGTCACGCTAGTCGGCCTGACTAATCTGCCAGGCATGGTTGCCACAGATGCCTCAGCCTTGTACGCGCGCAATCTGCTTGATTTCTTAAAGCTAATCATCGATAAAGAAGGCAAGCTCGCCATCGCACGTGATGACGATATTGTTCAAGCCTGTCTGGTCTGCGAAGGCGGCCAAAACTTACGGAAGAAATAATGGATGCGATCAGCCCCACCCTTATCAATCTAATTATTTTTGTTCTGGCCATTTACGTGGGCTACCACGTGGTCTGGAACGTCACCCCTGCGTTGCACACGCCTTTGATGGCCGTGACCAACGCCATCTCGGCAATTGTGATCGTGGGCGCCATGCTCGCGGCCGCCTTGACCGAAGGGGGCCTAGCGCGCGGTATGGGTGTATTTGCAGTCGCTCTTGCCGCCGTCAACGTGTTTGGTGGTTTCTTAGTCACGCGCCGAATGCTTGAAATGTTCAAGAAAAAAGCGCCTAAGGCAAAAGCCGATGATGCCCACACAACTGGGGGCAAAGCATGATCTCGATCAATGTTGTCACGCTCTTGTATTTGGTTGCCTCGGTCTGTTTTATTCAAGCACTTAAGGGCTTGTCGCACCCCACAACCTCGCGCTTAGGCAATGCCTTTGGCATGATTGGTATGGTGATTGCTGTGTTGACGACGGCAGCCTTGATCGTCGGTTCAGTGAACGAAGCGCGCACCGTTGCGGGCTTAGGTTGGGTGTTGTTAGGTTTGCTGATTGGCGGCACGGTTGGCACCCTGATGGCCCAACGCGTTGAGATGACGAAAATGCCTGAGCTGGTTGCCTTCATGCACAGCATGATTGGTTTGGCCGCTGTTGCCATCGCAGTCACGATTGTCGCTGAACCAGAGGCCTTTAAGGTCGTGGCTGCCAAGGGGCAACCGATACCTGTTGGCAATCTCATCGAGTTATTCATTGGCACCTTCGTCGGGGCAATCACGTTTTCAGGTTCGGTGATTGCGTTTGGAAAGTTGTCAGGCAAATATAAGTTCAGACTGTTTCAAGGTGCACCGGTGTCGTTTCCGGGGCAACACATGCTGAACTTGGCCTTGGCGCTTGTGATGTTGGGGTGCGGCGCGTGGTTTATGGCAACGCAAAGTTGGACGCCCTTCATCATCATGACCGTGATCGCCTTTGTGTTGGGCGTGCTGATCATCATCCCAATTGGTGGCGCTGATATGCCAGTGGTGGTGTCGATGCTCAACAGCTACTCGGGCTGGGCCGCGGCAGGGATTGGCTTTTCTTTGAATAACCCAATGCTGATTATTGCGGGCTCGCTGGTGGGCTCGTCAGGCGCGATCTTGTCTTACATCATGTGTAAGGCCATGAACCGTTCGTTCTTTAATGTGATTTTGGGCGGCTTTGGTGGCACCGCGGACTCCGGCGCAGCAGCGGGTAGTCAAGAGCAGCGCAACGTGCGTTCAGGTAGCTCAGATGATGCCGCCTTTTTGCTCACCAACGCAGAAACCGTCACGATTGTGCCTGGTTACGGCTTGGCGGTCGCACGCGCTCAACACGCTTTGAAAGAGTTGGCTGAAAAATTGACCGAACACGGCGTGATCGTAAAGTACGCGATTCACCCAGTTGCCGGTCGTATGCCCGGTCACATGAACGTGTTGCTGGCCGAGGCTGAAGTCCCCTACGACCAAGTGTTTGAGATGGAAGACATCAACAGCGAATTTGCACAGACCGATGTAGTGCTTGTACTGGGCGCGAATGATGTGGTGAACCCCGCCGCAAAAACCGACCCCAAGTCGCCCATCGCTGGCATGCCAATCTTAGAAGCCTACAAAGCCAAAACGATTATCGTCAATAAGCGCTCAATGGCTTCTGGCTATGCGGGCCTAGACAACGAACTCTTCTACATGGACAAAACCATGATGGTGTTCGGTGATGCGAAGAAGGTGATTGAGGATATGGTCAAGGCGGTTGAGAACTCGTAGGCAAAAATCTTAGGCGTCCTCAGTCAGCGGGCTGAGGCTGTTCTGGTTGTCGGCATAAAAGCACACTTTGTTCCCACCAGATTTCTTGGCTTGGTACATTGCCTTGTCGGCCAGCGCAAAGAGATCTAGCTGCTCGGTCGCATCGCCCAAAAATATCACAACCCCAATGCTTGTACCGCCTTGGTACACGATTTCACCCTCTTCTGAAGGGTAACGCTCTTTGCGATTCGCACGCTTCATCTCGGGTGCATCCTCACCCGCTGATTGGTTGAGCATATATGGCAAGGCCAAGGCTACACGCATTTTTTCCGCGATCCTGCTTGCGGTTTCGATCGAGTAATCAAGATCGTTATGCAGCTGATTCAAGACCACCACAAACTCATCGCCGCCAAAACGGGCAACAGTATCTACGTCTCGCACACAGCCTAACAGTCGCGAGGCGGCCTCGCGCAGCACCACATCACCCAGTACGTGGCCGTGCTGATCGTTTAAGCCTTTAAACGAATCCAGATCCATAAACATCAACGCGCAATAACACAAATTACGCTTGCTATTGTTAATCGCGATCTTAAGTCGATCTTCAAGCAAATACCGATTGGGTAACTTTGTCAGACCATCAAAAAATGCTCGATCCTTGGTCTGCTCTTCGAGTTGTCGACGACGGCTGACATCTCGTCCAATCCCCAGCACACCTAGTAATTTACCGTTTTCAGAATAAACAGGGCTTTTTGTGACCTCGAGCAATTCTTTATGTCCATCGCTCGCAAAGGTCACCCATTCTTCTGAAATATAAGACGTGCCTTGTTCAATCGCGAGTTGATCGCCCACCCGAAACATTTCTGCTCGATCGATATCAACGAACGCATTTGCCTTTTGCCCAACGATTTGCTCTTCGGTTGCCCCAAAATAGCTTTCAAAACGAGCGTTACAAAACTGAAACCGATCTTGGGTATCTTTAAACCACACCACGTCAGGAATCGCATGAACGAGTGTCTTAAGCTGTCCGACATTATCAGCAAGTTTTTTCTCGAGCTGGATCCGCTCAAGGTGCTCGCTCAAATTTTCGATCATGCCCCAGACAACGGGTTGACCATTGACATCAATTAATTTGAAGCCGCTGATGCGAATCGGAAACCGAGTCCCATCACGCCGAATATATTCTTTTTGATTCGGGCCAAACCGCCCTTCTCGCTTCAAATCCTCGAGCTGCTGTTGATCTTGTGCTCGAAACTCTTCAGGTGTGATGTCGCCAAACTTCATGGCCAAAAATTCTTGTCGTGAATAACCTGTCCAAGTCAGTAAAGCTTGATTCACCTCACAAAACTGCCCTGTGCTCTGATTCACCATCGCCAAGCCAACCGGTGAGTTTTTAAACAACTGCTCAAAGCGCTCTTCAAACCGCACAAGCGTTTGCTGTACCGGCGTGTGTTGGTGGTGAATCGCGGCACCGTTGACCAACGCCTGACCGAGCAGCGACTTAGCGGCCTGCACCATCGAGTATTGCTCAATGGTCTCGGCCTCAGCCAAAAAAGCATCTACGATGACCGACTCAAACGAACTGTGGCGGTGACGTACAACCTCTTGAACCGCCTCGGTGTGCGTCCAATTTCGTTTATAAACCCGAAACGATACGAGAGCATCGTACATATCAACCAGTGACACCAAGCGCGCAGCCAGCGGAATCTGCTCACCTTTTAGACCTCGCGGGTAGCCTGTGCCATCCCACTTTTCGTGATGAGATCCTGCCACCGTAATCGCCATGTTGAGAACAGTCGAAGTGTCTTCAAGTTGCGCGGCAGTCGTCGCCAAGATCGCCTCACCCATTTGCGCATGTGTTTGCACCACGCACCAATCTGCTTGCGACAACTTACCGTCTTTATGCAGAATGTGATCTGAGATTGTGACTTTACCAATATCGTGCAAAGGCGTAGCCCGACATAACGTCTCGATCCAGTCTTCGGTCAATATCTCGGTGAATTGACCCATGTCACGTAAGCGACATGCCAAGAGCCTCACGTAGTGAGCAGCCCGAAGACCATGATCGTCCACATCAGACGAGTCTCGACCTACGGGCAACGTATTTACACTCGCTAACATGGCACTCAAAGTGACGATAAAGGGGCTTCTAACAGAATACCAACGAACCCTTCATTTGAGACTATTTGCGCACAGAACTGCTCTATTCATACCTGCTTTGCAGTAATCGTCGTCACAAAAGTGCAGCATCTACCACTTCGATCCAATGTCGCACCGCAATCTCAGTACCACTTTGCAAGTGCCCGATGCAACCAATGTTCGAAGACAACACTAAGTCTGGCTTCGCCGCGTTAAGTTGAGACAACTTACGATCGCGCAGCGCCGTTGAAATTTCAGGCTGCAGGACTGAGTAAGCACCCGCCGAGCCGCAGCACAAGTGAGTCTCTGTAAAGGGTTGCAACGCCAATCCGAGCTTGACAAACAAGTCTTCACTTAACGGGCGCAATCCCTGCCAATGCTGCAAGGTACACGGGGGATGAAAGGCAGGTCGTTTAGGCAAACGCGTTGCGTCAAGTTGAGCCGCCAGTGCCTCAGCGTGAGGCGCCACCACCTCAGCGATATCGCGCACAAGTGCCACAACTTTTTGCGCCTTAGCTGCGTACGCCGCATCGTGCCGTAGATGATGGGCGTACTCAACTACCATCGCACCGCAACCCGAGGCATTCATCACAATCGCCTCAACTTTACCTGCCTCAATGAGTGGCAGCCAGGCGTCGATATTTAAGCGCATCTGCGCGCGCGCAGCCTCTTGGTCATCCAAATGAAAATTCAATGCACCGCAACAGCCGGCACCTTGCGCCACTTGCGTGCCAATCCCTAAACGATCAAGCACGCGAATCGTGGCAGCATCAATCGTTGGCATCATCGTGGGTTGCACGCAACCGGTTAACAACAGCACCTGCTTTGCATGCCGACTAGTATCTGGACGAACACCCGTCGGGCGCGCTTGCATGACTTTTTTCTGAAGGCTGGCGGGTAAAAGACCGCGCACCGCTTGGCCAACTTTATAGGCCGGTGCAAACAGGGGTGAGTTCAAGCCCTTTCGCAACAAAGCACGTTGTAGTCGCTGTGATAACGGGCGTGGCACTTTCTCTTCAACAAGCTTGCGTCCGATGTCGATCAAATGACCGTACTCAACCCCAGACGGGCAAGTGGTTTCGCAGTTACGGCAGGTCAAACACCGATCAAGATGCAGCTGGGTAGCCTGAGTGGGTTCTTGGCCCTCGAGTAGCTCTTTGATCAGATAAATACGGCCACGTGGGCTGTCGAGTTCGTCACCCAGCACCTGATAGGTTGGGCAAGTGGCGGTACAAAACCCGCAGTGCACACAACGTCGCAAGATATCGTCGGCTTCTTGGCCCAGCTCAGAAAGGCGCGCCCAGTCGGCAAGATTTGTCTGCATATGTGTCTCGTCAGAGTCCGTGCACTAAGCGGCCAGGGTTAAACAACCCCTGTGGGTCAAATTCATGTTTGAGACGATTCACCACGTCTAATACGCCAGCGGCCAAAGGTTGAAATACACCTTGTTCGGGGATGGCGCCCTCAAAGAGCTGTCGAAACAAGGTGGCATGCCCACCCGCGCGCTCAGCGACACGCCTGACTGCTAAGGCCTCAAGATCTGCCGCTACCCAGCGTTGACCGCCACCCCATTCGATGAGCGTCGGGCCTAGATTCAGAGCCGGCGTACCTGGCGCAACCGCGAGCCGCCATAACGTGGGCGCAGCAAAAAATGAAAGTGTCTGTTCACGCAACGCTGCCCAATACTCAAAGGCTTGTAGCTCGGGGACGACTTGCCCGCCCATTTTTTGTCGCGCGGCTTTCAGTGCGGCGCCGGCACCGGCAAGGCGAACCCTCAAACAACCCGAGGCGCCCTCTGTGACCTGCCAAGCAGTGGCCGAAATCGGTAAAGGCTGAGGGCGCCAACTGTGACACAGCGCTAACGCCTTGGCTTCGTCAAGATCGAACTCAAGCGTGCAAACCTCTTGAGGCTTGGGGGCGACCTTAACTGATATTTGGGTCAGAGCACCAAACATGCCCATCGAGCCCACGAGCAAGCGCGACACGTCATAGCCTGCAACGTTTTTCATGACCTCGCCACCAAACTTCAAGACGTTGCCACTGGCAGTTAACAACTGTGTACCCAACACGTAATCCTTGACTGGCCCGCCGGCGTAGCGACCGGGCCCGGCAAGCCCCGCAGCCACACAGCCGCCAAGCGTCGCTTGCGCACCAAACGTTGGCGGATCAAAGGCGAGAATTTGCTGTGAGGCCGCAAGCGTATCAATCACCTCTTGAAGCGGTGTACCGGCCCAGGCCGTCACAACAAGTTCTGTCGGTTGATAATTCACAATGCCGCGCAGGCCACTCAACTTGAGCGCAACACAAGAACTTGCCAGCTGTGGAGCTCGGTTACCATAAAAACCTTTGGTACCACCACCCTCAATCAGAATAGTATTTTTTTTATTTGCGGCGTCGAGTACTTGCTCGCGTAACTGGGCGATCACATGATCCATAATTGCCTAAAAGCGTGGAAGCTCAGGGAACGCGAGAGCGCCACCATGCACATGCATTTTGCCGTATTCGGCACAACGCCTTAATGTTGGGATGACTTTCTCGGGGTTCAACAGCCCAGCTGGATCGAAGGCGCGCTTGACCGCAGTAAAGGCGTTCAGCTCTTCGCGCGAAAACTGCACACACATCTGATTGATTTTTTCCATTCCTACGCCATGCTCGCCCGTGATCGTGCCACCCACTTCGACACACAACTCAAGAATGGCAGCACCAAAGTCTTCGGCACGCCGCACTTCGTCAGGAAAATTTGAATCAAACAAAATTAACGGATGCAAATTGCCATCGCCAGCGTGAAACACATTGGCGCAACGCATATTGAATTGCTTTTCCATATCTTGAATCGCATGCAATACCCGACCAAGGTGACGGCGCGGGATCGTGCCGTCCATGCAGTAGTAGTCGGGTGATACACGACCCGCTGCAGGAAAGGCATTTTTACGCCCGGCCCAAAATCGCAAACGCTCTGCTTCTGTTTGCGACACTTGTAAGCGAGTGGCGCCGGCTTTTTCGAACACCTGCTGCATCCGAATAATTTCGTCAGCGACTTCATCAATCGTACCATCTGACTCACACAGCAAGATCGCCTCGGCCTCTGTGTCGTAGCCGGCTTTCACGAAAGGCTCGACCATCTGGGTAGCTTGCTTATCCATCATCTCGAGACCCGCCGGAATAATGCCGGCCCCGATAATTTGCGCAACGGCCTGGCTCGCTTTTTCAACATCATCAAAACTGGCCATGACGACCCTGGCGAGTGCAGGCTTGGGGGTTAAGCGCAAGGTGACCTCAGTGACGACTCCCAGCATGCCTTCAGAGCCGACAAAGACGGACAGCAACTCAGGCCCAGCACTATCAGGGGCGAGCGAACCGAGCTCGATAATCTCGCCATCCATACTGACCATGCGCACTTTCAACACGTTATGAACAGTGAGCCCGTACTTTAAGCAATGCACACCGCCAGAGTTCTCGGCAACATTACCGCCAATCGAACAGGCAATCTGACTAGAGGGATCTGGGGCGTAATACAGACCAAAGGGGCTAACGGCCTCTGACACAGCGAGGTTTCGTACACCCGGTTCGACCACCGCAATCGCGGCCTCGTGATCAATGTGTTTGATGCGGTTAAATTTTGCTAAGCCTAGCAACACACCCTGAGCGTGTGGCATCGCGCCGCCTGACAAGCCGGTACCCGCACCACGCGCAACCACCGGCACGTTTAGTTTTTTACAAGTGATCAGCACAGCCTGGACCTGAGCTTCGGTCTCGGGCAGTACGACGGCCATTGGCACAGAGCGATACAACGACAACCCATCACACTCATAAGGACGCGTGTCTTCGGTGCGACTGAGCACACAGTGCGCGGGCAAGACCTGCAAGAGCGCCTTGACGACGACCGCGGCCTCTGGCGCTGCCACGGCTAAGACTGCTTGATCTGAAACAGCGTTCATAATTTCTCCGCGAGGCCTCGCCGTTCAATTCAAGAAGACAAGCAACGAGGCCGAAACTCAGTGCGCTGTCGCCTTAAATGGCTAAGCCCTAGGTTCGAGCATTTTTCCTGGGTTCAGTATATTGTGCGGATCAAAGGCAGCCTTTAATGACCGCATGAGATCTAGGGCATCTTCGCCGTGCTCATGGGCCATAAACTGCATCTTGTGTAAGCCGATACCATGCTCACCCGTGCACGTGCCGTCAGCGTCGATCGCTTGAGTCACAAGCGCATGATTGATTCTTTCAGACTCGGCCCATTCAGCCGGGCTATTAGGATCAAGCAACATCAGCACATGAAAATTACCATCGCCTACATGCCCCACGATTGTGCTCGGAAAACTGGCCTTCGCCAATTCTTGTGTTGCCAGATCAATGCTTTCGGCCAAGCGCGATAACGGCACGCAAACATCAGTCGTATTTGATTTGCAGCCAGGACGCAACTGCAAGCCAGCAAAATAGGCGTTGTGGCGCGCAGTCCAGAGTCGGTTGCGATCTTCTGGGCGGTCGGCCCATTCAAAATCCATGCCGCCGCACTCTTTTGCCAGTTCTTGAACTGTTTGCGCTTGTTCTTTCACACTCGCCTCAGAGCCGTGAAATTCAAATAACAGCAAAGGAGTTTCGCGCAGTGTCAGCTTGCTGTAGCGGTTACCGGCGATAACTGCAGCGGCGTCCATCAACTCAACGCGGGCAATCGGCACACCCATCTGGATAGTTTGAATCACACATTGCACGGCCTCGTGAACAGTCGAAAAATTACAGACTGCTGCCGAGACCGCTTCGGGCTGAGGGTACAACTTGACCGTCACTTCGGTGATCACACCAAGCGTGCCCTCGCTACCCACAAAGATACGGGTCAGGTCGTAACCCGCTGAAGACTTGCGCGCGCGACGTGCGGTGCGAATCACTTTGCCATCGGCGGTCACTACGGTCAATGACACAACGTTTTCGCGCATGGTGCCATAACGCACAGCGTTGGTTCCCGATGCGCGCGTGGCTGACATGCCGCCAAGCGAAGCATCCGCGCCCGGATCAATCGGAAAAAACAAACCGGTGTCACGGATTTGTTCGTTAAGCTGCTTACGCGTCAAACCCGCCTGGACAGTGACGGTTTGATCTTCGGTGTTTAACGACACAATTTTATTCATAGCGGTCACATCAAGGCTAATGCCGCCTTGAATCGCCAAAATATGCCCCTCAAGCGAAGATCCAGCCCCATACGGAATCAAAGGAATGTTGTATTGGCCACATAGTTTGACCACAGCAACAACTTCGTCGGTGCTTTGTGCAAAGACAACACCATCAGGCAACATCGACGGAAACGGCGACTCATCTTTGCCGTGATGATCGCGCACTGCGTTGGCCATTGAAAAGCGCTCGGCAAACTGCCCTTTAAGCGCAGCAATCATTTCAGGCGGCAGTTCACGTCTAAAGGTTTGTGCCGTATGCAAAGCGTTCATGAGCTAAGTCTCGTAAAAAAAAGGCGCCCCAAAAAGGCGAGGCAGCGATGCGTGCTAGGCACGCAATCGCTTTGTTTTGCTTATTTTCCGCTGGTCAAAACGGCGCGACGACGAGCGCGCACCGACTCAGCCAAGCGCTCAAGCACACCAACTGAACTTTGCCAGTCGATGCAGCCATCTGTCACGCTTTGGCCATAGACCAACGTTTGACCCTCAACAATATCCTGACGACCGGCAACGAGATTGCTTTCAATCATCAAACCAAAAATACGCGCATCGCCTTGAGCGATTTGTACGGCGACCTCGTCGCAGACTGCAGGTTGATTTTCTGGCTTTTTGTTGCTGTTGGCATGACTTGAATCAACCATGATGCGCTGCGCGAGACCCGCCTTTGCCATCTCTGCACAAGCCGCCTGTACGCTCGCCGCATCATAATTAGGCGCCTTACCACCCCGCAAAATGACGTGGCAATCTTCGTTGCCTGAGGTTGACACAATCGCCGAGTGCCCACCTTTCGTGACCGACAAGAAGTGATGCGGTGCAGATGCAGATTTCATGGCATCTACGGCAATCTTGACGTTACCGTCGGTACCATTTTTAAAACCAACCGGACACGACAGGCCCGAAGCCAACTCGCGATGCACCTGACTTTCGGTCGTGCGGGCACCGATGGCGCCCCAAGACACCAAGTCAGCGATGTACTGAGGAGTAATCATGTCAAGAAACTCGCAACCCGCTGGCAAGCCCAACTGATTAATTTCAAGCAGCAAGCCACGCGCAGTTGTTAAACCCTTGTTGATATTAAAACTACCATCCATATCGGGGTCGTTGATCAGGCCTTTCCAGCCGACCGTGGTGCGTGGCTTTTCAAAATAGACGCGCATCACAACTTCGAGCTCGCCTTTAAAACGATCGCGCTGAGCCTTCAGGCGCTTGGCGTAATCAAGGGCTGCCGCGGTGTCGTGAATTGAGCACGGGCCAATCACCACCACCAAGCGATCATCCATGCCATGCAAAATGCGATGGATCGCCTGACGCGATTCATAAACGATTGATGACACCTCGGGCGTGCAGGGGTGCTCTCGCATCGTATGCGAAGGTGGCGCAAGTTCTTTCATCTCGCGAATGCGCAAGTCATCGGTATTGTGTGGCAAAACATACTCCTGGTGCAAAAAATATTAAAAATTAAATTCAGTCAAATCTCAACAGTGTCGCGTTGCTATCGACGTTCAAGACGTTGGATCACTCAACAATATCGACGACAATGAACCTTCGGCAATGCTTATGCAGTGCCGCCGACAGTCAGCCCTTCCATCTTGATGGTTGGCATCCCTACCCCAACCGGCACGCTTTGACCTTCTTTACCGCAGGTGCCCACGCCGCTATCGAGCTTCATGTTATTACCGATCATGCTGACGCGGTTCATGGCCTCCGGGCCACTGCCAATCAGGGTTGCCCCTTTAACGGGATGCGTAATGCGGCCGTTTTCGATCATGTAGGCTTCAGACGTTGAAAACACAAACTTACCGCTGGTGATGTCAACTTGCCCGCCGCCAAAATTTGCAGCGTAAATACCTTTTTTCACCGACGCAATAATTTCTTCAGGCGGCGTTTTACCCGACAGCATGAAAGTGTTGGTCATGCGTGGCATGGGAAGATGAGCAAACGATTCACGCCGACCGTTACCAGTGGCGGCGGTTTTCATTAAACGCGAATTCAAAGTGTCTTGCATGTAGCCGCGCAAAATTCCGTCTTCGATCAAGACATTGCGTTGCGTGGGATTGCCTTCATCATCAATGTTTAACGAGCCACGGCGCCCTTCGATGGTGCCGTCATCAACAACCGTGACACCTTTTGAAGCCACGCGTTGGCCGATACGGCCAGTGAAGACGCTAGACCCTTTGCGATTGAAGTCACCCTCTAGACCGTGGCCGACCGCCTCATGCAACAAAATCCCGGGCCAGCCTGCTGCAAGCACGACTGTCATTTCTCCGGCTGGTGCAGCCTGCGCGTCAAGATTAATCATGGCTTCGTGCACAGCCTGCTCGACGTATTGGGTCAGGGTTTCGTCTGAGAAATAACCTAAGCCGGTACGACCACCGCCGCCGGCGTGACCAGTTTCACGACGACCGTTTCGCTCAACGACGACAGTCAAGGACAAGCGTACGAGCGGACGCACATCCGCGGCCAAGCGGCCATCGCTGCCCGCCACCATGATGACGTCGTACTCCATCCCTAAACTAGCCATGACCTGTGCCACGTGCGGGTCGCGTGCTCGAGCCATTTTTTCAACCCGCTCAAGCAGGCCAACTTTTTCAGGCGCACTCATGGTGGCCAACGGGTCAACCGGCGGATACAGGCTTTGTCCGTGGCGCGGATCATCGCCAGTACGCACTTTTGTCTTACCGGCGCCTTGGCGCGCAATACTGCGCACCGCACGGGCAGAAGACAGCAACGCATCAGGCGACAAGGTATCGGAATAAGCGAACGCTGTTTTTTCACCAGCGACGGCTCGCACGCCCACGCCTTGCGAAATTGAAAAGCTACCGGTTTTGACGATGCCCTCTTCGAGGCTCCAGCCTTCGCTACGCGTGTACTGAAAATACAAATCTGCGTAATCGACTTTGTGCGTAAAAATCTCGCCGATCGCACGAGCCATGTCATTTTCAGACAGGCCCCAGGGGTCAAGCAATAAACTTTTTGCCGTGGCAAGCGAAGCAATAGCGGGGTCAGTCAGTTTCATGAATCAACTTATGATTGGGTAAAGAGTTTGCGATGAGCGAGTGCAGGCAAGGACTGCCGCACTTCAGCCAAACGCGCAGGGTCTATCGTACCGCTTACCACTCCCTCATGCTCGGGTAAAACTGATAAAACCTCGCCCCAGGGGTCAATCAGAATCGAGTGCCCCCAAGTGCGGCGTCCATTCTCGTGGGTGCCGCCTTGTGCAGGGGCTAAGACATAACACTGATTCTCAATTGCCCTTGCACGCAAGAGGGTCTCCCAATGCGCGCGACCTGTCGTATAAGTAAACGCCGAAGGCACCAAAATCAAATCCACTTCGCCAAGCGCGCGATATAACTCAGGAAAACGCAGGTCATAACAAATCGACAAGCCCAAATTAATCACAGGGGTATCAACCCGACAAATCGTATCGCCAGCCAAAATACCGCGCGACTCGTCGTAACTTTCAGTACCCCGAGTAAATCCAAATAAATGAATTTTGTCGTAACGAGCAATTTGTTTACCGCTAGGATCAAAAATCAGTTGAGTATTTAACACGCGTGTCGGGTCTGAAGAGACCAACGGCATACTGCCGCACGATAACCAAATATTGTGCTGGCGCGCCGTTTCTGAGAGAAACGTTTGAATCGGGCCCGTGCCGGGTTGCTCGGCAATGTCTAGCTTATCAGTCTCTTTGCGACCGAATAAGCAAAAATATTCAGGTAAACCAACGAGTTGCGCACCGTCTTGGGCCGCTTGTGCGATGAGTCGAGCCGCTGAATCGAGATTTTGATTTAACGAGGCCGCTGACACCATTTGAACCGCGGCGACTTTTAAGGGGGCTTTCATGGGTTTTCCAGCGAGAGGTTTTAAACAGCGATTCAGTCATGACTTTCGGTCATTTAAGCATAGCCAGTCATCATATGACCAGCCTGATTAATAATGAAATGTGAGATGGTTTTATTTTTGGATGCCACCGTTAATCATTAATATACGTATTATCCTCAATGAAAAATAGATAAAAAAGGTATAAACTCCATACTGACATTTACTAACAAAAGGTCATACAACCATGGCACGCCAAAACTACGCAACGCTTCAAGCAAAAATTAATAAAGAAATTGAAAAATTGCAAAAGCAAGCACAAGTATTACAAACTAAAAGTCGCAAACCAGTCATTAGCAGTTTAGTGCGCACAATGAAAGAATATAATATTTCTCCCGATGAGCTGGCTGCAGCCTACGGCAAGGTAAAAAGCTCAGCGAAGGCCGGTCGGCCCGCCAAAAGCACCAAAGCAGTCGGAGTCAAAAAACCAGTGGCACCTAAATATCGTCACCCCGCGAGCGGTGCCACCTGGACCGGTCGCGGCAAAGCGCCATTGTGGGTGGTTGAGGCTGAAAAAAACGGCCAGCCTCGCCAACAGTTTTTAATCTAACGCGTTAATCGATTTTCGCGCCAGAATCACGCACAGCTTTACCCCACTGCTCGATGTCTTTATCGACAATCTTCTGAAACTCAGCCAGGTCCATCGGCATGGCTGAGGCGCCTTTTGAAGATAATTGCGTCACCACCGCCTGATCGCTCAAAATCTTATTGATTTCGCTATGTATTTGCTGGCGCAGCGCCACGGGCGTTGCGGTGGGTGCAAAAAACGCAAACCACGAATCTAGCGCCAACTGAGGGTAGCCCGCCTCACCAAAGGTAGGCAGCGCAGGCAGCGCCTCTGAGCGCTTAGTGGCCGAAGCGGCTAGCGGTTTCACGGCGCCGCTTTTGATCTGCCCCATGACCGACGGTGCACTCGCAAACGTGCCCTGAATCTGTCCACTCATCACATCAGTCAGTGCGGGTGCGATGCCTTTATAAGGCACGTGCGTCGTTTTAATACCCGCTGCCGCATCAAACATCGTATCCAATAAATGTGCGACCGAACCATTACCCGAAGACGCGATATTTATTTTTCCGGGATTGGCTTTCGCATAAGCAACATATTCAGCAATATTATTGACCGGCAAGCTTGGGCTCACGACTAAAACAAAAGGCAGGGTTGCCAATGCACCTAAAGGCACCAAGTCTTTGACTGTGTCAAACGGCATATTTTGATACAACGCGGGATTAATCGCGTGGGTACCCGAATAACTCATTAACCAGGTTGTACCGTCAGGGGTCGATTTTGCAACGTTATCGCTGCCGATATTGCCACCTGCGCCGGGTCGGTTTTCAACAACCACCGGAACACCCCAGCGTTTCGAGAACTCTTGGCCCATTATGCGGGCGATCGCGTCAGAGGCACCACCAGCTGTTTGCGGCACAATAATTCTGATTTGCTTGCCTGCTAACGCCTGGGGCACTTGCGCACTGGCGGCGCTGATTAAACACAGCCCTGCCAATATGGATAATGCATAACGCCCAACTTTTTTATCAATTCCAAACATATAGAGTTTCTCGATATATCAATTAAATGTACGGCGATTAAATGCCCACCGCACCCGTAAACCTGTTGTGCGCGATTATGCGGGTTTATCACCCTTTAAGGTAATACGATGCAATAACCGCTTATAACCATGATAATCATTAATTGGATTATGCAAGGCGCAGCGATTATCCCAAAAAGCAATTGAACCCGGACGCCAAACAAACCGGCAGGTATATTCGGGCTTCACCTGTTGCTCAAATAAATAATTTAAAAGCGGAGCGCTTTCTTCTTCAGTCCAGCCAGCAAAACGGACGGTATGACCAGGATTAACGTAAAGCGCCTCGCGGCCGGTTTCGGGGTGCGTGCGCACGACCGGGTGCTCAGAGTTCAGTTCAGAGCGGCCTTTATCCGTTGCTGAGTCAGCCAAGCGATCTTCACGCGAGTGGGTCACCGCGGCTTTCGCTGATGAGTTCACCCCCTTGAGGGTACGCAACGTGTCTTGTAAGGCGGGCGAAAGGCCTTCAAAGGCCGCGTAATTACTGGCAAACAGCGTATCGCCGCCTACCGGTGGTAGTTCGCGGGCAATCAGCATGGTCGCCATCGGCGGTTCTTGTAAATACGTCGTGTCGGTATGCCAAACACCGCCAAAATTATGTTTCTCGTGCGGCAGCTTTAATACCGGTACGATTAACGGAAAGTCGGGCAAGCCCTTCACAAAAGGATATTCAATAATCTCGCCAAAGCGTTGTGCAAAGGCTTGAAACGCGCCAGGTTCGAGGGGCTGTTCACGAAAAAACACGACACTATGTTGCAACCAGATCTTACGGATTTCCGCAATTTGCGCGTCGCTGACAGGGTTAAGTAAATTAATACCCAAGATCTCTGCGCCCACGGCCCTGGATAAGGGACGTACTTCAAGTTGTGTCATGTTGGTGTCTCGCGAAAATTTAATTAGATTTAACAACTTCTTATCTGCTTATCATAGGGCAGATTACAAGTTTTTTCACTGTGGCACCTCTACAATAGCCACTGACGCCCTAAACCATGACGTAGCTTACCCCTACGTCAGCACGATTTGGAAGCCAGTTCATGCGCACAGACACCGGAATCACCATTCGCCGGCAAGATTACCTGCCCTTTCCGTTTTTGATTCCGAAAGTCTCTCTCGAGTTTGAGCTGCAAGCAGAACTGACCTCTGTCAAGGCAGAATTGACTGTTGTGCGTAAGGCGGGGATGACCTTGCCCGCTGATTTGGTGCTTGATGGTCAAGCCTTGACGCTTGTCAGCGTACATCTCAATGGGGCGCTTCTCACTGACTCACAGTACACCCTCACTGACGAGACCCTCACCATCCACGGCATGCCTGAGCACGCCACGTTGATCATCGGCAGCACCTGTTCTCCTGCCACCAATACCAGCATGGCAGGCCTATATGTGTCGGGCAAAAGTCTGTTTACTCAATGCGAGGCGCAAGGCTTTAGAAAAATATGCTGGTTTGCCGACCGTCCCGACGTCATGTCAACGTACGAAGTCACGCTGCGAGCCAAGCAAGAGGATTACCCGCTCTTGCTGTCAAACGGCAACCTGCTGTCTACCAAAATACTTGAGGGTGCTCGTCACGAGGCCAAGTGGCAAGATCCATTCGCTAAGCCCAGCTACCTGTTTGCCTTAGTTGCCGGAGACTTCGACTGCCGTGAGCAACGTACCAAAACAGCGAGCGGTCGCGACGTTTTGCTTCAGGTCTACAGCGACCGCGGCACAAAAGAGCAAACGGGTTGGGCCATGGAGTCGCTTGAGCGCTCACTGCGCTGGGACGAAGTTCGCTTTGGGCTAGAGCTTGACTTAGATCGCTTCATGATCGTGGCAGCGCGCGACTTCAATATGGGTGCCATGGAGAATAAAGGCTTAAACGTTTTTAACGCAGCTTATGTTCTTGCCAATCCTAACACCGCCACCGATGCAAATTATCAGGCTATTGAAGCCGTCATCGGTCACGAATACTTTCATAACTGGACCGGCAATCGAGTCACATGCCGAGACTGGTTTCAGCTCAGCCTCAAAGAGGGGCTCACGGTCTTTCGCGATCAAGAATTTACGGCTGACATGATGGCCCATGGGCTGGACGCCACCGCAGCGGCAAGTGCGCGAGCGATTAAGCGCATCGATGACGTTGTCGGCCTGCGTGGCGCGCAGTTTTCTGAAGACAGTGGCCCGATGGCTCACCCGATTCGACCCGAAAGCTATCAAGAAATTGGTAATTTTTATACGGCAACTGTGTACGAAAAAGGCGCAGAGGTCATTCGTATGATGCACACTTTGTTGGGCGAACAGGCGTTTCGAGCAGGCATGGATGAATACTTTCGGCGTCACGACGGCCAAGCTGTCACTTGCGACGATTTTGTTGATGCCATGCAGTGGGCTTATCAACAGCACAGTGCGAACAAATCCTCAACGCTGGGTACTCTCGAGTCCGGCAGCGCCGAACCGAACCGCGCCAAAACAGCGAGCACGAGTCTGGATAGCGTAAGCCTCGATATATTTAGACGTTGGTATCGCCAGGCGGGCACGCCTAGAGTTCAGGTCACACTTGACTACAACCAAGCGCTGCGACAGTGCACGTTGACCTTAGCGCAAACGTGCGCGCCGGTTGGCGTCGAAAAGCAATCGGGCCTCGAAAAACTACCGTTTCATATCCCCGTTAAATTCGGCCTGCTGGATCAGCAAGGCCAACCATTAACGTTTACGTTGCATGGCCACACCACGCAACAAGAGTTGCCTGAATCGGTCGGTGATCAAACCCTGCATCAGGCTTTACTTGAGTTAAAGCAGGCCAGCCAGACTTGGGTGCTTCACGACGTAGCCTCATTGCCGGTGCCGTCGTTGCTGCGTGACTTCTCGGCCCCGGTGATCATTGACTACACCTATCAAGACCAAGACTTAGCCTTGTTAAGCGCTCACGACACCAATGCCTTTGTGCGCTGGGAGGCAGGCCAAGAGCTTGCCTCGCGTCAAATTTTGAAGATGGCACAACACTGGCGCCAGACGGGTACGGTCGGCGCGGTCGACCCGATCGTGCTCAGCGCCTGGGCTGCTACCCTGAACGATCCGGCGCTCGACTCAGGCTTTCGAGCACGGGCCTTGAGCCTGCCCGCTGAAAAAACTCTGACTGAGCGCATGACACCGATGGACCCGCTCGCGGTGTCTGTTGCGCGGCGTGCCTTGCGCGCAGCATTAGGAGGCGCGTGCAGCACCAGCTTAAGAGCCATTTATAAGGCGCAGTCTACCCCGGGTGATTATTCGCCAGCCCCCTTGCCCGCCGGGCGACGTGCGTTAAAGAATTTGGCGTTGTCGTACTTGGTCGCAGGTGCCGAGGCTTTGCAGGAAAATACAAAACCGTCAGTCGAGGTTGAGGCATCAGGATCGGGTGCTAAAACCCTTAGCACGGCTGCAGAGGCTGCGGTCACGCGCCATCAATCAGAAGCAAACGCCCTTGTTCTAGAGCAGTTCGAGCAAGCAACGAACATGACAGACCGCATGGCAGCGTTCTCGATAAGCGTGCAAGAGGCCCCCAAGGACAAGGCTCTTGAGGTTATCCAGCGTTTTTACGAAGCCTGGCAGCACGATGCCTTGGTTGTAGACAAATGGTTTGGCGTTCAGGCTGCCTCGCCTAAAGCCAATGTCGCTACCATTCAGGCCTTGATGACGCACCCCGCCTTCACGCTTCGCAACCCCAACCGCGCACGCGCTGTGATCTTTATGTTTTGTATTGCTAATTCAAGCGGCTTACACGCCGAGGATGGCAGTGGCTATCGCTTTTGGGCCGAGCAGGTTTTAGCGCTCGATGCGATCAACCCTGAAATCGCAGCCCGTTTGGCACGTGCCTTTGATCACTGGGCACGCTTTATCCCAAGCGTGCAAGCACAGATGCGCGTCCAATTGCAGCGCGTGGCCACGCACAAAGGGCTCTCGCGTAATACACTTGAGATTGTCTCAAAGGCGCTGGCGTTATGATTAGCGTTCCGTTAACCCTGACCCGATACCGTTGATTAAAACCCACATGAAACGCAAAACACTTACCCAATATCTTGTTGAACAGCAACGCTCAAGCCAGGCACTCAGTGCAGAAGTGCGATTGTTAATTGAGATCGTCTCGCGCGCCTGCAAAACGATTAGCCATGCCGTCAGCAAAGGTGCCTTGGGTGGCGTGTTAGGCAGCCTTGAAAGCGAGAACGTGCAAGGCGAAGTGCAAAAAAAATTAGACGTCATGTCTAACGAAGTTTTGCTAGAGGCCAATGAATGGGGCGGCCATTTGGCAGCCATGGCGTCCGAAGAAATGGAAACCATCCATCTGATCCCAAATCGTTACCCTAAGGGTGAATTTTTATTATTGTTTGATCCACTGGATGGCTCGTCAAACATTGATGTCAACGTGTCAATCGGCACAATTTTTTCAGTGCTGCGCGCCCCTGCTTCGGCCTCTGGTCGCGAAGTCACCGAACAAGATTTCTTGCAACCTGGCAGCACTCAGGTCGTGGCAGGCTACGCCGTCTACGGGCCCCAAACCATGCTGGTATTAACCATTGGTCAGGGCGTCGTGGGCTTCACGCTTGATCGTGAAATGGGCTCGTGGATCATGACTAGCGAAAATATGCGGATCCCCGAAGACACCAAAGAATTTTCAATCAACATGTCGAATATGCGTCACTGGGCAGCACCTGTGCGCAAGTACATCGACGAGTTGCTTGCGGGCAAGTCAGGCACCCGCGACAAAGACTTTAATATGCGTTGGATTGCGTCAATGGTGGCAGACGTGCATCGTCTGCTGACGCGCGGCGGTATCTTTATGTACCCTTGGGATTCACGCGAGCCCAACAAGCCGGGCAAGCTGCGCTTAATGTACGAAGCCAACCCGATGAGCATGTTGGTTGAGCAGGCTGGCGGCGCTGCCACCAATGGCGAGCAACGTATTTTGGATATTCAACCAACGGCGCTGCACCAGCGCGTAAGCGTAGTGCTAGGTTCAAAAAATGAAGTCGAACGTGTGACGCGCTATCACCACGAAGCCAAAGCGTAAAGGCTTAGGCAATCAGCTTTTTTTGCTAAAGCGTGAACAACTTGGGTCTCAACGCCTTAGTGCCAGAAAGCAGGTACCTGTAGATCAAAGCCAGTCGTCATAAAAAAGCCCTCTTGCATCGCTGCAAGAGGGCTTTTCACTTTCTGGATCACAGGCCGCGCGACATTGTCGCGCAACTTGATTTACTCAAGCGTGAAGATCGTAGCGCCAGTCGTTTTACGAGCGGCCAATGCAGCCTGTGCCTCGGCAGCTTGCTCAAGCGGATAACGCTGGTCGATACGCATCTTGATTTTCTTTTTCAAGACCAGATCAAACAGTTCATCTGCGGCGGCTTGCATTTTTTCAGGGGTGCCAACGTGCGCAGCCAACGAAGGACGCGTCACAAACAGCGAACCTTTGGCAGCCAAGACACCGAGGTTGACGCCATCAACTGCGCCAGAAGCATTGCCGTAGCTGACCATCAAACCGCGCGGCTGCAAGCAGTCGAGTGACGTCATCCAAGTGTCTTTACCCACGCCGTCATACACCACGGGTACTTTTTTACCTTTGGTGAGTTCAAGCACGCGCTCAACAACGTTTTCTTTTGAGTAGTCGATGACAGCCCAAGCACCATGTGCCTTAGCCAACGCTGCTTTTTCTGGACTTGAAACGGTACCAATCAGTTTCACGCCCAAGGCTTTAGCCCATTGGCATGCGATCAAGCCCACGCCGCCGGCGGCTGCATGAAACAAGATGGTTTCGCCGCCCTGCAAACGATACGTTTGACGAAACAGATATTGCACCGTGAGGCCTTTCAGCATCATCGCTGCTGCGTCTTCGTAGCTGATGCCCTTGGGCAGATGTACCACTTGCGCGGCAGGCACATTGCGCGCCTGAGCGTAGGCGCCGATTGGGCTTTGGCCGTAGGCAACCCGATCGCCCTTTTTAAAGCGTTTGGCGGCCTTTTTACCTACTGCAATCACTTCACCTGCACCCTCGAAGCCCAAGCCAGTTGGCATGGCGCTTTTGTACAACCCAGTACGGAAATAAATATCGATAAAGTTTAAGCCTGCAGCATGCTGGCGAATGGTGATCTCGTTTTCGCCTGGTGCAGGCACTTCGATTTCGACCAGCTTTAAAACTTCGGGGCCACCGTTTTCTTCGATTTGAATGGCTTTCACTAGATTGCTCATGGGGTGCTCCAGAAAATGAGAATGACTGTATAAAAATCGCGTTTGAGGCTAAAACAGATGCTTGAACCCCGACGGCAAGAGTTTATCTCGCTGCCAAGGTAAAATGAACCTTTATCGTAGCCAATTTTTAGGAAACCATGGCCGGACACAGTAAATGGGCCAATATCCAGCACCGTAAAGGTCGCCAGGATGCCAAGCGCGGAAAACTCTGGACCAAAATTATTCGCGAAATCACCGTTGCTGCCCGCGCCGGTGGTGCCGACCCGGATGCCAATCCGCGCCTGCGGATGGTATGGGATAAAGCCAATGCGGCCAATATGCCTAAGGATAACGTTCAACGCGCAATCGCTAAGGGCGTGGGCGGGGCCGATGGCTCAAACTACGACGAAATTCGCTATGAAGGTTACGGCATTGGGGGCGTCGCGGTGGTGGTTGACTGCATGACCGACAACCGTACCCGCACCGTGGCAGACGTTCGCCACGCCTTTTCCAAACACGGTGGCAACATGGGGCAAGAGGGTTCAGTGGCGTTTATGTTTACCCACTGCGGTCAGTTTGTCTTTGCGCCCGGTACCTCTGAAGACGTTGTGATGGAGGCCGCCCTCGAGGCAGGCGCTGATGACGTTCTCACTGACGAAGAAGGCGTGATTGAAGTCATCTGCCCCCCCTCAACCTTCGCTGCAGTGCGTAGCGCGTTTGAGAAGGCAGGCCTTACCCCCGAAATGGCTGACATTGTGATGAAGCCAAACACCGAAACTGAGTTGGTAGGCGACGACGCGATCAAAATGCAAAAACTACTAGACGCACTTGAAAGCCTGGATGACGTGCAAGAGGTCTACACCAACGCCTCGATGGACGAACAGGGCTAATCAGATGAAACTGTTAGTCATTGGCTCTGGCGGCCGTGAACACGCGCTGGCCTGGAAACTTTTGCAGTCACCACGTGTATCGCACGTGTTCGTTGCACCTGGTAATGGTGGCACAGCGACCATGGCACGCGGCACAAACGTTGCCCTGAGCGATCCCGCGGCGCTGGCTGAGTTTGTTAAAAAAGAGGGTATTGCACTTACGGTTGTCGGCCCTGAAGCGCCGTTGGCGCTTGGTGTGGTCGACACGTTTCGTGCGCAAGGCTTAAAAATCTTTGGTCCCACACGTGCTGCGGCGCAACTCGAAAGCTCAAAAGACTTTGCCAAAGCATTCATGGTGCGTCATCAGATTCCAACGGCGGCATACCAAACCTTTACTGACCCCAACGCAGCTCACTCCTATATTGAGGCGCAAGGTGCGCCAATTGTGATTAAGGCCGATGGCCTGGCCGCCGGCAAAGGGGTTGTGGTGGCCCTCACCTCTCGCGAAGCGCACGATGCCGTCGATGCCATGCTAGGTGACGGTTCGCTGGGTGCGGCAGGGGCGCGAGTCGTCATTGAAGAGTGCCTGCTCGGCGAAGAAGCTAGCTTCATTATTTTGTGTGATGGCAAAAACATTTTGCCGCTGGCGACTAGCCAAGATCACAAACGTTTGCAAGATGCAGATCAAGGGCCTAACACCGGCGGCATGGGGGCCTATTCGCCCGCACCTGTGGTGAGTGCCGCGATCCATGCCCGCGTCATGCGCGAAGTCATCACCCCAACGATCGAAGGGATGAAAGCTGACGGCATCCCTTTCACTGGCTTTCTTTACGCGGGTTTGATGATTGGGGATGGCGACGATGCCACGCGTCCGATCAAAGTCCTTGAGTTCAACTGCCGTTTAGGAGATCCTGAAACCCAACCAATCTTGATGCGTATCCGCAGTGATTTTCTTGAGGTCTTTGAACACGGCGTTGCTGGCACCCTGAATCAATCTGTCATTGACTGGGATCCTCGCACGGCACTTGGCGTGGTGATGGCGAGCGCAAATTATCCGTCCACCCCACGCTTAGGCGATTCGATTACAGGCATCCCTGCTGCGCAGCCTGATTGCGTGGTGTTTCACGCAGGCACCGCGCTCAAAGACGGTGCGCTTCAAACCTCGGGTGGTCGAGTGCTATGCATTACCGCCTTAGCCGACAACGTTCGCGCCACGCAGCAGCGCGCCTATGACGTTGTTAGATCCATCCACTTTAACGGCGCTCAATATCGAACAGATATTGGCTGGCGTGCACTAGAAAAAAACTAATGGTGTCTGACGACAATATCGCTGCTGTGCGCGCCTATCTTTTAGGATTACAAGCCAACATCGTCTCTGAGCTTGAGCGCGCGGGCGGCGAACCATTTTTAAGCGATGAGTGGACGCGCACTGAGGGCGGTGGTGGCATTTCGCGTTTGATCGAAGGCGCGCAACTCTTTGAGCGAGCCGGGGTGTTATTTAGTCACGTCAAAGGTAAAACCTTACCTCCCTCGGCTTCGGCGCATCGCCCAGAGGTCGCCGGTCGTCCCTGGGAGGCCATGGGCGTTTCAATGGTGTTGCACCCACGCAATCCTTTCATCCCCACAACACATTTGAATGTCAGAATGTTCGTGGCAAAGGCCCCCTCGGGTTCTGAGCAGGCCGATGTGTTTTGGTTCGGTGGCGGGATGGACCTCACCCCCTATTACCTCTTTGAAGACGACGCTCGACATTTTCATCGCGTCAATCAGGCTGCACTTGCCCCGCACGACCCAAGTGCCTATCCGCGCTACAAAAAGTGGTGCGACGAGTATTTTTTTCTGAAGCACCGTAACGAAACTCGTGGGGTTGGCGGAATCTTTTTTGACGATCTCAGTGAGCCAGGGTTTGAGCAAGCATTCGCCTTGATGCGCTCGGTCGGAGACGCCTTTATCCCCGCTTATCTCCCTTTGGTTGAAAAACGACGTTCGCACCCCTTTGGCGAGCGCGAACGCGATTTTCAAGCCTATAGACGTGGACGTTATGTAGAATTCAATTTAGTATTTGACCGCGGTACGCTATTTGGGTTGCAGTCGGGGGGCAGAACCGAGTCTATTCTGCTTTCAATGCCTCCGATGGCGGCATGGCGATACAACTGGCAAGCAGAAGCTGGCTCACCTGAGGCGGCACTTTCTCAATACCTTACCCCGCGAGACTGGGTCTGATGCGCATTGGTTTACTCGGTGGTAGTTTTGATCCCGTGCATAGCGCGCATTTGGCGCTGGCTCAAACGGCATTGGTCACTTTGCCCCTAGACGAAGTGCAGCTAATGCCAGCGGGTCAACCGTGGCAACGACCGCCGTTGGGCGCATCGCCAGCACATCGTTTAGCGATGATTAAGCTCGCGGTCGGTAAGGCCAAGGGGTTGCAGGTAAACCCCATTGAAATTGACCGAACTGGCCCCACCTATACATTTGAAACACTTGCGTTATTGCCCCAAGAACATGAGTATTTTTGGATTCTTGGAGCAGATCAACTTGAAAATTTTTGTACTTGGCGCGAATGGTCAACGATTGCAAGCAAAGTACAACTCGTAGTCGCGCAGCGGCCAGGCTCGAAAGTGGCAGCACCTGCTGCGCTCGCCGCTTGGCTCACCCAACATAACCGGCATCTCGTGCATCTACCCTTTGATCCACTCGATGTCTCTGCCAACGAAATCCGTCAGCGGATCGCTCGAGGCGACTCAACCTGCGACCTCATCCCAGAGGCAGTAGGCCAGTACATCACCGAGCACGGCCTTTATCGGCGCCACTCAGCCTGACAGGAAATCACAAAACAATGGATATTCAAAAACTGCAACGCGCAGTGGTTGATGCACTCGAAGACGTTAAAGCACAAGATATCAAAGTGTTTAATACCGAGCACCTGACCAGTATGTTTGATCGAGTCGTGATCGCCTCGGCGACCTCAAACCGCCAAACTCGCGCTTTGGCCAATAGCGTGGCCGATAAATCACGCAGCGTTGGTAACCCCGTGATTGCAACAGAAGGTGAAGACACCGGCGAGTGGGTGTTGGTCGATATCGGCGATATTGTGGTTCACATCATGCAACCTGCTATTCGCACGTATTACAACCTCGAAGAAGTCTGGGGCGGCAAACCCGTGCGCTTAAAGCTGTCACCAGAGTCGACACGCCCGGCAGTGGCATCTACTGAAACAGCGTTCGACCCGATGGGCACCCGCGATGAGCCGGAAGGACGCCGAGGTGCGAGTCGGTCATCACGCCCAGCTCGGTCGAACCGATAGCGCGTTGCACGGGCTTGGCGCGATGAAAATAACGATCATCGCTGTGGGTGCCAAGATGCCCGCTTGGGTAGATACCGCCTGGGATGATTACGCGAAGCGGCTACCTGCTGATTGGTCATTGCAACTCAAAGAAATAAAACCCGAACCAAGAATCAGCGGCAAAACCGCAGCGCAAATGATGGCTGCCGAAGCCAAACGCATACAAAGCGCCATCCCAGAATCTGCCGTGCGGATCGCTTTAGACGAACACGGCAAAGACCTCTCAACCGAAAAGTTCTCGCAAGTTGTGCAAGGCTGGCAAAACAATAGTCAGCCCCTTGCGATCTTGATTGGCGGGCCCGACGGCTTAGATGCCGAACTCAAGGCCTCGTGTTCTGGTTTGATCCGCCTGTCGTCAATGACAATGCCACACCCACTGGTGCGCGTCGTTCTGATCGAGCAACTGTATCGAGCCTGGTCGATCTTAGTCAATCACCCTTATCATCGAATCTGAACAGCTTTAGTGTTGCGCTTGATTATTAAAAAGAATCTGAACACCTTTGGCATGCATCTGATTGTAAAAAATATACCGGATATATATTTAAATGACTCTACAGATTTATCTGGCCTCTGCCAGCCCCCGTCGAAGCGAGCTCTTAACTCAGCTTGGTATCGATCACGTGGTTCTGAACGTGCCCGCCGTACCGGGCGAAGACGAGCCCAGACATCGCAACGAAAGCCCGCTGGCCTATGTGCAGCGTACCGCACACGACAAAGCAGACCGTTGTATTGAGTGGGTCAGCACAAACGCGTGGCATCCCGATAATCAGCAAGCCATCAATGAAAGCCCGCAAGGCCTCAATGACCATCAGCGAGGTCTCAATCAAAACTTGTACGCTCTAACCGCGGATACAACAGTCGCGTTAGGTGATCGAGTACTGGGCAAACCGGTAGATCACGAGGATGCAAGAAAAACCCTCTCTTTGCTATCAAACCAAACACATCTAGTTCATACGGCAGTTGTACTGTGTCGCGGCCAAGAACGTTTAGCAGCAATTTCGACTTCGAAAGTCACTTTTACCGCACTGTCTGTTCAAGATATCGAGCAATACATTGCAAGTCAAGAACCCTTCGGTAAAGCAGGCGCTTACGGGATTCAGGGCTTAGCCGCGCAGTATATCTGCAAGCTTGAAGGCAGCTACACCGGCGTGATGGGATTACCCCTTTTCGAAACCGCACAGCTTTTAAAGAAGGCTGGCATCTTGTAGAGACGACTTGAGCAAAAATTATGTCTGGGGCGGCTTATTCTCTAGACCGCTCTTGCAGCGCGGTGATGTAACGTTCGCGCAAAGACAAACCCCCAAGTGCTTATGACACTTGGGGGTTTGGGGGATAAGAGCTTGACGATGTCCTACTTTCACAGATGTACATCCACTATCATCGGCGCTAAGGTGTTTCACGGTCC
>Ga0114979_10000260_pt1 | contig 35475 bp, 36 predicted proteins | sample S_140625_EF_Meta_FD_87315 | JGI IMG/M metagenome (GOLD analysis project Ga0114979, IMG submission 87315) | Freshwater microbial communities from Lake Simoncouche, Canada to study carbon cycling - S_140625_EF_MetaG | ecosystem: Environmental > Aquatic > Freshwater > Lake | place: Lake...
GATGCCAAAAATTATCAAAAACTTAAAGATGTGGGGATCAAAACGGTAGCCGATGCGCAAAAAAAAATAAACAATGCCGCTTCCACTACCGCGACGGATACAAATGAACTCTCTTTAAAGGAAAAGAGTCGATATTTTATTCATACCAATACGAAATGTAAGGACAAAAACGGCGATCTCCAAAATCAATCCATTTTGATAGATAATATATCGGATGATACGCTTTGGCAAAAATATAACAAGGGTTTGATGTGTTCTTCGACGACCAGTGACTATACGGGATCTAATAGAATGCGCGAACTATTGTCAAACGTGGGCGCGACATCATTATCGACTATGGATGAATGTAGAGGTGTTGCTGTATATACGGACGCGTCGAAATCAAAAACAATACGTGGTTACGTTTCAAAGACGGACTATGAAAATATGGACCCGACGATTATTAATGACGAACAATCTAAAACGATGAACGCGTCGGCGTCTTCTAATACACCCGCTCCTAGTCCAAATAATTCTGAAAATTTTTCTACATTACATACTGTATATGATGATGAAAAACCATACGCGGTTATGGAAAATAATATAGTGACCAAATTCTATTTTATATCTATTTCGGTGATTTTATTGTATATTTTGTTTCGATTATTTGAGAAATCTAGATAGTAGGGTTACCACGTTTTATTAAAAAATAAATTGCGGTATTTTTCAACGTGCCGATCCGATATATATCGATTCGTAAATAACTCGATTTTGTCTTGCATTGATAGTTTTTCACCTACATCGCCGCCGCGAATTTTCCTGAACTTTTTAATGGGTTGATCTATTTCGCTCGTCAAAAACGTAATAATAAAAAATAGCGAATACATTCCGCATTCCGTATTGGTTTGTTGATGTTCGTGTTTATTTGTTACATATTTAAAATGAATGGGCGGAGATAGCTCGACACCCTGTTTTACAATCTCATCTTTAAGTCGCGTCACTTCGGCAGGCGTGTTATTAAGCGCACTATCATAATAAAAAATCACGGATTCCTCCAAGTCTACAAACATGGATACCCAGTGTGATCCAGGTTGGTCATGTTTGTCTAAATTGAATACGATTCCGAGTTTGGTCTTTCCGCGCGATCTAAGGTCTTTGAGAGAAAGTCGACATAGTTCTTCCCAAACGCATTTACCGCCTTCTTCTTCGAGACGCGTATCGTAATCGATGGAACTCGGTCCAAGAAGCTTGAATTTCGGATGCGTGATTTCGTATTGTTTCAAGACATTTTCGATATCGTAATTCGAAAGCCATGCGTTGGGATTCTTCTTCCAATCCGACGGCTGATCGGGTGCAAAAAGGAGTTCATCTAATTGTTTTCTAACGTGCGGCTCTTTGATTTGCTTTAGCCAACAATCTTCGGCTTCGCAATCAGTAAGACGTTCGCGTAGTTGCAACCAAATCTGTTTCATTCCTTTTGCTCGGACTTTGTTTTCCGGGTGGGCTTGATTATACGCATCTCGGATTTTCAGTAAAGCATCGGGAGTATAACATGTGTATCTTGCTACCGTTTTTCCCTTCACTGCCGGGCTACAATTCATTTTTTTTATGTTTTTTTTTATTGTATTGGATCGCTTATTAATTCGATATTTATTCCTTAAAGTGTATTTGTTCATTTACAATATACAGATATAACATTTTTACTGAAAAATTTTTGTTCAGTAAAAAATTGAATCATTTTTGTTGGTGTTGTAATATATAACAACAATCACTAAATTATCAAGATGTCAAAGATCATGGAATATTATACGGCTTATTTATACTACGATTTCTACGAAGGATCTCAATATTCGACAAATACAGATGTTATCGACAATAACTTTAAGAGAAACATGAATGAATTCACAGACGTCGTGAACGAATGCTTAGCTGAAGGATGGATTTTGCACGGCGCGCCTACATTTTCAATCGACTGGATGTGTAGAGAATATAATGGGCTTGCTATACAAGCTTTTGTTCGCGAAAAAAACGTTGAACGCGCAGTTGTGGTTGAGGTCAAACCGGACATTATTATCGCGGAAAACGTAAAAGGTCTTCGTAGTTCAAAACGTCTTTTACATTCTTAACCGACCCTTCTATCGGCGCGTCGGTTTCATAAATTCATCCATAGTATATCTCGATTTTCGGTCATATTTTGAAGCAGGTTTCTTGGGCTGCGCCATTTCGGGAAACAAAACGTCGTCATCCTCCGCCGTCGTCGCCATGGCTTTTTCTATTTCTAAATACTTTATCAATGTCTGGACGTATTGGTCGAAAGCGTCCCCCACTTCATTCGTATACATTTTTTGGGGGTTGTCCAATAATTCCGTGGTCATTTCCAAGATTTCATCGCGAAATTCGGTTATTTTTGATAAAAACTCTTGGCGTTCTGTGTATTTTTGAGGGTCCGTCTTGGATAAATACTTTTGGTAATTGGTTTTATTCAATAATAACTCAAGTGTCACTTTATCTACGTATGAATTCGATGGTGTCGGTTCGGAATCCATTACAGTTATCATAGATTTTTCTTTGACTGTTTTTTACTAGTTTTTTTACTAGGCGTCTTTTTTTTCACAGAAGGTGCGGCATCTTTAAACATATTGTATGCTAAATTACAAGTATCATTGCATTCAAATCCTTCTTTATTTACGTAAAACCCAAGAGCTTCAGTGAGAGACGATAGTGTAATTGTATCCACCTCCATTATTTTTCCAATTTCTTTTATTTTTGACATTAATATTTTACCTCCGCCTTTATAGAGTTGATCACTGCATATTAAATCAATATATAAACTATTATGATCCAATAAAAAATAGAGAGAAGCAAAACCTAATATTTTATCGATTCCATCATATAATATTAATATTGCATTTGCTTGAGGAAGATTATCTTCTATAAAAATACGTCCAATGTTCTTACAAAATCTACCTCGCGAGTTATTAATTGTATCTATTATCATAGAGCAATATTCATTAAACATATTTAAACTTCTATCTCGAGTATCTATTGTGGGAACAACGTTTAAAACTGATTGTAAATCGTTTTTTAATCTATAAACGGCAGCTCTTAATTCTAGTTCTTTATATGTTCCGTAACAATCCTCTTTATATTGTTGGGTTGAATTAAAAATTATGCTTGTTGTATATGTATCTGGAATATTAAATTGTCTACGCGGTGATGGTTTATCTAGTTCTTGTGTAACCACATATTTTTTGGTTTTATTTTTACACACCTTGAATTTTTTATCTTTCGGTATCGAAAAAAATACACTATCTTTAAGTTCCGGTGTAACCTCTGGATCTTTTTCTGATTTTTTATTAGACATGACTTACAATATATATATATTTTTCTTACGGCTCGCTTCGCTTGTCGGTCGCTTCGCTTATAGGAGAGGATAGCTTCCCTCAAGTAACATTCCGCATTGACCATCACCGCCGTTATAAGAAGAGCCGGTATCTGGGTTTTGTCCGCGACCCAGCATAATATATCCGTCCAGACCCCACGAATAGGACCACGAGTTTTTCACTAAATAGTAATCCACACCATTCAGATTACCATAACCCACCGCGAGAACTCCGTGATCTAGCTTTGTTCCACATGCCCCTGTGAACACGCCGGATTGGTAAAGCTGAAACTCGCGCTGGTCGGCTTGAATCGCAATCGAAACGGGGTTCTTTGCGAGAGCAGTCATCATATCGGCGTCGCTACTGGGTGCCACGTCCACGAAATCCACGATTCGACTACCTTCAATATTTGTGCAAGTGGTCTTACACGGACTCGACTTCTTGGTTGTGCCCGATGTATAAGGGTAGTCTAGCTCGCCGCAAAGACCGAGATTCTTCTCGATCCAATTAAACGCGTTATCCATAAGACCGCCATTACAACCGTGGTCCTTACCGCCGTTTTTTAGCGTATCACAGTCCACCAAATTCTGCTCGGAGAAGCTAATGAGCTTTCTGAACTTGTTGAAATACGCGCCCTCGAGAGCGCCGGTGGTTGAGAAACTCCAACAGGAACCGCACTGACCCTGGTCCTTGACGTTGGTAACAGCGCCGGCTGTAACCCAGTCCACAGACTTTGGCAGCGAACTTGCGTCGTAAGTTCCGCGCAAGTATCCGCCGGTGCGCAAAGGCTTCTCGCCGCCTCTATACGCCAAATAAACGCGATACTCCTCGACGTCCATCCCGGAGAACTGGTTATGCCCGAGGGTATACGACATATTTTGAGCATTGATGAGTTCAATAAAGTTATCATTGTCGACCCACTTCTTGAAGACAAGGGCATGATGATCACTATTTTCGAACGCGACATCATACGTCTTTGCCCAGCGCTCGAATCGCTGAATCAAAGTAAATCCGCAGAGTGCGACCGAAAGAACGGAAAGATTAAATAGAACACGAAACATGTTTTAGAATTTGCGATTTGGTAAATCGGATCTTGGAGAATCAATTTTCTCAGATCAGGGACTTGCTAAAATTGAAATGATAATCTCGGCATTTATTTTTTTATAACCAAACTATAATGTCCGCCCTTTTATCAAAGCTTTTCCACTATGTTTTGTTGACGTCCGCCAAATATTCCATCGATGAATCCCATGCGGTGAAGCATAGCATGGATGTGCTACATTTTGCAAACAATATTATGCAATCGGAAGTGCCAAAGAGTCCCTGGCTTCTGAATCAAGAGCGCGTAGTCTATGTTTCGGCGATCGTGCACGATATGTGCGATAAAAAGTATATGAATGAAAAACAGGGTATCCGAAATATCGAAGAGTATTTGAAGGATGATCTCACTGCGGGCGAGATGAACGCAATCAAGTTAATAATATCGACCATGTCTTATTCGACCGTCAAGAAAAACGGATTCCCTGAACTCGGACCATATGCAGCGGCGTATCACGTGGTCCGCGAATCGGACTTACTCGCTGCCTACGATTTCGATAGATGCATGGTTTATGATATGTACTCAAAAAATTCAAATACAGAAAGTGCGTTTGAACATGCGTCCACAATCTTTGAAAACCGCGTTCTAAAACATAATGAACACGGGCTATTTACAACAGATTATGCAAAACGCGAATCCTTAATTCTACATAGTCAGGCACTTGGACGTATTCAATCTTGGAAAAACATTTTAGCAGTTTCTAAGGGATTTTAATTCATTTATCGGTGACTATTGCCATTAAATATGTAAGTGTAATATATAATGTGGTTTTTTAATAGTAAAAAATCAAGAGTAAATAGACGTCGTAGCAATAACCGCAAAACTAGGCGTAGTTTTATAAAAGGAGGAACTGTGACCGAAGTGCCTGGAAAAATTCGTGCTCTTTTTGTTACTGAAACACAAGAAACCGAAATAAACCTGTATATAAAAAATCTAAACCCCTCGCCCAAAAAAGGTGCTTTAGCTAGTAGAAGCAGAACCGCAGCTAGTATTCTTTCAAAACAAGGTTCTGTATTAAAAAATACAGCTGAAATAGAGCTAAAAGATTGGTTAAACAAGTTATACAAAAGGATTAATACATTAGACGAATTTTCAGAAACTCATCCGAAAATCTCTGTTACTCAAGGACTAGAGACATGGGGCACATATGGAGTTGTCGACAAGGCAGTGACTGATGAGGTTGATTACGAGCGTAGAAAAATACGTCATCTAATAACAAGAATAAAATCAAATGTTGGATCACCTAGTCGTGAATAAACGCCTTTTTTCATTTTAATTATTATAATTAGAATGAAAGCTTACATGACATTTTCCAATTCCGCATCTATTTTCTTCGAATATTTATCGACAAGCCCCTTTAGCACGTCGTTTTTGAATTCACCCTGTAATTGCTCTTCCTTACGTTGAATCTTACGTAACTTCGCCTCGGCTTTCTTGGTCGCGTTCGCTGTTTTCTTTTCCGAACGTAGCTGTTTCTTCATCGATTTTTTTAGATTCGAAAGCGCCTTCTTTTTTTGCCTCATTATGTTTTTCCGAGTCTTGGAAAGATTCTTGATTTCCGTTTTTACTTCTTTAGATCCCGTTTTCGATGTGACCTTATACGTCTTACGTATATCTGCTAGGGTCATTTTCAAAACACTACGTTCCAAATCATTGGTATCGCTACGTCTCATCATGGACTTGATGCGTTTTATACGCGCATTATGCGCGTCTACTTTCGATTTCAAACCCTCTTCTAATTGCCCGATGCGCGCGTCGAACGCATCCAATTCTTGATTAATCCTTATAATATCAGGATTTGTCTCGGAAATCTCTTTGAATTTGGAATCCGGGCGCACGCGTTTCCCGCATTTATATTTCAGCATATAATACGCCGATTTCTTGAATTCATCCAATTCTTCGGGGTTTTCAGATACACGTTCCGATATCTTGGAAAGCACGTCTTTTTTAAAGAGGTTTTTGTTTTTGATTTCTTCGCGAATCTTCTTAATATCGTCTTTTATTTGCGCAGTAAACTCCTTGGCTTCTTTCACAAGCTCTTTGATTTCAGCATTCGCTATTTTAATACATTGTTTGTTTTCTCTTCCATCGAATTGTTCGCATACGTCTTTTAGGGAAACAAACTGTTTCGAGGTAACCGATTTCAGATCATCGTCGATTTTATCGATTTCCGTGCGAATCTTGGATTTCAGCGCGTTTATTTCTTCTCCGTAAACGGATTTTACGAATTTTCTATCCAAACTCATTGCGTCTTGGACGTCTTTGATTAAAGGAACGCGAATATATTTAATATAAACCTGCGCGAATTGGCGCGCGTCCTTTTCGCGGTTCAAATAACTGACATTTCCTGCGATTTGATCCAAGAACGCAGAACGCCCGGGCGCAGTAAATTCGCCTGTTTCATTCAAATAACGATCCGAGAACGTTATAAAATCATCGGGTAATTGTTTATCAGCTGGTTTACAAAGATTCACGATTTTTACTAACTCCATCGGGTTTTCCGTTATAGGCGTGGCTGTCATGAGCAATAATCGAACGGAATCGTTTCCTGAAACTGAATAAGAATGCATTATTGCTTTATGTAATGCTGCCATATTGGGACGTTCGATTGATGATAAATCACCGCCGCCGTATAATTTATGGGCTTCATCAATTATCAATAAGGTTTTTCGTAAAGGATCAATATCACCGTTGGTCTGAACTAGGCGTTTATAAAAATCGTTTTCCTTGGCTACCAAATTACTGAATTGTTTATAGGACATCGGGCGTATTTTCCAAGATTTTGCGAGTAATTTCATACGCTGAGGTTGCGCGGCTGGAATAACAAGGTTTTCAGTGACAATACGTCTACGAATGGTTTCGTTACATATTTGATCAAACATATTCTTCCAGATATCGTTTTTCAACGTGGTTCGGGTGACCCAAAGAATGGTATATTGTTGCGGTTCAAAAGACGCTGTTGCCGCCGCAATCGCACTACATGTTTTTCCTGTTCCGACCGAGTGCCAAAGAAGCATACCTTTAATGGGGGCTTGGGGCGTAAAAAATCGAGATACAAATTCTTGTGTTGGAGTGTATTTTATGAGTTCGGATGATGCGCCTCCAAAAGACGTTTTTGATGACACACCGGTGTTTTTTGCAAAAGACGTTTTTGATGACACGCCGGTGTTTTTTTCAAAAGACGTTTTTGATGACACGCCGGTGTTTTTGATTGATTTGTTTACGGAAGGGGTATCGAGTGGTATGGTTACAAGAGATCGCGATTTAGAAGACGGTTTTTCCACAGTCCCGCATAAATTCTCTATTTTCGCCGGTTCCCATGCTAAATCCCCGAAACTATGCGAAATATAGTCGCGCATTTCTTGGAAAGTCATTGTTTTAGAAACGTCTCCCATAATAAGTTCACCAAGTTCGGATTCTTTAGTGTTAATAATAAGCGGCGGTAAAGACCGATCCACTATTAATCTTGGACCTTTATTCGCCTTCGCCGTTGCCTTGTCCGTCGGCTTGTCGGTCGTCTTTGCCTTTGCCTTGTCCGTCGGCTTCGCCTTAGGACCTCCTCCCGATGATACTGAAAAATTATGGATGTTCTTATTTAATTCAAAATCTACAGATCCATAAATCGCGGTTTTCTCCAAGTCTTCGGCAAAAGTAAATAATCGCAAGTCTAAATTCAAGGATTTCAAAAATAGGTCAAATGCGGTAGGTGTTTCCAAGAACGCCGGGCGCATTAAACCGGGAATTTCGATGTCATAAATCATTACATGTAAGGACCAACCTTTAGTAGGATGAAAAGTCAAACCTTTCTGACCGCACGTGCGCGTTCCGCGACCAATAACCTGTTTTTGGTCCGCCGCATTTACCGGAGGTTCAAAAATATGCACGTATTTAATATCAAATAAATCAATACCTTCTTTAAATCCGCTATCCATAATAATAAATCGCACTTGTTCGCCATGGATATTATCAGGACGCTCGTTGAATTTTTGCAGAATACGCTTCTTATTCGCCACCGTAATGGGTTGATTATAAACTTCCACCGACGATAATAAATAGAAATTCTTGGATTTAGTCGATTTGAGCTCCGAATCACTGAGGAACTGGATTTTCGCCTTGGCTTTACCGCCTCCGTTTATTGAATTGCCATCGTCGTCGTCTGAATCGGAATCGCTACTATCAGAGTCGGATTCTGAATCTGAATCTTCGGAAAACCCTTCTGCCCAATATCCTAGTTTATATCCACTGGCAATTAGAGCGGCTGCCAATATCTTTGCGCCGAATGTTCCCGATTTCAAATCGCAAAAAATGAAATGCTTATATAAAACCCCGTCGTTTTTCATATCTTCTTCATCGAGTGCCTCTATTTTTTTCAATAATGCGTGTAATTTCGGAGAATGACTCGGTATATTTTTGAGCGTAGCTGTTTTATCGAAACTTCGACCGTCGAATTTATAAATCTTGGAAGGTTTACTCCAATTCGACCTCTTCCTTACACAATCCGAATTGAATGATAGAAATGAATCGTCTTTTAATGTGTCGGCTAAATTTTCCATTTAAATATACGGATATTTAATTTCTAGTATTATGTTATAATTCATGGCATCCTCTACCAAACAGTGTGGAAATCAACAGTTTACATTTAAAGGAATTTCTCCGACTCAAACTATTAATAATTTCAAAGATAGTGGAGATGTGATCACCCGCAAGATTTTGCGCGATAGCTGGGATAATCCCGCGGCGGTCGGAAACATGAATGGCTATACTCGCGTAATAACACCTTTTCGCGCGGCTAACCATTTAGGCGATTATTTGTCGCGTCAAAATTACGTTTGCGGTGGACCGAATCAAGTGAATGCGGACCGACCTGGAATGAAAAGTATCATTGGATCTATTTTATCAAACTGCGACGGAACGGGAATTCCTGCTAATTCTGGTAATTCCAAGTTTGTATCCGATTCGTCGGATTATACGACCTATAAAAGACAATCCGCCGTTGTTCAAAACTATAACGATTTAAGCTTTGGTGGAGACCAAAATAATGCCTCTTATGTTCCACTTATGGCTGTTCGTCGGCGCTAACCTCAGGGAACCTTAGTGAAGCAAAAGGTTCCCTGATTTTCTTCATATTGTATATAACAGACAATATGATTTCGATGCAGCCGATCATTAATAATATCAATAATTCAGTTTTAACTAGCGTTCACGCCATGCCCTTAAAAGACGGCTCGGCTGATGGTGCAGCCACGTTTTCGAATATGCGCCACGAATACATAAATACACAAAACGGAACAGCAACCGCAATTTTGAAGCCGGCTTATTTCGGAATGTCTGGATTTATGAATGGTAGTCGAACGCGTCCTACCGTTTTCGACGGAACACATAGTTTAGAACAAAAGAAATGGATTGGCGGAAATAGAGACGCCTCCGCTGTGTCTTGGAAAAACCGTGTAAATGCTACTGGAAACGGAACGTTGAATGCGGTAAATAAACCAATGTCATATACATCAAAAACCGACGTAAATACGCAGAGAAATGCGTTTCATCGTGCTCGTAGTGGCGGGTCAATCGCCCCTGCGAAAAAGACGCATAATTATCCCGGAGCACCTATTTTTTATTAATATATGTTATATGTTTTCCAAGATTTATCAACTCCTACCAATGATAAATCTTTCAATAGGCACAACGGCTTTAACATTCCAACTGTTTATTTTGAATCCTTGGCATAAAAAGATTAGTAAACAAATAGACCAATTACCAGCAAAAATAAAATCAATATAATATATATATGTATCCTTATTTAGTAGAATTTTTCGGAACCCTATTTTTCATTTATGTATATTTGGCAACATCGAGCCCATTGGCAATAGGTGCTGCTCTAGCTTTAGTTATTATAGTTTCGGCGCCAATATCGGGAGGTATGATCAATCCAGCAGTTACAATCGCCATGGCGGCGGCGGGTAAATTACCTACAACTGAAATAATACCTTATTGTGTAGCTCAAATACTAGGAGGATTGGTGGCTCTTCAAATATATAAACGATATACGCTATAATATTTTATGCATCTAATGTATATAATATTATGAGTGATAAAACAACGGCTAATGGCGCAGGTGCCGTAAATAAAATAGTATCAAATCAAGACAAGGGCGTTACGTCCAACTCAAATGTTAAAAAAAATCAAACGTTTGCGGGTAGAACTGAAGATATACGCGTTCTTATTAAAAGTAAACATACATCGCCTAATAAAGAGGCGATCATTGAAGTATTTAAAGGTCAACCCAAACAAATAGATGGATTTGATGATTTGGATGGAATAGCAAAAATGTTAGGATATCACGCTAGTGAAGTCGACGAACTATTAACAACTTTACAAAAAGGGGTAAAGGGTCCCCCGTATCATGAAGAGCTAATACAATATCGATTTAAAGATGGTGCAATTAGAGCGCCTTCGGGCTCGACGAATTATCTTTTATGTTCTGAAAATTCAACATCAAGTAAAGGAGACGCACTTAAACAGGGAAATAGATCGTCGTCTGGTCCAGGGTTTAATTCTGGTCCGAACCGAAGTATGAATACGAGTGGTCCCGGTTCTTCTCGTGGTGGTCCTGGTTATTCTCGCGCCGGTCCGGAGTCTTCCAAGAGCGGTCTGGGTTCTTCTCGCGCCGGTCCGGGGTCTTCCAAGAGTGGTTCGGAGTCTGCTAAAAGTGGTTCATATGGAACTAGTAAAACTACCCAAGAAGACTTGCAGGACCGTAACGTTGTAATAGAAGCGGTTAAAAAAGCAATTAGAGATAGACGTTAGAATATAGTAAAAAATAATCCGCGCACAATTAATATAAACATTACGTATTATAATACATAATGTCGTTGTATATTTTGAATGAAAATCAAAAACTCATATGGGATAGTATGAATAAGATACCGCAATTTCAGATGTTTGGAAAAGACGTCCACGGTCAGCGCGAAGATTGGTTCCGAGATATTATCCAAAAGTTTTACGAAAGTAACAAATTCAAATTATTGTCGGTCAGCGAACTTCAGCAATTAAACCGGGATACAGTCTCTTATATGATACAAGAACTAAAATCGCAATCGTATTCTACATTTACCCCAACAATGGGATCTTTTTTTGACGACGCGTCTACTAATAATACCCAGATGCTAAGATTTCCATCGAACGAAATTGAGCGAAAATCAGTAACGCGAGATTATATTGCGGGACAAAAACAAGAAGAATTGAATCAACATTTTAGCGAGCGTCAAAAAGAATATGGCGCCATGTTAACGCGCGGACCCGGACAAGAAATCGATTTTCGAATGAATATGGAATCGGGTCCTATTGAAAATATGGATGAATTGGTAAAACGTCAAATGGAATCACGAGATTCCGAATTGAATATATATAAAGAAACGCAATTAAAGCAAAACCCTCTAGGCGCGATAGAAAACTCTCTGGACATAATCGACTTGGGAGTTGAAACCAGCGATTTTGCATCTCAAAAGAAAACCGTGCATTGGTCGTCGAATCCACCGCGTAGTATATTGAAGAATCCCGAACCCCGACGAGATGAATTAAAAGAATTCATGAACGATATTCGAAATAGTGTGCGAATGTTACAAAACGAGCTTGATGTTATAAAACAAACGCGAGAACCAATTGCACCGCCTGAAGTTTTACAGAATCCCAATGTATCAAATATTTTATCTAGGCTGAGGAAACCGGGATCGCAGACCACTCGCGATATGATTGATCCAAATTCCCGAATTTTACCTAGAGATCAAATATATATGGAAGAATAAAATATTCGGAAAAATAATATATATGTATATAGTGTATACACATATGTATTTTTTATTGGCGGCTTGTTTATGTTACTGCACTATTGCCGTTATACCGAAACCTAGGATTCTATATACTCCCGTTTTTCATTTTGCTCCTAGCATAAAACAACATCATGTTGTTATAGTTCCCGGTTCTCATAATGCCGTATACGCATTTGATTTTACTCCTATTAATCAAGGAGATTTTAAAACTCAACTTGGTTTAATCATGGGATTTTCAGTTCCTGGAGAAATACGCATTCTTCGTATTCCAGACGCAACAGGCGACGTTGATATTATAAAAAAATGGGAATATATAAACGGAGAAAAACAAAAAATAGAAGATAAAAAAATACGCAAAATTATTAACAAACTTTATACATGGGATAAGACCATGAATATGTATACCCATAACTGCCAGCATTTTAGCGCGTTTATGCAGGGACTTTTGTCTTAAACCTTTCTAGCGGAACGCAAAGAAACGCCGAAAGTAACGTTGCCTTTGATAATGTTCAAAGGTATAAACTAGGTAACCAGTGCAATCTTAGTAAAATTGAATTACGTTTACAAATAATATGTATTTATAAACACATCTTGATCATGGAAACAGACGCTTTGATTCAGGCGCGAAATAAAATCAAGCAACTCGAAGAAAAAGTTACGATATTAGAGCGCGAGGTCTTGGAAAAACAATGTCATATTGCCTCGATTGAATCGAATATGAAAAGTCAATATGTAGAAAATTGGACAGTCACCGACAGCTACGGGGAAAAAGGGGAATTTTCTGGTAACATATATTGGATAAAGGGCGAAGGCACAATTTTCTATAAAAACAATACAATTTTCGAGGGAGATTGGGATTCAACCGGAGAAATAAATGACGGTGAATTAAGAGGGATGTATAGCCATGAAGTTCTGACTAAGTGGGAAAATGGTGTTGAGATGGATTTGGATTCTTCTGAAAAATCCGAAGACGAGGAATCTGAACCCCTGTCTTAGTTCCCCAGTTGTAAAAACGCGGATAAAACATTCTTATTTTTTTCCTCGTATTGTTTCGACGCGAGCTTCGCCTGGTATTCTCTACGCATATTCGCCTCTTTCGCTAGCCGTTCTTGTTCTTCCAACATTTTCTGTGCCTGAGTTTTGTCCATTGGATCTAGCGACTGTCGACTACGTTCGCGGTTATAATGATCCACCGACTGATATTGTTGAACCTTGGAAAAATCGGATTCGCTCACTGCGAAAACAGTCTGGTCTTTATGGACCTTTCGTAAATCATCGAATTTCAATTTACTAAAAGGATCGCTCGTTACATAAGAGTCGTCATTAGCGGTGTCATCGTCGTAATAATTCCCACCCGATTGATAGCTCATATTTTGCACTCCTTGATATCGCGTTAAACCCGTGGATTGCTGTTTCATTTTATCAAATACTTGACCCATATCCTTGGCATTCACATTTTGTGGGACATCGTAAGTGGGCTTATCCGTTTGGAACCATTCGTTGCGTTTTGGGTCCGGGCGATTCGCCATATTATTCTGCTCAAACAAATGATTGAATTTGTCTTGGAAACCTTTACCCTCCATTTGTTTCATAACGCCTTGGACCTGGTTTTTGATCCGATCCTCGCCTTGGTTTGTAGGGGTATAAACGACCTCGGTATCTGGGACTTTTTGTGCTTGCCGGGTCTGGTTCTCGTAAAACTGCGCCACTAGTTCGAACGCCTTTTTATAAAACAAAAAATAGTCGGCGGGTAGGCGGGATTTATCAGGATGTAACATTAGGACGCGGTTTTTCGCGCGCTTCATATCTTCGGGTGTCAGGTCGTAGGATTTCAGATCAAAGAGTCCTAGAAGCTCTTCGAAAGAATACGACTGGATCTGTAAGTTATGCGAGGGAGGGGGTTGTTGACGATTCATTCTACTAAAGTATGTCTTGGTTTTACTTGTGTTTATTTTAACGCGCAATACTGAGACTGCCTCTGATTCACTGCGTTGCTGTTAATATATTGCATTTGAACCATTCGTCACCAATTATATTATATAATATCATATCCAAAGCACGCTGTTCCATAGTTTGTTGTATTCTCTTTTTTTTAACCTCGTAGAAATTCCAGAGATATCCTAATTCTACAGCATATCCTTCTTCATTTTCATTAACATTTCTAAAATTGGCAAAACAAGCAAATTCTCCATTCATGAAAACAAAGGTGCCTATGAGTTTTTTTATATTAACGTTTCGGATTACGTTATTATTAATGTCGTGTGTTAAACATTCTATATAATATTCTTCACCTGGCATTAGCTGACGTCTATTACTTGGTATCATTAAATGCGAAAAAGGTATAAAAAATAAACATTTTGTTTCAATTTTCCAGACCTTTCCACTTTTTTGTTTTTCATTTGTGTAAATGCCTAATCAATGATCATGCCGCCGTTATTGTAGAGTCGCAACACTTTTTGCTGCCACTCTTCTTCAAAAGAATCGATATGTGCTCCCAAAACATACTTTACCGGATTCCAATATTCATCATTCATTCTAAGTTCCGGTGCTATATTAAACCAACCGTCTTTTAGTTTAGTAAGCGCTTCTCGAAGTTCGGTTTGATCCGATGGAATAACATCTAAAAGAAGATCGATAAGACGGTCGGCGGGAACGCGGGTTGCCATTTTGTATCATTTGTTATTGTATTATTATGTCCCGCTCAGTTTCAATTTTATCACTAAACAAAATTGAAACATAATAATATAAACGTTAGTCTACAATAACAACCATCATGCAAATTACAAATCCAGAATCGTTTCGCGAGAATCTTCGCAAGAAGTTCGCGCCTATCCTAGGATCGGATGATCCTATTGTATCCGGAAACTTGGAAAAGGCAGTATTTAATTATGCGATCAAAGAGGCAACCCAGCGTAAGATTGTGAAAAAGTGGGAGAATCCGCAATTTGTTCAGATATATACGGATCGAATGCGTAGTATATATTTGAACCTAAAAAACCCTGAGTTATTGGAGGCGATTCGTTCAGGAGAACTTAGCCCACAGACAGTAGCATTCATGACGCATCAAGAATTCCAGCCGGCGCATTGGCGGACGCTGATCGATAAGAAAATGAAGCGCGATGCTTCCAGACACGCCGATAATCTCCAGGCTTCCACGGATATGTTTACTTGCCGGAAGTGTAGATCGAAGCGTTGCACCTATTATGAGCTACAGACTCGATCCGCGGATGAGCCCGCGACTATTTTCGTTACGTGTTTGGATTGCGGTAAGAATTGGAAAAGCTAATCAATCATTTTATCGGCGTCTTCTTGTTAATTTTCGGCTTTTTCTACCACCTTTACGTTTCCCACTTTGACTACCCGATGAAGATCGGGCTAGTCCTTTTCTCTTCCTACTTGTAGATTTAGAACCTTCTTTCGAAGCATCGTATGCTGCTACTTTATCTTTGTAAAGTTCATTCTTTTTTTCCCTATGGGCTTTCCATTTATCTAGTTTGTCTTGGTAAGCAGCGAATCCTATTTTTCTCCACTCTTCCGGCTTGGGAGCAGACGGAGATTTATCCAAAATAAAAGCACGCGGTCTATCTTCCTTTGGCATGTCTCCATAATGTTTTAATGCTTTAATAGCCATTCCAGTTCTACTAGGAATTAAGTTCTCGCCTACGAGTTTTGTAAAATCCTTTGTTCCCATTTCTTTACGCATTCTTTCTAATGAATCGAACGAATGTGCCATTTATAATATAACTAGAAAAAATAATTATATTATACAGTTACGGAAATAGATTATAACATCTCTAAATCCTGAAGCTTCCAGTATTCACATCCTCCGTTTGGTAGCGGGCGCTTCACAATAAACGGAATCTTTTTCTCTTCGAATTCTTTTAACGCAATTAGATATCCATCAATCAGACTTGCGTCCACTTCGACGAATGGTTTGGCGCCAGAATTGATTTGCTTGGCGCGTTCACCCAAGACGCGAGATTTTTCGTATTTTGTAATAAACGGCAATGTCCTATGTAAAGGATCGACGATAACCCCGGCTTCGTTTCTCACGACGCGTGTCATGATATCAACCTCGTCGTTATTATGCGCCTTGAGTTCAGGGTGATGTTCTGCGATAATATTGGTTTTTAGGGATTCGTCGAATTTCTGTAGGTAGTTTTCGTCGTCATCGTCATCGTCTTCATCCGACTCTTCGCTTTGCTCCTCATCGTCGTGGATTTTTATTGGTTTTAACTTAGTTTCTTTGTCTTCTGCGTCCGATTCCATTTCCGAGTCGACTTCCGAATCCGACGCCGACGCTGAATCGTCATTGGAGTCCGAGTCCGATTCGTCTTCCTCCTCATCAGAAACCGCCTCCTTTTTCTTCTTTGGTTTCTGATCATCATCATCCTCATTAAAGTCCTCACCACCGCCGCCTTCAAAATCGGCATCGCTATCATATTCGTAAGGGGTAGGTGCTCCACCTTTGGGTTTAATTGCAATAAAATTTGACATTATATAGTTATGTTGATATTCTTCTAAATGGTTTAAAATACAAATCAATTTTGGAGGGAACCTTAGGTCATCAGAATCGGCTTCGCTGATTCCACCGCTACGCTTTACCTTCCAAACCCTCCTCTTCAGTAAAAAACGTTTGCTTATTATTTTACACCCTTGAACATTATAAACCGCACAACGTGCGGTTAGTGTTCAAGGGCAACGTTACCGATAAATCAATTAAAACGCACACGCAGTGTGTGAATTTAAATGTTCATCGGTGTATAAACTTTTCTCATTTCAACCACCATTAATCATTAAACTCAATAATATAGGGTTCAGCGCCTTCGACAGTTTCGGGTTCATCTTCCATATGTTCCAATACGATCTTATTAAAGTTTTCCCTACAATTTAGAATCTCGATTTCGCACCAAAAACGTGTCATCAAATCATTGAGCATATCTGTAAACTCGCTAACTTTTACGAATTTTCTTGTAAAAACAGACACGTTTTCTATTTTGTACCCAATAATGCATTGTCCCTTATCCGTATAAAATAATCTCATTACCACGTTTTTTCCTCGAAAGAAGTTATTCATGTATTCTAGAGAATGGCAGTCCATGAACCTATTTTCGCTCAACTTATATTTTTGCATTATATCACATTTTGCTTGTTCATAATCTAAATTACATAGACGAAACGCCTCTTGACAGGTAACAGGAAATCCAAAATAGATTGGCATGTTGGTTTTTATGGATGACTTTTCGTCAAAAAAACAATCAATTTTTTATCGGAATTTTACACCATTTAACGTTATGCACCTTTACTTATTTGCTATCATCGGTCTTCCATACCGTATCGCATTCTACGCACATGTATAGGTATTTAAGATTAGCATCGTCGTATCGAATATAAATCGCCTCGGTTGAAGGTGTAGCTCCCTTAGAATCCGTGTTTGTCTTGCATCCCGGATTCGGGCACTGCATATTAAAGATATGCGGTAAAGTCGGATCGAGCTTTGTATACTGGTTGATAATATGGTTAAACTTCTGTTCGCCCTTTTTTAGTTGCGTATTTAGAACACAGACACCTTCGCTAGAAAGCGTATCGTCCTTATGTCCGCAATTTCGGCAATAATGTGTCAATTGGTTTCCATCCTTCTCGCTAATTCCAATATAATACATATTATCGCATACCGTGCAAAACTTCATTGTCTTATAATATAACGTTATTTTTATGTTGGTTTTCAGATTCATTATGTATTCAATTTTACACCGATGAGCTTTTCTTTCTTCGTCCACCTCGACTTCTTGTTTTTTTTGACGGACTTGCGCGTTTTCTTAAATGTCTAGTTCCCTGATGACTTGCAATAATACGACTTTTTGTGACAGGATGAAGCGTATCATTAAAACCAGAGCAACTAAAATCTATAAAAATTATATTTTTAGCTCCATGATCCGATAAATATTTAATAATATCAGGCATTTCTACACTTAGTGTTAAACCTTTTTTTCCGTGATTTATTTCTCTTTTAGGCAAAGAAAACCATACGTCGTCTAATAAATTTGGCGCTTTTGGCATATTTACTATAGTGATTGTCCAATCGTAATGTTCTTTTCCTCCTCTTAGTATATCTTTTTCGGATACTGAAAACCCTTTCGTAGGCGCCGAATCCAAATGTTTATTTATATGAAATATCTCGTTCGCCCGATATAACGATAAATCATTTCGTTTGTCCGTATGACTGTCCTTTTCAGCAGTAGCAAGTTCTTTAAGATTTGATTGTTCTGTGCGTCTTAAGAAATTAGCAAATCGTTCAGTTATCCAATCCAACATTTCATCGCACGAATCGCTTTCTTTACAAGCGTCTATTAAAGGTTGAAATACTTCATTATTTTCGCCTATTAATTCTTCTATTTGTTTATTAAGAAGTTTAGGATCTGGAAAATTGCAAACTCCTATTGGAGCCGCGGTTATTGTTCTTAGCGTAACTCCTGGGGGTAAATCAAAATATATAATGTCACTTCCGTCAGATTTCACGTAATAACTACCGTGGATTGTTAGTCCTAAAACGACTGTTTCCGGGAATTTGGGAATTTTACGTTTTTTAGTTGGCTCAGATTTAACGCTTTTCTGAAATTCCGTAAATTCAAGAAATGCGCTATGTTTTGGGTTATGAAGAAGAGTGTTATATTTATGTAATAATTTTGAAAAATTATCATATGCTTCCCTACATTCCATTGCGTATCCTGGACGACGCGGTAAATTTTGACACCGCGCCCATTCATTATAAGCCTCTGTCATTTTATCATGCGCCTCCTCTAATTTTTTATCCATTTATAATATGACAACATTTACTTTTCAAAAATTAATGATTTCGTCCGTATCCGTGCCCGCGGTCGTAGTAAAAACATATATCTTTCAAATAAATACAATCAGTATGTTCCAAAGACTTCAACCAACAAGCATAATCTTGACCCCTTCTATTATGCGGCATTCCGCCGATTTTATCTAATATTTCCTTTTCCATTAAAACGGAACTACATATGATACAATTGTGTATTGTTAAAAAATCCAAGGTCCATATATTAGGAAAACCGTTATCTAAAAAAACGCTCCCATTTTTTATATAAATGTTTTTCAATATCTCGTAATAATATTCAGCATTATATTTCATATATTTTTTTTTAGAGTCATGTAAACCTTCGCCTATCAAACCATCTGTACAACACATTTTACAGCTAGTTTCTTTCATTGCTTTAATTTGAAGTTCTATTTTATTCGAAAACCAACTGTCATCGTCATCTAAAAAAGCTATGTATTTTCCAGAAGATATTTCAATACCTTTATTTCTGACAAATCCGACACATCCATATCCAAAAATGGTTTTGCTGTTTTCTTCTAAATTTATTATTGTTATATTATTACTTTTCCAATCATATTCATAATATTCTTTCTCGGTTGAACCGTCATTCACTACTATAATTTCGATATTTTCATACGTTTGTTCTTTTACGGACGTTATAGCATTCAACAAACACTTAAATCTGTTATACGTCGGTATGATAACGCTAACTTTGTCCATATGAATAGTATGGGATTTAAAAATCACAAATTATACAGTAAAAATTGTAACAGTATATTAATTTCTCCGTTTATAATAACATGACAACATTTACTTTTCCACACGATACTTGCGAAATACCTGCATCGACCGTAGGCATTTCCCAACCCTTTTCGTTCGGCGTAGGGATTATAACAATATTGATCCTATCTTGGTTTATCTATAGCGCAAAAACAATCGAATCCAAGGCACTTTTAACGGCACTTTTATTATTCGAATTATTCCACGTATATTCCCATTTCGTTCACGTCCAAGATTTCATACAATCTCGAGTTATCCACGGATTAGCTTATTTGGTAAACGCCACGTTACTGTGGGCTCTTTCATCGTCTACGCAACATTTCCCTTCGCCGTGGTTTTTTTTATTACTAACGGTAATTATAGCTCTGGATATCTACGCTTATTTTAATTTTCCGCTATCGGCATACGTTTCTACACAAATCTTATTATTTGCCACTATTACCTTGTATTTTTTGAGATGGCTTCCTGCAAACGTAAAACAGTGGATTCCATGGCTTATGGGAGCCATGATTCTCGTAATAATCTTGGAAATAAATGAACAAGTAAACTGCACATCATTAATGCAGTGGGCACCTTGGTTTCCTTGGCATATATTCATAGAGTTAGCGGGACTCACCGCTATTATCATAATAGCTAACATGTTTTCTGGCATTGGACTCGCTCGGGTTGTGCTCTGGGATCGTGGTCTTTACCGATAAAAATTGAATTGGAAAAATGAAATAAAAATACCCGTATAATATAATTCAACTTAGAACCCATGGAATCTGGACCTTCGGCGAAACCCACTCGAATACGCCCGCGTTCGAACTCGAAAACGGATGACAAGGACAAAGAAAAAAAGAAGACCATTAAATATAAGGATTTTAATGATTTTATTGCAAAACACCGTCTTAAAAAGGATGATCCGGAAACGGCGGATCTCGTTAGAACGCATACTCGGATAGGCGGGGAAGAGGGGTCGGGCATTTATAGCGGGTCTTATCATATTTCAGATGAAGAATATTTGACGTTTATGAAACTCTATTTCCGTGATATTGTTGCAAAGGGGGGTGTCGAGTATTTGACCGAGAAACAGCTCTCCGGGGATAAAATCGGTCCGATTGCGATCGACATTGACCTGCATTTCGCTTTGGAAACGACGTCGCGCCTTTATTCCAAAGACCATATCGAGGATCTAGCCCTCGGATATTTAGACGAATTGAAGAAAATGTTTCAGTTCGATGAATCGACACACTTCCAAATTTATGCGTTTGAGAAATCAGACGTAAACCCAGTCCCCAGTAAGGGAATTACCAAGGACGGTATTCATATGATTATCGGCATCCAATGTGACCATAATGCTCAGATGTATTTGCGTAGTAAAATGATCCCGAAAACGAAGGAAATGTGGGGACAGGATTTGCCGATCGTGAATGTAAATGGCTGGGATGATGTATTCGATAGCGGAATCAGTAAGGGCGGAACCAACTGGCAGCTTTATGGATCGCGGAAGCCGAATCACGAGGCGTATCAGTTGACTCGGATTTTCGATATTACGTTCGATCCGACCGATGAGGAGTGGAGCGTGGGAAATATTCCGGTATTGGGATTCCTGAACGAGGAGACGTTTCCCAAGCTATCGGTGCGTTACACTGGAAATCCTCAGTTCTTCTATAAGACTGAATTTGTTCGACAATTAGAGATGTTTGGTGACGGAGCAAAGAAAAAGTCCGTTGCTGGACCCTCGAACAAAGCTATTTGTGGAGGAGACGTGGTTCTAACGCCCGACGCTCTGATCGGATTCCAAGAACTCCGCAATATCAGAAACGCGGACGATATGCAATATTTGGTTGAGCGTTTCTTGGACTCTATTGCTCCATCTCAGTATGTCTTGAGAGAAACCCACGAATATACGATGGCTCTTCCCGAGACATTCTACGGAAACGGATCTTACGCCAAGTGGATTCGCACGGGCTGGGCACTCAGAAATACGAGCGAGCGTCTCTTAATAACCTGGCTTGCGTTTAGTGCTAAATCCTCTACGTTTAGTTATTCGTCGATTCCCGATCTCTGCGACCAGTGGTTCAAGTTCGAAAAGAAGTCGCGCGATGGACTCACAGAACGATCAATCTTATACTGGGCGATGCAAGAAGCCCCGCAAGAATTCAAGCGCGTTTCCAAGAGCACGGTGGGATTTTATTTGGATCAGACCTTGAATTCGGTAACTTTGGATACGATCGCGAATGATTCCGGAAAGAAAGCCAAGGGCTGCGGTGATTACGACATCGCGATGGTTTTGTTCCAGTTCGCCAAGGGGCTATTCAAGTGTGTTAGCCCGAAGAACAATATTTGGTATCAATTCAAGAATAACCGTTGGGTAAGTAACGAGGGAGGCACGACTCTGAGACGCATGATTTCAGATGAACTCCGTGATTTGTATATGGAACGCGCTGCGCAGATGCTGCAGCAAGCCTCGCATTTGGATCCGGAGGACGGAAAGACTAAGTTAATAAGGTGCAAGGTCGGAATGATTACGAATATTTGCACACGTCTGGCGTCAACTAACGATAAGCGTAATATTATGACGGAGGCAAAGGAGCTCTTCTGGGACCCCGATTTCTTCGCCAAGATGGATAATAATCCGTATCTGCTATGTTTCAATAACGGAGTCATCGATTTCAAGGAGAAGATTTTCCGAAAGGGTCTGCCAGAGGACTACGTAACCAAGTCGACAAATATCGATTATGTGCCTCTGAACCCGGCGACTATGATGCAAATCATGAACGAAATCAATGATTTCATGACCAAGCTATTCCCGCGACCGAATCTGCGAAAGTATATGTGGAGTCATTTGGCGTCGACGCTGATCGGAACCGCGTCTGTGAACCAGACCTTCAACATGTACATCGGCGCGGGCGAAAACGGCAAGTCGGTTCTCACGGACCTGATGAGCAATGTTTTGGGCGAATACAAGGTCGTGGCTCCCCCTGCGCTGATTACACAGCAGCGTGGTAAGATTGGCGGTGTTTCCCCGGAAATCGTCGCACTCAAGGGCACGCGTTACGCGGTGATGTCGGAGCTTTCCAAGGGCGATAAGATGAACGAGGGCGTGATGAAGGAGCTAGTCAGTGGAATGGAGCCCATCAAGGCTCGCGGTCTCTACATGATCGATCCGCTGGAATTCATCCCACAGTTCAAGCTTATTATGTGCTCCAATGAGTTTCCCGAGATCAAGACGCAGGATCACGGCACATGGCGCCGTATTCGCGTGGTGAACTTTGAATCGCGATTCACAGATACACCCGTTTCCGATGATCCGGATAAGCCATATCAATATCTTATTGATCGCAATCTGAAGGAAAAGTTCCCCGCATGGAGCCCCGTGTTTGCCGCAATGCTCGTTCAGGAGGCATTCAAGACCGACGGAATCGTCAAGGATTGCCCCGAGGTTCTGAGCGCGAGTAATGACTACCGCGAGCGCCAGGATTACTTGGCACAATTCTGCAAGGATAAGATTGCCAAGGAACCTGGGCAACAGATTCGTAAGGGTCAGCTCACGGAGGAGTTCAAGGTCTGGTATAACACGAACTTTGGAACGCGGAATCCTAGCCCGAAGGATCTACACGAATATATGGATAAGGTCTATGGAAAGCAGAGGTCTGGCATTTGGCACGGGATTCGACTTAAGATGCGCGAAGACGAAGACGAACTTGGTGCGATGGATGGAGGTGGATGCGACGAAGAAGATTTCGGAGATGAGGTATGCTTTAATGAACTATAACTCAGGGAACCTACGGTTCCCCGAACCCCTCCCTTATTATCACAGCATTAACCACCGGGAACATACGGTTCCCCGAACCCCTCCCTTATTATCACAGCATTAACCACCGGGAACATAGTAAAAGTATAACAGGTTTTCATGAAGAAATCTTATGATGAAAAACGGTAAGGAATTGGAATTCCCCGAAAGGCGGGAGTAAGGGGGTATGGAATATGTTTTGCGGATTCTGATGACCGAGGATTCTCCCTCCTTTATTGTTTGTTATATTTTTTCATATAAAAAACAATATAATAATAAACTAAGATTATTATTATAAATCATGCCTGAACCCGTTTACCGAAACGCTCGTTTGGAGGATTTTTTGGATGAAGGAGAGGTTATCGCGCCCTCACAAAATAATAAACATAATAACAATCATTCGCGTAACGATACCGTAGCAAAAAATCAACAAGAGTTTGGGCATAAAAAGCGGATAAAACCCTGACGCACGGGCGCAAAAAGCCAACAACAGATCACGCCCAAGGGGCATAAAAAGGGCTTTCGTGGATAAACATGGGGACTGAATAATACGTGAATGACGCGATAAGTATACGATCGGTAGAATTTATCGCTGACAACATATCATATAAGGGAACTTTCGATTTCCAAACCTTAGCGAAGCAAAAGGTTTCCTGATTAGCTCGACAAACTTAGGCTAGGCATATCATATTTGCTCTTCAAATATACATTACGAAAAACAAGAGCATATAGATATCTCAGAATGAAATAAATAAACGATTCAATAGGTGCAATAATATAAGGAAATAAAAACGTTAACAATACTATAAAAAAGTTACGAAACGTGAACCCCTTATTTTTTCCGACTAAAACTACGTAAACTACACCTAAAGCAAATATATAATATATCCATCTCAAATAATAATTAATAAATTTATAATAGGCTATATCATCAGTCTGATATTTCACTCGTTGCGAATCGGTTGCGAAATTTTGATTCATTGACGTCTGTTCATTTTCCAAGGTTGAATTTTGAAACTTTACTGCATTATATAATTGTTGGTAATCGGACATGGTTGTATATACTCTATGTCCGATTATATTTTTACGAAATCGTTGAATCTTTGATCCACGTTTGGCTTGACGTTGCTAGCTGATCCCATCCAGTAGTTTTTTGAATTGTTATTAATATTACCAGATAAAATAGATTTTCCATAGTATTCTCCGTAATTAGCGGCTGCGTGCATAGTCGTGAAATTATCAGTATTACACCTTGAAGTGAAATTTTTAATAATGATAATTTCAGCCTTCATTATGTCTTTTGCTTTGTTACATTGCACTGAAGTGATTTTTTGTCCCTCGCATTCTGGTGTAATTAAACCGTCTAAGTTGTCGCTCAAATCTTTAATATAATTTTTAAAAATATCATTATTTAAAATTTTACATAATTCTTTTTTATAAGTTTCTTCTTCGGTTGCATTAAGTGAATTAACGGAATCGGTATTGCATTTTGAAATAAAACCGGCAATGCCGCTGTTTTTATATTCGTTACTCATAGCAATTGCGTCCTTTTTGCATTCTTCTTCAGTTTTATTCGATGTTTTATAAATTGGAAGCATGAGTGTATATAATTTATTTTCATCGCTAAATATTTTTATGTATTCTTTAAAAAGTGTTGTTTTTAAAACATCGCATGATTTCATTGCTGAAGTAACGCTAGGCGCAGGGACAGGAGCCGGTGTAGGCGCAGCGGGCGTTTGAGCAGCAGGCGTTTGAGAAGCAGGCGCTTGAGCGGGCGCTTGAGCAGGCGTTTGCGATTTTACTCCTAACTCGGATACACATAATCTTAAATCCGCGTCCCATTTCGTTCCAGGCGAACAACACTCACTTCCTTTGCATTTATTAAGTGCATCCCACATACTTGGAGTAGCATTTCCGGCTCCTATTAAATTCCCACTTGCATCAAGTTTCGGCGGAGGAATGACAATTTCATCATAATTAATATTATCTCTTACGGATAAATCGGCATATAGCACTAAAATATATATAATTCCTATTGCAATTAAACAGGCTGTCAAAAAACTATAGAGCGATTGTGGAAATATGGTAAAATATCGACTCGCTAATGTCAATAAAATAATACCAAATAATGTTATGCAGAACACTATTGTCATCTTGGAATAATGCGCGTATTTTTTGCGATATGTGGTATTTAAAAGAGCTTTGCGTTCTTGTTCAGCCTGCGCTTCATCGATTATCGCCTGTTTATCCAATAACCGTTTATGTTCAGTATTTACGATATCTATCATGTCCCTTTGCTCGGTTAATACTGCACCACTTGCAGTATTTGCGTTATCATATTGCGTCGATAAAGAATTTAATTTATTTTGTAATTCATTAACATGAGACACTATATTCGAAGCATTATCGGTATGTGGATAAGAATTCGATAAATCGACTACATGATTTTTTTGTATATCGAAAATTGTAGATAAATCAAAATATCCATTGTTTGACATAATTTCTATAGTATATACAGAAATTATAAATATGAACTATTCTCTAGCGATTGATATTGCTAAAATTAACATAGACACTGCGGTCATTGTGCCTAAAACGTATAAGGAATTTTGCATGAAACCGCCTTCATTTGCATCGAATGCGGTCTGTTCTCTTAATGTAGGTATACGTTGATTTCTAAAATAAAGAAGTGCATTTCCGCTTAAATCACTATTTACATTATTATTCATTTTCGTTCGTTGATCAAAATACGTTGGTATCAAATTATTTGATAAATCATAAAGATTCTTATTAATAACCATCTGAGTTGCTGCGAATTTTTGCTCTTTCGATAAAAGATTTCCTACGCCATCCTGCGTATCGGATATAGCATTTGCATTCTTAGTATCCAATCCTTCGCGTAATTTAATAGAATTCCAAAAATTGCGATCATCGGTTGATGGATAATCCGCCTTTCTTATCGTGCCATCAGGACGCTTGTATTGCCCGTCTGATAAATAATCGGTTTTTGAATACAATATGTTTCGCGCTTCATTTTCCAAATTCAAAAAATCAGAGGTTGCGCATTTTCCTACATTTTTATGACTGGTTATTGGATTAGAAGATAAAATGTAATTCGAATACGCGAAAGAATTACTATAATCTATTGTATTTTGAACGTCTTGTTCGTCATTCACAAAAACCGCATTTTCCCCGCACCCTTCGACTTTGGGAAAATTCAAGGTTCGAATATTTAAAGTCGACGTTCCTTCGTCCGCTGACTGATTCGCATTAGCTCCAACTGGTCTTATTTGACTGAACGTAGGTCGCTGATTATCCGTTCCCACCACGCATCTAGGAATTTTATTCGATTGATAAGTATAAAAAAAATTACATCCGGGTAAATCGTTACACCGTTTTTTACAGTCGTTTGGTCCCGATATATTCACACCGTCGGCAGGATTATTCGGATAATAATTAGGAAAGGTATCATACGATGAGCCTTTATTGAAAGGAGTTTTCATTAGCGCTATTTCATAGGGCTGTTGCACCTCGTTTATTACTTTTTTTTGAGTGTTTATTTGAAACTGAGCATTCATGCGAATATCGGAATCTACACGGTAGATAAAAAACACTTCAGGTTTCGAATTCGGGTTCGTAGATACAGAAACGTCTGTATAATTAACTTTATCCTTTAAAGTACCAAATTGCCGAACCCCGCTTACTTTATCATAATCGTGTTGTTTTACCGAAAATGTGTATTTATTTTTATTCATGAATTCGTAAAATTTAATATAATCGGCGTCTGGTATTTTGGAAATATCTTCATTCATGGAATAGCAATCAAATTTTCCAACCTTGAAAATTTCTACGGATCTAGACACAAAAGAGCAATATGTTAATTTGGGAATATAAAGCCCGTCATTTAACGTAAATAAACATTCGTTTGACGGTAACTGTGTAAGAGTCGATGTTTTCGTTATTTTGAATGAGAATTCGCGTTTAATGTCATTATTTGTGTTTGCATAATAATGCATACGTATTGGATAATATCTATCTTCGGCTACCGTTATTGTAAATGGGTTTGCTTTTGTGTTAATGTCCGCGTTTGTGGATATATATTCACATATCGCTTTGTTTCCGATCCATAATAAACAAAATCCCGTTCCGGAATTAATTTCAAATTTATATTCACCTAACCCAGCGGAGGGTTTAAAAAAACCAAACCATTCTAACCCTATCGCGTATGTGTTAATAATATTTGGAACATTCGTTTTATCTGTAAATAAGTTATCATATTGACTAAAGTCGGTCGTCAGTGCCGTATGTGTTATTTTTTCGTTAAGTAAAAAACGGTCAATCCACGAGGTTGATTCGGCACCATAATATCGTTCAATACACTTATCTAGAAATGCAGAATTCGATAAAATTCCCAATTGTTTAAAGTTATTCACGTATTTGTTATCGCTTTCGTCCGGATTTGATGATAATAATGTTATTTTACAAATTAACCCCGGTGTTTTTTTAGTAATCTTGGATATATCATTCGATAATCCGGCTTCTGTTCGCTTATATTCACTCAATCTTTGACCCATTTGCATTTTCCATCCTTCGGGCGTATTTTGACCCGATAATGGTTGCCATAAAGCTCCGTCATTTAAATTAATCGCATCTTTAGATGGGCACGTTCCTATTTCAATTAATTTAATGGCATCTGGAGATTGAATGAAATTATAAAATTTAAATGCGGATTCGTCGGATTTACCCGATTCGCCCTCTATTTTTTCAACATATTCATGATATCTTTTAGAAAATTCATTTACTCTATCATTGGTATAAAACGACATAATATTCTACTATATATAATAAACATTTTATAGCAGGGAACCTACGGTTATCAAAATCCCGTAGGGATTTCAGACCCTGCTTTCAGAAATCCTTCGGATTTCCATACCCTCCCTTTTGTCCCCTTCCCCCTTTTGTTCTTTAGTTTCATGCTTGGAAAATTCCAAAAATGAAAATCGGACTATCTCATCTCTACAAAAATATAATACAACAAACAAGTTGCTAAAATAGTCCATAGTGTATTCGCATAAATAGCCGAATTTAGTTGCGCTTGGACGGATTCTGGATTTACATCATATTCGTTATATAAATTCTGTAATTTTTCGTCTAGTTTTCGTCTTAGTTCTACTAATTCTTTATGTGTGACTTTAATATCTTGATTATTTTTTGTATAATCATTCGGTGATACGGCGTCTTTTGTAGTCTGATTCGGAATAGCATTTGCTACTTTATTCATGGATTTCAATAGATCGGCGTATGATCTTTCTAAACTCGAATAACTATCTGATCCGTAGGGTTCGCAATTCGGACTTACGTTTTTTGCGAAATTATCATTTTGACACCTTAAATATCTCGAATATTTTGATTCGTAGGTATTCAAATTATTGAGGACATCGTTATTCATTAAAAACACATTGGATGGATCGATTAAGCTAAACGATTTTTTAATAGCATCGGGTGATTGGATCGTGGAATTAGATGCTGCTGCTGCTGGAGTATAGTTTTCTAAAATCGTAAAATATTCTTTATTTGGTTCTTGAAACATGATTATTTATTATAGTATATATAGAAAAATACTAGTGCCGTTCCTACAGACAGATTAATCATATTTACTATTTCATATACGTATTGGCTTTGAATATCGGTAGTTTTAACAATATGTTCACTATGTTTATTTTGGCGCTCATGGATCCAAGATACCAAGTCCTTGTTTTTACATAATTCGCGCTGATAACATATTTTCCAATCCGCTAAAGATTTGGTCGACTTGTCGTGGCATTTAAGATCTGAGTTTGTATTTGCTAATGTGCCGCATCCACCTATAGAATTGGGCATATCTTTTCCTGCGTTTAGATAAAAAAAATCCAGAGGGGCATGTTTTAGCGATATTGATGGATCGTTGGCTTGCATATATTTTATGGGTATATAATATAAATAGGCAACAAATGTCAAATTGCAGCCAGTTGGAAGAAGATCTTAAGCTTGCTCAAGCTTCTGTGTCGAGCTGCATGGCTAAAATTGACTCAGGTGAAAAAGATAGTAAAGGACGCACAATATGGGATCCAATTTACAGAGGATCAGACGAAATTGAATGTATTAGAAAAGCGTCGGAAAAAAGAAATGCCGCCATTGCTAAACTAACTGCAGCAAATTGTAGTTCCGGAGGTAAAAAAAAATCAAAGCGTAGACAATCAAGAAAAAATAAAAAGAGTCGTAGAAAGTCATCAAAAAGCCGACGTAGACGTTAGTACAGTGGACGCTATCACAGTAGACGTTAAGTTTATTCTTGGAAATTTCTAAGAATAAAAATAAATAGATATTAACCCCGACATTTCATTACACGCAAACCCTGTAATAAGTATAATCCAACGCCGTCGCGCTCTTACGCCCGATCGAGCATACTTGTCCAGGGCGCAACCCCATCACCAAAGCCTGTGGATCGAATCGCGAAATCTCGGGCAACTGAAGCGTATGATCCTTGATACTGTATTTTTGTTTGAGTTCGGCGGTTTCCGCATCCGATAGGACAGAAATCTCGGGCACCAAAGAGTGATTCAAAATATTGAATTGCAAGCGCTTGATATTATGGATAACGACAAAGATTCCGTCGCGATCATATAGATACCGCATCTTTGCCAGAATCGTATCATTCGGCTCATCATCGATAATTATAATGAGCGTATCCTTTTTTGTTAGAATCTCCTCGATCGTATACAAGTCCTCGATCACGTCGTCCAAGACCGCAGGCTTGATTTGCTTGGCGCTCTGCTTTACCGAAGAGTAATATTTCACATAGACCTTTTTGCCGTCGGTCTTATGCGTAATCAACATATCTAATTGCGAGTTTTTCAACATGGCGTCGATCTCATTCATGCTAAATCCCAAATAATCATCGACGGCGTAGTCCTGGGACTCTAAGAGTTCCAAGATTGTATTGCGTGACTTGTAGATACTGATAATTTTGTTGCTTGACGTGGACATGATTATATAGGGTTCTGGAGACTTTTTTAATAGGTTTTCAATGATATTTTGTTATCAATTTTATTAACAGTAAACGCCTAGGTCGTCGGAAAGCCGAAGGCATTTTATCAGAATTTTACCGTTTCGCTTTACACCCTTGAATATTTAGGAAATAATAGAAACGATACGATAAAATGTGCACTTGACTACACAAATTATTATGACCCATGAAAATCAAAAGAAGAAGGAGATATTTGCGTTAAATTATAAATCAGTAAAATGCTATTATAAAATCTTAATATATTATATATTAAGATTATTAATTAAATGAGCACTATTACAGGCACTGCACTGCAAAATAAAACTGATAATATTGCAAATATTGCATCGAAACCGTTTAAATCAAGACTTGATTATTTAATAGAGAAAAAAAGAATACGAAACAACATGCTCAATATAGAAACAAATGAAGAAAAAAGAGAAGAACTTTCTACAAAAATAACGAAAATTAAAGCGGAAATTCAAGCGGAAATTGTCAAAATTAATGGAGAGCTACAGAGACAGCCAGAGCCACGACTACTTACTATCCCTTACGTTGTTGCTACTAAACCGCGTCGAGGTTTCACTCCGCCGGCTGGATACGATCCTGAAGCGATGAAAGCAGCATCAAGCAACCAAGGCGGTAGAAAGCGAAAATCAAAAAAAGGAAGAGCAAAGATAACAAAAAGAAGAAAGTCAATGTCCAATCAAAAGAAGAGTAAAAGGCACTTTCGTTAGAATTATCTACATGGGTTCCCCCACGCTATTATATTAGATAGATGAACAAGATAGGTAAGGCTTACATATCGGGAGCGAGTAACCGATTCGATAAATTCATATATATTTTATGATTTTATCAGTTCTAAGCCTTTTTTACTAATATTGGCTGCGAGAAATCAATACCACCGCTTATTTTTTTTAAATCGGATTGTTTTGAAGGCTGCGCGTCTTGCGTCATTAAAGACGATATTGTCGGAGCGATCTGCATAGGCTGACCACCGGTTATTGCGTCTGAAGTTACAGGTTGTAATTCCGTCGAATTATCGCTGCCTCCGCCGTTGAAAAACTTGGGCGCGATGATAATATTGGGCTGAGCTAACGGGGCTTGTGTGATCATATTTTGCGCGAACGGATCGTCCAAATTAATCATCGGTCCTCCGCTAACGCTTATTCCACCTCCGCTAACTCTTATACCTCGTTGCATATCTTGCGCCGTAGGTTTAAATGCATCGCCGCCTTTAATAACCCGGATTTGTTTATCCGTAGATAAACCCACAGGATCCAGAGCCATAGCTGTTAAAAATTTATCACCTACCTTGGTAATTTCCCAAAGCCTATCTGGATAACCATCGGTAACTCCGCGCATCATGACTCGATCGCCCGGAACGTATTCTGATCCTCCTCCTCCCGTCTTTGGTGGCGGTTCTTCCGGACTATGGGGGCTATAATTACCAGACGTCGGATCATCTAGGTTCTCGGGTCTAAAAAATCCAGCCGGCGGACCCCGTTCCAGACTCGATGGACTATACACTCCGGGCGATGGACCTTCTTCTGGGCTATGTGGACTATATATTTTCTGACTCGATTCATCTCGTTCAGGCGATCCATAGGGATTATAAATCGGAGAATCCGTGTTTTTATCCAAGCCCTCTACCAAACTATCAATTTCGGAAGGTTGGTAGGCAGGCGAAACGTCCGTCGGAAAATCGGGAGACGGGGTTTTGGTATATACATCGGGCGGGGTATGGCGCTGAGGTCCGCGTTTTTCTTGGAGCTGTTTCTTAATTGCGTCGATCAAACTCTTCGGTGTTATGTCGTTGACCCCCGTCAAAGCATCGATATTCTTGGAATAAGACATGTTTTGTAATTGCTCCAAATTATCCTCTGTAATAATACGCATTTGTAGCTGCATCGCACTTAACTCTTGAATCAAGAGTTTGAGCGAATAAGGCACGCAAATCACACTGAAACTACGTCCGAATTTGGTGATTTGTTCCACGCGTAGGTCGTCGGATTCTAGGGAGCCCGTGAATTTCAGAGGTCCATCTGCCATAGGGCTCATAAACAGGTTTTTCGAGGGATTATAAATCGATATCATTCCCGTTTTATTACAAATTGCCACATAGGATTTATCACCGCGTTCCATCATCGACTCGCGTAAAAACTCCGTGGCACCGTGCGAAATAATCGAATCGCGTTCCATCTCGCCCACGCGCAGACCACCGTCATTCGCGCGACCACTTACGGGCTGTTTCGTAAGCGCCGTTCTTGGACCTAATGCGCGGAAGTTGATCTTATCTTTTACCATATGTTTCAAACGCATGTAATACGTAGGACCCATGAAAATCTCGGATTCCAGTTGTTCTCCTGTCATGCCGTTATATAAAATCTCACTCCCACTTGAGTGAAATCCCTCTTTCGTAAGCATTTCTCCAAATACGCCAATCTTGGAACCTTTATTGACAAACGCCGTGCAATCTCCGAATCCGCCATATGCCGCGCATGCTTTTCCCGTAATACATTCAACGAGTTGTCCAATGGTCATGCGCGTCGGAATGGCATGGGGGTTGATAATTAGGTCCGGGCGAATACCGTCCTTCGTAAACGGCATATCGCGCTCGGGAATGATCATACCAATGGTCCCTTTCTGACCAGCGCGTGACGCCATCTTATCGCCCATCGCAGGAACACGTTGTTCCAAGACGCGGACTTTAGCGATTCGATTCCCTTCTTCGCCTTCGGTAATAAATGTGCGATCTACGACTCCTAATTGACCCTTCTTCGGACCCTTGGAACCGTCGATATACGTAGCTTGTTGCACCACTGCGCTCCCTGGAGGAGGCGAACTCACTGTAGTCAACCCAATCAATATGGTTTTTTCGTCGACTAATTCGCCCTCGCGAATCACACCGAATTTATCGAGTTTACTATAGTCATATCCCGACTTTAATCCAAGAACGGCGGGCTCTGATTCAATATTTGTAAAGCGCTTATCCGACGTCGAGTGCGCGTTTTTTGTTGTTTCCTCATGGGATTCGTAGCAACTAAAATACGATGTGCGGAAAAGCCCGCGCTGGATCGCGCCCTCGTTAATTAGAATCGCATCTTCTACGTTATACCCTGTATAACACATGATCGCCACAATCGCATTCTCACCATACGGATTTTCCTCATGTTGAATATGTTCCAAGAAACGTGATTTGACCAGTGGAATTTGACCGTAGTTCAGAAGCACCGAAGTCTTATCCATTCGGACTTGGTAATTCGTATGATAAAGTGATACTGCCTGTTTGCTCTGACCGCAAGAGAACGAGTTTCTCGACGCTGGGTTGTTTTCCGGGAAAATGATCATATTACACATCATGCCGAGTAGTAACGACTCGTGGATTTCACAATGGGTGTATTTTTTGATACGCGATAACAAATCGCTCGCGAACTCTCCACCGTTGTCATGGTTTGTCAAACTAGCTTCGAAAACCTCGGTATCCAAGGCAATCATCGCATTCTCCGATTCGCTCGTATCGATATAATCAATCACGGCTTTGTTCTTGATGAACCGATCAAGTTTCGCAGGATTGGTCTCGGTCTGAACACCCTCGTATAACTCGGGTAATTCATAAATACGCATTTCGCTAGTGTCGAATTTGATTTGCGGACGTTTTTCATTAAATCCAGTGACCAATTGATCCCATGTAAACGTGTCATCTTGGAGAATCTTGAGTATCTCTTTGGATTGATAGGACGCACGTCCCGTCTCTTCATCCCTATAAAAAATCGGACGACATAAACGCCCCGCATCGGTATAAATAAAAATCGTATTCAAGGAAATCTCGAACGTGGCACTGGCATAAATCGGAATCAACGCATTACGACGGTAAAGCCGGAATTTGCGCACGCATTCTATGGGTTCATCTACAACTCCCGCCCAGTATCCGTTTACCAAGACTTTGGTCTTTTGTGCGAGAATCTTGGGCGAAAACTCCTCAACCAATTTCATACCCCACTTTTCGCGTAACCAAGAAATCATAGGCTCGCGACTCGCGCCGCGCGTAATATACGTCATAATTGCCAAATGTTTATGTAGACCAATACTCGCACCATCAGGAGTATCAATCGGATCAATAAATCCCCATTGCGAGTTATGTAGAACACGCGGTCCGACCAATTTCACGCTGGAATCCAAAGGCAAATTCGTTTTACGTAAATGATTCAGCGCGGAATTAAAAGACAAGCGATTCAAATCTTGGACAGCGCCTATGCGTTTCGTATGCGAATGCGCGCCCCAGTTCCCCTTGAAGGCTTTTCGGAAGCCCTGTTCCAAGGCTCGCTCCTTGAAAACCTCGCGATAATTATCGGTTATCAGTCCGTATAAATTATTTTCGTAGCGCCCTTCACTAAAATAGAGCGTCTTTTCGAAATCCAAGTGGACTTGGCGTAATTGGATACTCCAATATTCGCGAAACAAATCATATAATAACGACCCCACAAGTTCCAGTCGTTTATATTTGAAATTATCGCGATCTGTAGGTCTCTCAATCCCGGTATAGACCGATAATAGTCGGAAGACCATATGTCCAAGAGCATACGCCTTCGGAATATAATTGATTTCGCCGACATGGGGTAAGAAATAATCCGCCAATATTTCCAAGGCATGATTCACCGTTTTCCCCTTGGTAAACGTCGCAATATATTTCAGCGCATTACGTTGTGTTAAATCTGATTCCGCATCATGGACCGAGGGA
>Ga0114979_10000264_pt1 | contig 34773 bp, 36 predicted proteins | sample S_140625_EF_Meta_FD_87315 | JGI IMG/M metagenome (GOLD analysis project Ga0114979, IMG submission 87315) | Freshwater microbial communities from Lake Simoncouche, Canada to study carbon cycling - S_140625_EF_MetaG | ecosystem: Environmental > Aquatic > Freshwater > Lake | place: Lake...
CATTTGGCGGCTTGTTACAAGCGAACCACTGATCACCGCATAGTCAAACTGAATTGCTCTCTATCGCCAGGAACTTGGCTTAAATGAAGGTTCCTGGCTGGTTGCTTTTTTCAGGAATCCCTAACTAGGCTTATACATCACGAAAACCTCATTGAATTTGGCATCAATCCCGAGGTCTCTGTCGCGAGTCACATAGGTTGTGACCGGAAGACCTGACCATTGTGAAAGAAGGTATTCGAAGTCGTCTCCAAAGTGCCATGTGACTAGTGCTTTACCATCACCAACTGGGTTGCCATGATATTCGGGTGTGAAAAGATGAATTACTTCTCCACTCGAATCAATCAACGATCTTGCGTAGCTCTTAGTAAGATTTTCGAATTTAGGTGCCGTAAATATATGAATGCCTCCCGGTGTCAGGACTCTAGCTATTTCTTTTGCGGCACGGTCAGGAAAGAATATATGCTCAAAAACGTCTTGTGTGACGAAGATATCAATGGAATTGGAGGCAAAGGTGAGAGCTTCTAGATTTTCAGACCTGATCCCATCTTCTGAAGTCTGCCCAAAAGGAATTTCAGGCAAAAACTGGGAAGATGTATAGGCGGATGCATATCTTGACAAGAAATCGCTGGAAGGAGAGGACTCATGAATGATGTGACTTTCCCAGTTCTCAAAATGCTTATCGAGAATATGCTGTAAGTGACGCTGCCTTGGGATTGAACTACATTGGTTACATATATATTGATCACGGAGCCATTCACCATGTACAACAAAAATCACATCTTTCCTGCAGCAATGGCAATAGCCTTGGTTGCTTTGCATGACAATGCATTATTAATTTTATTTATAATAGCACATCATCGTAACCCTTGGATTTTCTGAAATGTCTTGGTTTCCAAGAACTTTCATGCCGCTTCTTCTGGCCAAGACTGGCCGAAAGAAAGGTTTCAAAGTCCTTAGTTCGGTTTTCAGAGGCCAGTCAACTACTGCTTAGGATCCGGAGAATGTTGCTGAACTCCTTCGTCAATAGCAGAGAATCAATCGCAGAATTGGCATGTCCTAGACGTAGTTAGCCGTAGGAATTAAGACACGGTGGTCACACACCGAAACGATTTGAATTAGGTATATTCGACTAAAAGGATTGTTTGTCGATCCCGAGCTAGACAAGTCGGTATTTTATGAGCTCAGTGCAGCGTGAAGCCCACACCTACTGTGTGACGGGAATTTAGTAACGCTAAGAACGACGCCGTAGAGCTGTCGTGCTGCATGCAGCAGGATTGAGTTCGATATTCCAATCATGTGCCAGGCCATTGGTGTGAAAATAGAATAATATGAAAATCTCTCGCAATTACGACTAAACTTACATCGTATAATGCTCCATTTGCCGTAGATGAATGGTTTAAGTATTCAAGCCATTCATTAAGCGACCCATGCCTCAGAATCTTAGTCCGATCAATATGAACTACCCATTCAAGCAATCAGAGATTAAATATGAACAGAATGCTAAAGAAATATTTTTTTCAAATACCGTAGTTGCAGGGTCGCCGACCGTAACAACATCAAGCTTAGATCCGCCGCAGCACATAAACGTCCTGCTCCGTGGGATTGGCGGGTTTATCGAGTAGTTCCTCGATCAAAAATTTTCCGGCAATTACCGACTCAAGCCAAGTGCGAGGAATGGCCGCCCAGCCATAATCTTGGGCGGAGAGTTCGGAGCTGTCGTGTCCTCCTCCACCGGTAAACACATGCTGGCCTGCGTTGAACCTCTGCATCGCTAATTCAGGATCGGCGATGTAAGTAGCAATGCTACGCTCCAGCTCCGTGGGATTGGGGCTGACCTTACAGGCATAGACTAGATTAAGAAAACGTAGTGACTGAGCTGTGAACATAAAAGCTCCACCAGGCTTGAGGATGCGATAGATATCGTTGATCCAAAAAATAGCGCTGGCTTCAGATATATGAGAAAAGACTGAGAATGAATAGACTAATGATACAGAACTGGGATCAATAGGCATCGGTGAGCCCTCTCGAATCTTGATCGGGATGCCGCGCACTCCCTGGGATTGAACAAGGCTGAGAGCTTCGTCACTGATGTCTGCCAAGAACATCAGATTAGGTCTATCATGGAAAAGTCGTGCAATTCGACCCCAGCCAACGCCGAAGTCAACCACCATCGACGTGCTGTCCAGTGGAACAGACTCATTAGCCTTGATAAAAAAAGGCCATATTTCACGCAAGGAATTTTCGCCAAAGCTGCCCACATATTGCATTTGCACATGGTCGGGCGGAAATCCAGGAAGGCCTATGGATGTATCGGCTAGGCTCTGAATGTGTCGCTCTAGAATACTGGGATCAACCATGGATGGTGGGTTTAGCTTATTTACCATAGTACTACCCCGCCACTAGGTCTGTCGACTTTTTTCACTTGACTTGGTTGCGCTCAGGCGCTGCTGTTGTCGGTGCGAGTGTTCCCACCAATTGCCCTGCGTCATGAAAGTTGCCCACTAGCAGTAGCTGTCGGGTTTGGATCTATGCAGAACACGCTCCTAGGGCGCCGCTGTCATTCTGGCTCCTCGATTGGACTGATGCGCCCTACTTGACCGATATGTGCCTTAAACGACGGTAATTGATGTGCCATAAGCTATGTGAGCGCTTCCAATGCTTTGCGGGTGCTTAAGGAGTGCGGATCTGGAGTTGATTGACGAGCCGCATCGCTGCGTCGATAGCATTATCCATATTATAATACTGCCATTCGGCGAAGCGTCCGAGCAGGTAGATGCCATGGTTCGCAAGGATGCGGCGGGCTTCTTCGACGACCACGGCTGTATCCTGACGGTGGATGACATAGGAATTTTGAGCATAATTGAAGGCGATCGGCTCTAATCCGATTCCTACCCGGTTGATCTCAGTAGCCATCTCCTCCTGACTGAATTTTCCCGAAAACTCCACCACACAAGAGCTCAGTTTAGTTGTGTCTAATTTTCCATTGTTGGTAGGACTAAAACTACCTGTATGAATGATGCGATGAAATTTGTATTCTGGCGATGGAACGTACAGCCATGAGTATGGTAATTTGCCGGTCTTGCATAGGGCACTGCTGGTGCTATTTGAAGATAGATCAGTGATTGCATCTCGCAGGCTATCTGTAATGGAAACTCCGTTTAGTTGGGTGGGTAGGGCCCTTAGATCTCCGGTATAAACTAACTGCCGGCAGCGATAAGCACCATTCACCACAATTTCGTTTTGATCAACAGAGATTGAGTGGACGGCCGTAAGGGTATTAATTGCCAGACCGATGCTTAGTTGATCCACCAAAAACTGGGACCCATTTACCTCGGGATAGAAAAATGTGGCATGGGCCATTGTATCGTTCTCTTTACGAAAAATATTAGCAATTATCGCGTTGATTACTTTTGGTTGAGGTAACTTACCGTCGAGCCAGTCAACCCCAATCGTTTGCAAGTCACGCTTCCAAATCTTTTCGTTGTAAGGTCGAAAATAGTGTTCATAAAGCTTCTCACCGAAAACAGAGCGAAGGTACTGGCCAAAGTTGCTTGTATCGATGGCTTTACCACTGAATTGAGCCAATGTCATGTCTTCCATGGCCTTTGCACAGAATTCAGGACCGTATTCATAGAGATGAGATTCTATTGGATAGGAAAAATTGTGTTTAAAATCATAGCTTATCATGGCTTTTCGATTGGCATGAAGAAATTCTTTATTCCGATTGAACTGAGCCCAAAACCACTCCGCTACCCTTGGAATGCGAGTATTAAAAACGTGGCCACCAACCCTATGATATAATATATTTTCTTGCTCGCGGGTACAACGAATAAGTCCCCCGCTTGTTTGTTCTTTCTCGATGATAAGTACTGATTGGCCTTTTTCCTTGAGCATCTTCGCAACAGTAAGTCCGGAAATACCGGCACCTATAACGATTGCGTCCCACTTCTTTTCTGAAACTTGGATGGGTGTAGATACCGTTAACATAGGATCTTTGGATAATGAAGCTCTTGCCATTATATGGTACGCTGATCCTAGCAGGTTGACAATAAACTTTTTATATGGACAGCTTGGGATCTTGTTCTTGAATTTTTGTGTCCCTTGTGCTCTCAGTGATTCCGATCTGTGAATCTCGCCCACGGTTCTTTTTCATCTTCTCCAATGCCGTGGCGATCAATTGCCCTCTGCAATCGGTTTTGTGAAGCATGAAAAGAAATGGCAACCGTATGGACCTCACAATTGCGAGCCGTGAGTATGGCGGCCATACCCACTCTGCGGGAATTCCTTTTCCGCTGTTTCCTTTACTGCAAAAACTCCCAACTATTCCGGTTCAAAAATTTCAATCCTTCATGTCAGTTGCTTACTGAGAAGGTCAACCGTCCGCTATATCCGCCCTCCGAATATATCTAAAATGTCCACGTGTGATTAGGTTCTTAACGACTAGATGTATCTATGATTTTTGGATTTGGACTTATCTTGCCACCCTGTTTACTACCTGCTTTGCTTATTATGGCTTTTGGCTTATACTATGAAAGCGAGTATAATCCGCTTATGTTATCAATGGCTGAGATCCCAGCGGCTCTTGGTAAATTTTCTTCCTCACGCCACTTTCCATCCCTTCTTACCTTGCACCCTGCGGAATTTGCTTTATAATATTCATCATGTAAGCACCATTACCCATGTGCCCAGACTTGCCTTCCTCGTCTGAATTCCAAGTGATTCCTGGTTTTTCGTCATTACCAGTAGCCAGTATTCAAGTCGAAATGTTGCAGCTTGATCTCGATAGTGGAATTTTCTCGTCGACTCAGGTCCTTGAGAGGCCAGAGGCGATCAAGAGCTCCATGTACGAGGGGGGACTATTGACCCGCAAGGTCCTTTTAGGTAATTACGACAGTCCAGAATATTTGCCCCTCGACCTGATACAACTTTCAGCGTATCACGATCTATTCCTTCTTCCTTTCTCAATACTAAAGGATAATTCATCTTTTATTGTATGGTTCCTTGACAGGAATCTGGATTATATTGATCAGCACCTTGTTGAAGCTGAGGATGTGAGCATTCTCTATCGCCTTGTCAATTCGTTTCCAAAAATTCCGTCCTGGTTATCAACTTTTGATGTTTCCACTCAAAACTGCCATATGAACAGCCTCGGGGTCGTTCGGGAGCGATCGCTTCAGTCAATGACAAGGCGTATCAATCAGGGTTCTGATTTTTCCGATCCAGAAGCTTCACCCCAGATTAGCAGTTTTTTTGCGGCACTCATTAACCAGCTGATGCCGACTAACTTGATGCAAACATTACTCACACAACTTAGCGACGAACCAGAGTCACTCCCCCATTGCAATATTCCTGAACTACTAGAAATATGGCAATACAGCTGCGAGCAAACCGATCTCCCAGATGGTCTTTCTGAATGGAGCGACGCAATCAGCAGAGAGCATCGCTATGTGCTCCTAAAAGAATTACATCTTTTACAAAATGGAACCGATTTGGTCTTTAATCCTTTCCTTGGCCGTCATCAAATTGGAGATAAAGCCACATTTCTACCGCGTATCAATGAGAGCGGTTATCCGACTAGTGTTAATAAGGCCGTTTTGTTCCACCAAGGTGATATCGATCTTGTTGAATTCCGGGGACCAGGCATCAGCATGATGGTAACAGGTTATCAAATTGGATCTAATCGTGTCATCGCGAGGTGCGACTCTGCCTGCGCTTCTTGGTCCCCTTCTGATTATGGACGTTTTGCTTCTGATGCCGCACCTTATCTACATCGAGCCAGCAAGCGTAGTCCAAGCAAGGACACCTGTATACAGGTCCTAAACATGACACTGTCTTTGAATCTTGGTCATACACTCTGGAATGATATCAGCGGCTACTACTTAATAAAAGATCTGATAAAAGCCTTTCCTGATTGTGACTTTAAGGTTGCAATTCATAGCTATCAAGTAAATCAAAGTGTGCAGTCATACAACGAGTTTTTCCATCCCTTTATACTTAATACCTTGCCTGATCTAGATGTTCATGTTGTGTCTAATTTTGAGGCGATTGGTGACTTCGTTCGCCCTATGGTTTTAAAAAGTATGAGGATACCTTTTAGCATATCTGATGCCATGCGTAAGCACTATTCTTCTGACTTTAAATCAACCGATCAGATTCGCATCTTGGTAAACCTTCGTGCCCACAATAAATCGTTGCTTAATACTCCTGAATGCCTTGACTATTGGTTATCGCTGCCCGAAGTTCGCCCCCTGTTTCATCGCCTAGAGTTCTGCTTAGAGTTCCAGGAATTGGCCCGACCGATGTGTAACGATGTTGTTGATGTTCTGATTAAACATGGCATCGCGCACAATCAACTGATTGATTGCAATCTCGATCGGCTTTGCCAAGAGATCTCTCACAGTGACGTGGTTATCGCTCCGGTGGGGAGCGCACTTGTGCTACCCACATGGATCTGGAATCATGAATGTGTCGCCCACGGTGATCCTATTCACATGATGCAAATTCTTTTTTGGCCTGCTGTTGTACCTTTCTTTACGGATCAATCCGAGCGTATTCATGCCATTACTGATGAGGCTATTCATGCCGAAAGTACAGAAATCTATTCTAATTATCGGTTGCAACCTGATGTCTTTAGCGCTCAGTTGCAAGCTGCTCTGGCCCGTAAACTTTCCCTTTAACTCTCAGATGCGTATCGCCTAGATCTGCTAAGATTGATGATGTTAAAAAGCACGATACTTTCTGTAGTTGCTCATCTTTAGTGTTTAAATTTCTTCCTTTAGGAATTTTCTCCTATACATAATATTTTATTTGCTGACTTTTGTCAGCTAATATAAGCCCCCTTTCGTTTTGTATTGGTTTTTGTAGGCGAGCTTGATAATGTTGTCTTTAACTTCACTCGCTCTATTGCCTTTGTGCCTTATGTGGAAAAGCTGGGCATAGATGTCTACGGAGCTCTGCCGCTCGAACGTTCGCTTGATTTTGCGCCGCCGGAGCAGGACCCACTCGCTGCCCTTGTGAGGGTTGCCCTGAGTCGGTCAGTACTTGGATTGCTTGATGCCTATCTTGATCTAGAGGTCCAGGCGTTGTTGCTCGGAGAGGAACCTTATGCCGGCTATCTGCGGCGACTGCAGAGCAGTTATTCAGCAGATGATTTGCTGCCGGCGTGGCGCACTGCGGGTGTGCTTTCGCAGCAAATCGCTGATTTGGGTGAACAGCTGGTGCAGCCGCATTGGCTTTTTAGGGACATAAAGAATTCGTTAGCGGAAGCCAATCAGGAGCTAGTGCAGCAGGAGACGGCCCGGAAGGAAGCGCGTGCGGAAGCTGAACTCAGCCTTCTGCAGTGGCAGCAGGTGCAGGAGCACTATTCCCTCCGGTCCCGTTAAAGTGATCAGGAGGTGGCGGCCCTGGTGGCAGAGCTGCTGCAGACTGATGGGATGGGCCAGGCGCAGGGAGCCACGCTCATGGTGCTGGAGGCCGAGGTGGTTCATCTGGGGCGAGAGCTGATCAATGGTCGCGAGCAGCAGGTCATGAGAATGGCTGAACTTGAGTAGCAGCTGTCGTGTAAGCCCGAGGCACTAAGGGAGGCTAAGGACGAAGGGGAACGACTTCTGCTGCAGTTGCAGCAGGTGCAGGAGGAGCTGGAGCACTACTTTTTGCATTCCCGATCGAGTGATGAGCTGGTGGTGGGCCAGACGGAGCAGAACGCCCCTACTTTTACGTTGTTGGGTCGAATGCCCTAGCAGAGAAGCGCCCTTGCCGGATGCCTCCCTGAGTATCAGGAGCCGCCCCTCATCAGCAGCCGCAGCAAGAGATTTCGCTTGCGTTGGGGCCGCTGAGTGTTGAGTGCGAGGTTGCTGTTGTTATGTTGCATCGCTTCTGCACGTTTGATCTGGGTTTCCAGGCTGTCCAGAAATTGACGAAACTGCTCGACGGCCTGCCAGCTCTGCTGCAGCTCGAGGGGGGCATCGCTGATATGGGGCGCGTAGGGTGAGCCTGATGCTGTATGCATCAAAATAGTTGGTTTGTTCACTAATGCAGGGATGCTGCAGCTCGCAGTTCCAGGGAGCGGAATCTGCCCAGCGGCATCAAAACTTACCCGTACTTCTTTCCCTGCCCAGCTGGTGGGTAGACCATCCAGCCTCCATGAAAAACCACAACCATCAGGGTGGCCCTGGGAATCCATACCAGGCCTGTACTGGTCGCACTGCACAGCTAGGGCTGGCTGCCCCTCCATCTGGAACCAGACCTGTAGCGGTTCATGACCATTCTGGCCCTGCCGGTAGCCCCAGCCTTGGAGTGCTTTTCCGTCTTGACTGAGACCGTCAAAATGACCCACCGCACCGCGCACTTCAGGATCGAGAATCTGCTGAAGCCGCTGATCTGTCTGGGCCCGCGCCAGAAGATGTTGCAGCTCCACTCGCACACTGCCATCGGCCGATGTGGCCAGGATCTTGGCGACCTGATTGGGCACCGACGCCGACATTTCACCGCTCACGATCAGCTGAAATCCGAAGTTGCCCGGTAGGCCAAGCATCTCAGCAACATCCGGCCGGGGCTGGTTGATCGCCGCCTGGGCCACCAAATGGGACCCTTGGAGCAGGCGCACATCAGTGAACGGAACGGTGGGGCCATAGACCCACCCCGAGATTAATCCAGGTGTGATGGAATCGATCCCCCCACGGTGCATGACCTTGTTAGGTCGAAACTTGAAAATTGAAAGCATTTTTCCGACTGAAAAGGTGTATTTTTTTGAATTTAATCGATTCTCTCTGACTCTGGTTCTATCCCTTGCATAGAAATGCATGTCCAGCTACCCGAACAGTGAAGCGGCATCGAGCAGGACATGGGCACTGAAACGGAAGGTAGGAAGCTATGCAAGCACGTTTGCTGTGACGATCCTCTCCCTGCGGCCGGCTAAGGCGACTGTTCCCGGCTCCGGGTGGCAGGCGGAGTCATGGATCGTCAAAATTGGAATGGATTGGCTTTGGGGTCCTGTATGGGCGTTGGGGTAAACCACTGCCAATGATCCCCTGGTTCCCAACCCGGGCCAAGCGGTCTGAACCTGGACCACGCCCAAGGATTTAACATCTCTTCAGTGCAGGTTTTCGGTGTGTCGCCTCCGATGTTTCGAGACGACATTCCCTTGGCCCGGCGCAGCCGGGTAACGGTTTCTCGCCGAGCCCCCCTTTGGCTGGCCTTTCTGCGCGGCGTCTTTTTCCTTGGCCTGGCCCTTGCCGCCCTGTTTTTTCTGCGCCAGGGAGGCTGGTTGCCCTGGCTTGGTCCAGAACCAGAACCCGTGGCGGGTCTACGGGAGCGCCCCACGGCAGATGGGCGCCTGCTCGGCCATTTCCCTTATCCAGAAGCTCCCTCCGGGGTCCTTGTGGCCCTGGGGGCAGGGCTGCAGCTGAGGCCTGAGGCGGCTGCCGCTATCCGTGGCATGCAGCAGGCCGCCGCCGCTGAAGGCGTGGACCTAGAGGTGTTGAGTGGCTTTCGGTCGATCGACCTACAAAGCAGTTTGTTTTTCGACGTCAAGGCCGAGCGCAATCAGGATGCCCATACACGGGCCAAGGTCAGCGCCCCCCCTGGCTACTCCGAACACAGCACCGGCTATGCGGTGGACCTCGGTGATGGTGGTCAACCGTCGACCAATCTCAGTCAAAACTTTGAAAATACCCCGGCCTACCAATGGTTGTCGCGGCATGCCGGCCAATACCACTTCACGCTTTCCTTCCCCAAGGGAAATCAACAAGGGGTGAGTTACGAACCCTGGCACTGGCGTTTTGAAGGGTCTTCAGATGCCTTGCGGCTGTTTGAGCCAGCCATGCGACTGGTTCCCTGAGTCAGGCGAGGCGCAAGGTAGGATGAATTTTCGCTTCAGTACCCTGACGCGACGAAAACCACATAAGCATGCCGCTTAAGCACGCCGGTCTTCCGCAGCAGCCCTGGTTTCCAATTTTCCTCCCTCCCAACCGAGAACATCATGAGCGGCGACAGCAAAGGCGCCCCAATTCGCAATATCGCGATCATTGCCCACGTTGACCACGGTAAAACCACTTTGGTGGATGCCCTGCTCGGCCAATCCGGCATCTTTCGCGCTGGCGAGGCTGTACCCACTTGCGTGCTTGATTCCAATGATCTGGAGAGGGAACGGGGAATTACTATTCTCTCAAAGAACACTTCTGTTCATTACAACGGCACTCGAATCAATATTGTTGATACTCCTGGCCACGCCGATTTTGGTGGAGAAGTCGAACGAGTTCTAGGTATGGTGGATGGTTGTCTTCTCATTGTTGACGCCAATGAGGGACCTATGCCCCAGACACGATTTGTCCTCAGAAAGGCCTTGGAACAAGGACTGAGGCCGATTGTATTTGTTAATAAAATTGATCGTGCCCGCGTCGATCCCGAGCAGGCGGTCGATAAGGTCCTTGACCTTTTCCTGGAGTTGGGGGCGGACGACGACCAATGTGATTTTCCTTATCTTTTCGGCAGTGGCATGGCTGGCTACGCCAAGCCTGATATGGCCACGGAAAGCGACACGATGAAGCCGCTCTTTGATGCCATCTTGCGCCATGTCCCACCGCCGGTGGGGGACCCCAATAAGCCCCTGCAGTTGCAGGTCACGACCCTGGATTATTCCGATTTTCTGGGACGCATCATGATTGGACGTGTGCATAACGGCACCATCAGTGGTGGTCAGACCGTGGCCTTGATTCGCGAAGATGGCAGCATTAAGCGTGGTCGTATTAGCAAGCTTCTTGGTTTTGAAGGCTTGCAACGGATTGAAATTCCCGAAGCTCGTGCCGGCGATCTTGTTGCTGTTGCTGGGTTCGATGAGGTCAACATCGGCGAAACGATTGCCTGTCCTGATCACCCCGAGGCCCTGCCCCTAATTCGGGTCGATGAGCCCACCTTGCAAATGACCTTTGTGGTCAATGATTCCCCTTTTGCCGGTAAGGAAGGCAAGTTTGTGACGAGTCGCCAACTGCGTGATCGCCTGCAGAAAGAACTCCTGACCAATGTGGCCTTACGGGTTGAAGATACCGATTCACCCGATCGCTTTTCGGTTAGTGGCCGCGGTGAGCTGCACCTCGGTATCCTGATTGAAACCATGCGGCGCGAGGGTTATGAGTTCCAGGTCAGCCAGCCCCAGGTCATCTTCCGAACCATTGATGGCAGTCCCCACGAGCCTTTCGAGACCCTGGTGATGGATGTGCCCGAGGAGGCTGTTGGCACCTGCATTGAAAAGTTGGGTATGCGTAAAGGTGAAATGCAAAACATGGAAACCAGTAGCGATGGCAGGACCCAATTGGAATTTATTGTGCCGGCCCGTGGATTAATTGGTTTCCGTGGTGATTTTGTTCGTGCCACCCGTGGAGAAGGAATCATGAGCCATTCCTTCTTTGATTACCGTCCCATGCAGGGTAATTTTGATGCTCGTCGTAACGGTGTCCTGATTGCCTTTGAAGAAGGGACGGCCACTTTTTATGCCCTCAAAAATGCTGAAGATCGGGGGCAGTTTTTCATCACTCCAGGCACTAAGGTTTATAAGGGCATGATCATCGGTGAGAACAACCGACCTCAAGACCTTGAGTTGAATGTCTGTAAGGCCAAGCAGCTCACAAACATTCGCTCTGCCGGTGCGGAAGAACTCGACACCTTGCAGACTCCTTTGCAGATGACGCTGGAGAGAGCGCTTGAGTACATCGGTCCCGATGAGATGCTGGAAGTCACCCCCGAATCGATTCGTTTACGCAAGCTCCCTGCCCGCAAGCCGGCTAAACGCTGATTCGTTGGGCTCCTCCCAATCTTTCACTGCTGAGGAAGCGTTGATTCTCCAAGACCCGCGCTTTCATTCCGGTGTGGCCGCCTTTAATGGTGGTGATTGGTACGGATGTCACGATGATTTTGAGGCGGTCTGGCATGAAACCCAGGGGCGACTCCGACCGATACTCCAAGCCATCCTTCAGATTGCCGTGGCCCATCACCACCTTGAGAAGGGTAACCAGAGGGGCGCAACAATTCTGCTCGGCGAAGGTTTGGGCCGCCTAGCCGCCGTCGGGCCCTGTGAGCTTGGTCTTGACATCCATTCCCTTCAGCAAACGTGCCAGCAGCGTCTCGTTGCTTTGCAACAAGCATCTTCTTTGGATCCTTTCACCCTGCCTCGGCTGGAGCCCTGCCAGGAAGGGCTTCGGTAGATTCAGCCGTCTTCCTCTGTCATGGCCCGGTTCTTGCTTCGACCGCTCCACTTCGCCTTGATGGGCATCGTTGCGGCACCGCTGCTTCCAGTCGCCCCTTGGAACCCGATGGTCCTCATGGTCCGCGGGGCGCCTGCTTCAGCAACTAAACCTGCTCCCCCTAAACTGCCTGCGCCGCCGCGTGTCGCCCCGGCCCGCCTCACCCCCGCCGCGGCTGCTGCCTCGCCGGACCCCACCAATGCTGCCGTCGTTCGCGACGACGGCATGGTCAACATCGAGTCTGATCGCCAACAGGCCGATAATCGCACTGGGATCGTGACGGCCATTGGCAATGTCCGGATCACCTATCCCCAGAAGGGCATGGTGGCTACCTCCCGTCAGGCCCAATATTTCAGCAAGGAAGGCCGGCTCGTGCTCAGTGGCGACGTGGACGTCATCGATCGTGATGGCCAACGCATCCGCGCCGAACGGCTCGTCTATTCCCTTGACAACGAACGGGTTGTGGCAGAACCCCCCACTGGGCGCCAGGTGTTCAGCAGGCTGCGACTGCAAACTCGCGAGGGGGCCGCACCTTCCCCTTTGATGCCATGAGTCTGGTCTTGGATCAGGTGACGATCACCCTCGCCGGAAGGCCTTTGGTGAGTGGAATGAGTCTCGAACTCCATCCTGGAGAAGTGGTTGGACTGCTTGGACCTAACGGGGCTGGAAAAACCACCACCTTCAACCTGATCACGGGCTTGCTGCGGCCGGATGGGGGCGATGTTCGCCTTGATGGACTTTCGGTGACCCGCATGGCGATGCCCCAGCGCGCCCGGCTTGGTATTGGTTACCTACCCCAGGAAGCCAGCGTCTTTCGCAATCTGAGCGTGCGCGAGAATCTGGAGCTGGCGCTCCAGGAAAGTCAGACTCCAAGATCGCTCCGGCAGGAGCGATTGGAAACGTTGATTCAAGACTTCCATTTGGTGCCCTTTCAATGCCGTAAGGGATTTCAACTTTCTGGTGGAGAGCGGCGCCGTTGCGAGGTGGCCCGTGCCCTTGCCGTTGGCGTACAGGGACCCCGTTACTTGTTGCTTGATGAGCCTTTTGCCGGCGTTGATCCCCTTGCCGTCGCCGATCTCCAGGAATTAATCGCCGGTTTGCGTCGTCGGGGCATGGGGGTGCTTATCACCGATCACAACGTTCGTGAAACGTTGGCCATCACCGATCGCGCCTACATCCTCACCGACGGTCGCTTGTTGGCGTCAGGCAGTTCCGTGGCCATGGCGCACGATCCCTTGGTGCGTCGCCACTATCTCGGTGAGGGCTTCCAGCTTTGAGCCGACCCAAGTCCGCCAGATTAGGTTCTTCGAATCTTGCTGCAAAGCTGGCATACCTCATGGGGAGTTTGAGAAGCATTAATAGTTGGCGGCGTCTGCCTTTGATGGACCGCTGGTTGTTGCAGGAGCTGGTGGGCCCCCTGCTTTTTGGGATCGCGGCTTTCACGGCCGTTTCCCTATCGGTGGGTGTGGTTTTTGAGCTGGTGCGTAGGGTTGCCGAATCAGGTCTGCCAGCGCAGGTGGCCGTCCAGGTGTTGATGCTCCGCTTGCCTGGATTTCTGGTCCTGGCCTTTCCTATGGCCACCTTGATGGCCACCCTGCTCGCCTATAGCCGCCTGTCGGGCAGTAGTGAGCTGACGGCCCTGCGCAGTGTAGGTGTGGGGACTACCCGTATGGTGATTCCCGCCCTGGCGCTGGCACTTGCCATGAGCCTGCTGACCTTCCTTTTCAATGATTTTATCGTGCCCAGGGCCAATCTCGTCGCCAGCCAGACCCTGGAGCGAGCCCTGGGTAAGGCCGTTACGAATCAAAGCGGCGATAATATCCTTTACTCACGCTTCGGTCGTGTTAAGGATGAAGAAAATGGCGATTCAGTACGGCAGCTTACACAGCTTTTCTATGCCCGTAAGTTTCGTAATAGCACCATGCAGGATGTCACCCTGATTGATTTTTCCAGGATGGGCCAACGTCAGATGTTGATGGCTGAAAAGGGGCACTGGAACGAGGCTAAGGCCATGTGGGAGTTCAGCGATGGTCGTATCGTCAATGTCGACGAACGAACTGGATCAACGACATCGGCGCGATTTGATCGTTATCTTTATCCATTCAACCAGGATCCAATTGAAATAGCTAAATTACCTACCGACGTCAGCACGATGACAGTGGGGCAGGCTCTTCGGGCCGAGCGTTTGCAAACAGAGGCCAACAACACCAAGGAAGCCCGTCGCTTGCGTGTCCGGATCCAAGAAAAATTTGCCTTCCCTGCCATCTGTCTCGTCTTTGGTTTGATCGGCAGCAGTCTGGGGGTTCGGCCCCATGCCCGCACCAGTCGCAGCCAGGGCTTTGGCATCAGTGTACTGCTTATTTTTGGCTACTACTTGATGTCCTTCATCGTCAGTTCCCTTGGCGTCACCGGCACCTTGACCCCCTTTCTCGCCGCCTGGTTACCGGTCTTGGTCGGCTTGGCCAGTGGGGGTGTCCTCCTGCGCCAGGCCAGTCGCTGAGGCCTGCGTAAGGGCAGACTGGAAACACTTCTCCTTCTCGCGGTGAACGATCCCGTAGTCGGCCTCGCCTTGGCCGCCTTCGCCTTGCTTTTGCTTGTGCTTCCCCTCTCCTTCTGGTCCCTCAGTGGTGGTGGCTCCAACCGTTGGGTGACCTTGTTGGTGGCGGCTGCCAACCTTTGCCTCACAGCCCAACTTGTGCTGCGCTGGTGGGATTCCGGCCATTTTCCGATCAGTAATCTTTACGAATCTCTTTGCTTTCTGGCCTGGGCCTGCACGCTCACCCAGCTCTTGGTGGAGCGGTCCTGGCCAAGTCCCTTGGTGCCGGCGGCCGCAACCCCCATGGCGCTTGGCTGTGTCGCCTTTGCCAGCTTTGCCCTGCCGGATCGGCTGCAGGAGGCTTCCCCCTTGGTGCCAGCCCTAAGGTCCAGCTGGCTGGTGATGCACGTCAGCGTGATCATGCTGAGCTACGCCGCACTTCTGGTTGGCTCCCTGCTGAGCGTCGCCGTTCTGTTCACCGATCGCAATCAGGCCTTGGAACTGCGAAGCAGCTCGATTGGCAGCGGTGGTTTTCGTCAGGCCCAGCTCAGCAGCGATGGAGCTGGGGCCATGAGCTTGAGTAGCAGTGATTTTCGGATCAGTGAACAGCTGGATAGCCTAAGTTATCGCACGATCACCGTCGGTTTTCTACTCCTATCCGTGGGTCTGGTCAGTGGTGCCGTCTGGGCCAACGAAGCCTGGGGCAGTTGGTGGAGTTGGGATCCCAAGGAAACCTGGGCTTTGATTTGCTGGTTGGTTTATGCGGCCTATTTGCATACACGCCTAATCCGTGGCTGGCAAGGCCGCCGGCCAGCCTTGGTGGCGGCTGCCGGCCTTGTGGTGATTGCCGTTTGCTACATCGGGGTCAATCTGCTTGGCATTGGCCTGCACAGTTATGGCTGGTTTTTTGGCAGCTGATGACCCCGATCGACGCCCCTAGCCCCCTGCCTTGGCAAAGCGGGTCTTGATGCGGCGGCGCAGCTGCCGACTCCAAGCGATGCCGGCAGCGACACCCATGAAAGGCAGTGGTGCTGGCACTGGCGCTGGCTGATAAACGGCTTGATAAATGCGCTGGGCAAAAATTTCATGTCCGGTTGTGGTGGGATGGGTGCCATCCCAATAGAACCAGTCCTGGGCCACACCACCTGTGTTGGCGACACAACTTGAGTTTGAGATGCACCTGGTTGTCACATCAGTAAAGCCGAATAGGGCTGGATTATTGAGAATTTCCTGTTGTATGTCGTCTGTTTGAAACTGCATGATGTCAAGATCAGGTCGTTGGGAGCTCAAAAGATTCAGCTTGGTCTGCAGCAAGTTGTTGAATCCGGCAGAAAGTTGATTCAACACAGCTTGCTCAGCTGTTCCAGCAAATTCGGGGGTGTCGCCGATGAAGGGACTGTTAGGTACTAAAAAGTGACGTGCTCCGTAGCCGTTTGCTAGTTCAGTGATTGACCCGACAATATTATTGACAGCGTTGTCCACAACCGCCAGATACCCCCCTGGTGGTGCGATGGCAGGGCCCGTATTGCCGGTATAGGTGCCAGGCAAGCTATTTGGCGATGAATTATTGTACCAAAATAGATCATTTGGAAAAAACCAGACGGCAAAAAGTGTAGAAGCCGGATCAAAAGTCTGGCCCTGGCTAGCGAAACTGTTCAGTTGCCAGGAGTTGCCCTTCTGGCTATAAGCACTACTTAAACCCAGGAAAATTGCAGTAGGATTGAGTTCAATATAGTTTTGCAGCCCTGAACTGCTGCCCCCAATCGCATAATTTGTGCCCAGGTTGCCGGGGCTGAGGGAGTTCTTGAAAGTGGTGCTGCCTGGGTTAAAGGCTTGCCAGAGGTATTCAACGGCGACGGGTCCGTTACTGAAGCGTCCGTCGTAATAAGGCGCTGGTGGGAAGGTAAATCCAATGGCACTTTGGCTAACGGACTTACTGTTGCCACTGTCGGAAAGACTGTCCCCAAAGACAAAGAGGTTGCTCAGGCTGCTGATTCCAGCTTTGGCCGGCATCGTTCCCAACGGGGAGGCCGCCCAAAAAGCGGCCAAGCTCAGGCTTAGTGCCAAACCTGATCGGCGTGGAGCAGGAAATTTCATTGAGGAAGGGCAATCATTCCTATTGAAATCAAGCCCATCCCCAATTGTTGAAATCAATCTAATTTCTTTAGATTAATAGCGCTATTTTTTTACCTGATCTCCCGTCTTTCAAACCAAGGCAGGTTGGGGTCGTCGGCTGTTGCGGATGCCGGTGATTGCTTCGGCATAACTGGGTTGGTTGAACACGCCGGAGCCACTCACGATGGCGTTGGCACCCGCCTCAAGGACTTGCCAGGCATTGCTCGCCTTGATTCCCCCGTCGACTTCGATCCAGGGATCCAGTCCCCGTTCATCACATATCCGTCGCAAATCACGGATTTTCTGGACCTGATTTTCTATGAAACTTTGGCCGCCGAATCCAGGGTTGACGCTCATGATCAGCACCAGGTCACAGAGTTCAAGGCAATATTCCAGAGTGTTCAATGGGGTGCTCGGGTTCAGCACCGCACCGGCCATTTTTCCCAAGTCTTTGATTTGGGCGAGATTGCGGTGCAGGTGGGGGCAGGCTTCCACCTGCACACTAATGATGTCGGCGCCGGCTTTGGCAAAATCGGCGACATATTTTTCGGGTTCGACAATCATCAGGTGCACATCCAGTGGTTTTGTTGTCACTGGACGCAAGGCTTCCACAATCAAGGGTCCGATAGTGATGTTGGGCACGAAACGCCCATCCATCACATCCACATGGATCCAGTCGGCGCCTGCGGCATCGACCGCCCGCACGTCCTCGCCGAGCCGCGAGAAATCAGCAGAAAGAATCGAGGGGGAAATCACCAGGGGCTTGGTACTCATGGAGGCCACCGGGGCAAAGGGTCGAGTAATCCTAGGGAATCGACCCCAGGCCTAAGTTCTCTCGTGGTCAAGCGCCGTTTTCACTGGGTCCGCCGTCTCCGCTGATACGATCAACCGGCTTCAGGAAACGGAAGTGGGTGGTGAGCACGCTATTGCGAGACCCGTTTAGCTGCGGTGACGGTTCCCCATGGACCGTCCCAACTCGATCCTTCCTTTTTTTGTCAGCCCCCTATCCCCCGCAGGACCGTTGTGGATCGCACCCTCATCCAGGAAATTCTTGAGGTCGTTGAACAGGCCGCTATTGCCTCGGCCCACCTGACCGGCCTGGGCATGAAAGACGAGGCCGACGCAGCGGCTGTTGAGGCGATGCGCGAGCGAATGGGCCAGATCCAGATGCAAGGCCGCATCGTCATTGGCGAAGGCGAGCGGGATGAGGCTCCCATGCTTTACATCGGTGAGGAAGTGGGCAGCGGCACCGGTCCTGGGGTTGATTTCGCCGTAGATCCCTGCGAAGGCACCAACCTGTGCGCTAACAACCAGGATGGCTCGATGGCGGTGCTGGCCGCATCCGACCGGGGAGGTCTCTTCAACGCACCAGACTTTTACATGAAAAAACTGGCGGCGCCCCCGGCCGCCAAGGGCAAGGTTGATATTCGCAAGTCTGCGACGGAAAACATTGCCATCCTTAGTCAGGCCCTTGGCATGGCCCCTAGTGAACTGGTCATCGTTGTCATGGACCGGGCCCGGCACAAGGACTTGATCGCTGAGATCCGTGCCACCGGCGCCAGGGTCAAGCCCATCAGTGATGGCGACGTCCAGGCCGCCATCGCCTGTGGTTTTGCCGGCACTGGTACCCATTGCCTGATGGGCATTGGCGCCGCTCCCGAGGGGGTCATCTCCGCGGCGGCACTTCGGGCCCTTGGGGGCCATTTCCAAGGGCAGTTGGTTTACGACCCTGCCGTTGCTCAAACCAAGGAATGGGAAGGTCTCACCCGGGAAGGCAATCTGGCGCGGCTTGCCGAAATGGGCATTACCGATCCAGACAAGATCTACGAAGCCGATGAACTGGCTTCTGGTGAGAACGTCGTCTTTGCCGGCAGTGGCATCACCGATGGCCTGTTGTTCCATGGTGTGAAGTTCGAGAAGGACTGTGTGCGCACCAGCAGCCTGGTGATCAGTACCCTGGATGGAACGGCCCGGTTCACCAATACGGTGCACATCAAGCCAGGGGCCCAAAGCATCGCCCTGCGCTGAGCGGACACCGCTACTCCATGCACATTGCCGTTATCGGCCTCAGCCACCGAACCGCTCCCGTTGAAATCCGGGAACGGCTAAGCATTCCTGAGCAGAGTATGGAGCTCTCGCTTCAGACGCTTCGGGCCGATGAACAGGTGCTAGAGGCTTCCATCCTCAGCACCTGTAATCGACTTGAGATCTATGCTCTCCTTCGTCATCCAGACCAAGGGGCCCATGCTTTAGGATCTTTTCTGAGTCAGGTATCTGGCCTACCTATCGAGGATCTGGAGCCCCATCTTTTCACCTACCACCACGAAGATGCAATCTCCCATCTTTTAAGGGTGGCAGCGGGTCTGGATAGTTTGGTTCTGGGGGAAGGCCAGATTCTTTCCCAGGTTAAAAAGATGGTGCGGTTGGGTCAGGAGCATCGTTCCGTTGGTCCTATTCTGAGTCGACTGCTGAATCAGGCAGTGAGTACGGGCAAGAGGGTTCGTACAGAGACGAATCTGGGTACGGGAGCTGTTTCCATTAGTTCTGCAGCTGTCGAATTGGCCCAGTTGAAATTGGGTCAGGCCAGAGGCCTTGACGAGTTGGTGCCCCTCGATCAGGAACAGGTGGCTGTCGTCGGGGCAGGTCGCATGGCACGGCTGCTCCTGCAACACCTCAATGCTAAGGGTTGTCGCGGCGCGGTGATTCTGAATCGCACCGTGGCGCGCGCCGAAGCGTTGGCCACCGATTTCCCTGCTCTTCCGGTTCAGTGTCGTCCCCTGACCGATCTGGATCACTGTCTGAGTACCTGTTCGCTCGTCTTCACCAGTACGGCGGCTGAAGAACCCGTGATCACCGGATCCCGTTTGGCTGGGTTGAATCGGCGTTCCAGCTTGATGTTGATCGACATCGGCGTCCCCCGCAATATTTCAGCGGATGCGGGGGAGCTGCCAGGGGTGGATGCCTTCGACGTGGATGACCTCCAGGAGGTCGTGGCCCGTAATCAGGAAGCGCGGCGGGAAATCGCCGCCGAGGCGGAGGGGTTACTGCAAGAAGAGTCCCGTCTTTTCCTGGAATGGTGGGACGGCCTGGAGGCGGTTCCACTTGTGAATTGCCTACGGATGAAAATGGAGGACATCCGTGAGCAGGAATTGCAAAAGGCGCTCAGTCGAATGGGTCCCGATCTTTCCGTCAGGGAACGCAAGGTGGTGGAAGCCCTCAGCAAGGGCATTATCAATAAGATTCTTCACACACCCGTGACCCGTTTGCGGTCTCCTCAGGCCCGTGCTCAGCGCCATAATGCCCTAAGGGTGATGGAGGATCTTTTCGAACTCTCGGAGGATCCCGAAGATCGATGACTTTTTTATTCAAGGACCTGCCCATCCTTGGCAGCTTGCATCGAAGTGCTGCTGAGGCTAGCCAAGATGGCCTCTGTTCCTCTACGTTTTTCTTTGTAGGAGTGGGTACTTGACCAGCATGAAACGGGTTCTGGCGATTATCCTCGGAGGCGGAGCGGGAACACGCCTCTATCCCCTCACCAAGATGCGTGCCAAGCCAGCAGTTCCCCTGGCTGGTAAATTTCGGCTGATAGACATTCCCATCAGCAATTGCATCAATTCAGAGATCAACAAGATCTATGTACTGACTCAGTATAATAGTGCTTCGCTTAATCGTCACCTGACGATGAGTTATAATCTTTCGGCTGGTTTTGGTCAGGGTTTTGTTGAGGTTTTGGCCGCTCAGCAAACTCCCGATAGTCCAAGCTGGTTTGAGGGAACCGCTGATGCTGTACGTAAGTACCAGTGGTTGTTTCAAGAGTGGGATGTAGATCACTATTTGATCCTTTCTGGGGATCAGCTTTATCGAATGGATTACTCTAAATTTATTAATCATCATATCGAAACCGGAGCCCATCTCAGTGTGGCTGCCCTGCCTGTGGATCACGCCCAGGCTGAAGGATTCGGATTGATGCGTACCGATACCTCCGGTCGCATTCTGCAGTTCCGCGAAAAACCCAAGGGAGACGCCTTGGAAGCGATGCGTGTTGATACTTCGGCTTTGGGTCTCTCGGCGGACCAGGCCAGTAAACGCCCCTTTCTGGCTTCGATGGGGATCTATGTGTTTAGTCGTGATACCCTTTTTGATCTTCTTAATGCCAACCCGCAAGCCACTGATTTTGGCCAGGAAATCATTCCTGCTTCCCTGGCTAGGGGTGATAACCTGCAAAGTTATCTCTTTGACGATTATTGGGAAGATATCGGTACTATTGGAGCCTTTTATGAGGCCAATCTTGCTCTGACAGCACAGCCGAATCCAGCTTTCTCTTTTTACGACGAGCAATTTCCCATTTATACTCGACCACGCTATCTCCCCCCAAGTAAATTACAAGATGCTCAGGTCACCGAATCGATTATCTGCGAGGGCAGCTTGCTCAAGGCCTGCACCATCCACCACTGTGTCCTTGGGGTGCGCAGTCGGGTTGAAGATCAGGTCGTTTTGCAAGACACATTGGTGATGGGCGCGGACTACTTTGAGTCCATGGAAGAAAGGCTGATCCTGCGGGAACGGGGTGGTATTCCCATTGGTGTGGGCCGGGGAACCACAGTGAGAGGGGCTATCCTTGACAAAAATGTTCGCATTGGTCGCGACGTGACCATTGTGAACAAGGATCGTGTCGAGGAAGCGGATAGGCCAGAACTTAATTTTTACATTCGAAATGGCATCATTGTTGTGGTCAAGAATGGCAGTATCGCCGATGGCACTGTCATTTGAGCCATGCCTCCAAGACAGCGCTTCCTGACAACAGCTCTGGATTGGACATCTGAACACCGGACTTCGCCACACTGGACCATAACCTCGTTTCAATCCAAACCAATTCCATGGACAAGGCACATTTCGGACTGATCGGCCTTGGTGTGATGGGCGAAAACCTGGTGTTGAACGCTGAGCGCAATGGCTTCTCAAGCGTCGTCTACAACCGTACCTATGCCAAAACCGAGGAATTCCTCCAGGGTCGAGGTGCTGGTAAGGCCATCGTGGGCGCCCAAACCCTTCCCCAGTTTGTGGCTGCCCTTGAGAGACCCCGGCGAATCTTGATGATGGTCAAAGCCGGCCAGCCTGTCGACGACCTGATTGCCACCTTGGCACCGATGCTCGAAGAAGGGGATCTGCTCATTGATGGCGGCAATTCGCTTTATACAGACACCGAAAGGCGCGTTGCTGAACTGGAAAGCCGCAGTTTCGGCTTCATCGGCATGGGGGTCTCCGGCGGCGCCAAGGGTGCCCTGGAAGGGCCCAGCATGATGCCGGGTGGCACCCGCTCCGCCTACGACGCCATTGAAAGCATGGTCAGCCGCATGGCGGCCCAAGTTGTGGATGGTCCTTGTGTCACCTACATCGGCCCTGGGGGTGCCGGCCATTTTGTCAAAACCGTACACAACGGCATCGAATACGGCATTGAGCAGATTTTGGCCGAGGCCTACGACCTGATGAAGCGGGGGGCCGGACTCAACGGCGACGCCATGGCCGATGTGCTGGGAATTTGGAATCAGACTGAAGAATTATCCTCTTTTCTTGTTGAGATCACCGAGGTTTGTTTACGGACCAAAGACCCCTCTTCAGGCGCTGATCTCGTTGAATTGATTGTTGATGCGGCTGGCCAAAAAGGCACGGGTCTCTGGACTGTTCAAAGTGCTCTGGAGATGGGAGTACCTGTTCCCACCATCTATGCAGCTTTGAATGGCAGGGTCCTGAGCTCGCTCAAGAGCGAGCGGGTCGCAGCCGAAGCGATTTTGAAGGCTCCTTCAGCAAGTCCATTCCATCTCGGTGATCCGTCTGAGGGGATGCCTGCGTTGCGGGATGCCTGCATCCTGGCTGCTGTCGCCAGCTATGCCCAGGGAATGGCCCTGCTGCAAGCGGCCTCTCGCCTGCACAATTACAGCCTTGATTTCGCTGCGATTGCCCAGATCTGGAAAGGGGGTTGCATTATTCGCGCTCGTCTTTTGCAGCGCATCCAGGACGCCTACGGCCTCCAGCCTGAACTACCCAATCTGATGGTTGACCCCTGGTTTGCCGATCAGATCAACAGACGTTTACCCGGTCTGCGCCAAGTGGTTGCCGAGGCGGCCCTGGCTGGAATTCCGGTTCCATGTTTGAGTAGCAGCCTCGATTACATCGACAGCTATCGCAGTGGTCGCCTACCCCAGAATCTGATTCAGGCGATGCGGGATTGCTTCGGCTCCCACACCTACGAACGCACGGATCAGCCCGGTAGTTTTCATACCGAATGGTTGGATTGAACCCTTTTCCTATTCCAGAGGCTTCATGACGCGGTACCACCTGATAGTTGTCGAATCCTGCGAGGAGCTGGCCCATCAAGCGGCCCAGGCCCTCGCGTCCCAGATCGATCTGGTGCTTGCTCAGCGCGATCGCGCCCAGATTGCCCTGGCCGGTGGAACCACACCGGAAGCCACCTATCGATTGTTAGGTGATGAACATCTCCCCTGGGATCGGGTTGATGTGTGGTTAGGTGATGAGCGTTGGGTCGCCGCGGATGATCCGGCCAGCAATCTTGGTCTTCTCAAGGGCAGTTTGCTAGCCAGCCCCCTGTCGGCTGGGGCCAATCTGCACCCCGTGCCTACGGGCCTTGCCACCCCGGAGCTTGGTGCCCTGGCCTATGGAGAACAGATCACCCACCATTGTGACGGGTCGCCACCACGTTTGGATTTAGTGCTCCTGGGTCTGGGCGATGATGGCCATACCGCCTCCTTGTTTCCCGGCACCCCTGCCACCATGGTGACGGATCAGTGGGTGACAGTGAGTGAGGGCAAGGGAATGGCACGCATCACGATGACGGCGCCCTTGCTTTCCGCCGCCCGTCAGGTGATCTTTCTTGTCAGTGGCCCTGGTAAACGTGAGGCCCTGCGGCGTTTGATGGATCCCGAAGAGTCTTCCCAACGGACCCCTGCCCGTCTTGTTCAGCCGGTAACGGATGTCATTGTTTTGGCCGATCAGGCTGCCGCCGGAGGTTGAGGCCCATGGTGATTGTTGAAGGTAACGGTTTCACTGGCTGGCATGCCCTCAATGACACGATCATGGGGGGGCGCAGCCAGGGGACAACCAGGGTCAATGCCGATGGTCTCACCTTGGAGGCTGAGGTCATTGAAACGGGTGGGGGGTTCGTCAGCGTGCGATCGCCCCTGTTTTCGCCTCCGCTCGACCTATCCGCCTACGGCGGCCTGCAGTTTGATTTGCTGGGTGATGGCCGTCGCTACAAGCTTGCCGTCGCCTGCGCTGATGGCGTCGCTGGCCTGACGGAGCTAATTCCAGGTGGACTGCGTTGGGTGGCTGAATTTGGCACGGAGTCCCAGGGCCTGACCCAGGTTGGAATCCGATTCAGCGATCTGAGGCCTTCAATCAGGGCCAAACCTGTCAATGCCCTGCCCTTGGGTTTGCCTGTGCAGTTTGATGCTTCGCGAATCAATCGCTTGCAGATATTGCATTCTAAATTTGGCGATGATGGGGGTCTTAATCCGGGTTTTCGTCCTGGACTTCTCCAGATTCAACTGCTGGCGATACAAGCCATCGTCTAGCTGAATCTTGATGAATGCCGACCTGATTCAATTGGTTGCTGCGGCGGCGGATCTTTGCCGCAAACCCTTGCGCCATGCCGTTTTAACCCCAATCGATTCCCCAGCGCCAGTGCTTGGCCAAGACAGCCTTGACTGTTGTCTGATCCTTCAGGTACGCGATGCCGCCGGCGAGCGATGGCCCGCGGCCGATCTTGAGATGGAGATTTATCAAAGCGGCCAAGATATGCACATCACCCTGGCCTGGATGGCCGATGACGGTCGCCCGATCCTCTGGCAAGGCAGTCATCCGGTTTGGATGGATGGCCACACTGGCCTGCGTTGCGAGCGCCCCGAGGAAGGGGCTCCGCTTGAGGCTCTGGCTAGGCGCCTGCGGGCTCTGCTGGCTGGGTCCCAGGATGGGGGCTCCTGAAGCCCGCAAGCGTCATGGCCACTAAAGGCGTCCGCCCTTCTGGCTTTGTGATGGCAATCCAGCTCATGGGTCTACTTTTAATAGCCCTGATGATGCTGCTACCTCTGATTTGGTTGCTCAGTACTTCCTTAAAAGGTCCCAATGAAAATATCTTCGCCTCCCCGCCCACTCTGTTGCCCGTCCAGCCCAGCCTCCAGGCTTACCAGCGCCTCTTCGCGGCCAATCCAATGACAACTTACCTTCTCAACAGCACCATTGTCAGCGGCCTGGCGGTGCTGGCAAATCTGTTGTTCTGTTCTTTGGCGGCCTATCCATTGGCGCGGTTACGGTTTGCCGGTCGTGGTCTGGTCTTGGCCTTGGTGGTTGCCACCATACTGATTCCCTTCCAGGTGGTGATGATTCCTCTTTACCTGTTGATGGTTCAGATCGGCTTGCGCAATAGTATCTGGGCTTTGATTTTGCCCCAGGCAGCGACCGCCTTCGGAATCTTCTTGCTCCGGCAGAGTTTTCTGGCCGTGCCGGTTGAACTTGAGGAGGCGGCCAGGATTGATGGTTGTAGTCCCATAGGGGAATGGTGGAATATCATGCTGCCAGCGGCAAGGGCCGATTTGATAACTCTGGCTATGTTTGTTTTTATCGGGACCTGGGGTGATTTTTTATGGCCTCTGATTATTATTGATGATCCTAGCCTTTATACATTACCTTTGGGATTACAGCAGCTTTCAAGCAGTTTTTCTCTTGATTGGCGCTTGGTTGCTGCCGGGGCTATCGTGTCTATTCTTCCAGTCTTGTTTGTTTTTGTTTTGTTGCAACGCTATATTCTTCCCAGTGCTACTGCCGATGCTGTCAAAGGTTGAACAGGTTCTGCCTAATCTAGGGAGCGGCCAGGCTGCTGCCCAGGTTGGCTGGTGGCTTTTGCAGGGTGGGGGGGGTGGTCGCTGAGGGAAGTTTCATGGGCATCTGGGGCACTGGAACCATGTAGGGCATCGGTTTCCCGGTTTGTGTAGGTGCCCTTTGGGGTGTGTTGGGTGCTGGGGTGGCTTGCTGTAGCAAGCGCAACTTTCGTTCTTGACTTTGACGCAGCTCGAAAGACTGGAGCCGATCATTTTCGGCCTCAAGGATTTGGAGTCGATCGGCCATCGCACGCAGTTGTTCCTGCAGCTTGAGGGATTGGTCAGGGCTTCGGCTCGTTTCCAAGGCGCGGATTCGCTGATCGAGATGCTGAATGCTATGGCCATTGTCACTGGTTTTGATCGCAAGCCAGTAACCCATCAATGCCAGCAGTCCGGTGAGGCCGATCTGCAGAAATTTGAACCAGCCGCTGGGCGGAAGCCGCCTGCGGATCTCTTCCTCACCGTAGGGGTCGGGGTTGGGGTTGGGCTGGAACATGCCGTTGGTCCGGACAAAGACAACCTAGGTGAATTCTTAATCACCCTCCCACCTAGCCGGTGGTGTTTTGATGGCGTTTGGCCCCGTCCATTAATTGGGAGACCGTTGCGGTGTAGACCTCCTCGGCCTCTGCCCGGCTGCGACCGATGCAAGTCATGCCAATTTTGCCAAATTCTGAGAGGCAGCCCAGTAAGTGGAAAACGCTGCCTCGCTGACGCACGGGGTCATAGTGGAGTCCTGCTGCCGCCACGATGTCGATCAGGTCGACAGGCAGCAGTCCTTGCAGAGCAGGCTCGATCAACGTGTCGGTGGCGTGGTAGTACAAGTTCCCTCCCGTAGGGGAAACATAGCGGCCGTTGGTTGGATCCAGTTGGCCGCCACTAATGGCGTTGAGAGCCATCGTCGGATGGGTGGTGCCGCCTTGACGCAAATTGATCTCGATCGCTTTGAGTTCCCATCGATCACCTTGGCGTTGGGCTAAGGCATCGACAGCAAAGCGTTCCAGGGCCCCTTCTGAGGCAAGGGCTTCTCCAACTTTTCGACCCATTTCCATCAGCTGTTGCCGATAGGCCCCATCGGCTGGGAATCGACAGCCCTCATAGGTCTGCCCCTGGGAACCGCCAAGGATCTGCTCGTGGGTGGAGAGCAGCCGAACTTCTCCTCCCGGCAGAATGGTTCCCTGCACGCTGGGCGACCGCAGTTCATCCCCCCCCTCCACCCAGGCCTCGACCAGGGCCCCTTGGTTGTAGAGGAGAGTTTGCCAGTCCGGAGCTGGCATGGGCAGGTCCCCAAGGGCTGCGATCAGACGTTCTAGCTGCTCCTGCGGTTGACAAGTCTCCAGCTCTAAGCAGGCCAAATCGAGACAGGCATTTCCCACGCCGCTGAATCCCTCATTGAGTTTCACGACAACGCGATTGAGGGGTTGTTGTTCTTGCCACAGGGTTGCCGTTGCTTGCGCCAGGGACGGCAGATCTCTTACGAGGGCACTGCCGGCAGGATGGGGGAGACCGCATCGGGAAAATAACTGCTTGGCCCCCGCTTTGCTGCCCCACCAGCCAAGGGCCGGATCGGTGCCCAGCAGGGGTATCTGCAGGCGTTCGGATAGTTCTTTCTCCAGTTCGGTGACCACATAGCAAATCAGCACACTTCGACCCGGTCTCATTTGCTCAGCAATGCGCTCCAGCATCGCCGGACGCTCGAGCAGTTTTTCAGTGAGGGGACGATCGGATGCATCGTCGCAATCAAACAGTTGTAGGCGTCTACGGGCATGGGAAGTGGGCACACCTGGCAACAGTTCCAACACGGCATCGACGACCAGGTCCGGCAATAATTTGCTGGTTACATAGACAGCCCTTACCCCTGGATGGCGCAGGCGGATCAGGGCAAACAGTTGACGTTCTTCGTAGTGATGGGCCCCGGTGACCAGACTCATTTCGCCGCGATCCATGGTCAGGGAGGGAACGACACAAATGTCGTAGCCTTCGCCATTGAACATTTGCTCAAGGCCCCACTCAGCTTGCAACTGAGCTTGCAGCTCCCTGAAGGTGAGTCTCATGTCGATGGTTTCCTGGTGGATCCTGGAGCGATTCCGTTCCATCCTGCAGGATGTGGCAAAGCGTTTCTTCCAACCATGGCCCATTCCCCTGCTGTCACTCTGCTCGGTTACCTGGCTGCCACATTGACGACCCTGAGCTTTTTCCCCCAAGCGATCAAAACCCTACGGAGTGGAGATACCACAGCGATCTCGCTGAGGATGTATTTATTGCTCACTGTAGGAATTGCCTGTTGGGGTGTTTATGGCTTCATTATCCACGATGGTCCCGTGATGGTGGCCAATGCCATCACCCTATTGCCGGCCCTAGTGGTGCTCCAGCGCAAGATCACTCAGATGCTTCACAATCGCCAGTCCAGGCGCAACCCACCAGGATGATCCCTAGTCAGGCCCTGCTTGTGGCGGCCGGAGCCGTTCCGGGGGCTTGGCTGCGCTTTCTCCTGGTGAATCATCTGGCCGAGCGATTGCCCTCCAAGCCCTGGGGCACCTTGATCGTCAATCTCCTGGCCTGTTTTGTCCTCGGTTGGATCCTTCCTGGTCTGCAGCGTCCCGGGGCACCTCCCGGGGCCAGCCTGTTGCTCGTCACGGGCTTCCTGGGCAGTCTCAGTACCTTCTCCACCCTGATGGTCGAGTTGTTGACGGTCAGGGCCCTAGGTCCCTTGGTGAGGTTGGTGTTCGGTTCCCTCGTTGGCGGCTTTCTGGCGATGATGGCGGGTCTGGCCCTGGGTCGATGAGCCGGATGCCGCTGCCGAAGTCCGGTGGGGCCACTCCCCTGGGGAGACTTTTGCTGGGGCCGTTGCTTTCCAGTCTGTTGCTTGTGGCGATCGGTGCCATTCCAGGCAGTCTGCTGCGCTGGCTTGTGGACGATCTCAGTGTGGTGAATCTGCTCGGGGCGTTTGTGTTGGGTTGGCTGAGTGCCATGGCCGCCGGACGCCCCCGAGCCTGGTTGTTGGTCGGAGGTGTGGGGTTTTGCGGTTCTCTGACCTCATTCAGTGGCTGGATCCTGGAGCTGCATACCCACATCCAGGGGAGCGGTTGGTGGGTAGCCTTGGCCTGGTGGTTCCTGGAACTATTGGGCGGATTGCTCATGGCGGCCCTGGGCATGGGCTTGGGACGGTGGATGCAACAGCGTTGGCCACCGCAGATGGGGAACCGTCTCAGGCACTGAAGGCTTTGCGCGCCGGAATGGGATAAGCAATGCGCCGATGCCGCATCCGCTTCCACACCCGTACGAACGCACGGATCACCAGCTCCAGTTCGGCCCGACCGATGCCGCTCAGGGCAAGTTGGCCATCGTTCTGACGGGTTTCAACGATGCGGCGCACCATGGCGGCGGCCTCTGTTTCATTGGTTCCCGGCGGCAGGGATCGCAGGGCGGCCTCGCAGCCATCGGCCATCATCAGAATTGCCGTTTCACGGCTGCGGGGAATCGGTCCCGCATAACGAAACCTGGCTTCCTCCACCGTTGGGTTCTGCTCCCGTGCCTGATGTAGGAAATAGCCCATTTTCAATGTCCCCTGATGTTCCGGGATGAAATCCGAAAGGGGACGGGGCAGGCGATAGCGCCGTGCCAGTCGTAAACCCTCATCGACATGGGCCTGGAGAATGGCGGCGCTTGTGAAGGGATCGTTCAGGGTTTCATGGGGGTTGAGGCCCTCCTCCTGGTTCTCGATAAACCATTGAGGACCATGCAGTTTGCCGACATCGTGATAGAGGGCGCCGGTACGAATCAGATCCACATCCGCCTGGATGGCCCTTGCGCCCTCTTCAGCTAGGCCACAGATCATCAGGGTGTGCTCGAAGGTGCCGGGAGCTTCGGTGGAGAGGCGCCGTAGCAAGGGCCGCTCCAGATCGGCCAGTTCCATCAGCCGAGCCCTTGTCAGCAGACCGAAGAAACTCTCCATCAGGGGCGCCAGCAGTAGGCCGGCCATCAACAATCCGCCGACCAGAAGGGATTCGTTCAGCAGATCGCCATTGCGGGGAAAACGCCCCCCCTCCATTCCCGCGAAGCTGGCCAATTGCACGCAAAGCCATTGCAGCATCAAAGCCCCAGCGGGCAGCAACACGGCCAATTGCAACAGCTGGGCGCGATTGCGTTGGCGTCCGGCCAGGACGGCGGCCAGGGCGGCAAAAAGAACCGCCACCAGAAGTCGACCTTCGAGAATGGAGGTCAGTGGGTAGGGCCACAGCAAGCTGCCTACCGCCAGCCAGGCCAGTCCGGCCATGGTGCCCAGCCCCTGGGCCAGCAACAGAGTTGGTGGCAGCAGCAGGGCCAGGGGGCTCGCCAAGGGCCCGAGCCAGAGTTTGAAGCCCTGAACCACCAACAGCATGCACAGGGCCAGGAGACCCTGGCGCGGTTCCAGGCTGGCGCGCCAGCGGCGCATCACCAAGACCATGGTGATTGAGGCAACCAGGGCTTCCGCAAAACGGCTGAACCAGGCCAGGGGCCTCGGTCGCCGATTGATCAGTCCGAAGTAGTCGAGTACGTCAAAAGCCTGGGGAGTAATGCTTTCCCCCTGTTGGGTGATGAGATCTCCCCGTTGGATACTGATGGTGGGGAGTCCTGGGCGGCTGACGAGATCCTCAATGCGCCGCTGGCTCAGGAAAGGATCGTCCTGAAGGTTGGTGCTACCCCGCAAACTGGTGACCACCAACCTGCTGCCAAGACTGCGGGCCGCTGGCCTTTGGTTCTCCAGTTGCAGTCGCGCTGCCTGCAGCAAGGTGTGCTCTGCCAGGTTGGCCACCACACCCTGACTCAGCATGCGCCGTTGTGCCTGTTGGACCGCCTGCTCCCAGGCCATGAGGGCCGGAGGCCGGAGGCCTTGGAGCCAGAGACGTTCTTCACGGCGCAAATTGAGGGAATCGAGCTTGGGTTGGCTATCGCGCATCTCATTGCGAAGTTCCTCCAGCAGCCCATTGAGCCGGTTCTCGAGGACCAGGTTCAGCCGTTCGTCGACCACCTGAACCCGCGTATGTGGCAGCATCCGGGTGCGTCGTTCCTCCAACGCCGTGTTGTCCATGACGCGGGCATCCTTGGGGGCCAGGACCGTAAAAGGTGACGCCATGCCAATGCGGGGACTGGGCTCCACCAGCCAGGGCCAGCTGCTGATCAGGGCCACTGTCAGACAGGCGAGGAATAGGGCGGCCAGGCCACCAGCCCGCCAGCGCACCAAGCCCTGACGTGGACGCTCCAGGCGGAGCAGTTGCCGCCAGTAGAGCCGGATGCGCTGCAGGCCCTTTGCCATGCTTGAAGGCTAGCCAGCTGGCGGATTGCCCTTGGCATTGCATGCTGGCTTGAGACTGACTTTTCCCTATGGCCACCGTTCTGGACGGGAAACTCCTGGCCGCCTCCATTGAGCAGCGCCTGGCGGCCGTGATCAGCGCTGGCCAGGGCAGGGCCGGCCGGCCGCCTGGATTGGCGGTTCTGCGGGTAGGGGAGGATCCGGCCAGTGGCGTTTATGTTGCCAACAAAGAAAAAGCCTGTGCCCGGGTCGGCATCCGCAGCTTTGGCCAACATCTGCCGGCGGAGACCCCCTACGCCCAGCTGCACAGCATGGTCGAACAACTGAATGCTGACCCGCGGGTTGACGGCATTTTGTTGCAGTTGCCGCTTCCCAAGGGTCTTGATGAGGGTCCCCTATTGGCTGCGATCAATCCAGATAAGGATGCCGATGGGCTCCATACGCTCAACCTGGGGCGTTTGCTTAAAGGGGAGACCGGACCAAGGAGTTGCACGCCCGCTGGAGTCATGGCGCTGTTAGCCATGGCAGGTGTGAATCTGGAGGGAAAGCGGGCTGTTGTCGTGGGCCGCAGCATCCTGGTCGGCCAGCCGATGGCCCTGATGCTGCAGGCGGCCAATGCGACCGTGACCGTGGCCCATTCCCGTACCCGGGATCTGGCGACCTTGACCCGTCAGGCCGAGGTGCTGGTGGCGGCAGCGGGTTGTCCCCGCCTCATCGGTGCTGAGCATGTCAGCAAAGGGGTGGTGGTGGTGGATGTGGGGATTCATCGCCTGCCCCCTGATCCGCAAAAGGACTTCAAGGGCAGGCTTTGTGGCGATGTCCGTTTTGAGGAGGTTGAGCCGTTCGCGGCAGTCATCACCCCTGTGCCAGGTGGTGTGGGTCCGATGACCGTGGCGATGCTGTTGGTGAATACCACTGTGGCCTGGTGCCATCAGCACAATCTCGGCCTGGGAACCATCGAGGATCTCCTGGTTTGAGCATCAAGGGGCTGATTGATCCAGCCCTTGGCTCGATTTCAGTTGTGCCGATTCAGGTTCCGTTTGGACTTTGGGCTGAGAGAATCGCGTCTTACCTTCATCCTTCCCATGACCGTGGCCGTGAGCCCGGCGTTCGATCTCGGCGCCTATCTCGAGGCCACCAGGCCCAGGGTGGAGGCCGCCCTCGATGCCTCCTTGCCTCCGGAGCACCCCGAGACCCTGAGGGAGGCCATGCGCTATTCGCTTTTGGCCGGAGGCAAGCGTCTGCGTCCTATTTTGTGCCTCGCTGCCTGTGAGCTGGCTGGTGGCGATCCTGCGGTAGCCATGCCGACGGCGGTGGCTCTGGAAATGATTCACACCATGTCGCTGATCCACGACGATCTGCCCGCCATGGACAACGACGATTTGCGTCGCGGTCGACCCACCAACCACAAGGTGTACGGGGATGCCGTTGCCATCCTGGCAGGGGATGCCCTTCTCACCCGCGCTTTTGAAATGGTTGCCTTGCGCAGCCCGGGGGTCAGTGCCGAACGGTTAGTGGCGGTTGTCGGTGAGCTTGCTCTGGCTTCCGGGGCCCCAGGGCTGGTGGGTGGCCAGGTGGTCGATCTGCAATCCGAAGGCAAGCGCGTTGATCTGGAGACCCTTGAGTACATCCATCTTCATAAAACGGGCGCCCTGCTGCGGGCCTGCGTGATCAGTGGCGCTTTGCTGGGAGGCGCCTCCCAGGATCTGCTCGCCGCCCTCAGGACCTACGCCCGGGGCATTGGTCTGGCCTTCCAGATCATTGACGACATTCTTGATGTCACCGCATCCAGCGAGGTGCTGGGTAAAACGGCCGGCAAGGATGAGGCCGTGGACAAAACGACCTATCCGAAATTGTTGGGGCTGCAAGAATCCCAACAAAGGGCCCATCAGTTGGTCACGGAGGCCAAGGCGTCCCTGGCACCCTGGCAAGGACAGGCCCAACCCCTCCTGGCCCTGGCCGATTTCATCACCAGTCGCGATCGATGACAGTTTCCATGACCCCCGACTCCGGCCACTGGCTCCTGATGCTGCGTGACCTTTTCGACAACTCTGTGTTGTGGTGGGGGTTGGCGGCCTGTGGGGTGGCCCAGCTTTCCAAGCTTTTTGTGGAGTATGCCGTCCACGGACGTTGGCGCCCCGCTGTGCTGCTGGAAACCGGCGGCATGCCCTCAAGCCATGCCGCCCTGATGACAGGCACTTCGGCGGCCATCGGTTGGTACGAGGGTTTTCAGTCCCCCCTGTTCGCCTTGGCGGCGGCGGTGTCCTTTGTGGTCCTCTACGACGCCAGTGGAGTCCGTCATGCTGCTGGGCTGACGGCCGCTCGGGTCAACCAATTGCCGGCTTCCCTGTGGTCTCGGGAAGAAGCGACCAACCCTGAGAAGGCCCCCATTGGCGGTTTCCATTGGCCGCTCAAGGAGAATTTGGGCCATACCCGTAGGGAGGTTCTGATCGGCAGCCTGATTGGACCAGCCGTTGCCCTGACCGGTCTGGCTCTCGTCGGCTCACCCCTGCATCTGGCCCATCTGTTGACCCACACCGCAGCCCCGGTTTCCCTCTCTCTCGGTTGATCGCTTCCCCGTCGCTCAGCCAGGAACAGAAGCACGCCTTTGGGGCTTTCCGGGAGTGGCTTGATGATGACCTGGCCAGGGATCCCTTTGTGCTCAGCGGCTTTGCCGGTACGGGCAAAACCTTTCTGTCGATGCGTTTTTTGGCCGAGGCGGAAGCCCTTGGTTGGTGCTGGACCGTCGCAGCCCCTACCCATAAGGCGGTTGACGTGCTCAGGGAACACCTGCAACGCACTGGTCTCCGGGCCACCTGGTACCCCTCCACCCTGCATCGTCTGCTGCGCCTCAAATTGAGGCGGCAACACGACCTTGAGATCTGTCAGGAAACGGCCCAGACCGCCAGGTCCCTGGAGTCCCTGGCTCTGGTGTTGATCGATGAGGCTTCGATGCTCGATAGCAGCTTGCTGGAGATCACCCTGCGCTGCGCCCATCCCTTCGCCACCCGATTGATTTTTGTCGGTGATCCGGCCCAACTTCCCCCCGTGACGGAGGAAGTGAGCCCTGTTTTCAGTGGCCTGAAGGCCCGCTCGGTCGCACTCACCCAGGTGGTGCGCCACAGCGGCGCGGTTTTGCGCCTGGCTAGCGGGCTTCGCACGGGTGCCCTTGCCTGCGAAGCCCCACCTGCCCTGCCGGTGCTCGAATCCCAAGGGGGGCGGGTGGCTTTTTTGGAAAGGACTGATTGGTTGGCCTCAGCCCAGACGGCCCTGCGCCGCTGTGCCGAGGCCCAGGATCCCAATCTGGCCAGGATTCTCTGTTACACCAATCGGTCGCTGGAACGGCTGGTGCCGATCGCCCGCCGGGCGGTGCATGGGGAGGCGGCTGACGGGAATCCGGTGCTTCCGGGGGAGGTGTTGATCACGAGGGGAGCCGTGATGGGTGCCGCTTGCCGTGAGCCCTCTGAAGCGGCAGGCGATGGGGAATTGGTGTTGGGATCGAACCGTGAATTGAAGGTGCTTGAGGTTGAGCCCGAGCTGTGTGATCTGGTTGCTTCCGGCAGCGGTTCTCCAATGGCCTTGATCGAGACCTTCAACCACCGGGTTCATACCGGTGACGGGGATTGGCGCTTGAGGCTGATGCCTCCCATCGGATCCAAGGCGAGGGGGGAATTGCAGGCCGCCCTGGGGAGCCTGCGATCCCAG